>Ga0081455_10001087_pt1 | contig 34192 bp, 34 predicted proteins | sample TabmetS3T2R1_FD_70207 | JGI IMG/M metagenome (GOLD analysis project Ga0081455, IMG submission 70207) | Tabebuia heterophylla rhizosphere microbial communities from the University of Puerto Rico - S3T2R1 | ecosystem: Host-associated > Plants > Roots > Rhizosphere ...
CGCCACTATTCCGCGTCAAGCCTTCGTTCGACAAGCCGAACAGCAGCACATGACTGCTCTCGTGCACGAGAGTATCCACGGTCGATACCGGCGATCCAACGACATCGGCATTTAACAGTGTCGCGCCCCACAAAAAAAATGATGAGGCCCCGGTAAAAACGCCTCCGTCATCCGAATTCACCGCCGATCCCAAGACAATCGATCGAAGCAAGCCTTTGACTTCATTATGCAGGTCCGGATCGATCCGCCGCATGAGTTCAAGGCTGGCGGCTATGTTTTGCTGGCAGCGGGTAAACTGCTCGGGTGGGGGAGCTATAGGCCTGAAAGGCGAGTCTTGATCGGTGTCGATCAGAACTCGGAACTGATTCCCACCAGGAGTTTGGACGAGCGGCGCGATGCACGCGACAATGGCGGCGAGTTTTAACTGACATACGCAGGGCTCCCCCCAATGCGCTGAGGGCGAATATACAATGGCATCGGCGCTGCTCAACCAGAGTTCCAAGATCGTAGCCGTCCGCAAGGTGGACGAAGACGATCACATGGCTCCAAAAATGGGGCAAATCCTCGGTCCAACATGCTGATTGAGGGCTGCACGTAACGACTAAGTTTGACGATTGGGGGTGAATTCTCTCGGCAATCCACGGCTACCGCAGCGAAGTCGTCCATGCGTCAAATCTTGTCATTCATCCTCTGTGGCGGCGTGGACGCGCGACTTTGGATCGCCGCGCGGGCGGAAGCGGATGCGCTTGCTGGTTGCCCGTAGTCTTACCGAATTGGTAGCGGAGGATCGGCTCGAACCCCCGACACGTGGACTATGATTCCGTTGCTCTAACCAGCTTAGCTACGAGGCTGCCGGCGGACCAATGGCTTCGGCCGCTGGCTTGGAAAGGAACCATTCACAGACACCGGCGTTCTAAGGACTCCTACCCCCCTCTAGTCAGGATATATGGAGGAAAACGCCATGAAAGCTCTCTTGTCCATCGTCGCTCTGGCTTTTGCTCTTGCCGTAACCGGACCCGCTTTCGCCGGAGACGTGACGACAGCGAAGACCCAAGCCGACTGCGAGAAAGCCGGTGGCACGTGGGATGCTGCCACGAGCAAATGCGCTGAGAAAAAGATGTAATATAGCCGTTCGAAGGGGCGTCGATGTGTCGACGCCCCTTCTTTTATTGGGAAAAGAAACGACGAGCCGAGCGGCTACCTAGTCGGTGTCGCCGTGAGGTGGCTGCGGCTCGGTAATAAGAGTCAGATTGATTTCGACGTATTCCGTCGGCGTTATGCAGCCAGGCTCCTCATGCGGACAACCCGGTGAGGAGAACAGCAGTATTGCTGCGAATAAGTGGCTCATGCTCATTGCATCGCCCCCGCCGCTTCGCTGAGCACTATACTATACTACTTTGGTAGAGATTGCCGATTCTCTAACTCCTCAATTTGTCTCCGAATCGTCGCTTTGTCTGTGGCGAAACGGCCACAACTCCCGACGATAATTGCAGGGACGACTCTCTAGGCCTTCGGGGCTTGGGCAGCGGAAAGGCGCCGCAACGCAGTCTCGAGCTGCCCATGGGTGTCGTTGAGGAGCTGCGTTGCGGATTCGAGGTCACAGCCGTTGAGCAGCAGGAAGGCGACTTTTATGCTTCCGTTTGCACGCGATAAGGCATCGCGCGCCTCCTCGCGGCTCCGCCCCGTCAACTGAATCAAAATGTCCTCGCTGCGTTTCACGAGTTTTGCATTCGCAGCCCGGACATCGACCATCAGGCCGCGATACACCTTCCCAAACAGAATCATGAGGGAGGTGGACAAGGTGTTCAGCGCAACTTTCTGCGCCGTGCCGGCTTTCAGCCGGGTCGATCCGGCAATCGGCTCAGCGCCGGTATCCAAGAAGATCGGATGATCCGCCTCCTCCAGGATCGGAGAGGGCCTATTGTTCGCAATGCCGAGCGTGAGCGCGCCCCGACGCTTAGCCTCTCGCAGGCAGGCCACGGTAAAGCGCGTCGTGCCGCTCGCGGCGATCGCAATGAGGACGTCATGGGCGTCAACTTGGTGCTGGTTGATCAGGCTTGCGCCCTCCTCCGCATTGTCCTCCGCCCCCTCCGCCGATCGCACCCGAGCCTCATCCCCTCCCGCGAGAATCACGACCAACCGCTCTTCCGGCCAGCCAAATGTCGGTGCGAGCTCGGCGCCATCTTGCTCGGCAAGACGACCGGACGTGCCGGCGCCGACATAGATAAGCCGGCCAGAACGTTGGAGCCGCGCGTGCATTGCGACCACGGCCGCCGCGATCTCTTTGCGGGCGGCCAGCACCGCCGCGACGGCCCCAAACTGGCCTTCAATGATGGATTCGGCGATATCCTCGGCCTGCCAAGCGTCAATGCTTGAATAGCGAGGGCTGGAACGCTCGGTGCTCATGGATATACAAGGCCCGCTAGGGAAGAGTGAACGCGGAAATCTACTACAAAATCGGGCGATATGGCGCTACGCAGATGGCTCGTGAAGCAGCATTGGACCAAAACCGGGAGTTCGAGTGAGTAGCGGCGAACAATTGATGGCAGCCGAGCTACGGGAATCGCCCGAGATTGTCTCCCGTCAGTCGGAGCTGCTCGGTCGCCCCATAAGCCGTCTTTGCGCCTCGCTCAAAGAACGCCCGCCCCGCGTTGTGGTGACTTGCGCGCGCGGCAGCTCTGCGTATGCGGCGAGCTTCGGCAAGCACCTCATCGAGCGACATTTGGGAATTCCTGTCGCTGATGCCGCGCCAAGCATAACGACGATCTACCGACGAAACCTGCAACTCAAAGACCAGTTCTTCCTCGCAATTTCCCAATCGGGCCGCGGCGACGATCTCATCGAGACGACCGCAACCGCAAGAGCGGCGGGCGCGCTGACGGCAGCAATCGTCAACGATGTGGACAGCCCTCTCGCGGCCACCGCCGACATCGTTCTGCCAATGGCGGCAGGATCCGAGCTGAGCGTGGCTGCAACCAAGACCTTTGTCGCCTCTCTCTCGGCCCTGCTGAGCCTGGTTGCGGCTTGGGCAGACGAGGCTTCGTTAGAAAAAGCCGTTGCCCGGCTGCCAGAGCGCTTGGTTGAGGCAACACGGCTCGATTGGTCGCACGTTGCCGGTGCGATCTCGGCGGAGAACAGTCTCATCACGCTGGGACGCGGACCGACGCTTGCGATCGCACAGGAAGCAGCCCTGAAGTTGAAGGAGATATGCAACCTACATGCAGAGGCCTATAGCGGGGCCGAATTCCAGCACGGTCCCATCGCGCTCGTGACAAGCGGCTACCCGATCTTGATTTTCATGCCTGGCGACGAGAGCGCGGAGCTTCTGTCGGCTCTTGCGGCCGACCTCTGCCGAAAGAAGGCAGCCGTATTCACCACCGGTCAGGACGATCTGCCGGGCGGGGCACGGCTGCCGGTCCTTCGGCATGATCGCCCGGAAACCGATGCCGTTTGCTTGATACAAAGCTTCTACGCCCTCGCCATTCACATGGCGGCCCATCGCGGCTTGAACGTGGACGAACCGAGAAATTTGCAGAAGGTCACCCGGACGAGATGAATCGCGATGACCTTCATGCCGTTGCCGCCGACCATGTCTTTGACGGCGCCACGAGGCATGACAATGCCGCGGTCATCATTGAAGGATCCAACATCAAGGGCGTGCTGCCGCAATCCGGGTTGCCCGCAACGCTTGCGGCGCGGCACCTCCCCGCCGGCGCTTGGCTCGCTCCAGGGTTCATAGACGTTCAGGTCAATGGCGGAGGCGACGTTCTCTTCAACAATTCACCGACGCCCCAGACCATCGCGACCATGGCGGCTGCGCATCGGAAGTTTGGCACCACCGCATTCCTGCCGACATTCATCACCGATACACGCGAGAAGATGCGAGCAGCCTTGGCTGCCGTTCAAGAGGCTGCCGAGACAGAGCCGAGCGTGCTCGGGATTCACCTGGAGGGACCGTTCCTTTCGCCGGAAAAAGCGGGCGTGCATGACCCCAACCTGATGCGAGTGCCGGATGAGGCAGACGTCGAAATTCTGTGCGGCAAGTGGAGGGGGCAGATGCTCGTCACTCTGGCGCCGGAACGGGTCCCGAATGGCTTCATCACGAAACTGACCGGGGCCGGCCGTCGCGTGTCGCTCGGCCACTCGATGGCGACCTATGAGGAAACCAGCTCGGCAATGGCCGAAGGACTGAGCGGCTTCACGCATTTGTTCAACGCGATGCGGCCTATTGCCAGCAGGGAGCCAGGGCCGATCGCCGCCGCTCTGGAATCGCCTGCTGCCTCATATGGGCTGATCGCCGATGGTTGGCATGTCAGCCCGGCCCTGCTCCGCCTTGCCTTGCGCGGTTGCGGGAATCCGATGCTGGTCACCGATGCCATGCCGCCGGTTGGAGGTTCCAAGCCACGCTTTCAGCTCTATGGGACGGAGATCCGGGTTGAGGCCGGCCGCTGTCTCAGAGCCGATGGCACTTTGGCCGGAGCCGCCCTCGATATGGCAACCGCCGTTCGCAATTGCGTGGACCTTCTCCAGGTCTCCCTGCCGGAAGCCCTGCGTTTTGCTGCGTGGAATCCCGCGAATTTCATTGGATTGGGGCACATGCTAGGCCGGCTCGCCCCGGGGTACCGGGCCGATATGGTGGCCATCGATCCGGAGAGCTTGGCCGTCCTGGGGACCTGGGTGGCAGGGGCGCATCGGAGTTAACCCCTGGACTTTCGGCCGCAAATCAGCGATCTCATAGCTGAGTTGTTGCGATTCTTTCGGGCTGACTTACTCTGGCCATGTTTGGCTTGTTCTTGGCACCGCATTAACGCCTGACCTGTAGTCTTCACCTTAACTTATGCCGAAGCCTTTCTTTATAGGCGTCGACGGAGGCGCCACCCACTGCCTGGCTCGCATCCGGGATTTGGACGGGCATTTGTTGGGCGAAGGGGTGGGCGGCCCGGCCAATATTCACTCAGACTTTCCACTGGCCAAAGAATCCATTCGCGGGGCCACCAAGTCGGCCTTGGCCTCCGCCGGTATGGATGAGCAGAGCCTAAGATGGGCGCATGCCGGGCTCGGCCTGGCGGGCGCGGGCCAAAAGGCCACGGCCGATCGCCTGCTTTCTGAACTCACGGGCTTTGCGTCGGTCGAGCTTCAAACCGACGCCTACGTCGCCTGGCTTGGAGCACATCAGGGCGGCGACGGCGGGATTGCCATATTGGGCACCGGGTCGTGCGGCCTCGCGATCGTAAATGGCCGGCGTATTTCCGTCGCCGGTTGGGGACCGGAAGTCTCCGATGAGGCCGGCGGACAAAGGATGGGCCGCGAAGCGCTGCGGCGTACGCTTTGGGCCTATGATGGCCGAGCCGAGAAATCTGGATTGACCGACGCCCTTCTGACGCGGTTCAACCGGGATCCCTCTCGAATCGTCTCTTTTGCCGCAAGCGCGAGCTCAGCCGATTACGCGAGATTTGCGCCCTTGATCTTCAAATACGCCTCGGCTCAAGACCCTCTCGCGATCAAACTCGTGAGTGAAGCGGCCGAGGCGGCCGTAGGCATCATCGATAGGCTTCTGGCTGTTGGCTCGCCGGCAGTAAGCCTGATTGGCGGCCTTGCCGAACCGCTCCTCTCGTGGCTGCCCCCTCGCCTATCGGGCGTCTTAACGCCCCCACAAGCTGACCCCGCTGACGGAGCGCTCCTGATGGCCCGCCGGGCCTTTCTCAGGATCGACTCGGTCATGCAGCGAGCCGGCTAACCCGAAATTCGTTCGATCTGGGCGCCGCATCGGCCGAGCTTGTGCTCGATGCGCTCGAAACCGCGGTCAAGGTGATAGACGCGGCCGATCGTCGTCTCACCTTGAGCGGCAAGCCCGGCGATGACGAGCGATACCGATGCCCTGAGATCCGTCGCCATGACTTGCGCGCCGCGCAGGCCGCTGACCCCGGTCACGAAAGCGGTGTCGCCCCTTAGCTCGATCTTGGCGCCGAGCCGCGCCAACTCCTGCACATGCATGAAGCGGTTTTCGAAGATGGTCTCGCGCAGTTGGCTCGTGCCCTGGGCTGTGCACATCAGGGCCATCAGCTGCGCCTGGAGATCGGTGGGGAAGCCTGGGAAGGGCTGCGTCTCCACCGAAACCGCCTGCAAGCTGCCGCCGTTTTGCGCCACTCTGATACCGCCCGGCCGCTCCTCGATCTCGATGCCGGTCGAGCGCAACGTTTGCAGCGCCTCTTGCAACAGATCCGGCCGGGCGCCATCGAGCAAAACGTCGCCGCCGGTGATCGCCGCGGCCATGGCATAGGTGCCGGTCTCGATGCGGTCGGGCAAAACGGTATGATCCGCGCCGTAAAGCGCCTCGCGCCCCTGCACCCAGAGCGTCGGCGTACCGATCCCCTCGATGCGGGCGCCCATTCTGACCAAACAATTGGCAAGATCGCCGACCTCCGGCTCGCGCGCCGCGTTCTCGATCAAACTCTCGCCTTTGGCGAGCACCGCCGCCATCAGCGCCGTGTGCGTGGCGCCGACCGAAACCTTGGACAAGGTCACCTTGTTCCCGGTCAGTCCGCGTGGCGCCCGCGCGATGACGTAGCCGCCGTCGAGCTCGATTTCGGCGCCAAGCTGCTCGAGGGTGTGAATCAGCAGATCGACGGGCCGCGTGCCGATGGCGCAGCCGCCCGGCAACGAAACCTTTGCCCTGCCGCAGCGCGCCACGAGCGGCGCCAGCACCCAGAAGCCCGCGCGCATGCGCGACACCATCTCATAGGGCGCCGTGGTATCGACGATCTCGGCGGCAGTCAGCTTGAAGGTCTGGCCCTCGCTACCGCGTTGGCCCGGCCTTTTGCCGGCAACGGTCAAATCGACGCCGTGATTGCCCAAGATGCGGGCGAGCAGATTGACGTCGGCGAGACGCGGGACGTTGTGAAGCGTCAGCGTCTCGCGGGTAAGGAGGCTCGCAATCATCAAGGGCAGCGCGGCGTTCTTGGCGCCACTGATGGGTATGGTGCCGGTCAAGCGCTGGCCACCGACAATCCGGATCTGCTCCATATCGTTCCCTTGAGCCGATCTGATCGAAGCTAATGAAGAAGCGGCGTCCGAGCAAACCGTTGTTGCAGGCTTAGCGCCGGCCAAAGAGACGCCTGAAGAAACCGCCCCGCCTCGGACCCCTATCGGGATCCGCATATTGGAGGTCACGGTAGCGGCGTGAACTCATTTGTTGACCGTCTCTGGACTCTCCGCCTGGGGTCAGTCCCGCCAAAACCACTTGCGTGTTCTTCAAGCCAATTTCCCCGACGAGCGCGTAGAGCGTAGCCGCATTTTCCGTCGATAGACGTACGCAGCCATGCGACGCCGGCTTGCCCAGCCGCTTCACCTCATACGTGCCGTGAATTGCGTGACCTTCCTTGGTGAAGAACACGGCGTGCGGCATCGGAGCGTTGTCCCACTGCTTGCTGTACCACATTTTGTTCATGGAACTCGTGGTGTAGGTTCCCGACGGCGTCGAGTAACCTCGCAAGCCCGTCGACACCGGCCAATCGTATTGCTCAACCCCATCCACAAACACCGTCATTCTCTGCTTCTCTTTGTCGATATTGATGAGGACGACGGAAGGAGCGACCTCTGCCGTAGTCGCCTCGGTTGGCGCTCCTTCCTCGCAGACATTGGCGTTGTCGTTCCACCTCATGCCCGCGCGATCGCAATCGATCCTGGTCAGGGGTTGTCCTGCCGCCTGCGTTGTTTCCGCTCCGGAAGGCGGCTCCAGCGCTTCAACCGATCCCGTGCAAACATTGGCGTTCTCGTCCCAAACCAATGTGGCCTCTTCGCAGCCGGATCGCGTCAAGGGTTGGTACGCGTAGGCGCCGCTGGCCAAGGCAGCGCCAATAACCGGCAAAGCTAGGGCTATTAATCTCACGTTTGGATACTCTTTTGATTATCGGCGCGTATGCCTTGCAGCGGGCTCATCCCACATAGACTGGTTCGCCGGTTTTTTGAAGGTACGGCAGGTCTCTATCAACGCAATGACGGTCGCGACAGTTCGTTCTAAAAGGGGCATTAATCTGTCAAGCCTAGGGACGGCCTTGGGGAGTTGCCGGCCGACAGCAAAATCAGCATACCCTCATTGTGTTGGATGCGCTTGCAGCAGGTAACCGGAGACTACGGTAATGCCCGAGAGAATCGGTGAAATCCCAGGCTGGGCATGGATTGCCGGCGCGTTTCTGATCGTCCTAAGCGTGGTCATGGGGTACCGCCTGTTTCAGGCGCAGCAACAATTGGCGGCAGTCCAAGTCGAGCTCGAAAACTCCAAGCTGGGGGCGGAGAAGGCGAAAGCGGCTCACGAGGAGCTAGAAGTCAAACTGGAACAGGCCACGTCGGCCCTCAAGTCAACGGAATCCCGGCTCGCGGAGACGCAATCTCGACTTGACGGCGCCCAGAGCGACCTCGCGAGCACGAAGCAGCTATCCGATCAGATCAAAATGCAGGTCGATAGCCTGGAACAGAAAGCCTCAAGTCTCACCTCGGAGCTCCGAAAGGCGGATGGCCAGCGGATAGAACTCCAGCTGAAATTGGATGAAGCCAAAGCAGAGGTCGCAAAGCTCAAGCGCGAGCGTTTTGAGCGTGCCCCGCCCAATTAGCGGATAGCGAAAGCCGCGAATCCAGCGCTCGGGGCGCCGACCCAAGCCGGCGCCCCGAGTTCAGTCCTACGATTTCTTTTTCGAATTCAGTTTTACGACTTCTTCTCCGAACACTTGCTGGTGTTCGCATCCCACAAGCCGCCTGCCTTCTCGCAATCGGCCTGGTTGGTCGCAGCAGTCACGTCACCGGCGAAAGCGGGGCCGGTAAAGGCAATGGCCGCTGCCACAGCTAACATCGACATAAACGTCTTCATTGTTTTGCTCCTATCGGTACTACAGGGACGAACTCAAAACGCTGCCTTACCGCGAAGGTTCCAAGCAATCTCCGTCGCGACACACTTCAAAGTGCGCGGCGCGCACAGCGATGGCGGGGAACCTTGCCGGGGACCATAGCGTTAGGCGAGTGATCCTGCGGACTTGCGACTGTCCGCTTCCTGCAACTCAGAACCCGGCTGACGCAATTTCGAACCTCCGATCGGAGCTTTCACGCCAGCCCAGGTTCGCGACGACAAGAAGGTCCATCGATGCGCGGTGTAATTCTGTGGCTGCTCGGCGTCCCGATTTCAGTCATCATCCTTCTCTACCTCTTCAACGTTCTCTAGCGCCGCGACAGCTCGATCTTTGATCGACAGACCCGTCACCGGCACGTTCCGTTCCTGCTCGAACTGAAGGAGAGAAAGTTGCGGCGCTGGCTGACCCGAACCGAAGCCCGCCAGGGAGAGGGTCCGAGAGCAATGCTCTGGGTCCTTCTTGCTTCTCTCGCGCTCGCTTGTCTCGTGGGATTGGCGCTGGCGCTTGGCTGGATCAATCTCCCCTGGTCCGGTTAGCGGCGCGCGACAAAGGACGAATCATCACCACATAACTCCTGGGGGTCTTGGTCGACATGGATCAGGGATTTAGGCTCTCCAAAGCCGCCATGGGCGCCGCGAACGACTTCGGACTCGATCTTGCCGTCATCGGCAATTGCCACACGGCCGCGCTGCTTGAACCCACCTCGCGCCTCGTGTGGTGGTGCTATCCCCGTTTCGACAGCGATCCCATCTTCTCGCGTCTGCTCGCCGGCGACGAGGAAAAGGGCTTTTGCGACGTCGTGCTGGAAAACATGATGGGCTTTTCCTCCAGCTACGAGCGCAATACGGCAATCGTTTCGACCGTCCTCACCGACGCACAAGGTGCCGCGGTCAAGATCACCGATTTCGCCCCGCGCTTCCGTCAATATGGCCGGGTCTTTCGGCCAGCCCACCTCATACGCATCATCGAGCCGGCCGGCGGCGTTCCCCAAGTGGCGATTCGCGTCCGTCCGACCAACGAGTACGGCAAGCCGATCGAAGACCGCTCATTGGGCAGCAACCATATTACTTACCAAGGAAAGAACGTCGCGGTCAGGCTCACCACAGACGGTCCCCTCGCCTATATCGAGCAGGAGACGTCGTTCGCTCTGACCAAACCCATTCACATGATCCTCGGGCCCGATGAGCCTTTTGCCGAGGACATCGGCTCGACATGCCGCGAGTTCGCCGATCGGACGCGCGACTTCTGGATGGATTGGGTTCGCAGGCTTTCGATCGCCTACGATTGGCAAGATGCCATCATCCGCGCCGCGATCACGCTCAAGATTTCCAATTTCGAGGAGACCGGCGCCATCGTCGCCGCGCTGACGACGTCCATACCCGAAGCGCCGCGCTCCGGGCGCACGTGGGACTACCGCTACTGTTGGCTTCGAGACGCCTATTTCGTCGTCAAAGCGCTCAATCGTCTGGGCGCGACGGAAACAATGGAAAGCTTCATCTCCTTCATCCTCGGCATCGCGGCTCAGGATCCGTTGCGGCCGGTCTACGGCGTCGTGCCGACCGAAGGTCTCGACGAGGTCGTCGCGCCCAACCTGAAGGGCTATCGCGGCGATGGGCCAGTCCGCGTCGGCAACGAAGCGGCGCTCCAACACCAAAACGACGCGTTCGGCAGCATCGTGCTTGCGGCGATGCCGATGTTTTTCGACCGGCGGCTGCCTCGGCCCGGCGATGAAGGACTGTTCCGTTTTCTCGAATCGCTGGGGTTGAGGGCGGCGAAGGCGGCATTCACCCCCGACGCCGGCATCTGGGAATATCGCAGCCGCACGCACATCCACACCTACTCCGCGGCAATGTGCTGGGCGGCGTCGAGCCGGCTAGCGGCCATCGCGGCGCATTTGGGTCTCGACGAAAGCGCCCGGGATTGGACCGAGACCGCAAACAAGATTCAGGATGTTCTGCTCGAGCAGGCTTGGAACGACAAGCGACAAGCCTTCACGTCCGCGTTTGGGACCGAAGATCTCGATGCGAGCGTTTTGCTTCTGCCCGACATTGGGCTGATCGAACCCACCGATCCGCGCTTCGCGCAAACTGTGTCCGCAGTGGAAAAGGAACTCCTCAACGACAAGCACGTGAAGCGTTATGCCGCCAACGACGATTTCGGAATGCCGGAAGTTGCGTTTCTCGCTTGCCGCTACTGGCTGATCGACGCGTGGTGGTCGCTGGGGCGGCGAGAGGAGGCCCGCGAACTCTTCGTCGACTCGCTGCGTCATCGCAACAGCTATGGACTATTGGCGGAAGACATCCACCCCGTCACAGGCGAACTTTGGGGCAACTTTCCCCAGACCTACTCCATGGCGGGCCTCATTCTGACCGCGATGCGTCTGTCACGCAGCTGGGAGGACCGATATTGGCGCGGCTAGTTCTCGTTTCCAATCGAACGGCCCTCCCCCAGGGCGAGGGAACGCAGCGCGCCGGCGGGCTCGAAGTCGTCCTTGCACCAATTCTCAAAACCATTCCGTGCCTTTGGTTCGGCTGGAGCGGCAAGGTCGTGCGGGCCGACAAGGTTGCGACTGAAACAATCGATGGCAACAATGCACATTATGTCGTCACCGACTTGGCGAAAGAGGATTACGAGGAATATTACAATGGATTTGCCAACCGCGTTCTCTGGCCGGTCCTGCACTATCACATCGATCTGACCGAATTCACGCGGCGCGACGTCACCGGCTATTTTCGCGTGAACCGCCATTTCGCCAACGAGCTCGAGAAAATTTTGCGCCCGGACGACGTTGTTTGGGTCCACGACTATCACTTGATCCCTATCGCCGCCGAGCTGCGGCAGCGCGGTCACGCCAATGCACTGGGATTCTTCCTCCACGTTCCGTTCCCGGCGCCGGAAGTGGTGACCGTGCTGCCCAACCACGACCGGCTGCTTCCTCAGCTGCTGCAATACGACCTGGTCGGGTTTCAGACCGAAACCGACGTGGGCAACTTCGTCCGCTATCTTGTCGCCGAGCGCCGTGGCGCCGACCGCGGCAGCATCGAGGCGACCAACGGCCAATTCGTGTTCACCTCACGTGGCCATAAGACGAGAATCGGCAATTTCCCCGTCGGTATCGACGTCACGCAATTCGAGCGCCTCGCCCGCCGTGCGGTGAGGTCGTCCTTCGTGCGCGAGGTGGTCGAGAGCCTTAGCGGACGAGCCCTCCTCATCGGTGTCGATCGCCTCGACTACTCGAAGGGGCTAATTCAGCGGATGGAGGCAATCGAGCGGTTCTTCGACATGTATCCGGCATGGCGCGGCAAGGTCACCTACCTGCAGATCGCGCCGAGGAGCCGATCCGAGATTCCCACTTATGCGGAGCTCGAGCAGGCGGTCGGGGGCGCAGTCGGGCGAATCAACGGCAAGTGCGGCGAGATCGCATGGACACCCATTCGCTATCTCAACCGCGCGTTCAGCCGTTCGACGCTCGCAGGATTGTACCGGTCGGCACGCGTCGCCGTGGTCACGCCGCTGCGCGACGGCATGAATCTCGTGGCGAAAGAATATGTCGCGGCGCAGGACGCGGCCGATCCGGGCGTGCTGATCCTGTCGCGGTTCACCGGGGCTGCGGTCGAATGCGAAGGTGCGCTGCTCGTCAATCCTTATGATACCGAATCGGTGGCGCGCGCCATCGCCGATGCGCTCGACATGAGTCTGGCCGAGCGCCGCAGGCGGCACGAGGCGAATTTGGAGGCGCTGGAGCGCAATGGCGGCAATGAATGGAGCACGCGCTTCCTACAGTCTCTTCAGCGTGGTCGCGAGCCCATGGATCGTCCGGCACTATCCGGGCTTGATTCGCTGCCTAGCCATCCTTCACGGTGACGCGGTTCAGCTTCAGTCTTCAAACTCGGTCTTGATATCTACGTGACCCCGCGTCGCGACGACCTCGAGCGCGGTCCGATCGCCGTGACGACGAATGACAACATCGGCGCTGCCTTCTCCCGCCCTCAGTCCTTTGAGCGAAACCTCGTCGAGAAACTTGGGAAGGGTTGGCTTGACGAAGCGGATCTCGCGTTTCCACGGGTCTTGAATGATGCCGAGGCTCGCCTGAAGCAGAGCGAAGAACGAGCCTGCGGCCCAAGCCTGGGGCGCGCAGGCAACCGGGTAGCAGGTCGGTCCGCGATCGGCGAGCCGCGGGAAGCCGCAGAAAAGCTCGGGCAGCCGTTGCAAATCGAGATAGCTCGCGGCCTCAAAGAGAGCGCGGAAAATTCGCGAGACTTCGCCCTTGGCGCGGTAGCGCGCAAGCCCCAACGCAATCATCGCGTTGTCGTGAGGCCAGACCGAGCCATTGTGGTAGGACATCGGGTTATAGCGCGACTCGACGGTGGAGATCGTCCTGATCCCCCAGCCAGAAAAGCAGTCGGGTTGCATCAGCCCGGCGGCGACCTTTCTCGCCCTGTCGGCCCTCGCGATGCCGCTGAACAGAACTTGGCCGGCATTGGAGGAGCGTACGCGGCACGGCGCCTTGTCGCCATCGAGCGCCAAAGCGTAAGTATCGATCTCCGGGCACCAGAACGACTCTTCGAACCGCTCGGCAAGCAGGTCGGCCTCGGCGCTTAGCTCTCGCGCCCGATGCGGCAGGTCCAGGATCTCGGCGCACCAGGCGGCGAGCCTTTTGGCGGCGTAGACATAACCCTGCACCTCGGCCACCGCGATCGGCCCTTGCGCCAGCCGGCCGTCGGCGTGAAAGATCGAGTCGTGGGAATCCTTCCAACCCTGATTGGCCAGCCCCTTCTCTGTCTGCCGGTGATATTCCACGAACCCGTCTCGATCCGGATCCCCGGGTCCATCGATCCATGCAAGCGCCCTTTCGACCGCAGGCCACAAGTCCCGGAGCGTCGCCACGTCCCCGGTCGCCTGGAGATACTGTCCCGCCAGCAAGACGAAGAGCGGAGTCGAATCGACGCTGCCGTAGTAGCGCCCGAACGGCACTTCCTTGAGGTTGGCCATCTCGCCCGCGCGCATCTCGTGCAGTATCTTGCCGGGGGCCGCGTCGGACTCCGCATCGAACGCATCGGCCTGCGTGGCCGCCAAGCGCTTCAGCACCGCAATCGGAATGCGGCGATCGAGCCACAGACATTGCAGCGCGGTGATCAAGCCATCGCGACCGAACGTGGTCGAATACCAAGGAATGCCGGCGTAGGGGTAGTATCCTTGCGGCGTTTCCGTGAGGAGCATCGCCAGGTCGGATGTCGCCCGGCGAAGGATGGCATTGAAGCTGTGATTCGAGGTGTGGATTTTGGTTTCCACCCTCATCAGATTTTTTCTGTCGAAATGAGCACGCCGCATCGCCCGCAAGAAAGGCGTCGCGTCAGGAGATGAGTCGCAAGCGACCGTGGTGTAGAGCGAGACTGCACTGTGCGGAACGAGGTTGATGCGGTAGGACGCGCAATTCTCCGTCAGCGCCAACGGCTCGGGATCGAATCTGATATGCGTGCGCCGTATCACCCCATCCCGGCCCGCATATGCGAACGCCGCGCTGACCGCGGTCCGTTCGCTGCGGCTCAGCCCGCGCCTGTCCCTGACGACGCCGCGCACCTCGAAGAGATCGGCAAAGTCGCTTTCGAAGGCAAGCGAAAGCAGCAGCTGAACCGGCTCCGCGCCAAAGTTGTGCAGGGTAAGGCGTTGTTGCAGCGTCTCGCGCGTGATGAACAGGGTTCGGGCGATGTGCAGCAGATTTTTCTGCAAGATGACGCTGTCGCCGTCACGGAAATCCGGATTGGTCAGGTCAACCTTGAGAACGCAATTGTCGTTTGACAAGGTCGATCCGAGCAGGAGAGGTGCCACGCCATTGACAAGCAGCTCGAAACGGGAAAGGTAGCGCGTGTCGTGATGAAACAGACCGTCGTGGCCGCCAGCCGAGACGCCCATATCGCCATGGCTGTCGAGCACGAGGAAAGCGTCATCTTGCTTCATCGTGTATCGCCGACGCGCCGGCGACGATGTCACCGCGACGTCGAACAGCGGCTCAGGCTTAGGCTTAGGCACTTTTCACCAGAACCCCGAAGCTTATTCGGCGGCTTGTAGTCCCGCTCCCACCTCGTCCCCCGCCACAAGGATCGCCTGACCTGCGACCGGTTGGCAAGGGTGCTCGGCGCGGAATGGCAGCCCGAGCGACTTATAGACCCGCAAATAGTCGTTGGCCATGCGGCGGACCGAGAACCGCTTCTCGAACTGCTGGCGCACTTTCCGGCGGTCGAGCGTGACAACTTGCGGCAACACCGCGACCGCCTCCTCGATGCTCGATACCACCCGGCCGGTGACGCCGTCATCGATGACTTCAGGCACCGAGCCCCAGTCGAAGGCAAGCACAGGCGTGCCGCAAGCCATCGCCTCGATCATTACCAGGCCAAATGGCTCGGGCCAGCAGATGGGGAAGACCAGCGCCGAGGCATTGCGCAGAAACTGACCCTTCTCCTTCTCGCCGAGCTCGCCGATGAAATCGACACCGGGCAAGTCTAGCAGCGGTTTCACGCATTCGCGGAAATATTGCTCGTCGGCGCGATCGACCTTGGCTGCAATCTTCAACTCCATGTTGGCCGCCTGCGCGATACGGATGGCCTGAACCGGATCCTTTTCGGGCGAGATGCGGCCAAGAAACGCGAGGTAATTCCCCTTTGGATTGAACTCGGCGTGATGAAGATCGAGAGGCATGCCATGATGAACGGTGGCAACGAAGTTTGCGTGGGAAATCGGCTCTCGCTGCGCCTGCGATATGGAAACGAGCGGGGCCTGGCGGAAATAGCGATAGAACCGGTCGTTGGCGGGCAAATCCTGGCGCCCATGCAGCGTAGTGAGGGCCCGGTCCTCCAAGCCTGCGATCAGCGGAAAATGCAGGTGGTCGATATGGAAGTGCAGGACGTCGAATTGGTCGGCGACCCGCATCAGTTTGTCGAGCATGATCATGTGGTGGGGAATGGGGTCGTGAGCTTCGGCCTCGAGCCGCAACGCCGACTTGCAGCAAGGCACGAAGTTCGCCTCCGTCATGGAATCGCCGCTGGCGAACAAGGTGACGTCGTGACCGAGCGCGACAAGCTCTTCGGTCAGATAGGAGACGACGCGCTCGGTTCCACCGTAGAGCCGAGGCGGCACACTCTCCATCAGGGGTGAAATCTGCGCGATTCTCATTCTCTCATTCCGGGATCTTGGGGTTCGGGGTGTGTTGCTCGGAATGATAAGACGGCAGCGTCGGTAAAGTTCCCAAACGCGAGAGGATCGCGGGTCCGCGCGAGTACTTTCGTCGATTACATCTCGGAACTTACAACGTGGCCGACGGTTACGACCGCATGAGTTGTCATGCATCGCAATCGGAGAAACAAGATGGGCCTCTTCAGCAAAGACATCAAATCCATGGACGACCTTTTCCTGCATACGCTGCGGGATATTTTTTACGCCGAGAACCAGATCGTAAAGGCACTCCCCAAGTTGATCGAGAAGGCGACCAATCGCGAACTCACGTCGGGCCTTAGCCATCATCTGCGCGAAACTGAGGGCCAGATTACCCGGCTGGAGCAAGTCTTCGCCAAACTCGGTCAAACACCCCGGGGCATCGACTGTCCTGCGATTGACGGCCTTATCAAGGAGGCCGACGAGGTTGCCGGCGAAGTGGACAACAGCAAAGTGCTCGATGCCGCGATTATCGGCAGTGCCCAGGCTGTCGAGCATTACGAGATCGCGCGTTACGGCACGCTCATCGCCTGGGCCGAGGAACTCGGGCATGACAACGTCATCAGCCTTCTCAATGCCAACCTCAAGGAAGAGAAGGCCGCCGACAAGAAACTCAACGCGCTGGCCGAAGGAACGGTCAATCGCCGGGCGACCGGGCGCGCCGGCACCAGCCGCGCCAGCGCCGCGCCGCGCGCCGGCTCGATCCGGGCAGCGTCGCACGGCCTTACCAAAAAGCGCACCGGCAAGGCAAGGCGCAGCCCACGCAAGAAAAAATAGCGGAACGGCGACGGCACCCCGGGACCCTCCCCGGGGTGCGTCTTGCTCGGTTCATTTCACGGGATGGCGGGCTGCGGCACAGTAGCGCAAGATGCGCATAGCTCAGGGGCTAAGAGGCAAACCGTATTTTGGCCCAGCGTTAGGATCGTTCCATGTCCATCAACTTCAATCATACCATCGTCTCCGCGCACCAGAGCGAGGTGTCGGCGAGGTTTCTCGCGGGTATCTTGGGTCTAGCTGCGCCAACGCAGTGGGGGCCATTCCAAGTGGTAACGACGGACAATGGGGCCAACATCGACTTCATGGATGTCGAGGGCGAGATCGCGACCCAGCACTACGCCTTCTTGGTCAGCGATGGTGAATTCGATCAAATTTTCGATCGCATCCGCCACCAAGAATTGTCTTATTGGGCCGATCCGGCCCAAACGCAGGAGGGCGAGATAAACAACCACGATGGCGGGCGCGGTGTTTATTTCGAGGACCCGGATGGTCACCTGATCGAAATCATCACGCGGGCTTACGGAAGCGGCGGCTGGAATCCTTGACGTCTGCTCTCAACTGGCGATAGCGGGCTAGGGGCATCCCTGGCCTGTCGTCGCTTAGGGGGCGGAATGAAACACGCTGAAAGGTCAAGTGTAGGAACCAATGCTGCGCCGTGACGTTGCTCTGCTGCATTTCATTTCGAAAGCGTTTTGAAAGGATTGTGGCGATGTTTACCGAGTTTCCTCTGGCCGTCATCGCAGGCATTTTGATGCCGGTCAACGCCCCGGTCGAACAGGCCGCGCCGCCGCAAGTCTTCATCGAACTCATTGTCAAGGCCTGTCCCGCGGCGGACCAATCCGCGCAAGCCAATAGGCCCAGCGCCGTCCAGGGCTATTACGCCGACCCAACCAATCAGGGCAGAAGCTATGAGAACGGCCACGCCCCGAACAAAGAAGAGCGACAGGCGGCCTTTACCGCGATGGGTTGTATCGACGTTCCGGTGCCGCCGGAATGGATCTCGGGAGAGCTCACCCGGCAAGCCTGCATGAGTCACGTCGGATACCTGATCGCGCTTCAATATTTGCAGCAAGCGGCCGCGTACCGCAGCGATTTCCCTGACGTCGGTCAATGGGAGTGCATCGAGCACGCCAATCCCGTGCAAGGCGTCGCCGGAATGTGATTTTTGCCTTCGCTGGAAGTCAGAGGGTCTCGATGGGTTCCCCTCCCCCGCCCCTAACCTCTGACTTCGACAAAGGCCCGGTTTCTGACAAGAGCCGGGCCTCTTAGTTCAACGAGATCGAGGCGTCTATCCGCGGGCGTAACCGCCGATGATCGGCAGCACTTCGCCGGTGATGTAGCTCGAGCAGGAGGGCGCCGCCAAGAATACGAAAGCCGGCGCGATCTCTTCGGGCTGAGCCGGACGCTTCATCGCGGTCGAGCTGCCGAACTGCGCGACGTCTTCGGCGGACTGGTCCGCTGGGTTGAGCGGCGTCCATACCGGACCCGGCGCAACCGCGTTGACCCTGATGCCGCGATCGATGAGATGCGTCGCAAGCGAACGCGTGAATGCGTGAATTCCGCCCTTGGTCATGGAATAGTCGAGCAGGTCTTTGCTGCCCAAGATGCCGGTGACGGAGCCTGTCATCAGGATCGCGCTTCCCGGCTTCATGTGCGGGACAGCCGCCCTGGCCATGTAGAAATAACCATAGAGGTTGGTCTTGAGGGTCTGATCGAAATGCTCGTCGGTCAGCTCCTCGAGCCTGTCTACATGCTCTTGGAAGGCCGCGTTGTTGACGAGGACATCGAGTTTGCCGAACTCGGCCACCGTTTGTTCGACCGCGTGGCGGCAGAACGCAGGGTCGGCGACATCGCCTGACAGCGTAAGGCAGCGGCCTCCCTCCCGCTTTACCGCCTTCTTTGTGTCCTGCGCATCCGCATGCTCATCGAGATAAGCGATAGCAATATCGGCGCCTTCGCGGGCGAAGAGCACCGCGACGGAACGGCCGATGCCGGAGTCACCTCCGGTAATCAAGGCGACTTTTCCCGCGAGCTTCTCCGAGCCCTTATAGGCCGGCGCATCGTACATCGGCTCAGGATCGAGGTCGGCTTCCGAGCCCGGCTTCTTGAGATGCTGCTGCGGCAGCGGCGGGACCGGATAAGCGCGAGCGCCGGTTTGAACCGGCTCCTTCTTCTCGGTCTCATTCTCGCCCGACCGATCGACCTTGCTCTGAATCCGTCGCTGATGGTGCGCCGTTGCCGCAGCTTCCGTTTCGAATGAATGCCGCGACGTCGGCTTCGTTTGCGATCGCTTGGCCATGGAATTTTCTCCGTCGCAGCCCTAACCGGCGCGCGGAACAATCGTTCCAGAGCCAAACTGATTTTCGCCCCGGAGAGGAGGAACCAGCATTGTCGTCTTTCGTTACGCCCGTAATGCCTGTGCGGCAGCTGTCTCAATCTCCGCTGCGAGCGGACACCTGAAAGGAATAGACGATGAGAAGAGTAATTTTGGCGAGCGCGGTGGCGCTGGCCGTGCCGGTGCTGTCGGGATCGCCAGTGCCCACTCCGGCGGCTTTGGCTGCTCCGGCAGCGACCTCAACCGAGACGTTCGTAACGACTGTCGCCATCAGTGACATGTTCGAAGTCGAGGCTGGACGCCTCGCCACGAGCAAGGCGGCAAATGCGAAGGTCAAGTCCTTCGGTCAGATGATGGTCGATGACCACAACAAAACCACGAATGATTTGAAGGCGCTCATCGACGACAAGAAGGTTGAGGCGAAATTGCCCGCGTCGCTGGACCAGGACCACCAGGCCAAGCTCGATAAGCTCAAGGATCTTAGCGGCGATGCCTTCGATCGCGCCTATATCCCGACGCAGGTCTCCGGCCACGAGAAGGCGGTCGATCTCTTCCAGAACTATGCCGATAAGGGTGAAAACGCCGATCTGAAGCAGTGGGCGCAAAAGACGCTGCCCACGCTCAAAGGCCACCTCGACCGGGCCAAGCAGCTCTCGTCCGAAATCAAGATGGCGGCCGATGAGACAGATCAGCAGGCCGGACGGAAGGAGAGACAGGTCGAGGTCACGGTCGACACCGAGAAAGGCGCCAATGTCCGCGTCGAGACCAAGCAGCGGAAAGATCGGGCAGCTTCGTTCGATTACGTGGCCAGCCAGAAGCCGACCGACTGGACGGCACAGGCCTTGATCGGCAGAACAGTCGAGAACGACCAGGGCGACAACCTGGGCGACATCAACAACGTCATTCTCAACGAGCGTGGCCAAGTTGTTGCCGTGACGATCGGTGTCGGCGGCTTCTTGGGCATGGGCGAGAAGAACGTCGGCGTACCTTTCCAAGCTCTCGACTTCAGGCTCGACACAGATCGCTCAAACATCGACAAGCGAAGCGAGGGGCCGGCCGAGAAGAAAGCCGATCGTGAAGCTCGCTTTGATACCGAGCACAGCAACGTTCAAATCGTGCTGAACGCTAGCAAGGAGCAGCTCGAAGCCGCTCCCGAGTTCGTCTGGCTTGACCAGCAGAACGCTGACAACGAACGTACGGTTCAGTAGCGCGTCTTCGCAGGCTGGGTGGCATCGCTGCCCAGCCTGCGCTTTTCTTGCGCGAATGATCGACAGCGACGCGTTTGCCCTGATCGGGTCACAGACCCCAAAAATGGCGCTTCGGCGGAACCCTAACTGCGCTTGATCGTTGACCTTTCAGGCAATGAAACACGAGAGAGTTAGGAGATTGACCATGAGACGCACACTTGCTGCAGCCGTCTTCGCCGGGTTGGCGGGTCTGGCCTTTGCCACGCCGGCGTCGGCGCTGCCGTCTTCAACGTCTTCAACGGCCGTTCAGCTCGGCGAAACTAACGCCGGCGTTATCTATGTCGGCCGAAGAGACCGCTATTATCGGAATCGGTATTACGACCGTAGATACTCGTATTACCGGCCGTACAATCGCTACTCCTACTATCGGCCGTACGCCTATGGCGGATATCCCTACTACGGCGGATATCCCTACGGGTACTACGGGCGCCCGGGGATCAGCTTCGGATTTTCGTTCTGAGGCATTCGGATGATGGAGAGGGTTGGCTTTGCGCCAGCCCTCTTCGTCCATCGGTTGCAAATGAAGGAGGGCTAGCAGGCCGTGGGGCGGCGGTCATGAATTGGGAGGCCGCAAATGGGCTCCTCGAAACGACATCGCATGGGCTCGCGGAAAAGACACGTCAAGTTTACTCCAGACGAGCTTGAAACCATCGATCGCGTTTGTGACGCGGCTTGGTCGCAGATCCTAGAGCAACACCCCCAACCTGATCGCGAGAAGGCGAGAGAACGCCAGGAGGCGCTCCGCAAGCGGCTGTTTGTCCTTGCCGGCCGGGGGGTGGTGGAGTTTTCCGTGCTCCGCGACCGGGTGCTGGCGACAATGCCCGAGACCCTGATGTACCCCACGCGCCGCGATTAGATCATCATGCGCGTTGAGAAGGACCGCGCCTGGCGCCGCGGGGTTGCGGCTTGCTGCCAGCCAGACGTCGCAAGTAGGCCGTATCGAGCCAGCTACTGCCGAGGAGAGTGACCAAAGCAAAGGCTACGGCGATGGCGATGACATTCCATGCCGCCAAGCCACACGCGATGCCGAGTCCGGCCGTGAGCCAGACGGTCGCGGCCGTCGTCAAGTTTTCGACGGTTTGCGTTTGGTAATCCCGCAGAATCACGCCTGCGCCGATGAAGCCAATGCCGCCCATGACCCCTTGAATGATTCCTTGAATCACGCGGCTCAAAGCGTCGGGATGGTCCTCGAAATTGTGGAAGTTGATGGTTGCGAGCGATACGACCGCCGCCCCGAGCGAGACAAGCGCAAGGGTGCGCATGCCGATCGGCTTGCCGGCAAGGTCGCGATTAAGTCCGAGTAGCACACCAACAAGGGAGGCTGCGGCCAGGCGGAGCGCGATGTCTGCGATGTCAGGTTCCATGTGCCGCACTCAATTCGCCGAACCTGAGAAGGTTCCACCGCCGAGATTGGTCGGCGAGGTTGAGCCCAAGCGCGTCGAAGTTTGTCGCTGGAACCTTTGCCTACGCGAGTTGTTGACCGACCGACAACCAAACTCGGAGGTTCTATCATGACCAAGGCAACCGCTCATCCCGATCACCGGCTCATTTCCAGCGAGGACGTCCAGGGCACCAGCGTCTACGGCGCCGGCGAGGAGGCGATCGGTGAAATCGACCACCTGCTCATCGAGAAAGTTTCCGGCCGCGTTTCTTACGCCGTGATGAGCTTCGGCGGATTTCTCGGGCTCGGACACAGCCACTATCCAATCCCGTGGTCGGCGCTCAAATACGACACCAATCTCGGTGGCTATCGCACCGGCGTCACGGAGGATCAATTGCGGGATGCTCCCGAATTCAGCGACGACTCTTACGAGGATCGCGACTGGGAGCTTCGCACGCACGAGCATTACGGCGCCCCGCCCTATTGGACCGGCGGTCGCAGAGAAGCCGCGTAGGCAACAAGCCCGGTCCTCACCGGACCGGGCTTTCTCGCCGCAGTTCAAGTAGAAGTCAGACCCTCACAATACCTTAGTGAGAGGCGATGCTCGGCATTTTCCAGCCGGTCTCATGCGAAATCGCTTCCGCGAGACGATCCGGCGCGACGGGTTTGCTTGAACAGCTGAGCCCGCGGCAGTACCCGGCGAATGCGCTCCAGCGTGTCGCGACCGCCGTGACCGCTAACGAACAAGACGGGTATGTCACAAGCGTCGTTCAGCCACTTGGCGGCCTTCGTTCCATCGCAACCCTCTTCGAGATAGACGTCCATCAACACGAGATCGGGTTGGCGAGAGGTCGCGAGCTCCACAGCTTCTCTGGCGTTCGCGGCGCATCCACAAACATCGAAGCCGAGCGTTTGCAGCGTCGCCTCGAGGTCGATGGCGATCAGCGGTTCATCTTCGACGATCAGTATCCGCGCTGTCATAGGGCACACCTTTCCGTGGCCTTATAGTAAAAACGCGCCGCGCCGCTTTTTGTGCCGGCTTTCACGGACGTTTAACCCAGGGAGCTGCGAGAAGTTATTGGAACAGAGCACGCTATCGCGCGTTACTGCCGACAAGGAGAAAGAGCCGTGAATATGCATGTTCTTGATCGTGTCACTCCGACCGGTCCGCCAAAGTCGACAGATCGAAGGGTGCTCGCGGCGATGATCGCCGTCGTGACCGTCATCGTTCTCGCGCTGATTACCTTCGTCACCTTGAGCGACTTTCCTGGCCCACCCGAAGGCAGCCTAGACAAGGCGACAGCGCCGCCGGAAGACGTCAGGCGCTAAGTCGATCGCGCCCGAACGCGCGGACGCCACGGACGATCGCGCGCTGAACACCCCCGACGCCGAACGCTAAATCAGCTTATTCTTTTTCGGTCGAGCCGGACACGTGCTCGGGCTTGCCTTTGCGCCTCGTCGAAGCCATCTCGTCGAGCTCATCTTCGATCATCGACTCATACTTGCTTCGCGATGCACCTTTGAGAGAGCTTGCTTTGCGCTCGCCTCGCTTTGCGGCCAGCGCCGCGCCGGCGGCTTTTTGCTGTGCGGCCGATTTGGCTGGCATGTGTCTCTCCTTGGTTTTGCACCTATCGCGCTCGAACGCGCCGGCAAGACGTTGGTTCCGGTTCTGGCGCGCGCGGAGGCCTTGCGCCATTGGCGGACGCATCGGAACGCAATTGGGACAGCCGCGTTTCGGAAACGAGCCCTGTTGAAAGAAAGGATCTACCATGTCTTCCATCCCTACATCCGAGATGCGCTCGAGCGCGACCAAGCGAACCGGAACGACCGGCGGGAGCGCGGATGTCGCCGAGCAGATTGACGCCATCCGTGCCGACATCGAGGCCCTGACCTCGACCGTCGCCCGCATCGCCAACCGGCAGCTAAGCCGCGCCCAAGACAAAATGGTCGAAACCGCCCGGGACGCCGAGGACGCCTTCCGCCGAAACCCCATTGCAGCGGTAGCGATCGCGGCCGGACTGGGCTTCCTGTTTGGCGTGTTCACACGCCGCTAGCAAACCACAGGCTTCTTCTGACCACTGCCGGCGGTCGGAGCCCCGGATGGCGGATGGATTGACTTCGCCGTGAGCCCGCGCGCAACCGCATCGACTGATTTCGCCGAGTTCGCAAAGCGCAGTCTGTTCATTGCCGCACTCGTGGGGCTCGGCCTCCTGCTGTGGCTTCTTTGGCCCGTGCTGCTTCTGATCTTCGCAGCCGTCCTTGTGGCCATTGCCCTTCGCAGCCTTGCCATCCCTTTCGCGCGCTGGACGCCGCTCGGAATGAGCGCGGCGGTCGGTGTGGTGATGGTTTTGTTCGTTCTCGTTCTGTCTGGGACGGGCCTGATGCTCGGCGTCCAACTCAGCGATCAACTGGGCGAGCTTTGGAACCGGCTCCCGGAGTTTGCGAGCAGCGCGAAGACCTACATCGGACAGACGACACTGGGCAGAACCTTGCTGCAACTGCTTCCCGACGCGAAGACGCTGTTCGCGGGATTCACGGCGGGCAGCGCCGTGACGGCCGCAACCGCCACGCTGGGGGTGCTCGCCAACGTGCTTCTCGTTGTTTTCCTCGGGGTATTCTTTGCCCTGACGCCGAGGCTTTATGCGCGCGGCTTTGTCGCGCTGTTTCCTCCGGCCTTTCGGCCTCGCCTGCAAGACATGTTGGCGGAAACCGCAACGGTGCTGCGCGCATGGTTGCGGGGACAATTCGTCGCCATGCTGACCGTGGGGCTCGTCACCTGGCTTGGCCTCCTTCTTCTCGGCGTGCCGCTCGCTCTCGGGCTGGCGTTCCTCGCCTTCCTACTTGAGTTCATACCGGTGCTGGGACCGATCGCCGCAGCGGTGCCGGCCATCCTGGTCGGTCTTTCGGTATCGCCCATGCTCGGCCTATGGGTGACGCTGCTCTACATTGTCGTCCAGCAAGTCGAGAGCTATTTGCTGCTGCCGCTCGTGCAGCGCTGGGCGGTTCATATTCCGCCGGCACTGGGCCTCATTGGTATCTTGATCTTTGGCGTCTTGTTCGGCTGGGTCGGCGTGCTGCTTGCCGCCCCGCTCATGGTCGCGACGACCGTCTGGGTCCGCAAACTTTACCTGGAGTCAATTCTGGAGCCGGCCAACAAGAAGTAGCGCGGCGCGACTGCCGCGCTACGTGGGCGTCAGCCCCCTCTTGTTGGGACTAGTATTCAGGAAGCGCCGGGGGCGGCACGACCAGCACCTCGTCGTCCTCGGGAACGATGATCTCTGGACCTGCGCCCATTTCCGTCCCCTCGATATCGCGCTCGCGCGGCGCTCCAGCTTGGTCGTCAAATTGGAAATCCGGACGGTCATAGCGCGGTGCCGGAAGCTCGGGCCCGGCGGGAGAGTCAACGTCGGGCTCGACGGCCAAAGCCGGCGTTGCAATCGAGGCTGCGCCCAGCAGAAGGGCGACCGCCGCGATGCTCGTTATTCGGTCGCATGTCATGACTGCGTTTCCTTCTATCGATCGGTTTTACTCCTACCAACCGCAACCCGCTGCATCGGTTCCACGCTGTGCATGAGATAACCCGGGTCTGCTAGAGCGAAGGGGACTGTTTTCAAGACGGAACATCCTGCTTGATGGCACGTTGTTAATTGGAGGAATTTGACGCGCCCGCAAGGAGCGCTATCTGTCTGCCTATCCCTCAATTCACTGTCGTGAGCGGCGGCATTAGCCATTTGTGTGAATGAATAGCCATGCTGTTTGTTGCCCTCGCGGTTGACTATGACGGCACCCTCGCGCACAACGGACGCGTTGACGAGGTTGGCATCGCCGCCCTCGAAAAGGTCAAACGCTCCGGGCGCAAGGTTCTCCTCGTCACCGGCAGAGAGCTGGCCGACCTGCAACAAACCTTCGGCAGAATCGATATTTTCGATTTGGTTGTCGCCGAGAACGGCGCACTGCTTTTTGACCCGGCCCAAAACAAGGAAGAGCTGCTGTCGCCCCCGCCGGTCGATCGCCTCGTCCAGCGTTTGCGCGACCGGAACGTCGCACGGCTCTCGGTCGGGCGTTCCATCGTGGCGACCTGGGAGCCGTATGAGACGATCGTGTTGGAAGCGATCCGCGATCTCGGCCTCGAATTGCATATTATATTCAACAAGGGCGCGGTCATGATCCTCCCGGCCGATGTCAACAAGGCGTCCGGCCTCAGGGCGGCCCTCAAGCGGCTAGCCCTGTCGCCCCATAATGTCGTCGCGATCGGCGACGCCGAAAACGATCAAGCTTTCTTGAGCGCGTGCGGCTGCGCGGTCGCGGTGGCGAACGCCTTGCCGACCGTAAAGGAGAAGGCGGATTTCGTTGTGGCCGATCACAGCGCGGGCGTGGCCGAGCTCGCCGAGATATTGACCGGCACAGACCTCGCCGGCCGCAATACCCGCTTGAGCAAGATTCAACCTGTCGTCGGCGAGTATGCGGACGGAGGACTGCATCGGCTGAAACCGGTCGACACCGTTCTTGTCACCGGATCATCGGGCGGAGGGAAGTCGACGGTCGTCACCGCCCTCTTGGAGCAGCTGATCGAGGCTGGTCTTCAATTCTGTGTCGTCGATCCGGAAGGCGACTATGCGGGGTTCCCGGCCGTTGTCGTCGGTGACGCAAAACATGAACCTCGGATTGCCGAGATCATGGATCTTCTCGCCAAACCGGATACGAGTGTTGTGGTAAATCTTCTCGCCATCGATCCCGACGAACGGCCGCGCTATCTCGCCAGCCTACTCCCCGAGCTGTCAAAACTTCGCATCGAAACCGGACGGCCGCATTGGATTGTGCTCGATGAGGCGCATCATTGCCTTCCCGCCAATTGGGACCCCGCCCCCGTTTCGCTCCCGCAAGAACTTCCCGCGGCGATTGCCGTGACCGTTCACCCCGAGGAGGTTTCGATCGATTTTCTCAAACTGGTGACGACGGTCGTGGGCGTGGGCGAACAGGCAAACGCAATGATCGAAAAATTCTGGACGGCGCGCGGCGACGTCTCCAGCGACGCAAGGGAGCGGCCGGACGCGGAGCACGACCTGATCTGGACGAGCGCGAAGGGACTTCGGTCCATCGCGCTCAAGCGGCCTGAAGCCCGGCAAAAGCGGCACATTCGCAAATATGCCGAAGGCGAGCTGGGCGAAGACAAGAGCTTCTACTTTCGCGGCCCCGACGGTGCGTTAAACCTGCGTGCGCAGAACTTGGCGATATTCCTCCAGCTCGCGGAAGGCGTCGACGATAAGACGTGGATGCACCACCTGCGGTCCGGTGAGTATTCGCGATGGTTCGATCAAGCCATCAAGGACGAGGGCATGGCGTCCGAGGCGCGCCGCATTGAACAAGACAACACGCTATCGCCACAGGAAACGCGCTCTCAAATCAAGAAACTTGTCGAGAGCAAATACACAGCTCCGGCAAAGAGCGCCTAATGGGGTCGTAGTGCGCGCGACCACTTTGGTTCACACGCCGAACCTTCGTGCCCGAGCGACGTTAACCTAGTGCGGGACTGATACGGAGGTCGTGATGGGTTCCATCAACCTACGTGACAAGTTCAACCCCGAAGAATTGGAATTGATCGACCGCGTCTATGCGGTGACCTGCGCTTACATCGAGGCGCGCGATCTATACCACGTTGCGCCCACCGATACCGAGGAACAGGACGCGCTCCGGCAAATGATGTTCGTCGTTGCCGCCAGCACGCCGCTTGACTTCGATGCGCTTTGCGATCGCGTTCTAGTTTCCATGGATCGCTATAGGGCCAGGCGTATCGGTTCCTGAAAGTTGAGCAATACCGTAGCCTGGAGCTAAACGCGCCGGGACCTCATGCTGCGGCTCGTCGTCAAGCTATCTCCCATAACGCCGTACGGACTGAACAAATCGACCAGGACCCTTCGGTCTATGGGCTTTTGCACCAAGGGCAGATGAGCGTAGCGGGGGTCGACAGCTTCGGCGCCGTAGCCGCTGATGAAAGCAACTGGCACTTTCTTCTCGAGAAGAACGTCTGCAACCGGATAGACCGATTCATTGCCAAGATTGATGTCGAGCACCGCGGCATCGGGGAAAGTTTCTGCCAACGCGCGCATGGCGTCATCGACCGATCCGAATGGTCCAACAACGCAGAGTCCGAGTTCGCTGAGGAACTCTTCGACCATCAAAGCAACGGTGGATTCGTCCTCCACCAGCAATACTTTGCCCGCGTTTCCTCCAAGCTCAAATTGAAAGGAACGCTTCTGACGGAAATTCGCCCAGTCGGTTCGGTCTTCTCTTCGCTTCGGGCCGTTCTCATGAGGAAACGACAGTATGCAGCATAGCCCGCTCGGTCTCCAATCGAACACGGCGCGGCCACCCAGTTGCTCGAGGCTCGCGCGAATGACCCGCGTGCCGTAACCCTGATTGTCGGGCGCGCGAACTGTCGGCCCACCGGATTCCAGCCACTCGATGGTCAATCCCGCCTCATCGTTTCGCCAGCTGAATTTGACTTTTCCAGACGGGCGTCCGAGAGCGCCGTACTTGGCGGCATTGGTGGCAAGTTCGTGGACCGCAAGAGCCAGGGTCTGGGCACGGCGCGGATGAAGCATCGTCGGCGGACCGTTCATGCTTATGGCGTCGCCGGCGCGATAAGGCTCAAGCTCCTCCGTCGCCAGTCGAGCGAGATCGGCTCCTTCCCAGCGGCTTTGGGATATCAGGTTATGCGCAACAGAAAGCGCTTTGATGCGTCCCTCCACCGCCGCGACATAGGCGTCCACGTTCTGCGTCTTAGTCAGCCTGAGGATCGATTGAACCACGGCAAGCAAGTTCCTCGCCCGATGATCCACTTCCCGCGCCAAGATCGTTTGGCGCTCTTCGGCCAACTTGCGGTCGGTAATGTCGGTGACGACACCGCTTACCCGCACGAGGCGATTGTCCTCATCCGTGGTCGCCGCCGCCGTTCCGAAGCACCACTTGACTTCGCCATTCGCCCTGCGAACGCGGAATTCGGATTCATAGGATCTTGAACCGTCGAACCCGTGGAACCAAGCATCGGTCAATTGCTTCCAATCTTCGGGATCGATCAAGGCCTTCACCCTCTCGGGCGTGACTTTGAAACTTTTCGCATCGACGCCGAAGATTTCACACAGTCCCTTATCCCACATGCAGTCGCCGCGCCTCAGGTCCCAATCCCACGAGCCCATCTTGCCGGCAGCCAATGCGAGATTGCGCCGCTTCTCGCTTTGCAGAAGCATGGCGGTGTACGATTCGAGCTCGGCGGTCCGTTCGGCCACACGGCTCTCCAATTCCTGATTGAGTTGCTCGAGCTGGCGCGCCTTGCGGTAAAGCTCGGTGAACACCTTGACTTTCGCCTGCAATACTTCGGCGATAACCGGAACGGGTACATAGTCCACCGCGCCCATCGCGTAGCCGCGCAGCCGGTCCGCATCGGCAAGGTGAACGGCCGAGATGAAGATGATCGCCGTTTCCCGGCAGCGCGGATGCTCGCGGATCATCTCGGCGAGTTCGAAGCCGTCGAGGCCCGGCATGCAGACGTCCATCAAAATGACGGCGACGTTGTGTTTGAGGAGATGCTCCAAAGCCTGGGAGGCCGATGACGCTTTCAGCAGATTCTCGCCGAGATGCTGCAGGATCACCTCGTAGCTCAGGAGCTTGGCCGGCTGATCGTCGACAAGAAGTATGTTGACTTTGTCCGATCCACTCATCGCGTTCGCGCCTTAGCGGTGCAGCCAGCTACGCATTGCCGAAAGCAGTTGCTCGGTATTGACGGGCTTTGCCAAATATTCCGATGCGCCCGCCTCCAAGGATTTCTCGCGGTCGCCCTTCATCGCCTTTGCCGTGAGCGCGATGATCGGCAGGCGGCGGAACGACGGGTTCTCCCGAATTTCGGCGATGGTTTCGTAGCCGTCCATCTCCGGCATCATGATGTCCATGAGCACGAGCGCGATGTCCGGGGTGGAATTGACCAGTCTTATCGCGTCGTGACCATTGGCGGCGGTAAGGACGCGCATCCCCCTGCGCTCGAGTATGCTGCTGAGCGCGAAAATGTTGCGCGGGTCGTCGTCGACCAGCAATACAGTCTTTCCCACCAAATCCTCGTCGGAGCGGTGTAGCCGCTCGATCATCTCCTGCTTCTCGGCGGGCAAATTGCTGACCACGCGATGCAGGAACAGCGAGGTCTCGTCCAAGAGACGCTCGGGCGACTCGACCCCCTTGACCACGATGCTGCGGGCCATGGTGTGCAGCTTCGCCTCTTCTTCGGCCGACAACTCCCTGCCCGTGAAGACGATCACCGGAAGGTCCGACAGCGTGGTGTCGTCGCTCACCGCCTGCAACACGTCGAAACCGGACATGTCCGGAAGGCTGAGATCGAGCACAACGCAGTCGAAGCGCTCCTCATTGAGCCGATCGAGACCGTCGGCGCCGTTCCCTGCCGTGACGATCTCGATGTCGTCATCTTCGAGCAAGGCGGTTATCGATAGCCGCTCGGCGGCGTTATCCTCGATAACGAGGAGCCGCCTGCGGCGCGGCACGGCGTAATCCTTGATCTTGGCGAGCGAGGCCTCGATGCTTTTCGCCGAGGCCGGTTTGGTGACGAAGCAGAACGCGCCGCGCGAAAGCCCGTGCTGCCGGTCTTCGTCCAAAGTTACGATCTGCACGGGAATGTGCCGGGTCGATGCATTCTGCTTGAGCTGGCTAAGGACGGTCCAACCCAGCATATCGGGCAGGAAAACGTCGAGCGACACGGCGGTCGGTTGAAACTCCTGGGCAAGCGCCACAGCATCGGCTCCCTTCGACGCGACTAGCACCTTGAAACCGAGATCTCTGGCAAGATCGACGATGACGCGCGCGTAATTCGCATCGTCTTCCACGATCAACATCACCTGGTCGCCCGGTTCGATCGATAATCTGTCGTCGGGAATGGGGGGCGCCACGCGCTCGTAGACGACAGTCGGCGTGCTCGGGCGGCGGTGGTCGAGTGCGGTACTCGGGACCGCCCGAAGCGTTGAGGGTCCGCCATAGACCAAGGGAAGATAGAGCGTGAAGCTGCTCCCCATGCCGGGCGTGCTCTGCAAGCCGATCTCGCCGCCGAGCAGATGTGCAAGCTCGCGGCTGATGGCGAGGCCAAGACCCGTCCCGCCATATTTCCGGCTGGTGCTTGCGTCCGCCTGTTGGAACGCCTCGAAGATGATCTTCTGCTTGTCCTGAGCGATGCCAATGCCGGAATCCGATACCTCGAAAGCCGCCACCATGGGCGACTCGCGAAGCACGGGGTGTTCGGCATTCCATCCCTCGTCGGCGGCCGACACCTTGAGCCAAACGCCGCCTTGTTGGGTAAATTTGAAGGCATTCGACAGAAGGTTTTTGAGCACCTGCTGCACGCGTTTGGAGTCCGTGGTGATGCTGCGGCCCAGATTCGGGTCGATTTGCACGTCGAAGGAAAGGCCGCGAGATTCCGCTTCGTGCCTGAACGGCCGCCCCACGGCGTCGATTAGGCTCGCGAAAGCGATTTCTTCGACCTCGACCGTCACCGTTCCGGACTCGATCTTGGACAGGTCGAGAATGTCGCTGATCAAGGTGAGCAGGTCCGTTCCCGCGCCGTAGATCGTCCGCGCATACTCGACCTGGCGCCCCGACAGATTGCCGTCCGGGTTCTCGGACAATTGTTGTCCGAGGATAAGGATGCTGTTGAGGGGCGTGCGCAGCTCGTGCGACATGTTGGCAAGGAATTCGGACTTATATTTGGACGTCAGCGCAAGCTCGCCCGCCTTCTCTTCAAGCTCCCGACGCGCATGCTCGATTTCCTGGTTCTTGCGCTCCACCTCCACGTTGCGCTCGGCAAGTTGCTGCGCTTTCTGTCCGAGCTGGTCGTTGGTTTGCTGCAATTCTCTTTGTTGCGTCTGCAATTCGCCGGCGAGTTGCTGGGACTGCTTGAGCAGAGCTTCCGTCTGCATCGTCGCTTCGATCGAGTTCAGCACGATGCCGATGCTGGCCGTCAGCTGCTCCAAGAAGGCAACTTGCAGCCCAGTGAATGACGTCACCGTTGCGAGCTCGATGACCGCCTTGACCTGGTTTTCGAACAGGACCGGCAGGACGATGACGCTGCGGGGCACGACCTTGAACAACGCCGATCCGATCGATACGGCGTGCGCGGGCATTTGTGTGATGAGCATGCTGCGCCGATCTGCGGCGCATTGGCCAACCAGTCCCTCGCCGAACTTCAATTGAGGCGGATGGCCGCTCGTGCCATCGTCGGCATAGGCTGCGAGCAGCTTCAGGTTTTCACTCGTTTCGCCGTCAACCTGGTAGATCACGCCAAGTTGCGCATTCACGAGCGGAGCGAGTTCGGTCAGCAGCAAGCGACCCACCGTCGCAAGATCGCGCTGCCCTTGCAGCATGCTGGTGAATTTGGCGAGGTTGGTCTTCAGCCAGTCCTGCTCGGTGTTGCGGTCGGTCGTCAGCCGCAGATTGCCGATCATGGTATTGATGTTGTCCTTGAGCTCGGCCACCTCGCCGCGGGCATCGACCTGGATGGAGCGGGTAAGATCGCCTTTGGTCACGGCAGTGGCGACCTCGGCAATGGCGCGCACCTGGGTGGTCAAATTCGCCGCGAGCAGGTTGACGTTGCCGGTCAAGTCCTTCCAGGTGCCGGCCGCGCCCGGCACGTTCGCCTGACCGCCAAGGCGTCCTTCCACGCCCACCTCGCGCGCCACCGACGTCACCTGGTCGGCGAAGAGGGCGAGCGTGGACGTCATGTTGTTGATGGTCTCAGCCAGGGCCGCCACCTCGCCCTTGGACTTCACGGTCAGGTTCTGCTTGAGATCGCCGTTGGCGACGGCCGTCACCACTTTCACGATACCGCGCACCTGCTCGGTGAGGTTCGCGCCCATGACGTTCACCGTATCGGTCAGGTCCTTCCACGTGCCGGCAACGCCCGGCACCTGAGCCTGTCCGCCGAGCCTTCCCTCCGTACCCACCTCGCGCGCCACGCGCGTCACCTCCGAGGCAAACGCATTGAGCTGATCCACCATGGTGTTGATGGTGTCCTTGAGTGCGAGGATCTCGCCCTTCACATCCACCGTGATCTTGCGCGAGAGGTCGCCGCGCGCCACCGCAGTGGTGACCTCGGCGATGTTGCGCACTTGCGTCGTCAGGTTGGCGGCGAGCAGATTGACGTTGTCGGTCAGGTCCTTCCACGTGCCGCCGACGCCTTGCACCACGGCCTGGCCGCCGAGCTTGCCTTCGGTGCCTACTTCGCGCGCCACGCGCGTCACCTCCGCGGCGAACGAGCGCAATTGCTCGACCATCGTATTCAAGGTCTCCTTCAAGAGAAGAATCTCGCCGCGCACGTCCACGGTGATCTTCTTGGACAGGTCGCCGCTGGCGATGGAGGTGGCCACCTCGGCGATGTTGCGCACTTGCGCCGTCAAATTCGACGCCATGAAGTTCACGTTGTCGGTCAAGTCCTTCCAGGTGCCGGCGACGCCCTGCACCTGAGCCTGGCCGCCGAGCTTGCCTTCGGTGCCCACCTCGCGGGCCACGCGTGTCACCTCCGAGGCGAAGGCGTTCAGCTGGTCCACCATGGTGTTGATGGTGTTCTTCAACTCGAGGATTTCGCCCTTCACATCCACGGTAATCTTGGTCGATAAGTCGCCCCGCGCCACGGCGGTGGTCACCTCGGCGATATTGCGGACCTGAGCGGTAAGATTGCCCGCCATCGAGTTCACGCTGTCGGTAAGGTCTTTCCAGGTTCCGGCCACGCCGGGCACATGGGCCTGACCGCCCAGCCGGCCCTCGGTGCCGACCTCGCGCGCCACGCGCGTGACCTCGCCGGCGAACGCGTTCAGCTGATCCACCATGGTATTGATGGTCTCTTTCAGCTGAAGGATCTCGCCGCTGACGCTCACCGTGATTTTCTTCGACAGGTCGCCGCCGGCAATGGCGGTCGACACCTCGGCGATATTGCGCACTTGCCCCGTCAGGTTCGACGCCATGAGATTGACGTTGTCGGTCAAGTCCTTCCACGTGCCGGCGACGCCCGGCACCTCGGCCTGGCCGCCGAGCTTGCCTTCGGTGCCGACTTCGCGCGCCACGCGCGTCACCTCGGAGGCGAATGAGTTGAGCTGGTCCACCATGGTGTTGATGGTGTTCTTCAACTCGAGAATCTCGCCGCGCACGTCCACCGTGATTTTGTGCGATAGGTCGCCGCGCGCCACAGCGGTGGTAACCTGAGCGATGTTGCGCACTTGCGCCGTCAAGTTTCCGCCCATGGTGTTGACCGAGTCGGTCAAGTCCTTCCAAGTGCCCGCGACACCGGGGACGATCGCTT
>Ga0081455_10001088_pt1 | contig 34174 bp, 25 predicted proteins | sample TabmetS3T2R1_FD_70207 | JGI IMG/M metagenome (GOLD analysis project Ga0081455, IMG submission 70207) | Tabebuia heterophylla rhizosphere microbial communities from the University of Puerto Rico - S3T2R1 | ecosystem: Host-associated > Plants > Roots > Rhizosphere ...
AAATCTATGAAGGAAAATGCGGACTTTTTTAACCTCTACAACCACGGCTTTATCCGGGTCGCCGTGGGGACCCCCGAAGTGCGCGTCGCCGACCCCGCCTTTAATGGAGCCCGGACTATCGAACTTATGGAACATGCTGAGCGAGAGAAAGCCGTTCTGGTACTTTTTCCGGAATTGGGGCTCACCTCTTATTCCTGTGAGGATCTTTTCCACCAGCAAGCACTACTCAACGGCGCCCTCGAAGCCTTGCACCGAGTTTTGCAGGCATCCGAAGCTTTGAACTTGATTGCCGTCGTCGGCATGCCGCTGCAAGTAGACCACCTACTGTTCAACTGCGCCATTGTCATCCATCGCGGCAAGATCCTAGGAATCGTTCCCAAGACGTTTCTGCCGAATTATCGTGAGTTTTACGAGTACAGGCAGTTCGCTCCCGCCTTCGCGGCGCGAAGTTCTACCGTCGAATTAATGGGCCAGGGAGAAATTCCTTTCGGAGAAAAGCTTCTTTTTCAGTGTCAGCAGGAACGCCGGTTTACCTTTTTTGTGGAGATCTGCGAGGACCTCTGGGTGCCTATTTCGCCTTCGTCGAGTGCTGCCTTAGCTGGTGCCACAGTCATCTTGAATCTTTCTGCATCCAACATCACGATCGCCAAGGATGAGTACCGCCATAGTTTAGTCGCCAACCAATCGGCGCGTTGCCTCGCTGCCTATCTGTACACCGCGGCCGGAACCGGCGAATCGACCACCGATCTTGCCTGGGACGGGCATGCTATCGTTTACGAGAATGGTGACCTGGTCGCTGAATCGGAACGGTTCCGCTACGACTCCCAGTTGGTAGTGGCGGAGCTAGACTTGGAGCGGCTCATCTTGGAACGCATGCGCCAGAACAGCTTCGGTCAGAGCATGCAGCGCCATCAACCAGAGCTACGCGGCTTTAGAACGGTCGGCTTCAACAGCGCGCTCCCGAATACCGGACGACTGCTCTGCCGCCGGGTCTATGATCGCTTTCCTTATGTGCCGTCAGATCCGGGGCTACGCGACCAGCGCTGTTACGAAGCTTACAATATTCAAGTGCAAGGGATCGCGAAGCGACTCCAGAGTTCTCGAGTATCGAAATTGGTCATTGGGATCTCGGGCGGGCTCGATTCAACCCACGCTCTGATCGTGGCCGCCAGGGCAATGGACGTGCTGAAACTGCCGCGATCTAACATTCTGGCTTATACAATGCCTGGCTTTGCAACTAGCCAGCGCACCATGGCAAACGCCAAGGCTCTTATGGCGGCCGTGGGCTGCGCGGCGAATGAGCTCGACATACGCCCGGCGTGTGAGCAGATGCTCCGCGACATCAATCATCCCTACGCGCTGGGAGAACCGGTTTACGACACTACCTTTGAAAATGTCCAGGCAGGAGAACGCACCAATCATTTATTTCGACTCGCCAATCGCCACCAGGGGTTGGTGCTCGGAACCAGCGATCTCAGCGAACTCGCTCTGGGTTGGTGTACCTATGGCGTCGGAGATCACATGTCCCACTACAGCATTAACGCAAGCGTTCCCAAGACCCTGATCCAGTTTTTGATTCGTTGGGCAGCAGACACGAACCAGCTGGGCGAAAAAGCCAGCCGTGTGCTCCGCTCCATCCTTGACACCGAATTTAGCCCTGAGCTCATCCCCGGTGACCCAAAAGGCGAGCAACCCGCCCAAAGAACCGAAGATGTGATCGGCCCCTATGAGCTTCAGGATTTTAATCTCTACTATACTACTCGCTTTGGCTATCTACCTTCCAAGATCGCATTTCTTTCCTACTGTTCCTGGAGAGATCGTGCTCTAGGACAATGGCCTGATATCCCCGAAGCAAGACGACACCAGTACACCCTGACTGAAATCAAGCGTTGGCTGTCCGTTTTTGCTTTGCGCTTTTTCCAGCTGAGTCAGTTCAAACGCAGCTGCATACCCAATGCGCCCAAGGTCGGTTCTGGAGGTTCTTTGTCGCCACGCGGAGACTATCGAGCTCCTAGCGACAGCGAAGCGACGGCTTGGCTTGAAGAGATCGGCCAAATTCCCGATCAGGACCATGAAACCTGATTGAGAAAACCGTTTCAGTGCACGCTACCGTCATCCAGTAAAATCCTTTCCTCCATGAGTTTCCTTGCAACGAAGGGAATGGTAGGTTTATAGTCAATTCGTCGCGATCGTGGCTTTCTAGTTGCGAGAAGCAATCATTAAGGACAGCTTACTAAAGCCGCTGCGATGTCTTCTATGTAGTTGGCGTCAGCGAAACATTTCACACAAGTGAACCATTTAGGAGTTGAGTTATTTTAACCCGGTCTTCATTGCTCAGCCTACTTCTAATTGCCGCCATAGGGTTGTTGCTGACCAAAACCTATTGGCTTTGGATGTCAGGCCCTTGGGATCTTCCAAGTCCGAGACACGCCAAATCACCGATCCCGGTCGAAGACGGCAAAGCAGTTACTAATCCGCGGACAGCGATTGGTACAGAAACCATTATCAGCAAGAATATTTTTGACCCCGAAAGGGGAGCTGGTTTGACCCGCGAAGCGGAGGCGAATTCCCAGGCCTTTCAACGAATACGAAGCATGGTTCTGTTGGGTACTGCCATACTTGGGAACAACCGATTTGCGATTCTGCAGGATGGAGGAGTTTCCGCCGCGGCGCCCGGAACCCCTGGCCAATCGGCCGCGCCGATGCGTGTCAAGCTCGGGGATACGGTCGAGGGATTTAAGTTGTCAGAGATTTCGGAAAAAAGGATTGTTTTTGCCAGGGGACCGTCGAAGGTAGAGGTTCCGCTCGACTACTTTCGCAAAATTGATGTGGCCGAGCCGCGAAGACCAGTAGCCGCGCAAACAACTCCAGCGGGGCAAGCGGCTGCGCCTGGAGCTCCGGCGCCCAGAGTAGTTACACCACCATCACAACCAAACATTCCAACGCAGAGAGTGCCGAGAGCTAGCCCCGCATTACCGCGGCGAGACCGCGAGCCAGCTGCCGGAGAATGAGAGAATTACGATTCAATACTCTGCGACTGATGCATCAAACCGAATTGGATGCGCGAGACCGCATTGGGTTTATGGTAAAATGAAAAAAGAGAAATAATAAATTTCTCGCTCGCTGCCCCTGACTCATTGCTTTACGGGAATAGCTTTCCGCACAAAAGCTGTCGGCGCCCATATATTCTCCGCCGGTTTCGGACCCATGTTGATCATCATCTCAAATTGCCCCCTTTTGGCGGTCCAGTCGACGGGCACGACCTTCACGGCGAAGCTGACCTTTTGTTTGCCCTGGTGAATGTCGCGGCGGGAAACGACCCGGTATGAAGTTGGCGAGTCCAAGTTGAAGGCCACGCGTGCAAGCCCTTCCTTTGCAGATCCGAGATCCGCCTCGATCTGAATATTAAATGTGGTTTCGATACCAGGCTTCACGGGCCCTGATGGCTCAACTGCTATGACGCGAATCGTATCACGGCTTGACCCGTGCGGCCGATCGTCAGCTTCATCATGCGCGAATACTGCACAGGTTCCAAGCGCATACAAGAAGACAAACGCGGCAAACTTAGCTGGTCGCATCATGACTGGTTCCTCCTTGTGCATTACAAACAGAACCCTAACCCGACGTGGTGAAACGAGTATAAATCTATTGTTCACTTATTGCGGGCTTCCCTTTGTTGCCGGGCCATCGATAGCGTCTTTACAAATTCCAGCCCACTGACCGCTGTCGTTTCTCGATAAAGAAGCTAAAGTTTCTTTTGGCCTTCAGCTCGCTTCACTACGACGGAGAGCAGCGGCTACATTGAGGAATTATTGCGACCTCAAAATAGCCGCCGTGAGAACTCTCCTTTTCCGGTTATTTTAGAACGTCGAGAGCCGTACCGGTCAGCTCCAGGATATGCATACCCGTGTTGGCGCGGTCTACGATGTAAATCAATCCACGGTCATCAACCTCGACGTTGTTCGTTTGGATGACGAAGTTGCAGATCTCGACGGCCGGCTGGCCAGGGGTGATTGTGATATTCGTGCAGCGGATATCAGTGTCGGCCGTCGTTGCAGGAATGTAGAACGCTACTTCCTTCGGGCTAAATGCATCCCGAACGTCGATCGCCCGCACCCCTGCGTTGAACCATGAGATAAACGTCAGTTTCCCGTAGTAAATGTCCGTGAAATTTTCGCTGCTGGCATGGGCGCCGAAACGACCGCCGCGGTTGCAGAAATCGCCACTGTTCTCATCGACTTGGTAATTGGAGATGATCGTTGGTTTAGCCTCGTTACCCGACGACCCCGTCGTAACGTCTACAAAGTAAATCAGCTGGCGATTCCCTGTGCAAATGCCTGCGCCACTGCCGCCACCGGCTTCGTTGACTAGGATAACAAAGTCCCGCGTCGAATTCTGCGCTTGGGCGCGCAACGATGGCACCGGCTGTCGAAGCAGAGGGAAAGTAGTATGTGCGCCCATGGTAGGCGAGGTGAAAAGAATCCCGAGCTGTGGGCAAAGAAGGTCGTCTTCTGTTGGATTGGTGCGGAAATTCGGCGACGGTGGACATCCATTAGCAGCAGGGTCCAATAGCTTCTTCCGGTCGACGATCTGAAGGATACCGTCCGACCCGGTCCCGTGGCCGAAATACACACGTTCCGTCACTCCTCTGATGCCCTTGGGTCCGATAGAAATCGGGCCGTGGACGTCCTGCGGGATAGGTCCCGTAGACCCTGGTTCTTGGCCGACTATGCCCCAGTTGCGGATGAACACCGGATTCGCCGGATTGCTTAGATCGAAGATTTGGGTCATCCGTTCCGCTCGCCATGGCGGAAACGACGGAACGGACGTCGCGAAGCTGGTTCCGTCGGATACGAGATAAGCGATCCCCGTATCACATTCCCACCAGCTTTTGTGTGTGTCTGCGAGATTGGAGACGACCGTGGTCACGAGTTTCGGATTGCTCGGATCGGTGACATCATAGACCTCGTGGGAGTTGGAGGTCGCTCGGAGCAGGTAGATCTTCGTCTTGTCAGCATTGGGCAAATCGCTACCGTTACAGGCGCGAACCATTTGCGCACCGCCGGCCTCGCCGACACCCGCTCCGCCTGGTAGGTGTTTGAGATAGCGCGGCCGCGTTGGGTCTGTGACGTCCACGATCGAGGTGCCGTTTGGTTCCACACTATTAGTCATAGGATTGAGCGCGCTCCCGCCATGATGACCGATGTAAGCAATAAATCGGTCGCCCTGCTTGTGGATGATTGGCTGATAGGCGGAACGCGCCTGTAGATTGTCGAAGCCAACAAGCCGCATGTTGTTCGCCTCGGGCGTGGTACCGATTGCGAACACGGAGCTAACATTAAAGGTCAGTAAAGCTATGACAACAAAAGAAAGCATTAAAATAACGTTGCTCAATAACTTCTTCATGAAAGCCTCCTTTTTCACATCGTTGCTTTTAATTTCTTCCACTTTTGATTTCTTGCTATTGAACCTCCCGTCTCTTGTCGGTTTTCTCTCTCATCTGCCTTTGGCGTTCACCAGAATTCCGTACATCCGTTTGTCAGAAACGTGACTAAAACGGACAGCACCCAAAATATTTCCGGGAATATTTTTGATATCTTAAGGATCATGTGCGATATATGGGTAATATTTGGCATTCATGAGTATTCTAGAGAGTGCAATTGTATTGACGGGGGGCGAAACTGTCCAATAATTTCTTTGAATGACTATTATTGACTTTTCTTATGACTTAGTTCCGTGAAATGAGACAAAAATGGCGTTTTGATTCTTTTCTGGTCTCTTGTCTACTCTTTGGGTGACTTATGACCCTTCATCAGCTAAGAATTTTTGAATCAGTCGCAAGGCATCTCAACGTTACACGAGCATCCCAGGAACTTCGCATGAGCCAGCCCGCCGTTTCCCAGCAGCTCAGGCTCTTGGAACAAGAGTATGGAGCGAAATTCGTTGTAAGAATCGGCCAGGGCGTGGAATTGACGGAACGCGGACGACGTTTTCTCGATGCGGTCAGGCCCATCATCGCGCAGATCGCGGAGGTGGAAAGTACTTTTAAGGCCAAGTCGAATGAGAAGAAACCGAGCTTTCTAACCGTGGGGGGAAGTCGTAATCACACCGTGACTGTGCTTCCGGAAATCCTAAGGAGCTTTAAACAAAATCATCCGTGGGTTCAATTTGCTCTCGAAAGCAACGATAGCTACACGATGGAACAACATGTTTTAAATGGGGAAGTGCAAATTGCTCTCATCAATCACGCCTCGCACTTTGATCAGATCGCATACGAGCCTTATAAGGAAATGGAAATTGTGGCATTTGCCCTCGCCAAGAGCCCGCTCATCGGAAAAAAAATCAGCCTAGCAGAGCTGTTCCAAATTCCCCTTGTCGCCAGGCGACGAAGTACAACTTTAAGGGAGCTCTTAAGGCAGGGATACAGACCAAACATCGCCGTTGAATGCGACGTTTCTGAGGCTGTGAAAGCCGCAGTGCAAAGGGAGCTAGGAGTTGGCATTTTATACCGAGACACTGTCGAGGCCGATCTCAAGAATCGCAACCTCAAAATACTCCACGTACCAGACCTGGAGGCGATAAGAACTCAATCGTTCATTATCTACAACAGGTTTAAGCGCCTTTCTGATATTGCACAGGACTTTTTTCACGCCTTGCGTGAAAGCAGGGTTTCAAAAGTCCAAACGGGGCTCACAAAGATTGCGGAGTGATCGCCCTCCCGTAGATGAACTAGGTCGTGGTCGTCGTTCCTTCTCACGATACGTGAACAGTCGAAATTTTTTTCGTTGATCTTGAAGCAAATATCGAGTGGCTCACGAAGTGAAGGATCCGTAACGTGGTCACCGCACAGAAGCTCACCAGCTCACCGGGCCCGGAGTTAAAGACGGCCCGGACTTATTCTCATTTACTTGCCGACCAAGATAAGCGACTCGAGTTCCTCGCCGCTGGGAAGTGTGATGCGCGCCCTCAACCTGTCTCCCGGAACGGGCTTGAGACCCGTCGCCGTGAACTTGTTTTCACCCGCCGAGATCAACTTCACCTCCTGCCCGGGACGCTGCGGAGCGATGAGCGTCAACGTCGCCTTGACGCCCTCGGTCGCAATCGGCATGCCTTCTTCGCTCTCGACGTACAGCGTGACGATTCCCTTCTCCACGACGAACTCAATCACGATCTGATCGTCGCCCCGGCCTACGGTCCCGCCGTGTTTCGGATTGTGGTCTCCGTGTGGGTAAGCGCTCCCGAAAGCGATTAGATAGAAAACCGAAGCAAATACTACGGCGAACGTTTTCACTTGCATCCCCCTGCCTTGTATTGTTGAAACACACACGAGAGGCGGCCCGGAGGCCGCCTCTTGTTCGCTCCAGTTGCGCCTAGAGCAAGTTGTTATCCGCCACCGCCACCGCCGCCGCCCGGAGGAATATCGTTAACGCACTCGCCCGCGCCCTTCTTAGACTTATCAAGGCCGATCTGCAGCGCCGGCCCTTGCAGCTCGATGATGTCCATACCGAAGCCAACGCGATCGACGACGTAGATGAAGCCGCGGTTGTCGACTTCCACGTTGTTGGTCATGTAGCCGCTGTTAGGAGGCGGGACGTCTGTCCGAGGCCACGGGTTGTCGGGCACGTAGAACCCCACTTCGACAGGGCTCTGCGGCTCGCGGATGTCCCAGGCTCGCACGCCACCCGTGAAGTAAGCGAGGAAGTTCAGCCTACCGTAGTACGGATTCTGGAAGTTCTCCTCGCTCGAATGCACCCCGAATCGAGCGCCACGCGTGCAGTAGTTCCCGCGCGGATATTTCTCGCCCGAACGCGGATCGACCGACATCGTGGAGAGAACCATCGGGCCCTGCCACGGACTTTGCTCGACACGGGTTCCCGGAGGCGCCGTCTTCGAGTTCTCCACCGTCACGTCGACGATGAAGCTCCAGTGGGGCGCCTCGTTACACCGGTTGGCCGTCGCTTCGGATGCGAGCAGCACGATGTCGCGGGTCTGGAACTCTTTGTGGCACTGATAACTCTTCGGCTCCAGCCCGAACACCGGCATGCTTGTGTGTCCGCCCTGATCGGGCGACATGCGCAGCAGCCCAACTTGCGCATCTTCGATCTGCGCAACGGTCGGGAAGTCCGGGTCGCCCGTGTAGGTTCCGCCGTAGGCAGGCGGCAACAACTTCTTGCGGTCGATGATCTGCAAGACGCCGGAGTCGCCGACGCCCCAGGCGGCGTAAATGCGATTCTGGATGATGTCATTTGCCGTGGCTCCGCGCGTCAACCTTTGAACGCCTTGCGGGTGCTCATAGGCCGAGATGGGTCCGTGCAACGACTCGTCTGCGGTGCCCGTTCCGTTAGGCTGCTGGCCGACCAAGCCGTACGTACGTATGTATTTTGGGCAACCAACCGAGGCGCCGTCAATCGCCAGCAGGTTGTTGCCGCATGTGGCGTGATTGTTGGCGTGCGGATTGCCCCAGTCGTAGATCAGCATCACCTGGGATTCCCGCCACAGCGGCGTGGGACCTAGCGTCTCGTTCTTGCTGCCCGGCATGTAGGCAATGCCGGTGCTGCATTCCCACCAATCCTTGTGCGTGGAGCGGATATTGCGCTGGGCCGTGAGCAGGACAGGTGGCGTTACTCCCGGATTCGACACATCCCACAGCTCGTATCCCGCCGCGCTGCTTCCCTGAATGTTGCGTAGTAGATAGACCTTGCCGGCCTGGCCACCTGGCAAGTCGGAGCCGAGGCACATGCGCACCATCTGCGCCTGGCCGCCTGCCACCGGGACTGGGATGTGGACCTTCTCTACCGGATTCTTCGGATCGGTGACGTCGATGATGATCGTCCCGTTCTGCTCCACCACGCCGCCGTTCAACGGGTTGGGCGCGCTGCCGCCGTGCGTACCTACGAACAGAAACCACTTTCCGTTCGGATACTCGATCACGTTCGGTTGGTAGGATCCACGCCCTTGCAGACCGGTATGGCCGACACCGCGCATGTTCTTCGACTCGCCGCTGTCGATCGCCAGCGCGTTCGCGCTGAAGACCAGAACGGCTACGGTAGCCGCGAATAGTGCTGTGCCCAGCACACGCCTTTTCGTATTGCTTAGTTGTTGCTTCATTTGATTTCTCCTTTTCCCTAGCTCTGGACAAGGGGTACAAACCCTCTGCTTGTGCTCTACGTAATCCTAAAGCGTAGCGGTCTGCGATGTACCAATGGTTCGTTGGTTCGTCTCACGTGTCTAAGTCCTCGTCGGCACCGCTGCTCTATTTCTGTATGGCAGCAACCCGTCCTCTAGGATTAAAGCTCACGGAGCGAGAATCACCATACGACCAGACCTCTAAGCGGGCGCCGATTTGGGGTTCCTCCTGAACGGTGTCCGTCGGCTCTCCCCAGATGGCTCTGACTTCCTCGGTCGTCATGCCGATCTGCGGCTCTGCCGGCAAAGCTGGTGGTTTCTTTTGGCCCTGGGCAGCACCGAGCCGCTGCTGCGTCGGCGCGGCGGGGGATTTCTTTGGGGCTGCGACATCCGTGGGTGGTTTCTTCGGGTCCAAGACATCCGTTGGCGTCCCGCCCATCGACTCAAACTGGCAGGGAAAATTCTGGTAGAGATCCTCCCCTTTTTTTCCCACGCACTTGAAAACTTCCGCAGAGGCCAACGACGCGACAAACAATAGAGAGAATAGAGCACAAACGGATTTCAACATGACCAGCTTTCCTTACTTTGACTCTAGATTTCCGTAAAGCAGATCTTGGTGGAAACAGCAGCATAAAATTACTACGGGTCAGGATTCTTCATGTTCGCCTCCTTTTTCACTGGGAATTTTAGTAACATTATGGAGAATGCTTAGTACTTTATGAATCTTTTAGAAGCGTTAGCGCACTCTATTGCCGAACGGCGAGGTTGTCTAATAATTTTTTCCAATGGCTGCCATTGGTTTTTCTTATGGCAAAAAGGCAAGGGATGTCCTTTGCTATCATCCAAATTCCTGAAACAATGGTTTACAGAGAGATTAGTTGTGACAGCCGGCCAAGGAGTTAACCGAACAACCTCAACCAAATACCGTTCAATGCGGTGTATTCGAGGTTGTGAAAGCCACTGGATACAAAGACAGCCAGGATTCATTCACGCCTTACAATGCAAGCAGAATTTCGAAAGTCGGACGCTGGGGGTTCAGAAGATTACACCGTTGCAACGACTTTCTTTACATGTCTACAATTGACCTACGATGAAAAAAAATTACTTAAACTGCCAAACAGAGTGGGCCTAATGAAGAACTATTTGCTTTGCACACCTCCAAATGATAAACGCACATCGACAGGAACATTTAATCGACAAAGGAGGCCACGAATGAACCTAATTTTTCGTGTTTGTCTTTTGTTCCTAACGCCAGCCATTTTTTCTTCCTGGGGCACCGCAAAGGCTTGGGAACCAACGAAGCCCATCGAATTTGTGATTCCGGCGGGCACGGGCGGCGGCGCAGACCAAATGGCCCGGCTGATCGCAGGAATCGCTGAAAAAGATAAGCTTTCGCCGCGACCGTTGATTGTGGTCAACAAGTCCGGTGGCGCTGGCGCCGAAGGCTTTCTTCACGTGAAAGAAAAGAAGGGTGACGAGCACACTATTATCATCACTCTTTCGAATCTCTTTACGACCCCCTTGGCGACGGGGACGCCCTTCAACTGGCGCGACTTGACGCCGGTTAGCCGGATGGCGCTTGACCGGTTCATTCTTTGGGTCAACGAAGACACGCCGTACAAGAGCGCGAAGGAATATCTAGCAGCGGTGAAGAAGACTCCCGGGATGAAAATGGGTGGCACGGGCTCCAAGCAGGAGGACCAAATCATCACGGTCCTGCTCGAGCAGACTCAGGGCGTGAAATTCACCTACGTGCCTTTTAAGGGCGGTGGCGAAGTGTGCGTCAACTTGGTTGGAAACCACGTCGACTCCACCGTTAACAACCCGATTGAGTGCGTGAGCCACTGGAAAGCGAAACGCGTGCGACCCTTGGCTGTGTTCGACCCTGAGCGCATACCGGACGCAGATTGGAAAAGTATTCCGACGGTCAAGGAGGCTCTGGGGGCCGACATCTCATACAATATGCTTCGCGGCATTTTTGGAGCTCCGGGAATGCCCAAAGAAGCCGTTGATTGGTACGTCGCCTTTCTCAAGAAGGTTTTCGACTCCAAGGACTTTCAAGAGTATCTGCACAAGGGAGCGCTCAAGCCAGCGTTTGCTACTGGCCCCGAGTACGTCAAGTGGGTGGAGGAGAACGAGAAACTCCACAAAGAACTTATGGAGAAGGGCGGCCTGATCCAGAAGTAGCATGCGGATCGCTGACCTTATCACCGCCGCGATGCTGATGCTGTTGGGCGGCATCGTAATTTACGATGCCGCCCGACTTGGGTTCGGATGGGGAACCGAAGGGCCACGCAGCGGCTTTTTTCCGTTCTGGCTAGCAACTCTCCTGGTTGTAATCAGCGCGGCTATTTTTTTACAAGCTTTGATGGGGCGCTCGGAGAAGCCTTTCGTTACGCGAGAGCGCTTCTTGCCGGTTCTGAAAGTTCTGGCGCCCATAGCCGGTTTCATTCTTCTAACCGACCCTCCGGGCCCCTGGTCCGGTCTCGGTCTTTACGTAGCCGGTGGTCTCTATCTTGGGTTTTACATGCGCTGGGTGGGGCGCCATGACTGGCGTTTGGTCGTGGCGCTCTCTGTTGTGGTTCCACTTATTTCGTTCTTCATTTTTGAGAAGTGGTTCCTGGTGCCGATGCCTAAAGGGCCGGTGGAGGCTTGGTTTGGGTACTGACGCGTGGGACTAGAAAACCTGCTCCTCGGCTTTCAGGTTGCGATCACGCCGTTTAATCTTTTCATCGCCGTGATCGGCATTCTCTTGGGCACCATCATCGGCGTCCTTCCCGGTCTCGGCGGCGCTAATGGCGTGGCGATTCTCTTGCCTCTCACCTTCACCATGCCACCGACGTCGGCCATCATCTTGCTCACATGCATTTATTGGGGCGCACTCTTTGGAGGAGCCATCACATCAGTGCTGTTCAACATTCCCGGCGAGCCGTGGTCGGTGGCAACAACGTTCGACGGCTACCCGCTGGCGAAGCAGGGACAGAGCGGTCAGGCCCTCACCGCCGCGTTTACCTCCTCCTTCGTGGGTGCCTTTTTTTCGATCGTTCTCATCACTTTTTTCGCCCCTCTCTTAGCGGAAATCGCACTGAAGTTCGGTCCTCCCGAATTCTTCGCTATCCAACTCCTGACATTTTCAAGTTTCGTGGGACTCGGCGGGGGCAATCCGCTTAAGTCGCTGGTTTCGATCCTCATCGGCTTTATCCTAGCGACGGTGGGTCTCGACATCGTCACCGGCCAGCTGCGTCTTACTTTTGGCTTCACCGATTTAATGAAGGGCTTCGATTTCATCGTAGCCGTGATCGGCCTTTTTGGGATCGGGGAAATCCTTCTAAGTGTTGAGGAAGGGCTGAAGTTTGAGGGAGCGAAGACGCGCATGAACATGCGGGTCGTGCTGGATACGTGGAAGATCTTGCCACGATACTATCGGACATTCGTCCGCGGCTCTATCATCGGCTTCTGGATGGGTTTCAAGCCGGGCGGCGCGACGCCAGCGTCTTTTATGAGCTATGCCTTCGCGAAGCGTTTCTCCAAGAATCCGGAGAGGTTCGGTAAGGGAGAGATTGAAGGGATTGTCGCGCCTGAGACCGCCGCTCACGCTGCGGGCGTGGCGGCCATACTGCCGATGATCACGCTTGGCATTCCGGGCTCGCCGACGGCAGCGGTAATGTTGGGTGGCCTTATCATCTGGGGTCTCCAGCCCGGCCCCATGCTTTTTGTCGACAACCGAGATTTCGTCTGGGGCCTGATCGCCAGCATGTACACGGGTAATGTGATCGGAGTCGTGATGGTGCTTGCCTTCGTACCGTTCTTCGCGGCGATCTTGCGTGTTCCTTTCGCCATCCTCACGCCGCTCATCGTCGTGATCTGCGCCATCGGCTCCTACGCCGTGCACAACAGCATGATCGATATCTGGTACATGCTGATCTTCGGCGTGGTCGGCTATGTGTTCAAGAAGCTCGATTACCCGATCGCTCCTTTGGTTCTCGCGTTGGTTCTGGGCGACCTGGCTGAGAACGCGTTGCGTCAGAGTTTGATAATGTCTCAAGGATCGCTGGCGATCTTCTTGGCGCGACCAATTTCGGGAGCGATCACCGCCGCGGCGATCTTCTTTTTTATTCTGCCGATCATCACCCCCTGGTGGAGGCGATTCCGCGGACTACCTGCCGCAGCCCCAGCGCGGCCGGAAGCCTGATTGTGGCTAGCAGGTATTACCAAACTCTTTGATTCATGTAGGTGATCGACTCGTTGCCAGCGCGACTTCTCATCCGATTAGGGTAATTTAGCTCCATATGCTTCTTGCCAACTATTCTGAGCACTGCTCAAAGATGAGCAATCCCTTTTGTTTGACAACACCTTTGCCGAACTGTTAACAAAGCTTAGAAATTAGCCGAGAGAGTCGTCGTGGAAAGGAACAAAAATTTGGCCAGGGAGGTGTCTAATGATCAGTGCGAGTGAATTGAAAGGAGTGCTCGGAATGATGCCGGCTTTCGCCACATCGGATGCAGTCGATATCCGGGCAACGCAAACCATTGCAGTTGATAATCTTAGGGATGGCGTCGATAGGATCATCAAAGACGGCGTCCACAACATCGCCACCACAGGTACGTACGGCGAATGCTATAACTTGCTCTTTGATGAATTTAAGACATTGGCTGCGGCTACGGTAGAGGCGGTTCGGAGAAGAGTACCACTATTTATCGGTTGCACGAGCCCGAATCCGCGGGAGGTCGTGCAGAAGATGAATTTTGTCAAGGATCTTGCAGCAGATGGAGTTTTACTCGGAGTGCCTTACTACGAAACACTCCATGTGCAAGATGCGATCAAGTTTTACCATGACATCGCTGACCTTTTCCCGAGTCTTAATATCCTTATTTACCACAATCCCGAGAATCACAAATTTACAATCCCGGTCTCAGCCTTTAAAGAACTGGTGAAGAAAACCAATATCATCGGCATGAAAGATAGCCACAGAAGCACACAAGCCTTCATAAATTTGCAGAAGATCGTGAAGGGTAAGATCAGCGTCTTCGTTAATCAGACCCAGCTTTACCCCTACTACCGGCTTGGTGCGGCTGGTTGTTGGTCAACCGAGGTCTGGATGGGACCGTGGCCAGTGGTGTATTTGTTGGAGCTCGTCCGACGAGGCGAAGATGAAAACGCAATGGAAGTAGTTATTGACCTCATCGGTGACGGGAGCGGAGGCCGACCGGTACCTGGCGCGGGTAATAAGCGCCCGGCTGAGTTTGCCGATTACTGCAAGGTCGGGCCAACGCGGATACCCTTCGTAACATTTCCCGAAGCGGAGCTCGCCAAGGCCAAGCGACGTGCGGAGCACTGGATGAAGCTCAACGCAAAATATCGCCCACTCGTCGAAGCACAAAGAGCGCGCTCCGCAGCGTAGCGAGTTCAATCGCACACCACAACAACTGCGTATCAGTAACCCCTGGACCACGGTCCAGGGGGCTTTCCCAAGCCGCTCTGCCTGCGGCGACAAATTTTCTTCTTTCTCTAGCCTGTCTTGTTCACCCATTCTTGTGAATTTCGACCAAATTGACTCTGTGCTTGATAAAGTAAAATCGCGGCTTTATCATATTCCGCAGCAAGTGCGTTGGAGGTTTCGATGGGATTCTACGCGGATTCATGGTTGCGCGAGGCTCGTGACAGGGTAGGTCCCTATCCAGAGCAGCCAAGTGGAAATTATTGGAACACAATGGACTTTGAAAAGATTTCGGAGGCAATTGAGAAAGCAATCAAGGCTGCTTTAGTCGAATGTCATGGCAGCATTCCGCGACAGCACGACCACAACAAACTCGTGTCTCTTTGCCAAACAACGGGTGTCTGGGATGTTCTTCCGCCAGCGCTCAAAAGTTTGGTGGTAGAAGTAGAATCCTACCGCGCAGCAAATACTGCCGCTGCCGCTGGATCAATAACATCGTCTCCCGAACAACTTCAAAGATACTTTGTCATCGCACGGCGGCTTATTGATTATATGGAATATCACGTAATCGGAAACGACTCGGTTCTGAGGCGGCTTAAAGTCGCTTAAAGGCATCGGCGGAACTTCCTTCTGATAGACCCTTTTGAGCTTCGTTCTAACTCAACCTTCTTATCTCAACACTTCGAGTTAGTTGTCGAAAATGACAAATGCCTATACGAGGTCAAACGTCGAGGATGAATATTTGTCGCGATCCGAGAAAAAAAAGTACCATGAAGAGCATCCAAAATGGATCTCCCTTACCCGCTGCTATTTGTTGGTTCGGACATCGGCCGACTTTATCCAACCAACGAGACCTGTTTGAGTCTTGACCATATACCACTCGCTGCCACCGTTACTCTGGCCCATTGGGATGAGAGTTTCTCCCAGGGAGAGTTCGGCCACTTTCTCCGACTCATCATCTTGCCGCGGATAGAGTGCAGCCTGTCTTGACGCAACAAACAACGCGGATGGAACGGGGCGCCCGCCTGAGTCGATGCCCTCAACCACCGCTTTGCCTTTACTAGTCTGAGACGGTGCCCGCGAAGCTTTCTGACTCACGCTGCCTTGTCTCTGGCCAACCCCTCCGACGATTCTGCCGTATTCACCGATGGCTTGAGCAAAAACGACCTGGGGCACGAGAAACAGTACGATTATCGTGCCGAGAATCAATGGTTTTGTAGCTTTCATCACAACTCTCCTTTTCACTGAACGGAGCGCAATTTTACAACACTGACAATATAGGAACAAGGAAAACTCTTCCGGCCCAGCAAAGAGCTAGGACAGGTTTACACTCTTTTTCCAATCCGCTCCGTTTAGCGAGCTTGGGGTAACAGACACGAAGATTTTATTGGTCTCTTGGAAAGACCAGAATGGAATGACCAATCGAAGCAATCGGAGTCTTGCCGCGAAACACAGCGTAGGTGTCCCGGTCTGCAAGATAAAGCCCCTCAAGGTAAGTTGCGCTGATGGCGATATAGGATGCTGTGGGTAAATTGTCCTTACCGCCTCGCCAAAACGGCGTGATGCTTCCCGGAGCAGGAACAGCATCGATGCCGTAGTACGACGGATCCACGGTACCGAAATAGGCAAATTCGATCTTCTTAAGTTTGTGACTATCCATCCAAAGCTTAAGGCCTTTCAGGTCTTGTCCCCAGTCGAGGTTGGAATCAACCAGGATCCTCCGGCCATTTTCTGGGCCCCCCGCCAGTTCGTTAAAGAACGCCAGATAATCGGGGTAGGTCTTGAGACAAGATAGGAGAAGCCAAATTCCTAGGAAAAGTATGCTGAATCTTGCGGCGTGATTTTCTCTTACCCAGATCGCTTTCAAGGTACCTCCGAGCCAAACAAAGAGGAACGGATATATGGGTAGGATATGCCGCACTCCGATGTTCAATCTGGACCAGACAGCCACAGAAAAAAAAATGAAAACCGGAAGCAACAGAAAAATTTCGCCCTTGTGCGCGTGACGGCGAAACAGCCAAAGTCCCATCCCGGAAGCAATCAAAAGCAAAGTGGGCAAAGGTGTCTTTACCGTGAACGCAGTGGGAAAATAAAGCCAGGAGCCGTCATTATAGATCTCTCCGAAAAGATAGGAGGATCTGTCAAGATCTTTGAACGTATCGAGGAGGCCAGACACCCAGGCCTCCGGCAAGACAAAATAATTCGAGTTAAGAACTACTAAAGAACTCAGCCAATTCTCTTCCGACAGCAAACGACCAACCAACATTTGCTCCGTCTGTTGCCCAACGGCATCGAAGCGGAATCCATAAGCGGTCCATACTCCGACATAGGCCATAGTGACAGCGGTTGCCAGCACAATTGCCAGAAGAAGCAGCTTAGATGAAGCACGATCGACAACCTCGGAAGACGTGATTTGCGATTGCTGTGGCTCGGAAGAAAAGACCCTGATAATCCCCAGGACCGCCCAAACGGGCAAGATGACTATGAATGAAAACTTCGTGATCGAGGAAAAAGCAAAAAAGAGCGACGTACACAGCAAGTTGATCCAGGTAAAACGGTTTATCGTTCGCCAGAAGAAATAGGTGCCTGCAAAGAAGCACAGGGCAAAGGGCATGTCGGTGTGGACGATAGACGAATGAGCGAGGACGTTTGGGTCAAAAGAATAGATCGCGAGTGCTACGATTCCTGCGGTTAAGCCGTACAGTGCTCGTGCCCAAAGAAAAACAAAGATGCCTAAGGTCGCCGCGAGGCCAATCATCACCAGCTTGGCGTACAAGAATAGACTCTCCGCATCTTCATTGGACATAAAAAGATGGCCGGCCAATATCCATCCGTAATCTTTCCGTTGCTGGACGAAATCCCGCTGCGCTCTCGTGATGCTGACGGTGTCAACATCGAGGGCAAGCAGAGGCAGCGCTGCCAAGACTTTGGCTAGTGGCGGATGTTCCGGGTTCACCCGGAAATCACGCCATTGTAAGTAGGAGTAACCAGCATAGATATGCAGGGGCTCGTCGAAGGTCGGGGACTTTTGCAGAGTTGCAGTCAAGGAAATAAAAGAGAAAAAAGATAAAAGAGCGACGACAATGACCGCGGCCCCTACTCGGGGCCTCCAGTACGGCTGTAATCCATTCATCCGTTTTCTATGTGCCTCGATACCGTAGTCTTTGAAGGATTTGGCTGGTGGGATAGATCTTTGGATGTCTCACAAGCAAAGACACGGAAATCACTAGGATACAGAAAACGGTCAAAAGAGAGACCAATAGGCCAAGTTTGAAGGATTGTGGGTCGTATTTGAACTCAATTACGTGGCGTCCCGCTAGGACAGAGACACCACGGAAGAAATGGTTGGCTCTTAAGATTTTGGTCTGTTTTCCGTCGACATGGGCATGCCAACCCGGGTAATACGAATCTGCCAGAACTAAAACCCCATCGTCATTACTATTCACGTGGATCACTACCACCGTATCCTCATAACGCACTATTGTCGCCGTAGCTTGCAAAGGCCGGTTAGGTTTGATCGTTACATTGTCCTCTACAACGACTTCTTGTGTGGGCTCAAACTCGGGATCGGAGAGCGATCGCAATGCGCTTGCAGAGTCCTTAACTACTTTGCTTTTGTTGACTACATAGGCGCGCGGCACACTTCCGCTAATCTTATAAAGCCACGAATAGTACTGCGGAAAACGGCCGGCGAGACTTATCCCGTTCCCAGACAGCTCTCGAAAACTCACCAAATAGCCAACGTTACATAAACGCAATAGGCGTAGTTGTCGATCAAAGTTGAGGCTATTCGCAAAACTCAGGAATTGCACGTACTGTTTGCGACCCAGCGCGTCGATTTCCTGCATGTAATCAAGTCCATAAAGTATCCCGGTATTCGGCAAGAGATTTTGTATGTTCAGGGCGGTCGCATCCTTGAACGTCGGTCGGCCTGCAACCGAAATAGAACCCGGGTGCAAATTTTGGCCCGACGGATAATAGAATAATCTACTATGATACGTATGATTCATATCAGAGCGTTGCAGAATACGGGGGCTCTGCTGAACAAAATCAGGTTTGAGAGTAAAAAGAAGACCTTTGTGCGCCCAAGCAAGATCGATGAAAACAGCCAACACGAATAGAATATTAAACAGCACTTGTCGAATTGCTTTTGCCTTTGCCAAAAGCAAGAGGAGCAAAAAACCTGCGGACAAGATTAGCTGTCTCTCCACGTTTGACAAAATTCCGGCCATGATTGTTGCAATCTCGACTGACGACCACAAACCGGCGATGTTCGTAATGAAAGGCGCGACTGAAGCTATGTCAAACCGAAGATAAATATACAACCCCGACCAAACTAAAGCGGTAAGACTCATCACGATATAAGCCTTCTTTGGCCTTTGGTCTTGGTCGTGTAGTAAACCCCTCACCCCCCGCACCGCCATGTAGACCAGTATCGCAAACGTAAAAAAGAAGAACTTTTCCGGGAATCGAACAGCACCAATAATGGGGAAAGTACGATAGAGAAATGGATAGACGGGTGTGTAACTTCCGAAGGCAATTATTAAGGAAATCGAAACTAACGTGAGTAGCACCACTTTTTCATGTCTAGAAGTGAAACAACACCACAGAACTATACCGAAAAAAGAGAAAGCACCCAAATAGTAACTCACCAGGAAGGGAGCGTCGCGCGTAAAAAACGGACGCATACCAACGGCCAAACTAGGATCGATTATTTTATCAACGAAGAACAGATTGATTAGATTTATAGGGTTGAGCGACCAATAGAGCGCTTCTTGAGGCGGGATCGGTTGTTGTCTGCGCGACTCAAAGAACAGCTCTGCCGTTGGCAGCGCCTGAACCATAACAAGCCCCAGGACTACTAGCTCAAACATGACGAAGAGCACTAGCAGTTTGCCGTACGAAAGTTGCGGAACCGACGCTTTTACGCGTAACCCGGCCAAAAAAATCAATATGGTAGATAGAGCAAAGATCTCAGGAGATCCAGCCAAAAACGCGTTGGCAGCGATGAGTACTAAGGCCAGAAATTTCTTCCACGAAGGAGATCGCAGTAGGCGCTCCCAACAGAGGATCATCCAAGGGAGCCACACTGCTGTCTGAAAATGGTTCAGGAGATTGCTCAGGGCAACCGTCGTGCCTCCAATGGTAAAAAGCAGCGCGCCAGTGATTGAAAGATAAAGTGGGTAGTGCCAGTGGCGAAAAAGGAGATGGGTTCCCAGGCCGGCAATTAAAAAATGCAAAATAAAAAGAGCCCGTACGGCCGTAAAAAAAGGAAACAGCGCCAGAAAGATATGTGGAGGATAGAAAACACCCGATTGAAAATCAGCCAAGAACGGAAATCCCATTGCCATATGACGGTTCCAGAGCGGGATCTTCCCAGCGTTGTAGCTTTCATACAATGCGAATCGCAACGGATAGAAGTATGTACTTAAATCGCGAAAGAACGGCACTTGGCCAGCGAACAGAATATCGCGGCAGAAATAGAGAACAAGAACGCCTACCAGCAGCAGTCCAAAAAGGTCCGATGTTTTTTGGTTAATTTTTTCGTTAAAAGGAGGTTTATCAAACATCCGTAGTTTTTTTACGGTGTGCAGGTTCGAACTTGAGTACAAAGATAAAAAAAGGGGGCGGTCACCTCGACTCGCCCCCTGTGCCAAACGTTCAGCCAGGTGCGCTGAATGCAAAATCTGCCTACGGACAAGAGGGGCCGACAATTGCACCGGTTTGGCTGCTAAACGTCCATGTTACTCCAGTGCAATTTTGGTGCGTAGCGGTTAAGAGAAACGTATTCGCACCGACAGCCGCACTCATGGTTACGGACGCGCTCTTATTAAAGCCTTCCGGCGTCCCGCTGGTGAGAGTACCAGATTTGTACGCCGAAGGTTGACTGGCGGCAAAGTACGCCTCTTGGGCAGTCGCTGCATTTCTCAGGTCAGACTTGATCTGAGCTTCATACCCTCTCTTTCTGTAAGCCGAAAACTGAGGAATCGCGATCGCTGCTAGGATCCCGATGATGGCGACAACTACAAGAAGTTCGATAAGTGTAAACCCGGCTTCGTTTCGTAACCTTAATCTATCCATCGTGAAAAATACTCCCTTCGTTTTTATTCCCCCGTTTATTATTCAACCTGCGGCCTCCCACGGGAATGGAGGCCACAAGCAACTCGATCACAAATTGCACACCCTCTGTATCCTCACCTCCTTGTAGGTGCATTCGGAAGCCCAAAACTTGAAAATGGCTCTAGCGCAAATCCAGGGCCAGCCGAATTTTGTCGGTCGCAGGATCACGATGGAGGGTAATTATGGCTTTCCACTTGTCTTAAAAATCACACGTTTTTAAGAGCTTATTTAACAGGTTAAACGTTAGCCGCAAAGCAATAATGGCGCTTGAAAGTCTGCTTAAAGCCAGGCGGCACTCTTCTAGTTTACGTAAAACAGAATCCGCATTGTAACAAAATTTGTTATTGACCCGCGGGCGAATCGTCAGCGAGCGGCGGGTTTCTCGAGTTCAGCAAGCCATACTTTTCCAGTCTATGGCGAAGCGATCTATAATTAATGCCCAAAATCTCCGCAGCTCGTTTTTGTACCCCGTTTGCCCTTTTAAGCGCTCCCAAAAGGATGCATTTTTCATGCGTCTCCAATTCGACGTCCAAGGAAAGCCCTTTGGCGAAAAACAAATCCGCGCCGCCTGGCGCAGTTCTCTCAAAAACCTCGGCTTCCTCATTGATAGCTACACCTTTAATATGGGTTGGTAGATCTTCCTCGGTCATTATGTTTTTGTTCGCCACGGCGACGGCATGTTCGATTATGTTTTCCAGCTCACGAACGTTACCTGGATAGGCATAGGCCATTAAATGCATCAATGCCCCGGTAGATATTTCCTCAACTTGCTTGCCATGAGAAGCGGCAAATTTGTGCATAAAATAATGAGCCAGCATTGGAATATCCTCCTTTCTATTGCGAAGTGGAGGCATCATTATTTGCACGACATTGAGCCGATAAAATAGATCTCGGCGAAATCGTCCAGCTTCCATCTCTTTGTGTAAATCTCGGTTCGTCGCGGAAATGACACGCACGTCGACTTTGATCTGCTTGTTGCCCCCTACCGGGGCAAAAGCCTTGTCTTGCAATACCCTCAGCAGTTTCACCTGCAAATGGAGCGGCAGCTCACCGACCTCATCCAGAAAGATCGTGCCTTGATCAGCTTGTTTGAATAATCCCAGATGATCGGCAATAGCACCGGTGAAGGCGCCGCGAGTATGTCCAAACAGCTCGCTTTCAATCAGAGTTTCTGGTATCGCGCCGCAATTGACAGCAACAAAAGGCATGCTCTTACGTGATCCATTAAGATGAATTGCCCGGGCGATGAGTTCTTTGCCGGTTCCACTTTCACCAGTAATCAGAACATTGGTACTGTTTCTCGCCACCTTTTGAACCAGATGGTAGATCTTTTCGATCCCGTTGTTTTTGCCGATGACACCCTCGAAATGGAAATCTCCATTGTCAGCACTAGCGAGCCCTTGCTCCAAGTCGAACTCCCGTGCCCGGCGCAACTCGTCCTCAAGTCGGAGTTTCTCTTCAACCTCTTTTTGCTTACTAATGTCTTCGAAGATGGATACATAACCGATGCGCTGCTCGCTTGCGTTGCTCAAGGGTGCGAGCGTCAACCGTAGCTGTTTTTGGTTCCCCTGAGGGGCAACGAAAACGATCTCATCGGTCGAGATACTTCGCCCTTCCCGTGAGCCGTTGAAGTTGTGAGTCATCCCTGGAAATATCTGGTCTAATCTCTTGCCTTTGACGCTTGCCTCTCGGAGCAATGTCAAATTCTGAGCTTGGCTATTAAAGTAGTTTATGCGCCCTTCCGCATCCGTAATCGCGACGCCGCTCCCCACACCTTGGAGAAGAGTCTCTTTGAGGGCTTCGAGCTCTTGATAATCCGTATGTTTCTCTTGGAGCAGTCGTTCAGTCTCACTCAGTTTACTAGCTAGAAAGCCGCCCAACCCGGCAATGGCAAAAAAACTCCCTATATTAAGCACGGGCGGCATCAAGTGGGACCATGACACGGAGATGCCATTGCCGTGAAAGAAAGCGCTGGTCCAACTCAGCAGAGCCACATAGCACAAACTGGAAAACCCTGCCGTGAAGAACGCCCCCCGATAAAACAATAGAATCGCCCCGTTCATGACAGCGAGATTGTAGAGAAAAGGGAACGGGCTCGCGAAATCTCCGGTAAGCCAGATAATGCCAGTAATCAAGACGACATCGAAATCCACCTGAAGATGCGCAAAGAAACGAAGATCGGAGATATGCGGTAGGACGAGAGCTGACCCAATGGAAATAGCATAAGCAATGATGAGCGGGATCGAAAGCGTGTAAAAGAAATGGAGATCCCCTTCCTGCTTGAAAAAGTGAAAAAGTGCCGTGGCACCAAGAAAAAACGATAAGATGACTACTCTAAGAAAAAGTAGCCATCTCATTTTCTCTATCAAGTCACTACGCTCGTCAATCACAACGACGGTTTAACCCAACGAAAGGTGAAGATTTCACGATCCCGAGCGTTTTCTAAGACACAACCGAACCCAATTGAAAAATCGGCAGATACATTGAGATCACAAGCCCGCCGAGGATCACGCCCAGGACGACCATGATCATGGGCTCCATGAGCGCAGTTAAATTGGCGACCGCGTCATCCACTTCATCTTCGTAAAGTTCGGCGACCTTTCTAAGCATGTTGTCCAGTCCTCCGGTGTTTTCCCCGACCGCCACCATTTGGCAAACCATTGGCGGAAAGATCTTACTTTCCCGAAGAGGTTCAGCCACCGTTCTTCCCTGACTGATGCTTACTCGACTATCCATGATCGCTTTTTCAATCACCCGGTTACCCGCGGTTCTAGCAGTAATCGCCAGGCCGTCGAGGATGGGCACGCCGGAGCTTAGTAGAATCGCCATGTTTTGTGAGAAACGAGCGACCGCAACCTTGCGCAGCAAATCGCCCACAACAGGTAACCTGAGGAGCAATCGATCAATGTTCATTTGTCCATTTTCAGTTTGATAATAGAAGCGAATGCCAACAATGATGCCGGCAAGGACAAAGACCATATACAGAATGTTGGCGCGGAACCAGTTGCTGATGTTGATCGTTATTTGCGTCGGAGCCGGGAGAGCTTTGCCCATGCTACCATAAAGTTCCGCGAAAACCGGGATGACAAAAATCAGCAAGATAGCCACCACAACGATGGCGACAAAGATGATCGTGCAAGGATAAATCATCGCCCCTTTAACTTTTTTCTTAAGCTTGTTGGCTTTTTCGATGAATAGAGCGATTCGATTGAGAATTGCATTTAAAACACCGCCAGCCTCACCGGCTTGGACCATATTGACATACAGATCATCGAATATTTTCGGATGCTTTCGAAGAGCTTCAGCCAACGTCGCGCCACCTTCGACATCTTGCTTTATCGCACGCAAGGTATTGCGCAGTACCTTGCTTTCGCTTTGTTGGGTTTGAATATCTAAGCATTGTACGATGGGTAGACCGGCATCAATCATTGTGGCAAACTGCCGCGTGAATACCGAAAGATCGCGCGCCTTGAGCTTTTCGCCAAAGCCGGGGATTTTGATTTCCGTATCCAATCCCCTTCCTTTTTCCCGTATCCGGTTCGGTATCGGGCGAATTCTTCGATCCCGCAAGATGGCAAAAACGGCCTCCAGGTTAGGCGCTTCGATTTCCCCTTTTAGGACTCTTCCCTGCGCGGTTTTTCCTTCCCACAGGAATACTGGCATCACATCTGTCCTCTCTTTGAACCTTACGCTACCAACTGATTTCGATTAAGGAACTGCGCTTTGCCTAGGTGTGGTCACCCGGCGTCAGAAACCCAATGAGAAAACCGATCCAAACCCCTTATCCGTATCGGTTACGCGAACGGTTTCCTCAATGGTGGTTAGCCCTTCTCGAACCTTCTGGAGGGCGCTCATACGTAGCGTGCTCATGCCCAGTTTCACAGCCTCTCGCTTGAGCTCAACCACCGAGGCATTTCGCAAAATCAACTCCTTGAGACCCTCGTGCATTACCATCACTTCATAGATGGCTAAACGTCCTCGGTATCCGGTACCGTTGCAGTTACCGCAGCCCTGCCCGTGAAAGGTAGAAAAGCCGGCGCCAACCTCCGCTGGGTCTACACCTAAATTGATAATTATCTCGGGACTCACTTCCGTCGGCTCTTTGCACTTTTCGCAAATTCGCCGGACCAACCTTTGGGCCGCGATGAGATTGATGGAGGAAATTAGCAAAAAAGTCTCGACCCCCATGTTGATCAAGCGATCAACGGTAGAAGGAGCATCGTTTGTATGGAGGGTGCTAAGGACCAAGTGACCTGTCAACGCGGCTTTCACGGCAATCTGCGCCGTTTCAAGATCACGGATTTCCCCGACCATGATGATATCGGGGTCTTGTCGAAGAAATGACCGTAGAGCGGCGGCAAACGTTAACCCGATCTGCTCGCGGACCTGCACTTGATTGATTCCAACCAAGTTGTACTCGACAGGATCCTCAGCCGTAGAAATATTAACGTCGGGTTTGTTGAGCTCCGAGAGCGCAGAGTAGAGGGTTGTTGATTTTCCACTCCCCGTCGGACCGGTGATAAGAATCATCCCATATGGTTTGTGAATAGCTTCTAAAAAGTCCTTGAGGGTTTGGGAATCAAATCCAAGCTTAGACATATCCAGCTGGAGATTGGATTTATCCAATAGTCGCATAACGACTTTCTCACCAAATAAGGTAGGCAGCACGGAGACACGGATATCCAATTCTCCACCGACCCCCATCTTCAACTTGATCCGGCCATCCTGAGTGAGCCTCCGCTCGGCTATATCCAGGCCTGCCATGACCTTGAGACGGGACACTAAAGGATTTTTAAGCCGAAGGGGGGGACTCATGATCTCCTGAAGAACCCCGTCCACTCGAAAACGCACGCGAAAAATTTTTTCGTAGGGCTCAATGTGTATGTCACTGGCGCGTCGTTTTGCCGCGTCCGCCAAGATAGCGTTCACCAAGGTCACCACCGGTGCTTCCATGGTGGCCTGCTGAAGCTCTTGGAGGTTTACGTCATCGGTTTCATGGATAACCTCCATCTCCCCGTCGCCAAACTTCTTCAAAACCTCGTCGTAGCTTACGCCGCCAAAACGGTGGTCTAGCGTTTTTTTGATCGTCGAAGGGGAGGCCAACACGACCCTCACTCCATAACCGGTGATAAACTTCACTTCATTGATTGCAACGAGATCCGTTGGGTCGGCCATGGCCACAGTGAGAGTGGAACCAAGAAGTTTCAGCGGAACCAACTGGTGCTTTTGAACCAGTTGAGGGGGTACGAGGCCGAAGACCGAATCCTCGATTTCTGAAGGACTTAGATCAACTTTCTCGATGCTGAACTGTTTGGCAAGAAACTCGCTGAGCGCATCTTCGGTGGTGAACCCCAGCCGAATCAGTTCCCTAATAACACTTGAGGCGTTGTCCCGCTCTTTCTCCTGGGCCTGGAGGAGCTGATCACGGGACACAATCCCGCCCCGGATTAATAACTCTGCAATACGCGGTTCCATGTCAGTTTTACTATCTGAAAGATGTAAATTATCTTAAAAGAAAGCCAATTCTGTCAATAGTTTTAAATAAATCACAAGGCTTCTACCTAGAAATGAGGAGAAGAGCGGTGCTACAGATTATCGCTTTTCGCGGAGTGCAGCCTGAGCAGCGGCGAGTTTAGCAATGGGGACACGGAAGGGCGAACAGCTGACATAATCCAACCCGATCTCATGGCAAAAGGCAACTGAATTTGGATCACCGCCGTGCTCTCCGCAGATACCGATCTCCAGTTTTCGGCGTACTTTCCGTCCCTTCGTGACGGCGATCCGCATCAGCGCGCCAACTCCGTCGCGATCCACGCTGACAAAGGGATCCTCAGACAATAACCCGTCAAGTACGTAGGTAGGTAGGAATTTCCCGGCATCATCCCGTGACAAGCCCAGACAGGTTTGTGTTAGGTCGTTGGTACCGAAAGAGAAAAACTCAGCTTCCTCGGCGATTTCATCGGCTACCAGGCAGGCTCTAGGAAGCTCTATCATGGTCCCGATCAGGTAGCGGACCTTAACTCCGTAAGAGGCCATCGTCTCGTTGGCCACCTGTTCAACAATCTTACGCTGAGCCACCAATTCTCCACGGGAGCCCACCAAAGGAATCATCACCTCGGGGAAAGGACTCCTTCCCCCTTTACGCAACTCGCATGCGGCTTCGAAGATCGCCCGTGCCTGCATCTCGGTGATCTCCGGATAAGAAATCCCCAACCGACAGCCCCGATGCCCCAACATCGGATTGAATTCTTGCAGAACCTTGACTTTATCTCGAAGACGGTCAACCGGAACGCCCATTACTTCTGCTAGCTCAACGATTTCGTCATCTCTATGCGGGAGAAATTCGTGTAATGGGGGATCCAGCGTACGGATGGTCACGGGAAGACCGCCCATAATGTCGAGGATGCCTTTGAAGTCTTCCTTTTGCATAGGCAGTAATTTTGCCAATGCCCGCCGTCTTCCCGCTTCCTCGTCTGCAAGAATCATCTCGCGTACCGCTTGAATCCTGTCACCTTGAAAAAACATGTGCTCCGTACGGCAAAGGCCGATGCCCTCGGCGCCAAAGGCCTTCGCAGCGCGCGCTTGATCGGGTTGATCCGTATTGGTACGAACACCAAGTCGGCGTACTTCGTCCGCCCACTTCATGAGCCTAGCGTACTGCTGATAGACGCGCGACTTTTTGGCCTCTCCTCCAACGAGTACTTGCAATACCTCAGATGGGCGTGTCTTAATTTCTCCCTGGATTACTTCCCCGGTGCTCCCGTCAACCGAGAGCCAATCGCCCTCGTGCAAAACGGTTTCCCCCACCCGCATCATGCGCGCTCCGTAGTCGATGGACAACGCCTCACACCCGGCTACACAAACCTTTCCCATCTGCCGGGCAACCAAAGCCGCGTGTGATGTCATTCCGCCTCGAGCAGTAAGGATTCCCTGAGCTGCCTCCATGCCACGGATATCGTCGGGGCTGGTCTCAGTGCGGCACAGCACTACCTGTTCGCCGCTTTCTCTCCCTGCCACGGCATCCTCTGCGTGAAAGACAATCCGCCCCGTGGCCGCCCCCGGTCCAGCCGGCAATCCTTTCGCGAGAATCCGCCCCTCCTTGGCTGCCTGTTGCTTGTCTTTGTCGTCGAAGATAGGACGTAAAAGCTGGTTTAGATGGTCAGCTTCAATTCGCAGCAAAGCTTCTTTCTTGCCGATGATCCGCTCTTCGACCAAATCCACCGCGATCCGAACCGCGGCAAAACCAGTCCTCTTACCACTCCGAGTCTGAAGCATCCAGAGCTTATTGTCTTCCACCGTGAATTCGATATCCTGCATGTCCTTGTAGTGCGTCTCGAGGACCTTGCATACCTTTTGAAGCTCTGCGTAGGGCCGGGGCATCACTGCTTTCAGTTCCGCGATCGGCCTCGGCGTCCTGATGCCGGCAACGACATCCTCTCCCTGAGCATTGACGAGAAACTCACCGTAGAATGACTTTTCTCCAGTCGAAGGATTCCGCGTGAAAGCCACTCCGGTGGCACACTTTTCGCCAAGATTTCCAAACACCATGGCCTGGACGTTGACAGCGGTCCCCCAAGTGTGCGGGATGTGGTAAAGCTCACGGTAAGCAAGGGCGCGATCGTTGTTCCATGAACCAAAAACAGCCCCGATGGCACCCCAAAGTTGTTCTTGGGGATCGTCAGGGAATTCTTTCCCGGTGCGCGACTTTATTAATTCCTTGAATGCAGTGACTACGGCTTCTACATCCTTTGCCTCGAGCTCTGTATCCAAACGCACATGGCGCGTCTTTTTTCTTTGTTCTAAGATTTCGTCAAACGGATCACGTTCGGTTCTTTCCCTGGGCTTGAGTCCCAGAACAACATCCGCGTACATCTGCACAAAGCGACGATAGGAATCATACGCAAACCTGGGATTTTGCGTGTGGCGGATCAATCCCTGCACAGTTTGATCGTTGAGGCCTAGGTTTAGAACCGTATCCATCATGCCGGGCATTGACTCGCGCGCCCCCGAACGTACGGACACCAGCAAAGGATGGTCGGAGTCGCCGAATCGTCGTCCGAGGATTTTTTCGATTCTGGCGAGACCCGTCATGACCTCGGATGCCAGTTCCTTAGGATACTGCCGGTGGCGCTCGTTATAGTATCTGCACACACTAGTCGCTATGGTAAAGCCTGGCGGCACGGGTGCTCCGATGCGTGTCATCTCATGCAGGCCCGCGCCTTTACCCCCGAGTAACTCGCGCATGGCTGCCGTGCCTTCGGCCTTACCGCCGCCGAAAAAATAGACTAACTTTTTCTTGTTAAGTTTCCTCTTACGCATGGTCGTCAATCCTCATCCGGGCATCAGTGCACTTATTTGGCAAAGACCATAGCCAATACTACTTCATGCCAAAGCGAATTGATTAAGAAACGTCGCCGACTTGATTTCCCGGTCCATGTGAAACTCGATGAATCGAACAACGACGGAACGAATTTCTCTTAGCACCCCGGTTGGAAGCGAAATATCTGACGCCGGCATGTTCTGTTCCCCTTGGAGGTTGATCAGAATTTCCAGTGTCGCTGCGGATAGGGAAAAGATTTCTTTCCGCAACCGTGAACAGGACTCACAAAGAATTCCACCATCCCGGGGACTGAAGTGCCAGCGTGTCGCGCATCGATCACGACGCTCTCTGCCGCAACGCCTGCAGCCCTCTAGTAAAGGCTGGTAACCAGCCAATTTAAGGAGCTTCAATTCGAAAGAGGTCAGAAAAGTTAGCGATGTCGATTGCTCTTCAAGATGGGTGAGACCGTCCTTCAAATGTAGGAAAACCAAACGGTTCTCTTCCCGTTCCCCAATCAATCCGTCTGTGATCTCGACCAGGTAAGAGGCAAACGAGATTTTTTCCAAACTGGTTAGTAAATGTTTAAACCCAAACGTAAGGTCCGCAGCGACAATAAACGCCAAATTACTGTAGGCGCGATCCTGAAAACGAAGATTAACCAAAGAAAAAGGCTCTAGAGAATTGACAAATCGCTTACGTGAGCGCTTTGCCCCCTTAGCGATACCAGTAAGCTTCCCGTGATTCTCGGTCAGGAATGATACGATCTTGTCCGACTCCCCGAAAGGCCAAGTGCGCAACACAATAGCCGGGGTGACGTGGCGAAGAAGCATGGGTCAGGTGCTCGGACTAACTTCAAGACCATTATCACTTTTTCACGAATCAGGCAACTATTTAAAATATCGACGGTTTTTTCAAAGCTTAAACTTGACAATGGCAGGCACGGTGATTAAATTTTCATACGTATTTTCGAGGAACACATGGCTGACGAAAGAGAAAAAACAGATGCACAGGCGACTGTCGCCGGGGTTGACGCAACGGTCGGCGATGCGCAATCAACCCCGTTAGATCAGGCAACCGATTTGGCAAAGCTGCGCGAACAGCTTCAAGCGAAAGAAAAAGAAGCCAATGAGAATTACGATCGTTACCTCCGCCAAGTCGCAGAATTAGAAAATTTTCGCAAAAGAGCTAGTCGCGAAAAGCAAGAGGCGATTCGCTTTGCCAACGAGGCTTTAGTCAAAGACCTCCTTCCGGTTGTAGATAATCTGGAGCGAGCGGTTACGCATGCGAAGGGCGGAGGTAATGGTAAACCCCTCGTAGAAGGGGTTGAGATGGTTCTTCGAGGGTTTTTCGATGCGCTCGGCAAACATGGCGTCGTGCCTATTGCAGCGGTCGGTGAGCGCTTTGATCCTGAGAAACATGAAGCGATGACCCAAATAGAGAGTAGCACTCACGAGCCGAATACAGTCGTTGAGGAACATCACAAAGGTTACCTGCTTCGGGATAGGCTTCTTCGTCCTGCGTTGGTAAGCGTAGCTAAGGCACCGAAATCGCAAGAGAAAAAAAACAATAGTGACCAGGTTGAAAACGAACCTGGCGATGATTAAATTTTGTTAAATTATACAAAATCTTACAGAATTTTAAGGAGTAATTAAGATGGCAAAAGTTATCGGCATTGATCTCGGGACAACCAACTCCTGCGTTGCAATCATGGAGAGTGGAGACCCGACCGTTCTCGCCAACTCAGAAGGGAGTCGCACGACCCCTTCTGTGGTCGCTTTCACCGATAGTGGTGAACGGTTGGTCGGGCAAATCGCTAGAAGGCAGGCCATCACCAATCCAGAGAACACTATTTTCGCCGTAAAGCGCTTGATTGGTAGGCGTAGCGACGATCCTATGGTTCAGAAAGCAAGTAAGGTACTTCCCTATAAAGTCGTCCGCAATGACAATGGTGATGCCTGGGTAGAAATTCGTGGTAAGCAGTATAGTCCAGCAGAAATCTCTGCTTTTATCCTTCAGAAGATGAAGCAGACGGCGGAAGACTATCTTGGTGAGAAGGTCACTGAGGCGGTTATTACCGTGCCGGCTTATTTTAATGACAGCCAGAGACAAGCCACTAAGGATGCTGGACGTATCGCGGGCCTAAATGTATTGCGAATTATCAATGAACCTACAGCCGCCTCTCTCGCGTACGGATTGGACAAAAAGAAGGATGAAAAGATTGCGGTTTTCGACCTTGGCGGCGGAACGTTTGACATATCGATATTGGAATTGGGCGACGGCGTCTTCGAAGTTAAAGCAACAAATGGGGACACGTTTCTGGGCGGTGAAGACTTCGATCAGAGGATTATCGATTATCTCGCGGATGAATTCAAAAAAGACCAAGGGATTGATTTGCGCAAGGATCGGATGGCTCTGCAACGCTTAAAGGAAGGAGCAGAGAAGGCGAAATGTGAGCTGTCTTCCTCCATGGAGACAGACATCAACCTGCCCTTTATCACTGCTGATCAGCAGGGACCGAAGCACCTCAATATGAAACTGACTCGATCCAAGCTGGAGGCGCTTTGTGCAGATTTGATCGATCGGACCGAGGGCCCCTGCCGACAAGCCTTGAAAGATGCGGGACTTTCCCCTAGCGACATCAATGAAGTTATATTGGTGGGCGGCATGACGCGCATGCCCGCGGTGCAAGAACGAGTCAAGAAAATTTTCGGCAAGGATCCTCACAAAGGCGTCAATCCGGATGAGGTCGTTGCCGTAGGTGCCGCTATTCAGGCTGCGGTTCTCAAGGGTGAGGTCAAAGATGTGTTGCTTCTCGATGTCACACCTCTCTCACTCGGTATCGAGACCCTCGGCGGCGTATTTACAAAGTTGATCGAACGCAACACCACTATCCCGACGAAGAAAAGCCAGATCTTCTCGACTGCCCAAGACAACCAGACCGCCGTGTCCATTCGCGTCTTTCAAGGAGAGCGGGAGATGGCGGCCAATAACAAGCTTTTGGGACAATTCGATCTAGTTGGAATACCAGTGGCGCCTCGCGGAGTCCCACAGATTGAAGTAACTTTCGACATCGATGCCAATGGTATCGTTCATGTTGCGGCTAAAGACCTCGGTACGGGCAAAGAGCAATCCATCAAGATTACGGCGTCGAGCGGTCTAAGTGAAGACGAGATCAAACAGATGGTTAAAGATGCCGAAGCCCACGCCGCAGAAGACAAGAAACATAAAGAGACAGTCGAAGCGCGCAATCAACTTGATTCCCTCGTCTATTCGACAGAGAAGTCGCTCAAGGAGTACGGAAACGACTTGGATGCGGGAGTAAAGGAAAATATTGAGAACGCACTTAAGAAAGCCAAGGAGACGCTGGAAGGGCAAGATGCTCAAGCCATGCGTACTGCCGCGGAGCAATTGAGTCAGTCTTCTCATAAATTGGCGGAAGCCATGTATGCTAAGGCCTCTCGGCAACAACCGGGGCAAGAGGCTTCGGGAGATGCCAAAGAACAGCCGACTGGCGACGGCAAGAAAAAGAAAGACGACGTCGTCGATGCCGACTTTGAGGAGGTTAAGGACTAAATCTTAAATTCTCTGAAAGTAACAGTGATCGATCTTCCGTGACAAAGAAAGCCCCTGCTCCTTCGGTCGATTGAGGAGAGGGGCTTTCTAACGTATACAGATTTTCTATATCGAGGTCCCAACTTGAGCGAAAAAAGAGATTACTACGATTTGCTCGGTGTCAACCGCAACTCCAACGACGACGAGATTAAGAAAGCTTACCGGAAACTTGCGCTCAAGTACCACCCAGATCGCAACCCTGGAGATAAACAAGCAGAGGCCAATTTCAAAGAAGTTTCCGAGGCTTATCAGGTCCTATCCGACTCACAGAAGCGCGCCCAATATGACCAGTTCGGACATGCCGCCTTTGGTAATGGCGGCCCGTTTGCTGGCGGATTCGATTTCACTGCAGGCTTCGAAGATGTTTTCGGCGATATCTTCGGCGAGTTTTTTGGCGGTACCGGCCGTCGCCGACGGCACGCCCGCGGAGAAGACCTTCGTTACAATTTAACCCTAAGTTTTGAGGAAGCAGTCTCTGGCACTGAGAAGAAGGTTAAGATACCCAGGCAAGGTCCGTGCGAAACCTGTCACGGGAACGGCGCGAAACCCGGGACGGCGCCGCAGACTTGTCCGACCTGTCGTGGCAGAGGCCAAGTGAGCTTTCAACAAGGATTTTTCAGCGTCTCGAGAACCTGCAACCAGTGTCAAGGCCACGGCACCATTATCAAAGATCCGTGCACAACTTGTGGTGGCACAGGTCGTGTACGAAAGCTGCACACCCTCAACATCAAGATCCCAGCCGGCGTCGATACTGGGTCACGACTCAAATTAAGAAACGAAGGGGAAAGCGCGCCCACCGGGGGTGCGCCGGGGGATCTTTACGTTGTCATCCAGGTCGAACCTCATCCGATTTTCGTGCGCGACAACCTGGATATTGTTTGCGATGTTCCCATAAGTTTCGTTCAAGCCGCCCTGGGTGCAGAAATCGACGTCCCGACTTTAGACGGTAAGGTAAAAATGAAAATTCCTCCTGGAACGCAATCCGGCAAAGTCTTTCGCATGAAGGGTAAGGGTGTAAAAGACGTCCAAGGATATGAGCAGGGTGACCAGCATGTCCGGGTAGTGGTGGAGACCCCGACTCACCTAACGCCACGTCAGAAGGAACTGCTAAAGGAATTTGCCGTAAGCGGTGGAGAGGAAGTCAATCCTCTTTCAAAAGGTTTCTTTGATAAGGTTAAAGAACTATTCGGCTAATGTCGCAGTTCCCAGAAACCTCCCGGTCCTGCTCTCTTTGCCTCCAGGGCGCCAGAAAGACATGTTGGGTGCAAGATTTTAGTTGACCTGTAGTCCCAGTGTGATTAAGGTGGTCCAAAACTATGAGTGAAGCCGAATGGAAAATTGAAGGTCAGGAGGGCAAAGCCTCGCAAGTAGAGATTCCGGAGGTACTGCCCCTCTTACCGATTCGCGACATCGTCATTTATCCCTACATGATGTTACCGCTGTTCGTCGGCCGTGATGTATCGATCCGTGCCGTTGAAGAGTCTCTTTCCCGTGACCGACTCATTTTCTTAGTCGCGCAAAAAAATTCCGCCGAAGAGGCCCCAAGTCCGTCGGACATC
>Ga0081455_10001089_pt1 | contig 34152 bp, 43 predicted proteins | sample TabmetS3T2R1_FD_70207 | JGI IMG/M metagenome (GOLD analysis project Ga0081455, IMG submission 70207) | Tabebuia heterophylla rhizosphere microbial communities from the University of Puerto Rico - S3T2R1 | ecosystem: Host-associated > Plants > Roots > Rhizosphere ...
GGGCGGGACGAGCCGGTGCCATCGACGATCGAGGATCCGGCCGTACTCGACGGCCTGCGTGACCTGCTGACCCGGCAGTCCCGATGACGGCGTCCGACGAGCTGGAGCAGCGGCGCAAGGCCGCGCGGGCGGCCTGCCGAGTCTGGCTGCCTTTTCACGGCGGAGCCGAGTCGGCCACGCTGCTGGCGGCACTGGCCGAGGCCGACGTCCACGGCGAGCCCGACCGCTATGGCGAAGGCGGCGTCATCACCGAGCTCGAGGAGGAGGTCGCCGACCTGCTGGGCAAGCCGGCCGCCGCCTTCATGCCGAGCGGGATCATGGCGCAGCAGGCTGTGCTCCGGGCCTGGGCCGATCGCGCGGGCGTACCCCGGGTGGCCGTTCACGGCCTGTCGCACCTGGTGCTTCACGAGCTGATGGCGCTCACCGAACTGCATGGGATCGCGATGGAGCATCTCACCGACGACCCACGCCCGCCGACACCGGACGATCTCGCCAAGCTGCCCGGCCGACTCGCCGCGGTCACGACCGAACTCCCGTTGCGCGACGCCGGCTACCTCCTGCCAACGTGGGAGGAGCTCGAGTCGTTCGCCGCCGCCTGTCGCGAGCGTGAGATCCCACTCCATCTCGACGGCGCCCGGATCTGGGAGAGCGCTCCCTACCTCGGTCACTCGCTCGACGAGATCGCCGGACTCGCCGACAGCGTGTACGTCTCGTTCTACAAGGGCCTCGGCGCCCTCGCCGGCGCGGCGGTCGCCGGTCCGATATACATCATCGACGAGGCCCGGCGCTGGCAGCGACGCCATGGCGGCACGCTCTTCACCTTGCTGCCGTACGCGGTTGCCGCTCGCGAGGGCCTCCACCGCAACCTCCCCCGGATGACCGAGTACTACGAGACCGCCATCGAGCTGGCCAAGCGACTCAATGCCGCCGGGCTGCGCACGCTGCCGGATCCCCCGGTCACGAACGCCTTCCGGATCTTCACCGAGGAGTCCGCGGACGACGTCAACGAGCGCCTGCTGCTGCACATGGAGACCGCGCACGAGGCGTTGGCGCCGTGGTTCCGCGACTCCGACGCACCCGGTTGGTCGTGGACCGAGTTCACCGTCGGCTCGGCGACCTGCGAGTTCGGCGCCGCGGAGGTGGCCGACCGGCTGGTGGCGCAGCTGATCCGGACCGAGCCGTGAAACGAGTGGGAGCGGCGCTCGGCTCCCTGGTCTGGCTGCTCGTCGCTCCCGGCGTGGTCTCGGGTCTGATCCCGTGGTGGATCAACGGCTGGGAGATCCAGTCCGAATCCGCCTGGTGGCTGCCGATCCAGGTGCTCGGCGTCGCCCTGATCATCGCCTCGATACTCGTACTGCTGCACGCCTTCGCCCGCTTCGCCATCGACGGCCTCGGCACACCCGCACCGGTCGCACCGACCGAGCACCTCGTCGTGACCGGGCTCTACCGCCATGTCCGGAATCCCATGTACGTCGCCGTGGTCGCACTCATCGTCGGCCAGGCGATGCTCTTCGTCGACCTGGCGCTGCTCGTGTACGCCGTTGCGATCGCCGCCGTCAGCGTCGGCTTCGTCCGCGCGTACGAGGAACCAACGCTCCACCGGCAGTTCGGCCCGGAGTACGACGCCTATCGATCGGCCGTCCCGGGCTGGTGGCCTCGACGGCGCGGTTGGAGTCCCTAGCCGACGAGCCCGACCCGGTAGGCCATATCCGGCGCGGTCGATCCACCGCGAAGGTCATGACCGGTTCGGATCGATCATCAGCGCCCTCGTCGTGGCCGCCGGCATCTGGGGCATGGTCGTCGTCCTCACCGCCGTCAACGATCTCGACGACGACCTCCACTGCATCGACCAGGCCAAGACCGCCAAGCAGATCAATGCCTGCTAGCCGCAGCCCTTTAGCACCTGTGAGACCAGCAGGGAGCCGCGACGCCGCGATGGTGTCCTTGCTCAAATTGCGGTCGTAGCTTGGGGAGTGCGCGTTCGCATGCCTACGGTCGCATCGAAACGTACGAGGGTCCCTGCAACCCCGCCGCCGTCTCGGGAGGCGGCGGTGTTGCTTGCGGAGTTTGCGCGAGGCTACTCCTGGCGACGAGGGCGATGGCTCGCACCCGCGTACTCCACGGGGATGCGTGACGCGTAGAGCTCGATGATCACCGGACGTCGTGGGGGCGGGCGGGAGTTGCCGTGGCCGAGGATCGGTGGCGGCCGGGACTCGTAGCTGCGCCCTGTCGGAGTTGTCCAGCGCACGCCGTTCGACGAGTCGCCGCCGACCTCTTCGACCATCCAGCCTGGCAGATCGCGGAGCAGATGATCGTGCTTGGCGAGACCCTGGCCGTTGGGAGCCGACGTGGGTCCGCCGGCCGAATGTGGCTCGATGTGGTCGATGTCGTAGATCGGCGCATCGCTATGGGGACGGCGCGAAGTGCCGTCGCGGTAGACGATGAACTTGCGCAGGGCACCGGTGAACCGACGCTTCGTTGTGTCCATCGAGAGCAGCCGACCGTCGATCGGATCACAGACCAACCGCCGCATCCAGACCTGCTCCGACTCGGCGAGCTCGCGAACCAGGCTCGCCGGGAGGGTGCCATAGTCACCGCCGCGGTGGCCGATCAGCTTGCCCGGCTGATCGTCTGCCCCGAGCAGCGAGCTGGCGGCGACCACGACGCCGACCTCGAGGTCGACGCGGGTCGCCTTCGTCTGCCCGGTCACTCGCTCGACGAGCGCGTCGCACATCAGCTCCCGGATCGAACACTCGTCGCCGTCGCCGCGCCGGCACCTGGCCTCGTGATCCAACGCCTCCCAACACGCGACCGCCTGCTCGGCCGGCAGATCGGCGATCAGCGTGCCGGTCGCGTCGCCGTGCATGATCGTTCGCACCTGCTTGCGCGCCCGTGCGAGCCTGGCCCGCTTGGCGGCGGAATCCGGATCGGCCGATGCGACGAGCCGGGCGGCCGCCTTCCTCGTCTTGCCCGGCGTCAGCTCGGCCGCAAGGCGGGTCAGCTCCGGGTCGATCGCGCGGCGCAGATCGGGGTCGAGGACCTCGGCCTCTTTCACGACGTGCTTCGCCGCCGCCAGCGAGACCTTGCCGTCCAGGCACGCCTCGAGCAGTCGCGGATGATCCGACACGAGCGGCTCGGCGAAGGCCAGCTGGTAGTCGATCGATGCCTTCGAGACCCGGCGGGCCATCGCGATCTCGAACGGAGCTCCGCGGCCAGCCACGTCCTCCTGCGACCCACTCGCCAGATCCTGCCGCCGACGCGCAGCGGCGAATGCGCTCATCTCCACGCACATGGCGGCCTGCAGCATCGCCGCCGCATGATCGAGCTCGCTGATCCGATCGAGTCGCTCCTTAAAGGCACCCGAGTCACCGGCCGACCGCACCTCGCCGACCAGCTCGCGCACCCCTGCTCTCGATCATGTGTTCGAATCTAACACTACCCACCGACAGAACCACCTACGCCACGCGAAACGCTCAGATCCCAACCAGGGTTGACGTTTCGGGCGGCAGCGCCATGCTAAGAAGCCTAGTAACCCGGCGGCGGGTTGAGCCTCAACTCCTGGACGATCTCGATCGCGATCTGTCGCCGTCTTTCGACGTCCACCTGGCCGTCCGACCCCCGGCCACCTCGCGCTTCTGCGACCTTCAACAGCAGCGTCATAGCCACGCCGCCGAGTCCGTCGAGAATGGCGGCAGGAGTCTTCTCCATCATGTGTTGGGCAGTCTGCTGAACTCGAGCCTCGTCGTAGCTCAGGTTCGATGCGAGCACTTCGCACGCATCTTGCCAGTTGTCAGCCATGGCGTTCCCTTCAGATCTCAACCACCGTTGACGTTGCGGGTGGGAGCACACGTACGTCGACGTCCGGAGCGACGACCTTGGCGCGCTCGGCGAACTCCTCCCCCGGCGGCTCGAAGCGGACTGGCCGGTACCACCAGAGGAAGCGTGGCCAGAACGTTCCGTAGTGCATCGGCACGGCCACCTCGGGTCGCAGCCAGGTGAGCACCTCGGCGGCCTGTCTGGCGTCGAGATGGCCGTCGCCACGGCCGAGGGTCGGCCCCCAACCGGCGACGGGGAGCAACGCCACGTCGAGCGGGCCGAGGTCGGCCATGGCGTCGAAGCGGCCGGTGTCGCCGGCGAAGTAGGTACGGGCGGCGCCCTCGATCACATAGCCGACGGCGATCCCCTCCACTCGCGAGACCCGAGACCGGCCGCCGTCGTGCTTGGCCGGAACGACCGTCAGCCGTACGCCGTCGACCTCGACCCGATCGCCGACCTCGACCTCCTGGATCGTGAGATCGACATCGGCCACCAGCCCGCCGGCGCCACGCGGAACGACGACCAAGGTGCCGGCCGGCAGTCGGCGAAGCGACGGCAGATGGAGATGGTCGCCATGCAGATGCGAGATCACCACGACATCGGGTCGCAGTGATGCCGCGTCGGGCTCGACACCTGCGCGGCGACGGAGATAGCGAAACGGTGCGGTCAGAACCGGATCGGTGAGTACGCGGGCGCCGTCCTCGACGAGCATCGTCGCGTGGCCCCACCAGGTGATCCGAATGCTCATCGCAGCTCCGTCAGGCGGCTGTGGACGTCGTCGTAGACCCGTCGGCCGTTGGCGCAGAGCGCCGCGTGCTGGCGAGGAGCCACACTCCATGATGCACTGAGACCGTGCGGCATCGAGACGACGAACACCGAGTGTCCGATGCGATGGCCTGGACCGACCGTCGGGACTTCCTGCCGCCACGGGAGCGACCGTTTGCCGACGAGGACCGCCCACTCCCGATCGGCGGCGGCCAGACCAACTCGCAGCCGACCACCGTCGCCGACATGCTCATGCTGCTCGCGGTCGACCCCGGACTCCGGGTGCTCGACGTGGGCGCCGGCTCTGGCTGGACCACGGCCCTCCTGGCGCATCTGGTCGGTCCGAGAGGCCAGGTGATCGGTGTCGAGATCGACTCCCACCTGGCCCTGTGGGGAGCTGCGAACGTACAGCGGTATGCCGTGCCGTGGGCCCATATCCACGAGGCGAAGCCGGACGTCCTGGGCTGGCCCACGGAGGCGCCGTACGACCGGATCCTGGTGTCAGCCGAGGCCGACCGGTTGCCGACCGAGTTGGTCGAGCAGCTCGGGCCGGACGGCGTCATGGTGCTGCCGGTCGCCGGCGCCCTGTTGCGGCTGGTCCGCGACGGAGTGTCGCCGCCGAAGATGACCCACCACGGCGCCTATCGCTTCGTCCCCCTGCGCTGACCTCAGCGGCCACGCCGACACGGCCGAGGCTCACTCGAAGCCGACCTGCACCGCCTCGCCGAGCAGTCGATAGCCGATCGCCTGGTAAATGCCGTTGGACGTCGGGTTGGTCAGGTCTGTGTAGAGCATGCAGGTCCGGCCCGGCTCGGCGAGCTCCCTGGCGGTCACGGCCGCGACGCAGGCGCTGGCGTAGCCGTGACCGCGGCACTCGACCGGCGTATAGACATACTGCACTCGCGTCACGCCACCCGCCGGAGCCGTCACACCCGCCATCGAGACCGGACGGTCGTCGTCGATCCAGACGAACAGCCGGCCGTCCGCGATCCGGTCGTCGAGGTCGGCGGCCGGCTCCACGGGCAGTCCGGTGTCGACGTGGAAGGCGGCGACCCACTCGGCCAGCACCGCCCGATCGCCAGTCCCGGCCGGACGCAGCCGACCAGGCACACCGGTGGGCGGTGTCACCGAGTCGGCCGTGTACGCCCACTGCCGCATCGTGGTCTCGGCCTCGACGCCGGTGCGGCGCGACCACTCCGCGGCGAACGTCTCGACCGGGCGCCGGAAGCCGCCGACGCCGGGCAGCTGCCGACCGCGCTTGTGGAAGGCCGCGGCGAGCAGCCTGATCGGCTCGTCCGGCGCCAGCGACAGGTAGGCGCCGAACGGCGGCGTGTGGATGGCGGCCGCGACGACGGTGCCGTCGGGCGAGACGACCCAGCCCCATAGGTTGTCGGCATCGCGCACGTCGACCCGGCGCTCGGCATTGGTGAGGATCACGCTGTGCTCGGCCGGCCACTCCCGCAGATAGTCGCCCGCGTACGTCAGAAACTCTGCCGCCTGGTCGGTCCACCGTAAGTCGGTCATGCTCGGCATCATCGAGGCAGATCGCCGGCCCGTCCACCCGGTTTGCTAGCCGACCGGATAGGCCCGTTCGACGTCGACCAGGGTCTCGATCACGGTCACCAGGCTCTCGCGGCTGAGCTCGTCCAGGGCGCCGTGCAGCTCGTTCGGCGGCGTGGCCTCGTCGCGTACCCGAAGCTCGACGGCCAGACCATCGGCCTCGGGCGACGTGAGCTCCACGGTCAGCCAGCCGTCCTCGGTCGCGAGCGTCGCGTCGGTCGTCGACCCGTCGTAGAGTCCCTCGACGCCGGATCGGAAGCCACGCAGCTCGTCGGCCCGCACCCCGCCCTCGAGATGACCGGTGAAGCCGCCGATGCGCACCGACAAGGTCGTCCACAGCCACTGCGGATCGTCGCCCTCGGGGAACAGCCGCCCCCGAACGGCCAGGATGACGTGGTCGCCGGTGCGACGGCCGATCAGGATCTCGCGTACGGGAGGCACGGACCCATCATGGCCGGTTCGCTCCGGATGCGAGCTGTCGGCGCAGCCGCGTAGCGTGAACGCGTGTATCGGGAGCGGCGGTCCCGGCTGCTCGGTGCCACGGTCTGGACCCGGCGTGCCGAGCCGTCGGCGCGCAGCTATCGGATCCTGCCCGACGGCTGTCTCGATCTGATCTGGTCGGACGGGATGTTGCTGGTCGCCGGGCCGGACACCGGGCCGCACCTCGGCGTCAGTCCGCCCGGAGCGTCCTTCACCGGGCTGCGGTTCGCTCCGGGCACCGGGCCGACCGTCCTCGGACTGCCCGCGCACGCGCTGACTGACCACCGGACGCCGCTGAGCAGGATCTGGCCGGAGCCGCGAGTGCGAGAGCTGACCGAGCGAGTCGCCGCCGCGCGTGCACCGGGCCGGGAGCTCGAGGCGATCGCGGCAGAGCAGCTGGAGCGGGTCGACCCGCCGGACCCGGTGGTGTTCGCGATCACCGACGCGCTGGACGCCGGCCGGACGGTCGCCGAGACCGCCGACCGGATCGGGTTCAGCGAACGGCAACTCCACCGGCGCTGCCGCACCGCCTTCGGCTACGGGCCGAAGACGCTGGCCCGGGTGCTCCGGCTGGATCGCGCCCTGGCGCTTGCCCGGTCGGGTCGGCCGCTCGCCGAGGTCGGCGCGACCGCGGGCTATGCCGACCAGGCCCATCTCGCCCGTGACGTAAAGGCACTGACCGGCCTGACCCTGCGCTCGCTCCTGGGCTACGAGTCGCCGGACGGCAGTGCCGCGAACAGATCGACGCCGTTGCCGTCGGGATCGCGTACGACCGCGTAGCGCTGTCCCCAGAAGGCGTCCCACGGCTCCTTGTGGCTCTCATGTCCGGCGTCGATCAGCTCGGCGTACACGCGATCGACCTCGTCCGGACTGTCGCACGCGAACGCGAGGTCGACCCGGCTGCCCTGCGCCGGCGTCCAGTCCGGATCGAACGACCGGATCGTCTCGATGGTGTCGAACAGCAGCCGCAGGCCGCCGGGCAGCGCCGCCTCGACATGGGGCTGGGAGTCAGCGTCAGTGGGTATCTCGAGTCCCAGTCGTCGATAGAACGCGAGCGCCTCGCCCATGTCGGCGACGACCAGACCGATGGCATCGAATCGAGGTGTCATGACCTCACCGTAGGCGCGCGCCACGGCGGGACTCTTGTACGAATCAGACGTCCTCGACGGGTCCGGCCGCCTGAAACCGCTCCTGAAACCGCGATGAAACCGCCGCGATCCCGGGCCGCCGCACGGTGGCGACATGACAACCACGACGACAACTACCCCCGCGATCGCCGCAACCGGCCTGCGCAAGGCCTTCGGCGACCATGTCGTGCTCGACGGCATCGACCTGACCGTGCCGGAAGGGACGGTCTTCGCGCTGCTCGGGCCCAACGGCGCCGGCAAGACCACCATCGTGCACATCCTGTCCACGCTGATCGGCGCCGACGCCGGCGACGTCCGCATCGCGGGCCACGACCTGGCCGGCGATCCCGACGGCGTCCGCTCGGCGATCGGCGTCACCGGACAGTTCTCGGCGGTGGACAACCTGCTGACCGGCACTGAGAACCTCACCTTGATGTCGGACCTGCGGCACCTCGGCAAGCGCGCCGGCCGCCGGCTCGCCGCCGAGCTGCTCGAGCGCTTCGACCTGGTGGACGCAGCCGGCAAGCCGGTGTCCACGTACTCCGGCGGCATGAAGCGACGGCTCGACCTGGCGATGACCCTGGTCGGCGACCCGCGCATCATCTTCCTCGACGAGCCGACGACCGGGCTCGACCCGCGCAGCCGGCGCACCATGTGGCAGATCGTCCGCGACCTGGTGACCGACGGCGTCACGATCCTGCTGACGACGCAGTACCTCGACGAGGCCGACGAGCTCGCGGATCGGATCGCGGTGCTCGACGGCGGCCGGATCGTCGCCGACGACACTCCCGAGGAGCTCAAGCGGCTGGTGCCCGGCGGCCACGTGCTGCTGCGGTTCGCCGACCCGCGCGGTCTGGAGTCGGCGTCCCATGCCCTCAACGGCCAGGGACACACCGCCTCCGGACTCACCCTGCAGGTGCCGAGCGACGGCAGCCTGCGCGGCCTGAAGCGGCTGCTCGACCGGCTCGACGACGAGTCGATCGAGGTCGAGGAGCTGACCGTACACACACCCGATCTGGACGACGTCTTCTTCGCCCTGACCGGACCTAACGAGAACGAGAGGGTCGAGACCCGATGAGCACGCTGTCCTACACCGTCGCCGACTCGGCGACCATGCTGCGGCGCAATCTCAAGCACATGCAACGCTATCCATCCGTCGCGCTGATGCTGATCGGCCTGCCGATCGTCATGCTGCTGCTGTTCGTGTACGTCTTCGGCGGCGCGCTCGGCGCGGGCATCGACGGCCCGACCGGAGGACGCGGCGACTACGTCAACTACGTCGTGCCCGGCATCGTCCTGCTGGCCATCGCCAGTTCCGCCCAGGGCACGTCCATCGCGGTTGCCATGGACATGACCGAAGGCATCATCGCGCGCTTTCGCACCATGTCGATTGCTCGGGTCAGCGTGCTCACCGGCCACGTCATCGGGAGCGTGATCCAGACGATGATCGGCATCGTGGTCGTCCTCGGTGTCGCCCTGCTGGTCGGTTTCCGGCCGGAGGCGAGCCTGACCGACTGGATCGCCGCGTTCGGCATCCTCGCGCTGCTGGCGCTGGGATTCACCTGGCTGACCGTGGCGCTCGGGTTGGTGTCGCCCTCGGTCGAGGCGGCGAGCAACCTGCCGATGCCGCTGATGCTCCTGCCGTTCTTCGGCAGCGGCTTCGTGCCGACCGACTCGATGCCAACGGGCATCCGATTGTTCGCCGAGTACCAGCCGTTCACGCCGGCCATCGAGACCCTGCGCGGGCTGTGGCTGGGCACCCCGATCGGCAACAATGCGATCATCACCATCGCCTGGTGCGCCGTCCTGACGGTCGGGGGCTACCTGTGGGCCAGGCGGCTCTACAACCGCGACCCGGCGCACTAGGGCGTTCGGCCTAGCCGCGCTCGGCGAGTACGGCCAGCGCAGCAGCGCGCAGCTGGTCCAGGTCGAGGTCGGAGTAGGCGGAGACGGCGGCGGCATACGCCTCCGGCTCCGCCTGCTCGGCTGTCCGGCGGGCTCGGTCGGGCGACATGGTGGGCTGGAAGTTCCGGCTGAACCGGAACCGCTCGGCCAGCGCGACCAGCCGTACTCCGGTCGCGGCTACACCCCGATCCCCGGTCCGCCCGGCGCGGTCGAGCTCCATCATGGCCACCGCGAGGCAGAGCGTCCCGGCCATGACGGACTCGACCAGATAGGGCGGCGGATTCTCGACCGGATCGGCGAGCAACTGCGTCAGCTCCTCGGTGAGCTCGACGGCGATGTCCGATACCAGCTCCGCTCGGCCGTGTTGGGCATGGGCGACGACCGTGACCGCCTTGGCCTCCATCCGCCACGGGTCGCGCTCCAGCGAGATCCCCCACAGGACGGTCACGCTGGAGTCCAGCAGAGCGGCGACGACCGCTCGCCAGCGTTCGAGACCCGAGTCGATGTCGCCCCTCGCGGTGTCCAGCTCGGCCAGCACCGCGAGGTCATAGCCGCGAGCGCCGGCCTGCTCGGCCATCGCGCCCGGAGCGACGATGCCGGCCCGCCATCGCTCGGCGTCGTCGTAGTCGCCGAGCTGCACACAGGCCAGCACCAGCCACCAGCGAATGCCGGTCGCGTCCGCCCGAGCGCCCAGCCGGTCCAGGACCGGCAGCGCCGCGGCGAGATGCTCGCGCACCTCGCCCGGTCGCTCGACGCCGAGGAGGAGCTCGCCGAGCCGGCACTGCGCCAGTGCGGTGAGCCAGACGATGTCGTGCTGCAGCGTCCCGGCCAGCGCATGCTCGGCCGCCGCGATCGCCCCGTCGTAGTCGCCTTCGGCTTCCGTCTGATAGCTGATCAGCGTGCTGGCCATCGCGACGACGAGACCGTCGTCGCTCTGACTCAGCGTCGCCAGGTCCGACGGTGCGTCGGTCATAGCGCCGAGCACCCGCGTCCCGGCGTAGCCGTACGTGCCCGGCTTGGCGGGCGGCAGATGTTGTAGCGCGGCCAGCGACCGCACGGCCCGCGGCCCTTCCATGGCGTAGCTGTACTGCGCGGACAGCATCAACGCCGTCCGGGTTGCCTCCACCAGGTCCGGTTCGGGATGAAAGTGCGACAGCAGGCCGGCGGTGTCGTCGATAGCGCTGTGCAGCCGGCCGTAGTCGGCCTCGATCGCCCAGAGCCCGGCGAGCACCGCCATCGTCGCCGCGACGGTCGCCGCGTCGTCCCGGGCGAGCGCCAATCGCAAGGCGGCGGCCAGGTTGTCCTCCTCGGCCCGGATCAGGTCCATCGAGGCGTACGGCTCGGCGCCGAACAGCGCGTCGTGGTGGGCGACGCCCAGTGCCTGCGCCCAGGCGAGGAACGCCCCGGTCGAAGCGTCGGTCTCGCCAGCCGCATCGGCTTGCGCGGCGCTGAACTCGCGCACCGTCTCAAGCATCCGGAACCGGGTGCCGGTCGTGGTGTCCTCGACCTTGACCAGCGACTGCTCCACCAGATGTTCGAGCGTTGCCTCGACGTCAGCGACATCCGGGCCGAGGACCTGTCGCGCCGCGTCGGCGGTGAAGCCGCCGGGAAACACCGACAGCACTCGCATCGCCCGCTGGCCGTTCGGGTCGAGCAGGTTCCAACTCCAGTCGACGACGGCCTGCAGCGTGTGATGTCGCTCCGGCGCGTCGCGCGGGCCGCCCCGGAGCAGGCCGAAACGGTCGTCGAGCCGGCGGCCGATCTCCTCCACCGACATGACGCGAACCCGGGCGGCCGCGAGCTCGAGCGCGAGCGGGAGGCCGTCGAGCCGTCGGCACAGCTCGGCGACGACGTCAGGCGGCAGGTCGATGTCGGGCCGGGCCGACTGGGCACGCTGCTCGAACAGCTCGACCGACGTCGCCAGGCCCAGTTCGGGGAGGAGATAGACCGACTCGGACGACAGTCCCAACGGCGACCGACTCGTCGTCAGCACCCGCAGGTCCCGGGTCAGCGCGACCAGGGAGCCCGCCAGATCGGCCGCACCGGCCAGGACGTGCTCACAGTTGTCGAGCACCAGCAGCGTGGGGGCCGATCCGAGGTTCTCCGCGATTCTGGCGACGACGTCCGACGACGTCGGCCCTGCCCCGGCGCCCGGCGGCCGAGCATCCCGGAGGTCGAGCGCCGACCCGACCTCGGCCGCGACCTCGCCGTCCGCAGCGATCCCGGCCAGCCCGACGAAGTGGACGACCAGCTGTTCGGCTTGCCGGCTCACCGCATGCGCTAGCCGGGTCTTGCCGAGTCCTCCGACACCGACGATCGACGTGACCCGAGACGAGTGCAGCAGCGCCTCGACCGCGGCGACGTCGGCGTCGCGTCCGACCAGCGGGTTCGGCTCGTGCAACACTCCGTGCCGCAACGTCGGCGCCGCATCCTGCAAGAGCGCTCGGTGCAACGTCTGGAGTGCGGCGCCGGGGTCCGCTCCCAGCTCGTCACGCAGCTCGCTTCGATAGCCCTCGAATCGGTCCAGCGCCGCTGCCGGACCAGCCGTCGCCGCCTCAGCGCGAAGCAGTTCGAGCAGCAGTTCCTCGTCACGAGGACGCTGTGCCGCGAGCTCGGACAGGGGCTCGTATGCCTCGGCGGCCCGGCCCAGTCGCGACAGCGCCAGCGCCCGGGCCCGGGACAGTGCGCGGTAGGTCGCGGCCCGGTCGGCTCGCAGCGTGGCGAGGGGATCGTCGGGTGCCGCGTCCTCGGTCGGGGGGCCGTCCCACAGTGCGAGGCCGGTCTCCGCGGCCGTCAGCGACTCCGCGTGATCACTGTCCCTGGCCTGCCGGGCAGCGTCGGCCGCCAGGCGTACGACCATCGCCGCGTCCACCTGGTCCTCGTCGAGTGCGAGGCGATAACCGGTTGGAGTGTTCGCGATCAGATCGGCGCCGAGCTGGGACCGGACCCGGGACACCAGGATCTGCAGCGCCTTGTGCGGGTTCTCGGGCTGCTCGTCGGGCCAGAGTCCCTCGATGAGCCGGCCGGAGCTGCGTCCGGTGCGCAGGTCACCGGCGAGCAGGGCGAGCAGGCTCCGCAGCCGCGGTCCGGTGACGTCGCGATCGCGGTAGGACACCCGCGACAGCAGAATGAGGTCGGACCGCACAGCAGCAGGCTAGCCAGACGGAGGTCGTGGGCGATGTCGAGTAGGAGCGAGACTGCCGAGCAGCCGTGGCAGTGGTCCGAGCCGACCTGGCGTGGGCATGTCGAGGCTGTGCGGGCCGGTCGCAGACTGGTGCCGCCGCGATGGCCCGGCGACGCACGCGTGGCGGTCGCGCTGTCGTTCGACTCCGACCACGAGACGATCCCGCTCCGCGACAGCGAGATCAGCCCCGGCAAGCTCAGCCAGGGCGAGTACGGCGCCCGCGTCGCGGTTCCGCGCATCATTCGCCTGCTGAGTGAGCTCGAGATCCCGGCCAGCTTCTTCATGCCGGCCGTCTCGGCGCTGCTGCATCCCGACGAGGTGGTGGCCTACGTCGACGCCGGCCACGAGGTCGCCGTGCACGGCTGGATCCACGAACGCAATGCCCTGCTCGAACGCGACAAGGAGCTCGATCTCACCGGCCGTTCGGTCGACGCCCTCGAGCGTCTGACCGGGCGGCGACCCGTGGGCATCCGAACGCCGAGCTGGGACTTCTCGCCGTACACGCTCAACGTGATCCTCGAGCTCGGATTCGGGTACGACTCGTCCCTGATGGCCGACGACGAGCCGTACGAAGTGCTGGCGATGGGCAGGCGGACCGGCCTGATCGAGGTGCCGTGCGAGTGGATCCGCGACGACGCGCCGTACTTCACGATGGACCGGTTCACCGGCTCCCGGCCGTACACACCGCCGCGCAGCGCACTGGAGATCTGGCGGGACGAGTTCGACGAGGCGTACGCCGACGGCGGGCTGTTCCAGCTCACACTGCACCCGCATGTCATCGGGCACCGATCGCGGCTGGTCGTCCTGCGCGACCTGCTCGACCACATCCGCGGTCATAACGACGTTTGGTTCGGTACGCATGCCGAGGTGGCGGCGCTGGCCCGTGGGCAGCTGGATCAGGGCTGATGCGCAGCCTGTCGATCGCCGAGCTGGCCGCCGCGGTGGCCGATCGCGCCGGTCGACGGGCCGATCCGCGACGGCGCTACGTCCTGGGCATCGCCGGACCGCCCGCAGCCGGCAAGTCGACCCTGGCGCTGGCGGTCCGCGACGAGTTCAACCGGGCCGCAGGCGGCCGGATCGCCGAGGTGGCTCCAATGGACGGCTTCCATCTGTCCAACGAGGAGCTTCGCCGGATCGGGGCGCTGCATCGCAAGGGCGAGCCGGACACGTTCGACGCCGCCGGGTACGCGCGGCTGCTCGCCTCGGTACGCGGCGAGGGCGACACCGACGTCGCGTGGCCGACCTTCGACCGGAGCATCGAGGCGACCGTGCCGGGTGGGGTCGTCTTCACCCCTGAGGTTCGGATCGTCGTCACCGAGGGCAACTACCTGCTGCTGGACACCGGCGATTGGGCGGCGGTCCGACCGGTGCTGGACGACGCGTGGTACCTCGACGCGGATTCGGCAGTGCTCGAGGCCCGGCTGATCGCCAGACACCGAGCCGGTGGCAAGAGCGAGGCCGAGGCGCGACGGAAGACGACCGAGAGCGACCTGCCCAACGCCGTCCTCGTGCAGTGGTCCCGGAACCGAGCTCGGCTGCTGCTGCGGATCGTCGATGGGTCGTCGGATCAGCCGATCAGGCTCGTGCGGGACTCCGCCAGGTAGTGCTCACCACCGGTTCAACCCGGGAACTCGGAACCCGCCCCAGCTGAACGCTCGCTTGTCCGGCAGCGGGAAGATGGTGCGGGTCCCATGCCGGTTCCAGCGGCCATGCGCCCACCTGAAGGTCGTGACTTTGCCCTTGAACCGGCTCTGAGTGGCATCGCCGACGCGGATGGCGACTCGACGGTAGATCTTTCCGGCCGGATCGTTCGGCAACCGCAGCCATCCCGCCGAAATCCACACGGCGCCGTCGATGTACCAAGTCCGGCCCCGCCCCGGAGCATCGAAGGGCACCAGCTGACCATGGCGCCATGTCAAGGCCAGGTAGAACTGAGCGTGGGCTCCCATCGTGTGGCCGACCATGATCTCCTTGCCGCTGCCGCCGCCCAATCTGGCGACCCCCTGCCAGACCGGCCCGGACCAGAACTCGGTACGGGCTCGGAAGGAAGCGATCCGCTGCGGCCCGACCTGGACGCGGACGATGACGGCGCCGGATGGGGCACCGCTCTCGCCTCGACGGGCTATGCCGATCACGTCGGCTGAGCCATCGCCGTTCACGTCGGCTCGGGCCTTGACGTGGCAGCCGGTCACTCCGGCACACACGCCGGGATCAACGACCCGCGCGATGGCTGATCCAGTGGACGACAGAGCGCTGGTGGGCGACAGCAGGGCGACACTCACCGCGACGAGCAGGAGTATTCGCCAGACGTTGCGTGAGATGGGCAGTGAACTTGACTGCATGATTCCCCTCAGAAGCCGACGGTGATCCCGTCTGCTCGCCAGGTTCCGCCGCCTGGAACAGATGGCGTAGAGGAGAAGGCCCCAGATGAGGGCGCGTTCGACCCAGGCTGCTCGGTAATCTGATGGCGTGGACGTCAGGGGTCAGCAGGTCGTAGCGATCGCCCTGGCGGCGGGCGGCCTCTACCTGGCGGGGACTCTGTCGGCGGGGCTGACGGAGCACCAGTCGCCCGAGCCCAAGGCGTCGCGTACGGTCACTGAGAAGGACCCAGGAAAAGCCACACCCCTCGTAGTCCAAGCCTGGCCGGGAGCGCGAGCCCATGCGTCGGTGACCGGTCGGGCCGCGTGGCGCATGATGTCACCGGGCCAGCTGAACGAGCTGCGGCCGGACGCGCGAAGCCGGCGCTGACGCAGGCTATGGGCTCGCGACAGCGGCTACGCTGCTACGGGTTATTGGCCCCACCCGTACGTGATAGTCTCGCCGGGTGTCCGAGACCCAGCAGCGATCCAGCGCCACCGACAGAGAGCGCTGGTTCGGCGAGAACCTCCGGGCGGCGCGGGAGCAGAAGGAGATGTCGCAGACCGCGCTCGCAAAGAAGATGGCCGAGGCCGGGTTCTCGAACTTCCACCAGAGCACGGTCGGCCGGATCGAGGCCGGCGAGCGTCCAGTGCGTCTCAGCGAGGGGCAAGAGCTCTCTCTGATCCTCGGGATTCCGCTGGGCTTCCTGACCTGGCCGCCGGCTCGCCTCAACCGGCTCAACAAGTTCCTGTACGCGGTTCAGAACGCTCGCGAGCGCTACGTGAGTCTCGAGGAGCTGACCCGCGACTTCCTCAACAGCGTCGAGATGCTGGCCCAGTTCCTGCCGGACATCGAGAAGCTCATCGACAACGGCGAGCTCGGCGAGGAGGATCTCCCGCCGAACTTCGACATGGACCTCCAGCAGGCGCGGCAGCTGGTCAGCAGTACGCCCGAGGATGCCGTCGTCCAGGGGCGGGCCCGCGGTCCGAACGAGCCGAAGGTCCAGCGGGTCGCACCGAGAGTCTTCGACCGGCCGGAGCCCACGGCTGCGACGCCGGCCGCGGCCGCGGCTGGGGCCGCGACGCCGGACAGCGATGACGAGCTCGCTGGAAGCCTGCGAGCCCTCAACGCGCGGATCCACTCGGCCCAGGCCACCCCCGAGGACGTGCTTCGGCGACAGATCCTGGAGCTCCTCCTCGAGCCCGGCGACCGCACGACGAACGAGACCGCACTCGGGCTCCAGGAGCTCGTCGACCAGCTCAAGATCGTCAAGGCGGCCCGCGACTTCAAGGCCGAGCGCGAATCCCACGAGCGCGACAAGCTCATTCGCGAACTCCGGGACCTGCGCAGCTTCGAACGGGAGTACCGGCAGCGTCTTGAGAGCTGGCTGCTCGAGCTCGGCGACGCCGCGGCATTCCGCGACTACTCCGAGGCCCGCGAGAACATCGAGGAAGGACTCCGAGAGCTCGGGTCCGCTCACGGGGCGGACACGAGCGACGGATAGACGAGCCGCCTGGCCAACGGGTGTTGACCAGGCGGCTCGCAACCAGTGGAGCTGGCGGGAATCGAACCCGCGTCCTCCGACGCTGACTCAGGACTTCTCCGGGTGCAGTCCGCATGACGTTTTCTCAGCCCCGGTGCTCGTGCAGACAACGTCACCGACGGGCTCAGCCGCGTAAAAGTCCCGATCAGATCCCGCGGCGAGACCTGACCAGCGAGCCTCCGCAATGAGGCCGGTGACTGGGACGGAGGCAATCCCAGGCCGACCCTTCACCTAGTCGCCTTAGGCGGCGAGGGCGAAGTCTGCCTGCTTAGCCTTGGCAGTTATGGGTTCCAAGGATCGTTTACGAGATGACCCTGGGTCCTCGACCCGCTTCTCCTGAACCGAACGACCGAAGTCGAAACCGATCAGCCCCTCTTGAGTTGTACGTCGCATAGCGTACTGGATCGCCCGACTATTCCTGACCGGTTATCCCGGGAGCCCGAGCAGCCGCACCGGGTTGTCCCAGCACACCGCCCGCAGCCAGTCGTCGCCGAGCCCGAGCCGCTCCAAGGCGCCGAGCTGGTGGGCGTATTCGTACGGAATGTTCGGGAAGTCCGACCCGAGCAGGATGCGATCGCCCAGGTCGGCCAGGCGCGGCAGCAGCGATCGCGGCACCGGCGCATCGGCCTCGAAGAAGTCGGTGAACGCCATCGTCGTGTCGAGCTGGACCCGATCGTGCCGCGCTGCGAGCTCGACGAACTCCTCGTACTCCGGGGCGCCGAGGTGGGCGATTACCGCGCATAGCCGGGGATGCCTCGCGAGCAGCTCGGCCATCGGTTCTGGACCGGTGTGCCGGTTGGGCACCGGCCCGGAGCCGGCGTGGACGACGACCGGCGTGCCCGACTCGGCGAGGCGTCCCCAGACCGGATCGAGGACCGGATCGCGTACGTCGAAGTCCCCGACCTGGATGTGCACCTTGAACACCTGCGTGCCGGCCGCGAGGCGCTTGTCGACCTCGTCCACGACGCCCGGCTCCGGATAGAACGTGGCGCAGCGCAGACAGCCCGGCGTCCGCTCCGCGAGATCGGCGGCCCAGTCGTTGAGGTAGGTCGCGATGCCGGGGCGATGGGCGTACGGCAGGGCGCCGTGCCATCGGACGCCGAGATCGCGAAGCGTCGCGAGCCGCTCGTCGTCGCTGCCGCGGTAGTGGATCGGCCACGGTCGGCCGAGCAACGGACCGGCGGCGTCGAAGTGCTCCCAGACCCGCGCCATCACCGGCGGCGGCAGGAAGTGCACGTGGATGTCGGCGAGGCCGGGCAGCCCGAGCCGGCGCCACCAGGCCGCGACCTCGCCGTCGGTGGCCGGTCCACTCACTCGTCGTAGCCCTTGGCGCGCCGTCCCATCGCGCGCTCGGCCTCCCGCTTGGCCTCCTTCGCGGCCAGCGCCTGCCGCTTGTCGTAGGTCCGCTTGCCGCGAGCCAGGGCGAGCTCGACCTTGGCGCGGCCGTCCTTGAAGTACAGCGACAGCGGCACCAGCGTCAGGCCGCGCTCGGCCACCTTGGACGCCATCCGGTCGATCTCGTTGCGGTGCAGCAGCAGCTTGCGCCGTCTGCGCGGGTCGTGGTTGGTCCAAGTGCCCTGCGTGTACTCCGGAATGTAGACGCCGAGCAGCCAGGCCTCACCGTGGTCGACCTCGGCGAAGCCGTCGGTGAGCGTGGCGCGGCCGGCACGCAACGACTTGACCTCGGTGCCCGTGAGCACGAGGCCGGCTTCGTAGGTGTCCTCGACGTGGTAGTCGTGACGTGCCTTGCGATTGGTCGTCACGACCTTGCGCCCGCGTTCCTTGGCCATCCGCGCCAGTATTCCGTACCGGGCAAGCGACTTCGCTGCGCGGGCTGACGCCTACAGCCAGCTCATCGGATCGACGGTCGCGCCGTTCTCGTAGACCATGAAGTGCAGATGGCACCCGGTCGACCAGCCGGTCGTCCCGGAGTACGCGATCAGCTCGCCACGCTTGACGTGCTCACCGACGCTCGCGGCGAAGCTCGTCAGGTGGTTGTACGAGGTCGCGAGCGCCACGCCGTTGACGGTGCCGTGGTTGATCGTGAGTCGGTTGCCGTAGGCGTCGTCGTAGTAGGCCGAGATGACCGTGCCGCTCGCCGCGGCGTAGACCGGGGTGCCGCAGTCGACGCCGAAGTCGGTGCCGTCGTGCAGCTTCCAGACGTGCAGGATCGGGTGCAGCCGCATGCCGTAGGGCGAGGTGATGATGGGGTTGGTCACCGGATAGGACAGCCAGCCGCCGGAGTTGTTGACCGTGATGCCGGGGCCGTTCTGCCGTTCGGCGATCCGCTGCAACCGGTCTTTGATCTGCTCGCGCTTGGCCTCGAGCGTCTTGATCCGCTCCAGGTCGACCTGCTTGGCCGCCTCGGCCTGCTGCTCGGCCGCCTGCCGCTGCGCCACCAGCGCCTGGACCTGTTGGGTCTGCTCCTCGGCCTGCTGCTCGAGCGCGCGCTTGCGGATCAGGTTCTCGCGGGCCTCCTGGCGCCGCTTCGCGACCTCGTCACGGAGCGTCTCGACGGCCGCCTCGCGGGCCTCCGACAGCGTCTCGGTGGCCTCGAGGTCGTCGATCACGCCCGACTGCGCGTCGACGACCGAGTCCGCGAGCGACACCCGCTCCCCGAACTCCGACGGACTGCCGCCGTGGAGGACGATGCCGAGACTCACCAGGCTCGGGCTGCCGTACTCGTAGGACGCCACGACGAAGTCGGCGAGCCGGTCCTTGGCGTCCTTCGTGTCATGCCGGGCCTCGGCCAGCGCGTCCCTGGCATCGGCCAGCCGCTGCTCGGCATCGGCCAGCCGCTCCTGCATCTGCTGATCCAGCGCTTCGGCGGCCTGCAATTGACCCCGAGTGCGGGCCAACAGGTTCTTGGCGGCGGTCAGCTTGGTCTGCGCCGCGTTCAGGGCGCGAACGGCCGCCTGGAGCTCGGCGCTGGACTCGTCGAGGTCGCTGTGCGCACCGTGCAGCCGATCGTTGACATCAGCCTTGCGGTCCTTGAGATCGTCCTTCTTGTGATCGGGGTCGGACGATGTCGAGGCCGCCGAGGCCGGAACCTGCGGCGTCGAAGCCGTGGTGGCGAGCACCCCGAGGGCGCTGGCCAGCGCCGTCGCCACGATCCACTGGCGACGACCGTGCGGGCGGAGTCGAGCCATGGGTACCTGTCCGTTGGGGACGCTCCATCCGAAGGTAGCGGATGGCTATCAAACATCTAGGTATTTGCGGGTCATCACGAGTGTCGGGATCAGTCCCAAAAGCACGGCAAAGCCCAAGGTCACGATGCCTGCCCGGAACGCCTCACTCCACCCGATCCAGTCCGTCACGGTGTACAGCGACGAATCCAGGATGAAGCCGTTGATGAAGAACTGGACGAACGCGGCTAACGCTGCGCAGGCCAGCAGGCCGGATATGGTCGCCGCCAGCACCGCCTCCAAGACGAACGGCATCTGGATATGCCACGTCGAGGCGCCGACCAGGCGCATGATCCCGATCTCTCTTCGACGGGCGTACGCGGTCAGCCGGATCGTGTTGGACACCTGCAGGATCGCCGCGATGATCAGGATGCCCGCGATGATCAGGGACCATCGCCAGGCCCAGCTGAGCAGCTTGTAGAGGGGCTCGAGCTCCTCGCTGAGGTTCTTGGTCGCCGACACCCCGGCCATGCCGGTGACCTGTCCTTGGACACCGGCGAACTCGTTCGGATCCTTCAGCGTCACGAAGTAGGACGAGGAGAAGTCCTTGGCGGAGGTTACCTCGAAGAGCTTCGCACCGGCCGGCGTCTGGCCGTAGAGCTGCTCGGCCTTGTCGTACGCCTCGCGCTGGCTGCGGAAGTCGACCGCCTCCACCTCGGGGTTTTGGTTGAGCGCGGACTCGATCGCCTTACGCTCCGCGTCGGTGACCTCGCCCTCGATGCAGGGTCCGGTGCTGGTCTCCTCGGAGCAGAGCATCACCTGCAGCTGGAGCCGATCGCCGAAGTACTGCTCGGTCTTGTCGGTCTGCGAGTTCACCATGATGGCGAAGCCGACCAGCGTCAGCGAGACGAACATTGTGACGATCAGCGAGATCGACATCGAGATGTTCCGCCGCAGGCCCGTGCCGAGCTCGGAAAAGATGTATTTGATCTGCATGGTTTCCCGGGGGAGTCAGGTCTGGTAGCCGTAGACGCCGCGCGTCTGGTCGCGGATCACGCGACCGCCGTCAAGCTCGATCACGCGCTTTCGCATCTGGTCGACGATGCCCGAGTCGTGGGTGGCCATCAGGACGGTGGTGCCGGTGCGGTTGATCCGGTCGAGCAGCTTCATGATGCCGACCGAGGTGTTCGGGTCCAGGTTTCCGGTCGGCTCGTCGGCGATCAGGATCATCGGCCGGTTGACGAACGCCCGGGCCACCGCGACCCGCTGCTGCTCACCGCCGGACAGCTCGTCGGGCATCCGGTCCCCCTTGCCCGACAATCCCACCAGCTCCAGCGTCTCCGGCACGACCCGCTGGATGACGCGACGCGGTTTGCCGATCACCTGGAGCGCGAAGGCGACGTTCTCGGAAACGGACTTGTTCGGCAGCAGCCGGAAGTCCTGGAAGACGGTCCCGATCTGCCGTCGCAGACTGGGGATCTTCCAGCCGGCCAGCCGGTTGATCTCCTTGCCGGCGACGTAGACCCGTCCACTGGACGGCCTCGCCTCCCGCAGGATCAGGCGCAAGAAGGTCGACTTGCCGGAGCCGGAGGCGCCGACGAGGAAGACGAACTCGCCCTTGTCGACGTCGACGTCAATCGCATCGAGGGCTGGTCGCTTGCTGGAGTTATAGGCCTTGGTGACATGTTCAAATCGGATCACGGGCGTGCACGGCCGGATGTCGGGGTCATGAAGATGTCCGCTGGGCGCGGTCCAGCCAGCGGCCCACTCTACGTCCCTGGGCTAAGGCGTCAACGCAAGGCACGCTGTCACAGCGAGTTGCGCTCACTCCGTACGGTCGAAACGCGCGATCGCGATCAGCAGCAGACCCACGGTCGTCGCGATCACCACACCGACCTGGACCAGGACCGGAACCGGCCAGTCGCCCCAGGTCAGACCGGGATCCAGGGTCGCCTGGTCGGTCGGGGACAGGTCCAGATGCGAGAAGACCACATGCCGCATCGGCTCGACCGCGTACGTCAATGGATTGAGCGTGGTCAGGATGTCCAGCCACTGCGGCAGGCCCGAGAGCGGGAACATCGCGCCGGACAGGAACATCATCGGCGTGATGATCATCTGGACCAGCGGGAAGGCGGACTGGAACTGCTTGATCCGGACCACCATCGCGAGACTCATCGACGTCAGCATCAAACCGGCGAGATAGAGCAACACGACCATTTCGATCAGCATCACCGGGTTGTACGGGATGCCGACCACGCCGCACAGGGCCAGCATGACCAGGCTCTGCGCGGTGGCGACGGTGGCGCCGCCGAACGCCTTGCCGACCAGGATCGACGAGCGGCTCACCGGCGCGACCATCATCTCCCGCAGGAACCCCCACTCCCGGTCCCAGACCAGCGAGATGCCGGCAAAAGTGGCGGTGAACAGCACCGAGATGGCAACGATGCCCGGATAGAGGAAGGTACGGAAGTCGAGATCGGTGCCGCGCGCCACCAGACTCGACAAGCCGGTGCCGAGCACGAACAGGAACAGCAGCGGCTGCACGAGTCCGGTCAGCATCCGGGTTCGGTCACGGGAGAAGCGGACGAGCTCGCGGCGCCAGACGACCGAGGTGGCACGCAGCTGATGCCGAATGCCCGTGGTCGGAAGCCGTACCTGCGCGATCCGTGCCGTGGTGGTGGCCGCCATGTCTACCTCCTCACCCAAGGTGGCGCCGGACGGGTGGCCGCCTCGGCGTCGCGGATGGTGCGACCCGTGTAGGACAGGAACACGTCATCGAGACTCGGCCGGGTCACGGTCACCGATCGGATCGGGACGTCGAGACCGCCGAACAGCCGGGGCACGAACTGCTCGCCGCCCGGCACCCCGAAGCTGACCGCCTTGCCGCCGCCGTCCACGCCGACCGTGGTGGCCTCGATCTCGAACCGCTCGGACAGTTGCCGGATCGCAACGGCGTCGTCGTCGGTCTGGATCCGGACCCGGTCCTCGCCGATGCCGGCCTTCAGCGCCTCTGGCGTGTCGAGCGCGACGATTCGGCCCTCGTCCATGATCGCGATCCGGTCGCAGTGCTCGGCCTCGTCCATGTAGTGCGTCGTGACGAAGACGGTGATGTCCTCGCGCCGATGCAGCTCGGACAGGTAGTCCCAGATCGACGCCCGGGTCTGCGGGTCGAGGCCGATCGTCGGCTCGTCGAGGAAGAGCACCCGTGGCGAGTGCAGCAGCCCCCTGGCGATCTCGAGGCGGCGCTTCATGCCACCGGAGAAGGTCTGGACCAGGTCGCCGCGCCGCTCGTCGAGTCCCACCATGGCGAGCACCTCGTCGAGCCGCGCACCCAGCTCGGATCGCGGCACACCGTAGAGCTCGGCGTGGAATCGGAGATTCTGCTCCGCGGTGAGGTACGTGTCGAGCGTCGTCTCCTGGAACACGAGGCCGATGTGCCGGCGTACCTCGTCGCGCTCGGCCACCACGTCGTGACCGGCGACAGTGGCCGATCCGGCGGTGGGATCGGCCAGCGTGCAGAGCATCTTGATCGTCGTGGACTTGCCGGCGCCGTTGGGCCCGAGGAACCCGAACGTCTCGCCGGCCTCCACGTCGAGATCGATGCCGCGCACCGCCTCGACCGCGCGGTCGCCCTTGCCGAACGTCTTGGTCAGCCCGCGGATCGCGATGGTCGCCGCGCGTTCGCGTTCTCTAACGGTGTTAGACACGGCCACAGCATGCCTCTAACACTGTTAGAGTGTCAACCGGAATCACCCGGACCGAGGAGTGGTCATGGCCGTCACCCGCGAGTCGATCGTGGACACCGGGCTGCGCCTGCTCGACGACCACGGTCTCAGCGGTGTGACCCTGCGCCGGATCGCCCGCGAGCTCGGTGTCCAGGCTCCGACGCTCTACTGGCATGTCGGCAGCAAGCGCCAGCTCCTCGACCTGATGGCCGAACGGCTGATCGCCGAGGTGCGCCCGGAGGGGTCCGATCTGCCCCGCCCGGGCGAACCCTGGTGGGACTGGCTGGCCCGGCATACCCGGGCGACGTTCAACGTGATGGTCGCCCATCGCGACTCACATCTGGTCCTGGCCGGCAACCGGCCGACGGTCTCGTCGTTGCCACACATCGAGTCTGCCCTGACCGAGCTGGTCAACGTAGGCTTCAGCCCGGTCGACGGCCAGCAGCTGCTGTTCACGCTCGGCTCACACGTCGGCGGCAGTGTGCTCGAGTGGCACGCCGAGGGTGACCGGCAGCGCTCCGACGTCGACGACACCGAGCTGTTCCGGGAGCTGTGGGATCCGAACCGGTTCCCGCTCATGCACATCGCGTTCGCCGAGCTGCAGGTGAAGCCCTACCACTCGACCTTCGACTTCGGGCTCGAGCTGATCCTCGCCGGCGCGCGCGTACGCCACGCCGCCCAGACCGGTGCGCCGCCGGAGGTGGTGCTGCGGATCGTCGAGGACCTGCACCGACGGATCGACGCGGCCGATGTGCCGGGCTAGGACTTGGCGGTCTGCTGCCCGCGGCGCCAGCGGATGCCGGCCTCGATGAAGCCGTCCAGATCGCCGTCGAGCACGTCGTCGGTCTTCGCGGTCTCGTAGTCGGTCCGCAGGTCCTTCACCATCTGGTAGGGGTGCAGCACGTACGAGCGCATCTGGTCGCCCCACGACGCCGCGACGTCGCCTCGGAGCTCGTCGAGCTTGGCCCGCTCCTCCGCGTGCTTGAGCGCGAGCAGCTTGGCCTTGAGGATCGACATCGCGGTGGCGCGGTTCTGGATCTGGCTCTTCTCGTTCTGGACGCTCACGACGATGCCGGTCGGCGCGTGGGTGATGCGCACCGCCGAGTCGGTCGTGTTGACGCTCTGGCCGCCCGGCCCGGAGGAGCGGTAGACGTCGACCCGGATCTCCTCCTCGGGCACCTCGAGCTCGTCGGTCTGGTCGAGCACCGGCACGACCTCGACCGCGGCGAACGACGTCTGGCGCCGGCCCTGGTTGTCGAACGGCGAGATCCGTACCAGCCGGTGCGTGCCCGACTCGACCGACAGCGTGCCGTAGGCATAGGGCGCCTTGACCGCGAATGTCGCCGACTTGATGCCGGCCTCCTCCGCGTACGACGTGTCGTAGACCTCGGTGGGGAACTTGTGGCGCTCGGCCCACCGCAGGTACATCCGCATCAGCATCTCGGTGAAGTCGGCCGCGTCGACCCCACCGGCGCCGGAGCGCAGCGATACGAGTGCGTCGCGCTGGTCGTACTCCCCGGACAGCAGGGTGCGCACCTCGAGCGACTCGATGGCCTCGTGCAACCGGCGCAGCTCGACCTGGGCCTCGGCGAGCGAGTCTGCGTCGCCCTCCTCGCCGGCCAGCTCGAACAACACGCCCAGGTCGTCGAGCCGCGACCGCAGTCCGGTCACCCGCTCGAGCTCGCCCTGCAACGCCGACAGCCGTCCGGTCACCCGCTGCGCGTTGGCCTGGTCGTCCCAAAGGTCGGGTGCTGCGACCTCCTCCTGGAGGGTGGCGATCTCGGCCCGCATGCCGTCGAGGTCGAGCACACCCTCGATCGTCGAGAGGGTGGCGTCGAGCTCTTTGAGCTGGGCGTCGATATCCACATCGGTCACACCGGACAGCGTACGGCAGGGGGTCAGGCCGCAGCCGCCAGCGCGAGGTCGCGACCGAGTCCGTACGCCTCGGCGTGAGCCGCCACGCGTGCAGTGTCAGCGTCGGCGGTCGCCAGGTTCGGCCGGAAGCTGACCGTCGAGATGTCGTCGATGCCGGCCCAGCGCAGCCAGTACTCGAAGTACGGCGCCGCGAAGTCGACGCCGAAACGCTCGTCACGCTCCGGTCCCCACACCGCACCGGTGTAGAGCACCGTGGCCGGCCTGCCTTGGAGCAGTCCGGTGTAGCCGGCGTCCGGGTCGAACGAGAACACCATGCCTGGCTGACTCACCACGTCGATGAGCTGCTTCAGGATGTACGGGACGGTGTGGTTCCAGGTCGGCACCGAGAACAGGTAGCGGTCGGCCGCGGCCAGCCGCTCGAACGTCCGACGCGCCGTGCGCCATGCGGTGGCGGCTTCACCCTCTGGATCGGCGCCGCCGAACACCGCCATCTTGGCCGCGACGGCATCAGGCCCGAATGCCGGCAGGGTCCCGTCCCACAGGTTCCAATGCTCGACCTCGGCGGCCGGATCGGACTGGAGGTAGCCGGCGAGATACCGCTCGGCGAGTGCCAGCGACTCCGACTCGTCAGCGCGCGGTGACGCCGAGACGTGAAGCAGTGTGGTCATGTCGATCTCCTATCAGTTCGGATATGTGCGGGCGCACATAACTTGCCAATGTGTGCGGCCGCACGGATATTCCCGTACCGTCGAAGTCATGACCGACACGGCTGCCTGGGCGGCGCTCCTGCGGGTCCACGCTCGCGTCGTGCCGCAACTCGACCGGGAGCTTCGCGAGCGATGCGGCCTCCCGCTGACCTGGTACGACGTGCTCCTCGAGCTCAACGCGGCACCGGGCCGACGGCTCACGATGGGCGAACTCGGCGAGCTGGCGGTGGTGAGTCGAACCCGGGCCACACGGGTGGTGGACGAGCTCGCCGCCGCGTGGCTGGTCGAGCGACTCCCCCACCCGGACGACGGCCGCTCCACCCTGGTGGCGCTGACCGCGGAGGGACGACGGCGGTTCCGCCGGGCGGCTCCGATCTATGTCCGTGGCATCGAGCGTCACTTCACCCGGCACCTCGGTCCCGACGCCGACGCAGTTGCTCGGGCCCTCGAACGGGTGCTCAAGGCTGAGGCCTAGGGCCGGCTGGGTCGGTCAGGTCACCGGGACGACCGCGGAGGCCTCGCCGGTGACGATGGTGGAGTCGTCCCAGCCGGGCGGACTGAACGGCAGGGTCAGTGGTGCCGACATCTCGACGACGGCCCGCTCGCCGACTAGATGGACGTCCCAGACCAGCGCGGGATAGTCGTCGCGGGCATCGATGTCGTCGAGGTACTGCTCGACGTACTGCTCGGCCAGCTCCGGGTCGATCTCGGCCCGGTCGTCGAGGTCGCCGCTGTAGACCTGCTCCCCCTCGATCCCGTCGACGGCCGCCAGCGCCGCGCCGTCGGCGAGGGAGTTGAGCGACTGGTTGCGCAGGTACGCCGCCGACGCGTCCACGACCACGACGGTCAGCAGGCCGACGACCAGGAAGAAGCCGATGATCATCACGGTCACCTGGCCGCGTTCGGCGTCTCGACGCGTCACGGCCGGTCCTCGCGGAAGGTGCCGTAGGGCTCGACATGGGTGCTGGACAGCCGCACGCTCGGCGCGTTGTCGCCCAGTGCCGAGGGGACCAGCGGCAGCGGCTGCTGCACGACGACCTCGACGGTGATCATCGAGCCAGCGGTCAGGCACTGCTCCGGCCGCGGCTCGCAGCTGATCACCAGATCGGCGTTGTGGGGGTCGATGCCTTGGTCCTCGAGCGCCACGAGGTACGCCAGCTCGGCTCGATCGTGTGCGGTCGCCTGATCCGGCGCGAGTACGAAGGCCCGGCCAGCGGCCCGGCTCGCCGAGCTGGCTCCGAAGGCACCGCGCTGAGCGTCGAAGACCGTCAGCAGGATGTAGACCAGCGGCACCAGCAACAGCAGCCCGAGCCAGACGAACTCGATCACCGCCGTGCCGGAGTCGTCACGCTGCTGTCGGAGCCGTCGCCACATCGTCACGGCAGGACCTCGTCCACGGCATGGCCCTCGACGTCGAGGGACACGGCTGGACCGAACAGGCCGAGCGCCGGCACCTCGGCATGCACCCGTACCTCGACGCCGGCCAGGCCGTCCACCTCGGTGTCCTCGGCGGTGACGTCCTCGGCGTAGCCACCGGCGATCGCCTGGTCGATCAGGTCGCGAGCACGCTGCGCCCCGTCCTCCGGACTCTGGTCGAGGGACGCGCCGTAGCGGGCTCCGTCGGAGGCCGCCGCCGTCAGGGTGTTGCGTACGTGCAGGACCAGCCCGATCTGGATGATGCCGAGCACCAAGGGCACCAGCACCACCATGACCAGGACGAAGTCGACCACCGCCGCGGCCGACTCGTCGCGCCGGCGCCGTGACATCAGTCGCCGGCGACCGAGCTCAGCGCGCTGTCCAGCATGTCCTTGAGCTGATCCTCGGCGGCGACCCACAACACGCCGACGATCCCGGCCGTCATCACGACGATCATCACCCAGCCCGGAACGTCACCGCGTTCGTCACGTCGCCATCGGCCGACCAACCGGGACCGCATGGTCAGCGCCCACACCGACAGCGCCCCCGACACTCGACTCTTCATGTCCTCGCCTCGTCTCCTCATGGGGTCGTCAGGTTGAGTCCCACCCAGCCGGGGTAGAAGGCGAAGACGATGGTGATCGGCAGGATCAGGAAGACCACCGGAACCATCATCAGCACCTCCTTGCGGGCACCGGTCTCGATGAGGGTCCGCCGTTGCGCCTCGCGTACGTCGGCGGCCTGCGCATGCAGCACGTCGACCAGTGGAGTGCCCCGGTCGAGCGCCACCGCCAGCCCCTCGGCGAACCGGGCGACGATGGGTACGCCACTTCGCGCGGCGAGCCGGTCCATCGCAAGTCCGATCGGCGTGCCGGTACGGACGTCGCCAAGCACCCTGCCCAACTCGGCCGACAGCTCGCCACGGCTCGACGTCACGACTCGCTCCAGAGCCGCAACCGGACCCTCCCCGGCCGCGACCGACAACGCCATCAGATCGGCGATCGTCGGGAACTCGGTCAGCATCCGCTCCTCACGCTTGCCGAGCGCCCGGCTCAGCTCCCAGTCGCGCCCGAGCACGCCGAGCAGGAAGGCGACTCCGCACAGGAACAGCAGTGGGATCGGCGCCACCGGGGATCGCAGCGACCACAGCAGCCCCAGACCGGCGACGCCGGCGAAGCCGACCAGGCCCCACTGCACCTGCTCGACCCGGAACTGCTCGGCGGTCAGCGACGTCCCCAGTCGATCCAGCCGGCGGCGTACGCTCGCCGTGCCGCCGAGCACCTTCTCGACTCCTTGGGCCAGCCGGCGTACCGATGGGCCGAAGATCGCCCATCCCACAGCGGCCGGCGTCGATGTCGACCGCGGCTGGGTCGGCATCCGCGGCGCCTCGGGCAGGTCGAACAGGTAGGGCGCGACCCGGTCCGACAGCGCCGGCCTTCGGGACCGGACCAGCGCGCGCACCGCCATCCACAGCCCGGCGCCGAACGCCAGCCCGATCAGGCCACCTACGACCGTCGGGCTCATGACAGGATCCGTCGTTCGACCGGCAGCCGGCCCAGCCGCGTCATGAGCCGGTAGGCGACGACGCAGAGTCCGGCGCCGCCGATCAGGATCGCGACTCCCGCCGGTCGCTGATAGCGCTGGATCGTCTCGGGCTGGAACGACATCAGGATCAGAACCAGCCAGGGGGCGGCGACGGCCAGTCGCGCGCCGTTGACCGTCCAGGCCTGGCGCGACTCGAGCTCCGAGCGGGTACGGGCGTCGTCGCGGAGGAAACCCGACAAGGCCCGGAGCATCCGGCCCAGGTCGCCACCGCCGACGTCACGCGCGATCCGCAACGCCTCGCAGACCCGGTCGCCGACCGGATCGGCCAGCCGCTGCTTGAGCAGGTCGAGACTGTCGCCGAACCGGCCGCTGGCCTGGTAGTCACGACCGAACTTGACGAACGGCCCCCGCAACGGCTCCGGCCCGCGATATCCCAGCTGGGTCAGGGCTTCGGACAGCGACAGCCCGGCTCGCACCGCCGATGCCAGGTTGTCGACCGCCTCCGGCCATAGCTCGGCGAACTCACGCTGCCGACGACGGGCCCGACCCTTGAGCACAGCGGTCGGCAGGTAGCCGCCCAGGACCGCGAACACGATCGCCACCGGCACCGTCTGCGAGACCGCCAGCATGGCCAGGCCGCCGGCCACCGCGCTGGCCAGGCTCAACGACACGACGCCGCTCGGCGTCACGCCTTCGACACCGGCCCGCTGCAGCAGCGCCCGCAGTCGCGGCTCGCCGGCCGGCCGATCGGCCCGCCAGCCGTCACCGGTGGCGGGGAGCCAGATCAGCAGCAGACCTGACCCGAGCAGGAGGCCGAGCAGCGCCCCCATGTCAGGCCGGCCCTCCGGTCGAGGCGCCGGAGCCGGACGGTACGCCTTCACGCGGGTCGTCGGCCGCCTCCACGCTGAGCAGCCGCCGCAGGTCGATGCCCCGGCGGGCGAACCGCTCCGGCCGCGGCGGCATCCCCGCGAGCCTCCGCAGCTGCTCGTCATCGCGTACGAACATCGGCTCGGTCTCGATCAGGTCGTTCTCGACCCGGCCCGGGACAGCGACGATCTCGTCGATGCGTCGCATCCCACTCACGTCGATCGACAGGTGGACAACCAGGTCGACCGAGGAGGCCACCGTGGGCACGACGAAGCGGGAGCCGATGTTCTCACCGGCGAGCAGCGGCAACGTGCACATCTTGACCAGCGCCTCGCGTGCCGAGTTGGCGTGGATGCTCGCCATGCCGGGCAGGCCGGCGTTGAGCGCGAGTAGCAGGTCGAGGCACTCCTCTGCCCGTACCTCGCCGACGATGATCCGCGAGGGACGCATCCGCAATGCTTGCTTGACCAACTCCCGCAGCCGGATCTCACCGGTGCCCTCGAGCCCGGCCTGCCGCGTCTGCATCGGCACCCAGTCCGGATGAGCGAATTTGAGCTCGAAGACCTCCTCGACCGAGACGACCCGGTCGGCGCCTGGGATCGCGGCAGCGAGGCAGTTCAGCAGGGTGGTCTTGCCGGCCTGGGTGCCGCCGGAGACGACGAGATTGAGCCCGGCGATCACCGCTGAACGCAGGAACGCCGCCGCCTGGGCGTTGAGCGTGCCCAGGGACACCAGGTCGTCGAGGTTGTGCGCGCGGGCGACGAACTTGCGGATGTTGACCGCCGCGAAGTCGCGAGAGATCCCCTCGAGTACGACATGCAGCCGATGCCCGCCGGGCAGCAGCGCGTCGACGAACGGCTGGCTGCGATCGAGCCGCCGACCGCTCGTCTTGAGCATCCGCTCGACCAGCTCGCGCACCTCGTCGCCGGTGAGGATGGTCGGAGTCAGCTCGTGCCGACCGTGCCGGGCGACGAATACCCTCGACGGCTCGTTGATCCAGACCTCCTCGACCGATAGAGCCTGTCAAGTAGTACAAAATCAGTCGGTCCCGGGGGCGCAGCGCACGCGCCACTCCGGGACCTCGACCGGACAACGGAGGTCCGACCGTGAACACATCGAACCACAACCCGTACGCGCAGACCCCCAAGGACGAAGCGTCCTGGCTGATCGGCGCCGCACGCGACGCACTGCAGAAAACCGAAGAGTTGGGCGACGACCCGGAGACGCTGATCCAGGTCCTCCAGGCGCATGTGCTGCTCGGCATCGCCATCGAGAAGTTGCAGGCGCCGTCGTGACCACCGACGAGCGGGACGTGCTGGCCTACGCGGCGAAGTCCCTGGACGAGATCCGCGAACGTCTCGAGCAGGCTTTAGCGGCGACAGCACCGGCCTTGGTCTACGTGCGACTGGCGCTCGTGCGGGACGAGGAGGAACGCAGCGAGTAACACCTCAGCTCCCTATGCCCGGCATGCAGATGGCGCCCCCCGGCTGGTATCTCCGAAACGGTCGGGGGGCGTCCCCATGCGCCGCTGAGTAACACCTCAGCCGCCTATGGCGGTATCAGAACGGCGACCCCCGGTCGGTTTCCCCCCGTTCCTGCCGGGGGTCGCTCTATGTGCGGGGTCAGCCCGGAGCACCAGCTCGACTTCCTGCCAGGCCGACATGCCGTACCCGGCCCTCGTCGCCAGGTCGTCCTTACCGGCCTCGGTCGCCTGCTGATAGATGTCGTAGTGGCCGGCGCGGTGCCTCTTGGCAAGCTCGACGAGCTCGGCGATGACTTCGCGACGGACCTCGGCGCGGTTGTCGGACACACCACCACGGTAGGCGCTTTCGAACAGATGTTCTAGAGTCGCCCCGGATCAGGAGGCACTGTATGGGTGAGCCACCTACTGCGGACCGTTTTGCCATTGCCGAGTGTGAGGTGCGCTCGATATCGAACCTGCCCCCCAGTCTCGAGCGGCAGCCCCGCAGCCTGGAGCACGTCTGACCCGTGCGTGGTCCATGTCCCGGTAGAGAGACCGCGCAAGATTCGGTCACGCGCAAGCCGAACAGGCTCATCCGTTCCGACAATCTCAAGATCGGCAGCGGCGACCTGGATTTCAGACTGACCGCTGTTTCTGACATCGACGGCGATCAGCGCCCTGCGCGACTCATTCACGGCGGGAGTAGTCCATGCCTGGCGTACAGCGCGTATCCGGACCCTTGCTCCGCCACGCCGATAGGCCATGAAGCTGACGAAGAGAGCCAGGATGCTCAGCACGATGGCAAGGATGTCCATGCCCCGCATGGTCGCACTAGGACTGTGCCAGCGGACGCGGTCGGGCGAGGTGGCGGTGGTCCGGCGCCCTCTAGTCGAGCAACGGCTAGGTCGAAGTTCTGGCGCGGCGCTCCCACCACCGGCGGCGCGAGCGTCGCAGCTCGGTACGGATCTGATTCTCCAGCGCATCGAACGCCATCCCCACCTGAGCCCTCGAGATGGCGGGGTGCGCGGGTGCCGCCAGCAAAGGCACCCCCACACGGGTCAGGTCATTGAACAACCTGGTGACCTTTGGGCTGGCGTACCCCGCCATCCTTGCCCCCAACAGAGCCCGCTCGTCGGGCGGCATGCGTGTATCCGGAAGTGCGTCGGCGGCCTGCCTCCAGTCCGCCATACGGTCCTCGCCATGTTCGTCGTCGGCGGTGAGCTGTCCCATCTCTGCCTCGGTGAGACGGCGGGTCATCCACTCTCGCTCCGCGTACGCTTCGGCCAACAGGTCGATGTAGAGCTCGGCGCGTTTCTCCCGATGCCAGCGCACTTCGTCTTGGCGCAGCGCGAGGTAGAAGCCGACGAGCGGGATGGCGACGACAGCGGCAGCGAGCGTTGACCATCCGAGCAGATCCATGCCCCGGACTCTAGGGGTCACACCGCCTACATGCAGTCACTTTCGTCCGGTGGGCCGCCCACGGCCATGGATGGAGGAAACCGTGGGCGGCCCGTCTGCCCGGCCGGCCCTGGGGGATGGAATCCCGGCTCGGCAGGTCTTGTCAGGCCTTCTTGGCGGCCTTCTTGCGAGGCTTGGCGTTGCCGTAGTCGGCGAGAAGCTCGACCACAGCGTCGGCGAGGGTCTTGCCTTCGGTCTCAGCACGGGCCGTGGCCCGGTCCGCAACCTCGACCGGGACGACCGCCCGCAGCATCGTGTTGATCGCCATGGCAGTCCCCTAGGCCGTCAGGAGTCGGAAGGCGTCGTCGACGAGGGTGTCGCCGCCGGTACGCCAGAAGCAGTACCAGCCGCGCTGGCCGGTGGGCCGGTTCGTCGGCGTCGCCACACCGAACAGGTGTGGGATGAACTCGATGGTGAGACCGACACGATCCGCCACTAGGTACCCCTGGCCGAAGTCGCCGAGCAGCAACACGTTGTCGTTGCCGGCGGTGGCGGTGTCACCGGCCTTGTTCATCGCACTGTGCTCGTAGAACGGCTTGCGGAGCAGCCGACTCGGACTGCCGTTGATCTCCGGGTACCGGAGCGCGCCGGCCGTGGTCTCGAATCCGCCGATCGCGATCGCCGTCGCGTTGTTCGCCAGATACGACGCGGCCGGCTGCCAGCGCGGCGGCAATGCCACGGCCAGCACCCCGGGTCGCCCCCGCGACAACAGCGATCCGCCCTCGCAGCGCATCATGATCCGGCGTCCAGCGCATACGCCGAGTCTGACACGCCCACCAACCCCCAAGTCCGAGTTTCGGCACCCTCGCGTGCCCAACGGCCCAGCTTGACAACTTCCATTGGGCCCCCTCCGCTTGAGTCGGCCCCCCGAGGACGTCCCTGCCTCAATCTCGGACTGGTGGTCGGCGAACGGAGTCGCTACATTCCTACTACTGACACGTCAGTAAGGGCGCGTCCCGGCAGGATGTGGAGCAGCGCGGATGACTTCCGAAACCGTACAGAGGCTCAGCATGAGCGAGCTGAAGGCCGCGAGCGGACTGCCGCTCGGCCGCAGCGAGTGGATGACCGTCGGCCAGGATCGGATCGACACCTTCGCCGGTGTGATCGACGACGACCAATGGATCCACACCGACCCGGAGCGGGCGCGCACCTCCGTCTACGGCGGGACGATCGCCCACGGCTACCTCACGCTCTCGGCTTCTGGTGCGCGGCTCGCGGACCTTCTGGATGTCCA
>Ga0081455_10001090_pt1 | contig 34145 bp, 33 predicted proteins | sample TabmetS3T2R1_FD_70207 | JGI IMG/M metagenome (GOLD analysis project Ga0081455, IMG submission 70207) | Tabebuia heterophylla rhizosphere microbial communities from the University of Puerto Rico - S3T2R1 | ecosystem: Host-associated > Plants > Roots > Rhizosphere ...
ACTGATTTTGCTGTGCATTCCGAACGATGGCGAACAGGGGAGAACATCATACTGGCGGAAGGGGTGGGATTCGAACCCACGGTGCCCTTGCAGGCACGCCGGTTTTCAAGACCGGTGCCTTAAACCACTCGGCCACCCTTCCACGCTTGAAGGATCAGGCAGTTAGCTAATGCCCCCCTTTAACGCAAGGCGAACGTGGACCCAACCTGTACCCGAAGGCATCGCGGCGGCGCCTGTCTTAGGCTGGGCCTTCAAAATCCCCAGTGGTCGTGCGCGTATCGAGCTTCGTGCCACTGGGCGGGCAGCGTCATCCCAACTGGTCCTGTGCAGTCCGCCGCCTACCAGATGCGCCGACACCAGCCGCCGCGAAAAGGCCGGTAGTTGCTGGCCGCGCAGCCGAGGGTACCGTCAGCCATTCGGATTGCGGGATAAGGTGGGCCATCGCCTGCCGGTTGACTACGTGTGTAAGCCCAACCCTGGTTCATCGTCAGCAGAGCGCAGCAACCGCCGCCGGGTGAGCCATAGGAATAGTAGAGAGCGGCGGGCCCATAGTATTGAGCCGCTGGCCCATAATATTGAGCTGACGCTGTGCTGGTTTGGCTGATAAGTGCTGCAGCGCAGAGAACCGCCGCAAAGATAGCTTTCATCGCAAAGTCCTCCATCCCGCTATCCACTCAATGCGGGCCCTGATGGTTAGATAATGCCGACGGTGGCCTATGGTTTAGTTACTGCCGATACAACCATACCGGCAGGGGAGGCGTCCAGCAGCGTTGGACCCAAACTTGTGCCCAACCCGGCTAGACGGAGACGGATAGGGCAGAAGACAGACCTGCCTTGAGGCCAGCGGACGCTGACATCCCTACAGACAGATGGCGCCGTACTCAACGAGACGACGCCATTACGTGATACCAACTTTTCAACGGCGCGCTGGCCGCCAGGAGATGGATCAATCTGACTCGACGTAGCTCGAGTGCAGCGTGATCGGCATCTTGCGTCCGTCCAGCAGGATGCGAACGGCATCGCTGCGATGGGTTCTGCCCACGACAACGCCAGTATGAATTTTGAGTCTCGGACAACGCTTCTTACCCAGCACGGTAAGGCGTATCCGCTCGCCTGGCTTCCATTCGCCATCGCGGTCGCGCATGCCGGGCCGACCGAAATCCTCCCATGCGCCAAAACCAGCGTTCAGACCGAGGGCGGGCGAGCTCTTTTGTTGCGAAACCAAGTGTTGTTGCTCCAATCAACAGGTGCGAGCAGGAGAAGGTTGGCCCAAAAAAACAAACCCACTCCAACGAGACCTATTACATCCCATCGCGTCATTGCGAAAACTCCTAACAAATCGCGGTTCGGACGCAGTCGAATCTTGAAATAGCAGCGCTAAGCATAGCGGCCGGTGATTGCGGCGGGCTGGCGGCGGCATTGTGCGCTGCCGCGCCCCACACTGGGTCTTTTTCGCAACTCGACGGGAGCGGAGCGAGCGCGACCCCGATACCTTGCCGGCCAAGCCGCGCTTCTAGCTCGGTCCCGACTCGGCGCAGCGATGCAGCTCGGGCATCTTCCTTCCCGTCGGCAGCAGGATGCCGTCGCGAACGGTGTACTCGCCGCGCTCGTTGCGGTTCATGGTCGGCACGTAGGTGTTGGCGTCGATCATCCTGAAACCGTTGATCCGGACTTCCTCGATGGGCTTGTCGAACTTGATGGTCAGCTCGACTTGCCCGTCGACGGAGGTGGCCGACAGTATCCGGTGGGAGCCAACGACGTTGACAAAGAACGCTGCACCATCGGGGCCGAGTTGATAGGAAACCCCGCGGCGCACCGGGTCGCTGCAGTCGTTGGCCCAGCGGCCGAGCAGGTTGAAGCGCTTGAGCACATCGGCGGCCTGGTCGGCATGCGCTGGCGTTGCAAGAAGCGCTAAGCCAAGACCGACGATTGCCGGCAATCGAACCATGAGGGAAAGGGGCCTGCGCCCCGGTCATCTCGGCGGACGAAAGCCGCCGGTTAAAACTGAAGGTGATCGCCGCCTGACTTGAAGCCGGGCTGACCTACGTTCAGGTGAAGGCGAAAGCCAGCAGGCTCGAGCACAGCAGCACGAGGCTCGCCGTGGTCAGCGCCAGGAATCCGCTCGAAACTTTATCTTGGTTGCTCATGATACACCTGCCACTCGCGATGCTGGTCCGAATTGATTAAAGATCTCGGAACAGGCTTCTTGAACGTGCAGTCGCTGTCACTTGCCTCAGCGGATCAGGCTCGGGAACGATAGCCGTCGAAAGCGTGTGCGAGGAAAATGCCCGCGCTGACCAGACCCAAAACCGCTGTCACTGTCTCAATCATTTTCAAACTTCCTTCCCACCCCGCCTAGGACAAGACGACTGCAGCCTTGCACAGTCAAAAAGATTCAAAGACGTCCTGCGAGATCGGGGGAGGGTGAGGTTTTGGCGCAACACAGTGTGCGGAAGCGGGACAGCAAAACGCGGTTTGCGCCCGTATTTCCACGGGAATGTGCGCAACCATTCATTCACCTTGCAACAGCTCTCCCCATTTCCGCCGCGTTCGCGTTGCGTTATCGTCACTATGCGATGCGGTGGTGGGCGCATCCGGCGTTGTGGCTGCATACATCCCTTTGCTGGGGCAAGCAGCCGGTGGAATGATAGTTTGGGGCGATGGGGATTCGGCGATCAGATCCGGTTTTCCGGGCAGCGCGTGGCGCGGCTGCCGTGGTCACTTGCCTTGTGCTGGCCAACTGCGCTTCCCAGGACAAATTCGCCAAGCGCGTCGACCCCAAATACGGGGTGTCCTCGAGCCCGCGCGTGGTGGAGTTAGGCGACCCCGTGCCGAAAGGCGGCGGCACCTATCGGATCGGCAAGCCATACACCGTGGCCGGGCGCGTCTACGTCCCGGAGGAAGACCCGAACTACCGCGCCGAGGGCATGGCCTCCTGGTATGGCGATGATTTCCACGGCCGGCTGACCGCCAATGGCGAGGTCTTTGACATGACTGCGCTGACGGCGGCCCATCCGACCCTGCCGATCCCGTCCTATGCCCGCGTCACCAATGTCCGGAACGGCAAATCGCTGATCGTGCGCGTCAATGACCGCGGGCCGTATCATGACAACCGTCTCATCGACGTCTCCAACAAGGCCGCTGAACTCCTTGAGTTCAAACACAACGGCGTCGCCAGGGTGCGGGTCGAATATATCGGCCGCGCCCCCCTGGAAGGCACCGACGACCGCCAGCTGATGGCGACCTTGCGCACTGGCGAGCCGGCGCCTGCGCCATCCACGGTGCGGATTGCCGCTGCCCGCTCGTTTGTGCCGGATCTGCCGTCGGGTGGCCGCCCGATCCGGGGCGATGTGCCCTTGCCTGAAGGGCGGCCCTACAGTCTCGGAAACACCTCGGCCGACTATGCGTCGATCAATGCGACGTCGGAGATGTCAGCATCGAGCCGTTCCCGCGGCCGCGCGATAGAAAATCCGCGCACCGTCTCGTACGAAGACGACGAACGCTTCGCCTCGCAGCCCACGGCTTACGCGCCGATCGATCCGCGCGGCCCGCGCGAGATTCTCAGCGGGCGAGGGCTGTACTAGCCTTTCAGAAAATCGATCAGCGCCGCGTTGGCCTCGTCGGGGCGCTCCTGCTGCACCCAGTGGCCGGCGCCATCGAGGATGATCTTGGCCTTCAAATCGCTCAGGATGCGCTCCATGTCGGCAACGCGCTTGGCACCGATCAGCCCGGTGATAACGCCGTCTCTGGAGCCGGCGAGGAACAGCGACGGCTGACGGATCTGCGCATCCTGCCAGGCCGCGGTCAGCTCCCAGTTGCGGTCGATATTGCGATACCAGTTCAGTCCGCCGCGAAAGCCGGACTGCGAATAGATTTTGGTGAAATAGGCGAGGTCGGCTTCCGTCAGCCAGGCCGGCAGCGGCCGGTGGGGATCGCCGCCATGGAGAAAGCCTTTGCCTTCCTCGACGAACTGATGCGCGGAAGGATCAGAGAAGCCGCGCCCGGCAAGCACGGTGCGCATGGTCAGCGCAACGTCGCGTTCGAACTCGGCCTCGGCGATTCCGGGCGGTTGAAAATACTGCCAGTAGAAATTGGTGACGCCGCTCTCACGCAGGGTCTCCAGCGGCTTTCCGCGGCCGCGGAAAGGCGGAGGCACGCTGAGGCCAGCGACCTTGGTGAAGATATCGGGGCGGAACATTGCGGCGTGCCAGGCGACCGGCGCCCCCCAGTCGTGGCCGACGATGACCGCCTGCGTTTCTCCCAGCGCCGCGACCAGGGCAACCATGTCGCCCACATTGTGGAAGATGCTGTAGGCCTCGACCTCTGCCGGCGCGCTGGTGCGGCCGAAGCCGCGCATGTCAGGCGCAACCACATGGAAGCCGGCCGCCGCCAGCGCGGGGATTTGATGGCGCCAGGAATAGGATAGTTCCGGCCAGCCATGGCAGAGCAAGACGAGCGGGCCTTCGCCCTGTTCGAGCAGGAACATCTCGATCCCGTTGACGGGGATCGTGCGTGAAGCTGGCGTCATTTTCCGTCCTGTTGGGGCTGTCGCAGCGGGCGGGAGGTAGCCACGATAGGGGCCTTGCGCCGCCGCCGCAATCGGACTGGGGATGCGTTCGCGTGCCCGGCAAAAGCCGTGTTGTTCGCATCTGCTGCAACTGTTAGAACGCCGACTCCAGGATATCAGGAATGGCTGCCAAGATCCCGTTTTTGCACAGATTCCGGTCAGTCCGGACCGCCCGGCTGCTGCTTGCGGCAGCGGTGGTGGTGGCGATCTCCTGTGCAGGCGTGGTCTATGCCGCCAACAACAGCGTGCAGGGCGCCAAGAAGGACGACAACGCCTTCGACGGCGACGCGCCGACCGCGATCCTGATGGAGGCCTCCAGCGGCAGCATCCTGTTCGAGAAGAATGCGGACGAACTGCGCGCGCCCTCCAGCATGATGAAGCTGATGACCGTCGAAGTCGTCTTCAACGCCATCAAGCAGGGCAAGGTCAAGCTGACGGACGAGTATCGCATCAGCGAGAACGCCTGGCGAAGGGGCGGGGCTCCTTCCGGCGGCTCGACCATGTTTGCCGCGATCAACAGCAAGGTGTCGGTCGACGACCTCCTGCACGGCGCCATCATCCAGAGCGGCAACGATTCCTGCATCGCGCTTGCCGAAGGCATGTCCGGCAATGAACGGATTTTTGCCAACGACGTGATGACGAAGCGGGCGCGCGAGCTCGGGCTCACCAAATCGACCTTCGGCAATTCCAACGGGCTGCCCGATCCCAACAACAGGATGACGGTGCGAGAGCTGGCAAAGCTGGCGCGTCATCTGATCCTGGACTTTCCGGACTTCTACAAGCTGTTCAACGAGCGCGAGTTCACCTGGAACAAGATCCGCCAGCAGAACCGCAATCCGCTGTTGAATTCGCTGAACGGCGCCGATGGGCTGAAGACCGGCTACACCAAGGAGGGTGGCTACGGCATGGTCGGCTCGGCCGTGCAGAACGGCATTCGGCTGATCGTCGTCATCAACGGGCTCGATGATCCCGATGATCGCGCCCAGGAAGCCAAGAAGATGCTGGAATGGGGATTCCGCAATTTCGAGACGCGGACGCTGTTCGCGGAGAACCAGCAGGTCGGCTACGCCAAGGTCTTTGGCGGCGCGAGCCGCTCGGTGAAACTCGCCAGCCGCGAGCCCATCAAGGTGATGGTGCCGAAGAACGGCAGCGAAAAGCTGATCGCGCGCATCGTCTATAGCGGCCCAGTGCAGGCGCCGATCCAGGAAGGGCAGCGGATCGGCGTCGTCCGGGTCTGGCGCGGCCAGAATATTGCGGTGGAGACGCCGGTCTATGCCGCCGAAGCCGTCGGCGCCGGCTCGACCATGCGGCGTGCCATCGATGGCGCGAGCGAGCTCGTCATCGGCATGTTCCGCGCCAGCGCCGAGAAGCTTTGAAACCATGGGCGAAGCAGCAGGCATCAAGCGGCCGGGGGGACGCGGCAAGTTCATCTCCTTCGAGGGCGGGGAGGGCTCTGGCAAGTCCACCCAGATCAAGCTGCTGGCGGACCGGCTGGCGGCAGCCAGACTGCGCGCCATCGTCACCCGCGAGCCCGGCGGCTCGCCGGGCGCCGAGATCATCCGCCATCTCGTGCTGTCGGGGATGGGCAAGCTGCTCGGCCCCGACGCCGAGACGCTGCTGTTTGCGGCTGCGCGCGACGACCATGTCCGCACCGTGATCCAGCCGGCGCTCAGTCAAGGCACGTGGGTGCTGTGCGACCGCTTCTCGGATTCCACGCGCGCCTATCAGGGACGGCTCGGCAATGTCGAGCCGGGCGTGCTCAACGCCATGCAGCGGGTCACGATCGGCGATCTCAAGCCGGACTTGACCATCATCCTCGATGTGCCCGTGGAGATCGGGCTGCAGCGCGCCGCCGCGCGGCGTGGTGCAGGCACGCCTGATCGGTTCGAGGCAGAGGACATCAAATTCCATCAGGAGCTGCGCGACGCCTACCGGCAGATCGCAGCCGAAGACCCCGACCGCTGCGTCCTGATCGATGCCACCGCAAGCGCCGATGTGGTCGCAGCCCAAGTGTGGACCGCGCTGCGCGACCATCTGTTCGCGACGGCGACCTCGGCCTCGCCGGCATGAACGCCCGCAAGACAGCAGAAGAGATTGCCGTCATACATCCGCGCGAGACTTCCAAGCTCTTTGGACATCGCGAGGCGGAGACGGCGCTGCTTGCCGCCTATCGCAGCGGAAAAATTCCGCACGCCTGGCTGATCGGCGGCGCGCAGGGCATCGGCAAGGCGACGCTGGCCTTTCGCATGGCGCGCTTCGTGCTGACGCATCGTCATGCGAGCTCGCCTTCCGTCCAGCGCGCCGACACCCTTGCCGTCGATCCCGGCGATCACGTCGCCCGCCAGGTCGCCGCCGGCGCGCATGGTGGCTTGCTGGTGCTGGAGCGGGGCTTGAACGATCGCGGCGTGCTGCGCACCGTCATCACGGTGGACGAGACGCGCGAGACCATCTCCTTCTTCGGCTCCACTGCAGCGGTGGAGGGCTGGCGCGTCTGCATCGTCGACACCGTCGACGAGCTCAACCCGAATGCCGCGAATGCGCTTTTGAAGATTCTGGAGGAGCCGCCGCAGCAATCGCTGTTCCTTTTGGTGAGCCACGCGCCGGCGCGGGTGCTGCCGACCATCCTGTCGCGTTGCCGCAAGCTGCCGCTGCGGCCGCTTGCAACTGACGATGTGGTGCGCGCCGCGGCCGTGGCCGCCGGCATGGACGCCAACGATCCGGCGCTGATCGAGGCGGCCGAGGCGTCCGAAGGCAGCGTGTCGCGCGCGCTGACGCTGCTCGGCGGCGACGCGCTGAAACTGCAGCGGCGGACTGCGGCGCTGCTTGCGACCCTGCCGCAGGTCGATCCGCGCGAGTTGCACGCGCTTGGCGAGCAGCTACCCCTCAGCGACCGCGTGGCGCTCGCGGCTTTTGTCGACGGCGTCGAGCGCTGGGTGAGCGAGCGCTTGCGTGCGGATTCCAGCAGCAATGCGAACCTGCCCCGCCTTGCACGGCTGGCGGAGGTATGGGAAAAGATCGCCCGCGCGGCGCGGGATACCGCAGACTACAATCTCGAGCGAAAGCCCTTTGTTTTTTCGGTGTTTTCGCTGCTCGCGGAAGCGACCCGCTAGATCAGAGAATCGTTCCCACAACATCCCGTTTCAGGCGACAAAGGAATTCGTGGTGGCCACCAGGAAGAAATCTTCGAAGAAGAAAAGCGCGAGGAAGGTGGCCTCCGCCACAGCGAAGAAGCGCGCCAGGAAGACGGTCGCGAAGAAGGCGAGGAAAGCGGCCAAGAAGACCAGGAAGGCTGCGAGGAAACCGCCGGCAAAGAAGGCTGCAAAAAAGTCCGCCAAGAAATCCGTGAAGGCGAAGGCAAGGAAGGCCGCAGCCCCTGCAAAGGCGCCTGCCGCGCAACCGGCCGCGCCCAAGCCCGCCGTACCGAAGGCAAAGCCGGCACCGGTCGTCAAGCCCGCACGCGCCGCGGCACCGGCACCAGCCGCCCCGCGCGAAAACATCTTCTACCTCACGACCGCCATCGCCTATCCGAACGGCCAGCCGCATATCGGCCACGCCTATGAGGCGATCGCCACCGATGCGCTGGCGCGCTTCCAGCGGCTCGATGGCAAGGACGTGTTCTTCCTCACCGGTACCGACGAGCACGGGCTGAAGATGGTGCAGACCGCGGAGGCGGAGGGGCTGAACACGGTTGACCTCGCGAACCGCAATTCCGGCCGCTTCAAGGCGATGGATGAGCGGCTCAACGTCTCCTTCGACCGCTTCATCCGCACCAGCGAAACGCAGCATCACCGATCGAGCCAGGCGATCTGGAATCGCATGCAGCAGAACGGCGATATCTACATCGACACCTATGCCGGCTGGTACTCGGTGCGCGACGAGGCCTATTACGCCGAGGACGAGATCACGGTCGGCGAAGACGATGTCCGTCGCGGCCCGCAGGGCACGCCGGTCGAATGGGTCGAGGAGAAGACCTATTTCTTCCGCCTCTCGGCCTATCAGGACCGGCTGCTCGCGCTCTATGAGAACCAGCCCGATTTCATCGGGCCTGACTCGCGCCGCAATGAGGTCATCAGCTTCGTCAGGCGCGGCCTGAGGGATCTGTCGATCTCGCGCACTACCTTCGACTGGGGCGTCAAGGTGCCGCACGACCCCGAGCATGTGATGTATGTCTGGGTGGACGCGCTCACCAACTACATCACCGGCGTCGGCTTTCCCGACGAGGACTCCGACCCGCGCTGGCACTTCTGGCCGGCCGACCTGCACATCATCGGCAAGGACATCATCCGCTTTCACGCGGTGTACTGGCCGGCCTTCCTGATGTCGGCAGGCATCAAGCTGCCGAAACGCGTCTATGCCCACGGCTTCCTGTTCAACAGGGGCGAGAAGATGTCGAAGTCGGTCGGCAACGTCGTCGACCCCTTCAACCTCGCCGACCAGTATGGCGTCGACCAGATCCGCTATTTCTTCCTGCGTGAGGTGGCGTTCGGGCAGGATGGCAACTACAACCACGAGGCCATCGTCGCGCGCATCAATGCCGATCTCGCCAACGACCTCGGCAATCTCGCGCAGCGCTCGCTGTCGATGATCGCAAAGCAATTGAGCGGCGTGCTGCCGGAGCCTGGCGAATTGTCCGACAATGACAAGGCGATCCTGGCGCAGGCCGATGGCATGATCGGGCTTGCGCGCAGCGCGATGGCGACGCAGCAGATCCACCAATGGCTCAATGCGGTGTGGGCGGTGGTGGCCGAAGCCAATCGCTACTTCGCGGGCGAGGCGCCGTGGGCATTGGCAAAAACCGACCCGGCGCGGCAGAGGACAGTGCTCTATGTCACCGCTGAGGTGGTGCGCCAGATTGCGATCCTGGCGCTCCCGGTGATGCCGGATTCGGCCGCCAAGCTGCTCGACAGTCTTGGCATTCCCGCCGGCGAGCGCAATTTTGCGGCGCTTGGCGGCGCGCAGCGCATCGCGCCGGGCACGGCGCTGCCGGCACCGGTCGGCGTGTTCCCGCGTTATATCGAGCCGAAAGAGCCAACCGACGGCCAATAGAAAATGCTCGTCGACAGCCACTGCCATCTCGACTTCAAGGATTTCGCCGAGGATCTCGACGCCATCGTCGCGCGTGCGGAGGCGGCGGGTGTCGGGCGCATCGTCACCATCTCGACGCGGGTGAGGCGGCAGGCCACGCTGCTCGCGATCGCCGAGCGTTTTCCCAACGTCTATTGCTCCGTCGGCACCCATCCGCATGAGGCCGACGAGGAAGATGGCATTCCCGCGAGCGAGCTGATCGAGCTGACGAAACATCCGAAGGTCGTCGCGCTGGGCGAGGCGGGGCTCGATTATTTCTATCAATACGGCTCGCGCGAAGCGCAGGCGCGGGGTTTTCGTACCCATATCGCCGCGGCCCGTGCCACCGGCCTGCCGCTGGTGATCCACACCCGCGAGGCGGATGAGGATTGCGGCCGCATTCTCGAAGAAGAGGTGGCGAGGGGGCCGTTCAAGGCGGTGCTGCATTGCTACACCGGTGGCCGCAAACTTGCGATGAAGGCGATTGACCTGGGACTGTCGATCTCGTTCACGGGCATCCTGACCTTCAAGAAGTCCGATGAATTGCGGGCGATCGCGGCCGAGCTGCCTGCCGACCGCATCATGGTGGAGACCGATGCGCCGTATCTGGCACCGGGAAAACATCGCGGTAAACGCAACGAGCCGTCTTACGTCGTCGAGGTCGCAAGGGTGCTGGCGGAGACCCGGGGCGTGACGCTGGAGGAAATCTCGCGGCAGACCACGGAAAACTTCTTTCGCCTGTTTTCCAAAGTGCCGCCCGCAAAGGCCGCGGCATGACGCTGACGCTCACGATCCTCGGCTGCGGCTCCTCCGCCGGCGTGCCGCGCCCGGCGCTAGGCTGGGGCCGCTGCGACCCCAACAATCCCAGGAACCGGCGCCGGCGTTGCTCGCTGCTGGCAGAGCGAAACTCGGGTAACGGTGTTACACGCGTCGTGATCGATACGTCGCCCGATCTGCGCGAGCAGCTGATCGACGCCGAGGTCGATCATCTTGACGCGGTATTCTTGACTCACGAGCACGCCGATCAGACCCACGGCATCGACGACCTGCGCTCGGTGGTGCTGCACCAGCGCCGGCGCATTCCGACCTATTTCAACCAGTCGACCGCCAAGGACATCATGGCGCGCTTCTCCTATTGCTTCATCTCGCCTGAAGGCAGCGACTACCCGCCGATCCTGACCCGGCATTCGATCGAAGCAGGCGACAGCCAGGAGATTCTCGGCAAGGGCGGGGCGATCACGCTTACCGCCTTCAACCTGCAGCACGGCAACATCCCCGCGCTCGGCTACCGCATTGGCGATGCCGCCTACACGCCCGATCTCAGCGACATCCCGCAAGCAAGCTGGCCGGCGCTGGAAAATCTCGATCTCTGGATCATCGACGGGTTGCGCTACGCGCCGCATCCCAGCCATTTTTCCGTTGACGACGCGCTGTCCTGGATCGCGCGCTTCAAGCCGAAGCATGCCGTCATCACCAACATGCATTCCGACCTCGACTACGAGGTGCTGCGGCTCAGCCTGCCGGCTGGCGTCGTGCCGGCGTATGACGGGATGCGGCTGACGCTCGGGCAGCCGGGCTAGCTAACGTGGCTTTACTTTCGCGGGCGCCATGCCGAAATTTTAGCTGCAGGGCCGAGGTCGATCGGCTCAAGAAACTCAGGCGTTTCGCCACGACTAAGCCGCGCCTCCAATCCCTCCGGAGCGAGCTTGATGATATTCCCATTGGGAGCTGCCGAGCAGGTTACCAGGTAGTCGACGCGACGATCCGATAATATCTGCTGCGCCGTGGGCAAGGGCGCCAGCATCAGCCTGAGAAATGCGGTGTTGCCATCGTTGTTGCGATGGTATGGACCGGCGAAAACGTCGTGATTTGTTTCGGCAAGAATCGCCGGTCCAAGATCAAGCGGCGCCATCACGCGTCCCTTCGGAAGTCGTTTCAGGGATGCGACATCTGACAAGCTCCGGCACGGCGACCGATCGCCGATTTCTTCCGGCTCGAAGATCGTATCTATCATCGGCTTCGCCGAAAGTCCTGCGACAGCAAGACTGAAAGGAGATGCAACGACCGACACAAGAAGCAGCTTCGGTCCAGACGCAAGTCGGGGCCACAGAATCGCGAGGCTTGCGGCAAAGACCGGAGCTGCCACCATCGATGCTGCGGCAAGGCCCCGGATTTGGAAAAAACCGAAGCCGATCAGCGCGGCCAGTGTGCCTGAGGCAACAATCCAGCGAAACCTTTCAGCGGGACAAGATCGGATTAGCGCCATCGCTGCGAGGCCCATCGTCATGATTGGAAATGCGTAGTAGGCAGCAACTTTCTCCGGAAAAAGCTGCAGCATCCTGGCGAATGAGATCGCTTCACCGATGTTACTGACCCACAGTGACATGACGATCGGATCAAGATGTCCGATGGGCGATGCGATGCATCCTGAAAAAGCTGCGAGGTACGAGCCGACTAATACGATTGCCAACGTCGCTCCGCTCACCGCGCGCATGCGTAGTGTTGACTGGTAGCGATCAATTCCGACCATGAGCATCAGGCTGATACCGCCGCCGACGGTCAACAGCAGAACCGGTCCACCGAAGGCGTCACATACCGGCGCGGCAAGCGAGGACAATGGAAGCAATGCCGGTGCGAGCAGGAGCGAGGATGCCGCCAGCCCCGCGCCGAAGGCACCAACCTGCCGCGCGACGGGTGCGCCACGCCAGACAAAAAGGCCAAATACCGCAACACCTATTGCCGCTATGGCGGGCAGCATTTCGATGCCGACCGCAACCGACAGCGATATCATCAGGCCGCCCAGCGCAGCCTTGACGGTGCTTTGCTCGATCTGTGTCGTCATCAGGACCAGTGCGAGCAACAAAACGATCTGCGCGTTGTGGTGATCGATCGCGCCGGCCCGGAAATGGACGAGAGCCGGAAGGGACAGCACGGCCAGTACCACCGCCGCTATCACCGGGGTAGTGCTGTTGCTCATTTGCCTGGCAATCGCAGCGATCAGCGCCAGTGCGACCGCAAAGAGCAGTGCCGGCCAAAAATACAGTGTCAGGGCTTCCGCGTCGTGCATTCCCAACAGCGGCTTCAGCAGCAGGATCAACCCAGCCAATGGCGCGTCGATGAGGCGCGACCAATGCATCGATGTGCCGCCCGGCGGACCCATTCGATATTGGAACACATCGAACCAGCCTTGCCCGCCGATCAAGTCGCCAACCTGGACGAGCCGCATGGCATCGTCCGTGGACAGGGCATCGAACACGCCGCCTTTGATCGCGGGCCACGCCAGCGTGACCGACGTTGCCAGGAACAGCAGCGGTATCAGGATTTTCAGATGGACGCCGCCTTGTACCTTCTGTGCTGCGTGGCCCGAGGCCACGCTGAGGTCAGACATGGTTTTCCCCACTTGCCATCAGCGGCGACAACAAAAAACGGCTTGCGGCCCAAACAAAGTAGCAAGCGAGGCAATGCCGTCGTACATTTTGGGGGCGAGCGCCGTGCCAGTGTGCAGCGTCACACGTTAAACAACTCTTACAGCCACCTTTCCCTGTATAGTTTCTCTGGTTAGGTGAACGTGCAGTTCGCCAGGACTGGCAATTAGTTAACATCGCTTCAACCCACAGGGGAGTGGTCGCGTCAGGGCATCGTCCCGGCCTATGACGGAATGCGGTTGACGCCGGAGAGCCGCCACCAGGGTCCGTAGGGGAGGAGATTCGATGATCGGCTTGTTCTTTGAAGTCCAGACCCGCGATGGCCATCGAGATCAGTATCTGAACCTCGCGGCGTCACTGAAGCCCGAGCTCGAGGCGATGGGCGGCTGCCTGTTCATCGATCGCTTCAAGAGTGTCACGCGGGAAAACCTGCTGCTGTCCTACCAGATCTGGCAGGACGAGGCCGCACTCACGGCCTGGCGCGCGCATGGCCAGCATCACGAGGTGCAGGAGATCGGCCGCGAACGGGTGTTTGACGATTATCGTATTCGTGTCGCTCAAGTGATCCACGAAGCAAGGCCGGGGCAGCCGATCTGGCAACCTGAGCGGCGCACGCCCTACAACGATCCGGCGCGGCGTCAGCCGACCTATGTGCTCGCGGCTGAATCGAAGAGCGGGAAGCTGCCGGTGCAAACCGAATGGCGTCGCGACGCGTTCGAGAGCGTGTATCGCGATGGCTGCTTCGCGCACCTCATCGATCTGCCGGATCCTTACTCCGGCATCGACTTTGGTACCCAGCTGCTGGCCGATCCTGACACCGAGTATTTCCGCATCTTCGAGGTCATGCGTGATTACGGCATGTACGACCGGACCGAGGCGCCGCAGTTTTATCCACCGGTAGAACGACACTAGGGCGCACAACGGGAGATTTTGTCCACGATGGCATGCTCCGGCGCGATCGTTCGCAGATCGACGTCGCGCGCGAGTGTAACATAGCTGCCCGTCTCCGCGGTTCGCAGATAGCTGGTGAAATAGATGGGACCCTCCGGCAATTCGCTGGTCTTGCACGCCTGCGGTTGCACCGTGATTGAAATCGAGCCGCCCCGGCCGCTGTTCTTCTTCGCGATCAGCTCGGCACGAAACGCGGCGAGGCGGGGCAGGTCCGCTTGCTCGATACGGTAGGCGAAGATTTGGCTGTCGGCGTCCGCTTCGCGCGCAAGCTCCAAGGGCGGCGGCAATTCGCGCAGCACAAAATCGCGCGCTTCCTCCGGCGCGCGGCCGACCCGCACCGCGATGCGCAGCGACACGCCATTCGGCCGTGTCCGCAAGCTTCTCGGCAGCTTGATTGCCGCGCGCAGCTGCGCCGGGTCCGATGTCTCGAAATCGACCCGCGCGAGCTTCACCATCGACGTGACCGGCATGTGACCGCAGCCGGCAAGGGCGATAGTGATGCAGACGCCCAGGGAAAGGCGCATCAGGAGTTTCGGACACATACGAAATCGACCGGCTTGACGATAATAATTTATCGTATTATAATAATTAAATCGCGCGTCAATAGTAGGACACCGCCATGACCGCCTTTGCCAATTCCGACCGCTTGCGCCGTTTCTCCAACGCCATGGTGATCGTAACGTCGCTGGGCATCGCGCTGATCGCCGGTCTTATGATCTTGGTGTTTTCTGGTCTTATGATCTTGGGGCTTCATGTGCCCGACTGGACGCACAACTTGCTGCTGGCACGGCTGGGCGATGCGTGCGGCAACCTCACGCTGACGCCGGGACGTGTGGCGGCTGCTGCCGCCATCACCGCCATTCCCGTCGGCGTGCTGCTGTTCGGGCTGTGGCAGGTGCGCGCGCTGTTTGCGGACTTTGCCGAGGGACGCGTGTTCACGCTGACCAGCGCGCGGCACCTGCGCGATTTTGCGGCCTGCGTGCTGGCGCAGGCGGTCTTGGGGCCGATCTCCTCGACCGCGCTTTTGCTTGCCTTCACGTTCAACAATCCGCCGGGCAGCCGCCAACTCGGAATCGCACTGTCAACGAACGACTATCTCGCACTGATCGTCGGCGGTGTGCTGCTGGCGGTGGCCTGGGTCATGGTCGAGGCGACACGGATCGCCGACGAACACGCGTCCTTCGTGTGAGGCTGATCATGCCGATCATCGTCAACCTCGACGTCATGCTGGCGCGGCGCAAGATGCGCTCGAAGGAGCTTGCCGAGCGCATCGGCATCACCGAGCAGAACGTCTCGCTGCTCAAATCCGGCAAGGTGAAGGGCGTGCGCTTCGACACGCTGGCGCTGATCTGCGAGGCGCTCGACTGCCAGCCCGGCGACATCCTCGAATATCGCGACGTTGCCGCCGGCGACGCCGTGCCGATGCGGGTGAGGGCGTGAAACTGCGTGAATGGTCTTCAGTCGCTGAGCGAAGGCCTTATGTCGTGACCGTTGATCGCAAGCAATTCCAAAACGCGATCGAAGGTAATGCCGTGCTGCTGCTCAACGGCGAGAGGGTGAGAAGTCGGTTCCAGCAAGACGCGCGGCCGCTGCCGCCCGCTCAAGGGATGAAGGTGACATTTGAGAGCCTGCGTCTCAGGATAGCCCTTGAAACGGTTCGAGAACCACCCAAACCAAGGCCCGAGTCCATCCTGCTCGCCGCTATCGAACGTTTCGACGTAGCGCAGGAAATTGTCGCGCGAAAGCGTCGACCAGACGCCGAAGCCGAAGCGTTCCCCACCGCCTCCGAGGATCGGCAATTCAAGTACAGCGCGCACAAAAAAGTGCTGTCCCTGCAAAACGCAGAAATCCTCCGAAAGGAAGTTTCCGTTGAGATCGAGCGTGCTGTTTGGAGCCTTGTCTTCGTCACCTGGCCATTGCTCTGGCTTGCCAAAGGCGAGATCAAAAAGGCCTTGATGCACTTCATTGCACTGGCTGCAAGTCCAGGGGCGGTCCCATAGACGACGCCAGCGCGGGTCGTTGGCCAGATCGGCGTCGCCTTGCATCTCGCTCATGATCAGGCCGAAATCGCCTTCGCCGACTCCACCTGGTTGCGCAGCAGGAATTTCTGGATTTTTCCGGTCGAGGTTTTCGGGATGGTGCCGAACACCACGGCTTTCGGCGTCTTGAAGCCGGACAAGTGGGTGCGGCAATAGGCGATGATCTCGGCTTCGGTGGCTTTCGCTCCTTCCTTCAGCTCGATAAAGGCGCAGGGCACTTCGCCCCATTTCGCATCGGGCTTTGCGACGACGGCGGCGAACAGCACGGCCGGGTGCTTGTAGAGCACGTCCTCGACTTCCACCGACGAGATGTTCTCGCCACCGGAGATGATGATGTCCTTGGAACGGTCCTTGATGATGACGTAGCCGTGCTCGTCGAGCACGCCGAGATCGCCGGTATGGAACCAGCCGCCGGCGAAGGATTCCTGCGTCGCTTTCTCGTTCTTCAGGTAACCCTTCATCACGATATTGCCGCGGAACATCACCTCGCCAATGGTCTCGCCGTCGCGCGGCACCTCGCGCATGGTCTCGGGATCGAGCACCGTGACGGCTTCCTCAAGGGGGTAGGGCACGCCCTGCCGCCGCTTCATCTGCGCGCGCGCCTCGGGCGACAGTTCATCCCAACCGGGCTGCTCGGCGCAGACGGAAGCGGGGCCGTAGACTTCGGTCAGGCCATAGACATGGGTGAGCTTGATGCCGATGCTCTCGGCGCCTTCGAGCACCGCGACAGGCGGCGCGGCGCCCGCAATCAGGCCTACCACCGGTTTTGCCTTGGCGCCCTTGGGCGCGCCGGGCGCGTTGATCATGGTGTTGTAGACGATCGGCGCGCCGCACATGTGGGTGACGCCGTGCTTCGGGATCAGCTCAAAAATCTTGGCGGGGTCGACCTTGCGCAGGCAGACATTGACGCCTGCGGCGGCCGCGACCGTCCAGGGAAAACACCAGCCATTGCAGTGGAACATCGGCAGCGTCCAAAGATAGACCGGATGCTGGCCGAGATTGCCTGCGAGGATGTTGCTGACGGCGTTGAGATACGCGCCGCGGTGGTGCGTCACGACGCCCTTGGGATTGCCCGTGGTGCCCGAGGTGTAGGACAGCGCAATGGCGTCCCACTCATCATCAGGCATCTTGGCAACAAAATTCGGATCGCCCTGCGCGACAGCAGCTTCATATTCGATCGCGCCGATGCGCTTTCCGCTCGCGAAGGAGGCGTCGTCGACGTCGACGACAAACGGCTTTGGGCCCTTCATCAGCGTCATCGCTTCCGCGACCACGCCGGCAAATTCCGGATCGACCAGGATGATCTTCGCGGCGCCATGATCGAGTTGGAACGCAATGGAGGGCGCATCGAGCCGGATGTTGAGCGCGTTCAAGACGCCGCCGGCCATGGGTACGGCGAAATGCAGCTCGTTCATCGCGGGAACATTGGGCAGCATCGCCGCCACGGTGTCGCCGGCAGCGATGCCGCGGCCAGCGAGCCATGAGGCGAAGCGCCGGCAGCGTGCGTAGGTTTCCGACCAGGTGAAGCTGCGGCCTTCATAGATGGCGCTGAGATGGTCCGGGTAAACGGCAGCGGAACGCGCCAGGAAACTCAGCGGCGTCAGCGGCACATAATTAGCCGGGTTCTTGTCCAATCCGATGTTGTAGTGATTTGGCGTCATCGGCGTTTTCCTCCAAACGACAAGCCTTGTTGGACGGTAGATTACGGAGACAACGCGGCGCGGTCATCCACGATCTCGCAAGGCGCGTCAGCTTGAGGCGATCCTGCGATGAAGGCCGGGCACGGCTCGGTCGAGATGCCCGTGGCAAATTAAGGATTCCGCCTTAACTATTTGATCTAATTAGAGATAAATATATTCCATAATATACCTTATGCGAATTAGACTAGAAGCGCGGGGTCGAGGCCTGCCATTCTACTTTGCATGGGGTTGTTTTCGATATTTTGGTTCAGAGGTCCAATTCAGCGCCCTCTGAACCTAGGCTTGCGCCGCTCCAGGAACGCTGCGACGCCTTCCTTGTGGTCTTCGCTGAGGCTCGTGAGCGCGAACTGGTCGACGTCCATGTGACTGGCGAGATCGTCGAGTGCGTGCGCCAGGCGGTTGACGGTGAGCTTGGTCATCGCGACCGAGAGCGGCGGCTGCGCCGCGACCTTGGCGGCGAGCGCCATGGCGGCATCGAAGGCCTTGCCGGGATCGGCGACCTGCTCCACCAGCCCCCAGTCGTAGGCGTCGTTAGCGGAGATGCGCTGGTCGGCCAGGATCACGGCCTGCTTGGTGCGGGCCGGGCCGATCAGGTGCAGCATGCGCGGCACGCTCTGCCAACTCATGTTCATGCCGAGCCCGATCTCGGGCACGCGCATATGGGCGTCGCGGGCCATGATGCGGAAGTCGAGCGCGACCGCGAGCGCGACGCCACCGCCGATGCAAAAGCCCTCGATGGCGCCGATGGTGATCTGCTCCATGTCCTGCCAGGCTTGCGTCAGCCGCGGCCCGAGTTTCAGGTGCCGGCGCAGCGAGCCGAGGTCCATGCTCTTGCGCGAGCGGCCTTCGGGATCCTTGAGATCAAAGCCGGCGGTGAAGGATCTTGTCCCGCCGGTGAGCACGACGACCGAGGTTGCGGCATCGTCCTCAAAGCTGCGCGCGGCGTTGGTTAACTGGCGCAGCGCTTCGGGTGAGAGCGCGTTGATGCCGTCGCCGCGGTCGAAGCGCACCACCGCAATGCGGCCTTCGGGGCCGTGGCCCCGTTCGATGTTCACATATTCAGGCAACGCAACCTCCCTGCTGGCTTTTCTTGTTGTCTTACAAATGACCGGTGCGCTTGTGCTCGGGCTGCGCGCCCTCGACGGGAAAGCGGATGGTGGTGCCGATGGTGATCCAGTTCGCGCCCTCGCCGGTGATGTTATGGCCGTAGATAACATCGAGCGAGAAGATTTCATTCGGCCGGTAGCGTACGCCGGTCTGGAACCGCGGCCGGATCGTGCTTGGCGTATCGGCTGTCGGGCCGGCCTGCCCGAACGTCTCGATGGTCCATTGCAGCGTGTCGGTGAATTTCCAGTCGAAGCCGATGCCGTAGGCGAAATAGTGCTTGTCGATGCCGCGGTCCCACAGCCAGCCGCCATTGACGTTGATCCGCATGGTTTCCGACAGCCGATATGTTGCCGGGATCACCGCCGCCACCGTGCGGTTTGCGCCGGTCACCGCATCGAACTCGCCGGCGGCGTAGAAGGACAAGCCGAGTTTTCCGACGCCGGTCGGCACGAGATTCATCTTGGCCTTTGGCGCGATTGACGTGCTCCACTCGTCGTCGCTACGGGCGCGTTTGGCAAGCATGCTGAGTTCGACCGGCTTGATCTTGGACGGATCGACCACACAGGACGGATTGGCGACGGCAGAGAAATCGGTATTGGTCGCCGACGACAGCCAGCTTTCGATCTTGCAGGAGCCGGTCTCGGCAATATCGGCGGCATCGACCGCATAGGCGTTGTTGGCCGCCCTCGCCTCGCCGGCGAGCCACGGCAGAAACGCTGTTGCCGCCAGCAAGGCGGCGCGTGCTGCCCTCATCCCCATCGGGCTGGAACCTAGCAGAGTCTCCGCCTCGACATAGCCCGGTTTTTGCGCCTATCCTCGCCCCATGTCCGGGCACGATCACGACCACGACCATCATCACCACCACCACGATCACGATCATTCCGAGCTGTCGGAAACGGAGCTGCGCGTCCGCGCGCTGGAATCGATCCTGACCGAGAAGGGCTATGTCGATCCGACCTCGCTCGACCTCTTGATCGAGCTCTATGAGAAGAAGATCGGCCCCCGTAACGGCATCCGCGTCGTGGCAAAGGCCTGGGCCGATCCGGCCTATCGCGAAAGGCTGCTGAAGAACGCGACCTCGGCAATTGCCGAGCTCGACTACAGCGGCCGCCAGGGCGAGCACATGGTGGTGGTCGAGAACACGCCCGACCAGCACAACATGGTCGTGTGCACGCTGTGTTCCTGCTATCCGCATCCGGTGCTGGGCCTGCCGCCGGTCTGGTACAAATCGGCGCCCTACCGCTCCCGCGCCGTCGCCGATCCCCGCGGCGTGTTGAAGGATTTCGGCGTGAAGCTGCCGGAGGCGACCAAAATCCGCGTCTGGGATTCCACCGCGGAGATCCGCTATCTCGTGCTGCCGATGCGGCCCGAGGGCACCGAGGGCTGGAGCGAGCAGCAACTCGCCGAGCTCGTCACCCGCGACAGCATGATCGGCACGGGATTGCCGAAGCGACCCGGCGAGACTTCCTGATGGACGGCGCGCATGACATGGGCGGCGTCAAGGGGTTTGGCCCCGTGGTGCCCGAGGCCAACGAGCCGGTGTTTCATGACGAATGGGAGCGCCGCGCCTTTGCGCTGACGGTCGCAATGGCGCGCCCGGGCGGCTGGAACATCGACATGTCGCGCTTTGCCCGCGAGAACCGGCCGCCCGAGGATTACCTCAGCAAGACCTATTACGAACTCTGGCTCGCGGGTCTCGAGACGCTAATGGTCGAGCGCGGGCTCGTCACACGCGAGGAGATCGAGGCTGGCAAAATGCTCGCGCCGGCAAAGCCCGGCGTGAAGCCGATTGCGCCGCAGAACGTGACGCCGGCGATCCGCCGCGGCGGTTCGACCGAGCGCACGCCGTCAGCACCTGCCCTGTTCAACGTCGGCGACAGGGTGCGGATGAAGGACATCCACCCCGTGACGCATACGCGCCTGCCGCAATATGTCCGCGGCCGTCTCGGCACCATCGAGCTCAACCACGGCTGCCACGTCTTTCCCGACGTCAATTCGCTAGGCCAAGGCGAGGATCCGCATTGGCTCTACACCGTGCGCTTCGACGGCCGCGAGTTGTGGGGCAAGGACGGCGATCCCACCCTCTCCGTCTCCGTCGACGCCTGGGAACCATATCTGGAGCGCGCCTGATGGAATTGACGCCACGACAGGCCATGCGCGCCGCGGTCGCCGTTCCCGGCGTGCCGCGCGATGAAGACGGCCCGGTATTCCGCGAGCCCTGGGAGGCGCGCGCCTTTGCCATGGCGCTGGCGCTGCATGAGGCCGGCGTGTTCACCTGGAAGGAATGGGCCGAGACGCTCGGCGCCGAGATCAAGCGCGCACAAGCCGCCGGCGATCCCGATACGGGCGACACCTATTACCGGCACTGGCTCGCCACGCTGGAGCGCCTCGTCGCCACCAAGGGCGTGGCGACGGCAGAGCTGCTAGATCGCTACCGCGACGCCTGGGACCGGGCCTCCGACCGCACGCCGCATGGCAAGCCGATCGAGCTTAAGGCGGAGGATTTTGGGTAGCCTTCAGGCCGTCACCGCCCGGCGCGCTGGCTTGCGGCCGATCACGTGCCAGGCCTCGATTTCGCCGGCGCCCTTGACCTTGACCATTCCCCTGGGATCGCAATCAAACTCGTTCCTGACCAGGTCAAACGTGCTGCGTGTGATCTGAATGATCCCGCTTTCGCCGTGCGACTCCATGCGGCTCGCCATGTTCACCGTCGAGCCCCAGAGGTCATAGATGAACTTCTTGCGGCCGATGACACCCGCCACCACGGGGCCAGAGTTGATGCCGATGCGGAACGCCAGCTTGCGATCGCCGAACGTTTGTGTCGCCACCGCCTCACGCATGTCGAGCGCCAGCCGAACCAGCACCGTCGCGTGATCGGCACGCTCTCGCGGCACACCGGAGGCGACCATGTAGCAATCGCCAATCGTCTTGATCTTCTCGAGATCGTACTTTTCGACGAGATCGTCGAAGCACTGGAAGACGTCGTTGAGAAGATTGACCACGCCCAGTGGCGTCATCGTCGCGGTCATCGGCGTGAATTCCACGACGTCGGCGAACAGCACGCTGGCGGACTCGTAATGCGCGGCAATGCTGCTGCGGTCGACCTTCAACGCCTCCGAAATCTCCTTGGGAAGGATATTGAGCAGCAGCGTCTCGGAGCGTTCCTGGAAATAGTTGCGCTGCCCCACGAAATAGTGGAGCAGCACGAAGACAACGCCGATCACCGTGCCGAGATTGAGCACGAAGAACCAGGTGACGAAAGCGTCCGGCAGCCCGGCAGGCGTCAGATAGGGCTGCATGACGGCGCTGGCGACGAGAAGCAGGACGAAGCCCACAATCCACAGCACGGTCTCGCGCAGATCTTCGACCAGCAGCGAGATGAGCGGACAAAGCGCTGCCCAGATGATCACCGCGCTCGATTCCTTGAAGCCGCCCAGGCTGATCATTAGAAGCCACGGCAGTACCAGGGTCATCAGAAGCTGGGTAAAACGATAGACGCGCAGATTGCGGGTCCAGCTGAAGATCAGCGTGTTGATCGGCGCGACGACCGAATACGTCGCAGGCACAGCCGCGGACAGCGGCGCTCCGGCCGCGAAGTAGATCGCGGACCACAGAACGGTCATAGGCAGGGTTCCGACGCTAAACAGGACGAGCAGCTGTCTTTGCAGCGCGACGTCGCTGGTCTCGCTGATGTCGACACCAACCCGCCCGGCCCAGGCAACCATTTTTGCGGCTATGCCGGATGCCGCGCCCGATTGCCCGAATCCAGCCGCACCATCCCTGCCCATGTGCGCTCCCTGCGCCCACCGCCTTGCCACGCGAGGATCGGTTTTGCTCAACTCATCCTACACCAGCTTACTTTCGCGCGACGTACTCCCGCCAGCCCTTCGCGCGCAAACTGCAGGCCGGGCACTCGCCGCACCCATAACCCCAATCGTGCTGCGCGCCGCGTTCGCCGAGATAGCAGGTGTGCGAATGCTCGCGGATCAGGTCGACCAGCCCTGCGCCCCCGAGGTCGTGCGCGAGCTTCCAGGTGCTGGCCTTGTCGAGCCACATCAGCGGCGTATGCAGCTCGAAGTTTTTCGCCATGCCGAGATTGAGCGCGCTCTGCAACGCCTTGATGGTCTCGTCGCGGCAATCGGGATAGCCGGAATAATCGGTCTCGCACATGCCACCGACGATGTGGCGGATGCCACGCCGGTACGCCAGCGCCGCGGCAAAGGTGAGGAACACGAGATTGCGGCCAGGCACGAACGTGTTGGGCAGGCCGTCCGCGCCCATCTTGATCTCGACATCGCGGGTCAGCGCGGTGTCGGAGATTTCCGCCAGTGTCGGAATTTCCAGCGTATGGCTCTCGCCGAGTTTTGTGGTCCAGTCTGGGTAAGCCGCACGAAGACCTGCGAGCAGCCGATACCGGCAATCCAGCTCAATGGCATGGCGCTGGCCATAGGCAAAGCCCAGCATCTCCACGCGCGCAAAACGGTCGAGCGCCCAGGCCAGGCAGGTGGTGGAGTCCTGTCCGCCGGAGAACAGGACCAGTGCGGTTTCCTTGTTGTACATGGCGCGCTAAATCGCGATGACTTCTCTTCGATTCGTCATCGCGCTTCATCTTTTCGTTTAAGCATGATCTTTTCCGAAAACCGGTTCCCACTTTGCGCTAACGCGGCCCTGCGGGTCGGGATCATGCTCTAGCATTCCCCGATCCACAGGCCAATGCATCGGTTTCGCTGGGATCGCCGGGCGCAATACGGCATAAGGGGAGAAAATCCCGGCAACCGGAAACGACATGAAACCTTCCCGCGACATTTTGGGCCTGATCGAGGTGATGGCGGCGCTGCGCACGCCGGTCACGGGCTGCCCCTGGGACCTCGAGCAGAATTTTGCGACCATCGCCCCCTACACCATCGAGGAGGCCTATGAGGTGGCGGACGCGATCGCCCGCGGCGATCTCGACGACCTCAAGGACGAGCTCGGAGATCTCCTGCTGCAGGTCGTCTACCACGCCCGCATGGCGGAGGAGCAGAACGCCTTCTCGTTCGGCGATGTGGTCGAGGCGGTGACGCGAAAAATGATCCGGCGCCACCCGCACGTGTTCGGCGACGAGAACGGGGTCGTCACCTCGGGCCATGTCGCAGAGAACTGGGATCGCATCAAGGCGGAGGAAAAAGCCGAGCGCGCCGCGCGCCGGCCGCCCGAGGAGACTTCGCACAAGTCGCTGCTCTCAAGCGTCAAGGCGGGGCTCCCTGCCCTCGCCCGCGCCCTTGACTTGCAGCGCAAGGCCTCCACCGTCGGTTTCGACTGGAACGACCCACGCGCGGTGCTGAACAAGATCCGCGAGGAGGCCGACGAGATCGAGGCCGCGCTCGATACCAGCGACAAGGTGCACTTGGCGGAAGAAACGGGCGACCTCCTGTTCGCCGTGGTCAACCTCGCCCGCCACGTCGACGCCAATCCGGAGATGGCGCTGCGCAGTGCCAACGTGAAGTTCGAACGTCGCTTCGCCTATATCGAGCGCGCGCTGGCGGCCAAGGGTCGTTCGCTGGGCGATGCGACGCTGGAAGAGATGGATGCGCTGTGGGATGAGGCGAAGACGGCGGGACAAACCGGCGCCCGCGCCGGGCAAACGTAGCGAGCGCGGATGAATGTGGCTGATATCATCGGCGGACTGATCACCGGCCTCGCCGGCGGCTTGTTCTCCGGCTTTCTCGGCGTCACCGCGGGCGGCGTGCTGGTGCCGCTGCTGATCCTCATCCTCGGCAAGGACCAGCACATAGCGCAAGGCATCTCGCTGGTGGCGCAGGTCGTGCCGACCAGTCTGTCGGGCGTTCGCAATTACAGCCAGAGCGGCCATCGCGTCTCCATGCGCTGGCTCATCTGGCTCGCGGCCGGTTTTGGCATCGGCGGCTGCATCGGCGCCCTCCTCGCCGTGCACGTTCCAGACCGCGCGTTGCAATGGTGCTTCGTTGCATATCTCGTCATCCTGCTCACGGTCATGATGCTGCGATCGCCGCGTTCCAAAACCGACAGTGCGGAAGGTGTGCCGAAGGATGTTCCGATCCACTGGGCGACGTTGGGGGCCATCGGCGCCATTGCGGGCTGGTCATCCGGCTTTCTCGGCATCGGCGGCGGGCTTGCCATCACCGCGCTGATGGCGGGCATCGCAAAGATCTCGCAGCACCGGGCGCAGGCTATGAGCCTTGCCGTCACCGCGCTGCCGGTGACACTGCCGGCTGCGCTGCTCTATGTGCAGCAGGGCACCGAACTGCCCTGGCTCGCCATCATCGCACTGATCGTGGGCTTGTGGGTCGGCACCGACATCGGCGCCCGCTTTGCCAACCACGTCAGCCCCGAGCGGCTGCGGCTGTTGATGATCCTGATCATCGCGGCGATGGCGCTGTTCATGGCGTTCAAGGCGTGGCGGTGAAGCGGATCGAAGCCACCGCCGGTGCACGACGTCGTGAACGGCCGATATTTTTCCGATCGCCGTCGGTTCGACGGCATTCCAAGCGTCCTCAGGGCATCGGCAAGGATGAACTGAGGAGTACCGTCATGACTGAGAACAGGTCAGAGGAAGCCGAAATCCGTCGTTTGATCGAGGGATGGGCTCTTGCGGTGCGCGCCCGCGAATTAGAAACCGTCCTCGCCAATCATGTTGACGAGATGGTGATGTTCGACGTGCCGCCACCCGTCGAACTGCGCGGCATCGACGCCTATCGAGATTCGTGGCCTCCTTTTTTCAGGTGGCTCGAAAATGAAAGTGGCGCATTCGAGATCGTCCGGCTGGATGTAACGGCTGGCGACACCGTCGCGTTCGCTACTGCATTGCTCAGGTGTGGAACGAGAGCCTCGCTCGCGAAGGACAATACTCCTCGGTTGCGCCTGACCATTGGCTTGCGAAAGATTGACGGCGCGTGGAAAATCGCCCACGAGCACCATTCTTTTCCTGCCGAGGCATAGAAGCGTACGGTGGGCAAAGGCGCACTTGCGCCGTGCCGCAGAAGGTGGGCACGCTTTGCTTTGCCCACCCTACGGCAGAGCACCTACGCCACGTGCGGCACGGCCGCAAACCTGTTGACCACAATATCCCGCTTGGTCTCGTCGACGCGCACCGTCATCGCAAAACGGCCGTCATGCAGTTGCTTGTTCAGCACCTCGGCATTGCGGTGCAGCCAGCTGATGCCGGCCCCATCAGCGGCATCGATCGACAAGTCCAGCGTAGTGCGCTTGGCCGCAAGCCGATCCTCGATCGCCGCCAGCAGCACGTCGATCCCCTCCCCCGTATGGGCCGACACGAGATAGCACGGCCGCTCCGGCGGACGGCGAGCGGCGATATTTCGAAGCTTCTCGCGCTCCTCGGGATCGAAGCGGTCGATCTTGTTCCAGACCTCGATGATGCGTTGGCCGGAGCCGGCGTCGGGATCGATGCCGAGCTGGCGCAGCACGGCATCGACGTCGCGCTCCTGCGCCTCGGCGTCTTCATGCGAGATGTCGCGGACATGCAGGATAATGTCGGCCTCCAGCACCTCTTCGAGCGTGGCGCGGAAGGCGGCGACCAGCTGCGTCGGCAGATTGGAGATGAAGCCCACCGTGTCCGACAGCATCGCCTTGCCACCATGCGGCAAATTGAGCGCGCGCAAGGTGGGGTCGAGCGTTGCGAACAGCATGTCGGCGGCCTGCACGTCCGCCCGTGTCAGCCGATTAAACAACGTCGATTTGCCGGCATTGGTGTAGCCGACCAGCGCCACCACGCGGTATGGCACGCGCTGGCGCCCGGCACGGTGCAGCCGCCGCGTCGCCTGCACTTTCTTCAATTCGTTCTCCAGCCGCGTAATGCGTTCCTGGATCAGCCGGCGGTCGGCCTCGATCTGGGTTTCGCCGGGACCGCCCATGAAACCGAAGCCGCCGCGCTGCCGCTCGAGGTGCGTCCACGATCGCACCAGCCGACTGCGCTGGTAGTTGAGATGCGCCAGCTCGACCTGCAGCGCGCCTTCGCTGGTCTTGGCGCGGCGGCCGAAGATTTCGAGGATGAGCCCGGTGCGGTCGAGCACCTTGGTGTTCCAGGCCTTTTCCAGATTGCGCTGCTGGATCGGCGACAGTGCGCAATCCATCACCACAAGCTCGATGTCGTTGCCGGCGACCAGGCCGAGGATCTCCTCGACCTTGCCCTTGCCGAGATAGGTCGCGGGCCTGATCTGCGCGACCGGCGCGACCAGCGCATCCACCACCGAAAGGTCGATGGCGCGCGCCAGCCCCTTGGCTTCCTCCAGCCTCGCCTCGGAATCGCGGACAGCAGCATCCGTTTGCGCGTCGGCTTCGCCGCGGCGCATGCGCAAATAGGGGCCGATGACAATCACCCGCCCGGTTGCCTTAACCCCTTCCGACCGCGGACGGTCGGTCCCCCCGCCAGTAGTCCGGGGTTCCAATCAGATCACTCTCAAGCCGGAGAATCCTCGCCACCTTCGAACAACTGGATCGGAGCGCCCGGCATGATGGTCGAGATCGCATGCTTGTAGACAAGCTGCGAGTGACCATCGCGCCGCAGCAGGAGACAGAAATTGTCGAACCAGGTGACAATCCCCTGAAGCTTCACTCCATTGACCAGAAAAATCGTCAGTGGCGTTTTGGTTTTGCGAACGTGATTAAGGAAGGTGTCTTGTAGGTTTTGTGCGCGGTCTGCCGCCATTTTTTGTCCCGCAGTCTTGTTGTTTTTATTGCACCGGCCGCAAGCCCTCTTTTGGAGCCGTTCGCCGGGCGCCGCCTTCCTCTTGAGATCCCCCTCCTGAGGTGCGGCGGTACGATTAGAAGGCAGGCGCAGATTTTAGGCAAGCGAGTTCACGCCTCCGGCGTGCCGAACGTGGCGGCATTTCTCCCTAATGCCTCAAAAAGAGACGAATATTCCCAAGCATTTGCATGGACCGCGGGGACGGTCCAGCGCGCCGGCGGATGGCCGCGCGGGGGCGAATCTGCGCCGCTAGCCGACGCCGAGCGCCTTCAGTTTGCGGTGCAGGGCCGAGCGCTCCATGCCGACGAATTCCGCTGTGCGAGAGATGTTGCCGGAGAAGCGGCTAATCTGGGCGATCAGATAATCCCGCTCGAACACCTCCCTCGCCTCGCGCAACGGCAGGCCCATGATGTGCTCGCCATTGTTGCTGGTAGGCATGGCCGGCACCATGGAGCCGACGTCCGGCGGCAGCATGTCGGCGGTGATGATCACCTCGGGGCCGCCGCTCGCCAGGATCATCACACGTTCCACATTGTTGCGGAGCTGGCGCACATTGCCCGGCCAGACATGCGACTGCAGCACCGCCATCGCGTCCTGACCGATCTGCCGCTTCGGCAGGCCGGTAGCCGCCGAAATCTGGTCCATGAAGTAGTCGATCAATTCAGGAATGTCCTCGCGCCGTTCCGACAGCGGCGGCACGCGGATCGGCACCACCGACAGGCGGTGATAGAGGTCCTCGCGGAAATGCCCGGCCGCGATCTCATCTTCCAGGTTGCGCGCGGTGGAGGAGATGATGCGGACGTCGACGCTCACCTTCGCGGTTCCGCCGGAGCGCTGGAAGGTCTGGTCGACCAGTACCCGCAAAATCTTGTTCTGGGTCTCGCGCGGCATGTCGGCGACTTCGTCGATGAACAGGGTGCCGCCATGGGCCTCTTCCAGCGCGCCGGCCTTGCGCGACTCGCCGCCATTGGTCTGCTCGATGCCGAACAGCTCGACTTCCATCCGCTCCGGCGTGATGGCGGCCGCGTTGATCACCACGAAGGGACCATCGGCGCGGCCCGACATGTTGTGCAGGGTGCGCGCCGCAAGTTCCTTTCCTGCGCCGGACGGGCCGACGATCATGATACGGCTGTTGGCCTTGGCGGCGCGGTCGATGGTCTGGCGCAGCTGGTTCATGCAGGCGGAGCGGCCGGTCAGCACGCTCGCGGCCGGCGCGAGCTGCTTCAGCTCCTTCACCTCGCGCTTCAGCCGCGAGGTTTCCAGTGCGCGGTTGGCCACCAGGATCAGCCGGTCGGACTTGAACGGTTTCTCGATGAAGTCATAGGCGCCGCGCTTGATGGCGGCGACCGCGGTTTCGATGTTGCCATGGCCGGAAATCATCACGACCGGCAGGTCTGCATTGTCTTTCTTGATCTGCTCCAGCAGTTGCAGGCCGTCGAGCTTGGAGCCCTGCAGCCAGATGTCGAGGAACACCAGATGCGGCCGGCGATTGGCAATCTCGGCCAGCGCGGAATCGGAATCGCGCGCGGTGCGCGTGGAAAACCCTTCGTCGTCGAGAATGCCCGCCACGAGATCGCGAATGTCGGCTTCGTCATCGACAATCAGAATGTCACTGGCCATGGGTTACACCTGTCTTGTCAGCTGCCGGTTTCGGCTTTGATTTTTTCTTGGTTATTGGTCGTCGATGCCGCCGCGCCGGTTTCAGAAACTTGCGACTTTGTTTCCTCGTCATGCTGGCGCGGCTTCTTCGCCTGTCCGGTGACGGCAAAGCGCAGCCGCATCCAGGCCCCGCGCTGGCCGGACCGGAAGTCGGAAGCGTCCTTTAGCTCGATGCGGCCACCATGGTCTTCGAGCACGCGACCAACGATCGCGAGCCCAAGCCCGGTGCCCTTCTGGCGGGTTGTCACGTAAGGCTCTAGCAGGCGCTGGCGCGCCACTTTTGGCAAACCGATACCATTGTCGATGACGTCGATCAAAATATCTTCGTTTTCGCGTTGTGCAACGACGTCGATGCGGCCCTTGCCGAGTTCTGCCGATGGAACCTGCTCGATCGCCTCGGTCGCGTTCTTGATGATGTTGGTCAGCGCCTGCGAGATCAGGCGGCGGTCGAACTGGGCGTGCATCGGGTCCTGCCTGATGTCGGCCTCGATATCGAGCTCGGGGTGCGCAACCTTCATCAGGAATACCGCTTGGCGGACGACGTCGGCGACGTCCTCGCCTTCCATCACCGGCTTCGGCATGCGGGCGAAGCGGGAGAATTCGTCGACCATGCGCCTGATATCGTCAACCTGACGAACGATGGTGTCCGTGCACTGCTCGAAGATTTCCTTATCCTTGGCCTCTGTAACGGTGCGGCCAAACTTTCGGCGGATGCGTTCGGCGGACAGCTGGATCGGCGTCAGCGGGTTCTTGATCTCATGCGCGATCCGGCGGGCGACATCACCCCAGGCCGAGGTACGCTGGGCGCTGACCAGCTCGGTGATGTCGTCGAGCGTGATGATGTAGCTGTCCCGGGACTGGCTGGTCTGCTCCGCGCTGACCCGCACCGACAGATTGGACTCATGGCCATCGCGGTTGATGGTGATCTGGCCCTGCACCAGCTTCTGCGTGCCCTCGCGCGCAGTCTTCATCATGTCGTCGAGCTCGGGCAGCACTTCGGAAAGCGGATGGTCCAGCACCTCGGATTCCGCCTTCCCGATCAGCTTTTCCGCCGAACGGTTGAGGATGCCGATGCTTCCCGACGCATCAACGCCGATGATCCCGGCGCTGGCGGAAGACAGCACCGCCTCGATGAAGCGTCGGCGGCTGTCGATCAGCTCGGAGGCGTTCACGAGCTCGTCGCGCTGGCTGCGCAGCTCCTGCGTCATCGTATTGAAGGTCGCGCCAAGCTGGGCAAGGTCGCCTTCCGATTTCAGCACGGGCACCTGGACGTTGAGATCGCCAGTCGAGACGATATTGGCCGCGCTCATCAGGCGGCGGATCGGCGCTACCAGGCGGTTGGCGAAGTTGAGGCCGATCAGCACCGAGGCCATCAGGATGGTCAGCGCGATCACCGCGAACATCAGCGCAAACGCAACCTGGATCCCGAGCTTGCGCGATTCCAGCGCAGCATATTCGGCGACGCTGGCCTGGGTCTGCGTCAGCTGCGCCACCACGCGCGGGTCGAGCACGCGCGCCACATACAGGAATGTATCCGTGAAGCCGCGCAGGCGAATGACGGCGGCGACGTAATTGGCCTCGATGAAGACCGCGATCTGCGGCTCGTTCTCGTCGACGCCCTTGAGGAATTCGGGCTCAGGCGTCGTGAACTCCTGCTGGATGCCGGTCTGCGCGCTCTCCAGAATGTTGCGATCCTTGTCGATCAGCATCGCGCCCGGCAGGTTGCGCGAGGCGGCGCTCGCGGTGAGCATCTGGCGGAAGCTCAGGGGATCGAGCTGGAAGAGCGGCCGGGCATGGGAGATGTCGTTGGCCATCCCCAGGATGTCGCCGCGGATCAGCTGGGCGTGCTCGTGCAGGTAGGCGTTGGCCACGATCAGCGAGTTCTGGATCACCGCGCGGGTCGGCCCCGAGAACAGACGGTCGAGGCCGCGGTCGATGGTGACGTTGGCGACGATCGCCACCAGAACGGCCGGCAGCACCGCTATGATCGAGAACAGGCTCACCACCTGGATGTGCAATCGCGCCGCGGCGCTGCCGCGCCGGCGGGCCTGCACGACCTTCCAGACCTCGCGGCCGATGATGCCGACGAGCAGCAGGATGGTGGCGGCATTGATCAGCAGGAAGCCGTAGACAACGTTGCGCTTGGGCTCGATCGGCGTGAGCCCGGTCAGCACGATGAAGGTCAGGAAGGCCGAGAACAGCGCCAGTGCCACCGCCACCGGGCCCAGCAGACGGCGTACCGACCAGCCTTTCGGCGGGGCGAGCGAAGGGTCGTCCAACTGAACTGACGCGGTGTCTGCGCTGGTCATCAAGGGCAAAAGGGTGAGCTGACAGGTCGGTCCGCCTGCCCGCGGACTGATGCAATCATATCACATTGTTGCCGAATTACGACAATTCAACGGCGCTTTCTCCGGCGGAATTTACGGTCATCAACAGGGCAGAACCGGGGGTTTCCCTAGCCCCCGCTCCGGTAGACCTGGATATCGAGGTCCCTGATCTTCTTGCGCAGGGTATTGCGGTTGAGCCCGAGCAGGTCGGCGGCGCGGATCTGGTTGCCGCGGGTGGCCGCGAGCGCCGCTGTCAGCAGCGGCACTTCGATCTCCTTGAGGATGCGGTGATAGAGCCCGGGCGGCGGCATGCCGTTCGGGAAACCCGAGAAGTGTGAGGAGAGATAGGCCTCCACCGCGCCGCCGAGATTCTCCACGCTCTGGCTCGAATTTCCGCCCGAGGTCACCGCAGGCGGCGCCAACTCGCCGTCGATGACGGACGAGGTGATGACATCCTGCGGATAGAGCGCGGCGAGACGGCGCGCCAGGTTCTCCAGCTCGCGCACGTTGCCGGGCCAGCGGTGCTGCTTGAGCCGCTCCAGCGCCTGCGTGTCGAGCTTCTTCGGCGGCAGCCCGTCCTTCTCGGCGAGCGAGAAGAAGTGCCGGATCAGGTCGGGCAGATCCTCGATGCGCTCGCGCAGCGGCGGCAGCCGCAGCGGCACCACGTTGAGACGGAAAAACAGGTCTTCGCGGAATAGGCCCTGCTGGATCAGGATCCGCAGGTCCTTGTTGGACGCGGCGACGATGCGCACATCGGTCTTGATCGGGGTGCGGCCGCCGACGGTGGTGTATTCGCCCTGCTGCAACACGCGCAACAGACGCGTCTGCGCCTCCATTGGCATGTCGCCGATCTCGTCAAGAAACAGCGTGCCGCCTTCGGCCTGCTCAAAGCGGCCGGAGGCGCGGGTGTTGGCGCCGGTGAATGCGCCGCGTTCATGGCCGAACAATTCCGATTCGATGAGGTCGCGCGGGATCGCCGCCATGTTGACGGCGACGAACGGGCCATTGCGGCGCTTGCCGTAGTCGTGCAGCGCGCGCGCCACCAGCTCCTTGCCGGTGCCGGATTCACCGGAGATCATCACCGTGAGGTCGGTCTGCATCAGCCGCGCCAGCACGCGGTAGATTTCCTGCATCGCCGGCGAGCGGCCGACAAGCGGGATCGCATCGAACTCTGAGTCGTCGTCTGGGCCTGCCGCCCTCTCCTTCGGCTCGGCCAATGCGCGGCCGACGATGGTGATCAGCTCCTTCAGGTCGAACGGCTTTGGCAGATATTCATAGGCACCGCGCTCGGAGGCGCGGATCGCGGTCATGAAGGTGTTCTGCGCGCTCATGACGATGACGGGCAGGTTCGGTCGCATCTTCTTGATGCGCGGCAGAAGATCGAACGCGTTCTCGTCGGGCATCACCACGTCGGTGATGACGAGGTCGCCCTCGCCCTGGCTGACCCAGCGCCACAGCGTTGCCGCGTTGCCGGTCAGCCGCACCTCGTATCCGGCGCGGGACAGCGCCTGATTGAGCACCGTGCGGATGGCGGTGTCGTCGTCTGCGACTAGGATGCTACCTACGGCCATTTAATTTTCCTCATCTTGAGTCCTGTGAGGCAGGCGCCGGCGTACCCGGAACGTCGTCGCGTTTGCTCTGGTCGGGTTGTGGTTTGGTGGTGCTGTACATCGGCATCAGCACGCGGAAGGTGGTCTTGCGCGGCTGGGACTCGCACTCGATGATGCCGCCGTGATCGCCGACGATCTTGGCAACCAGCGCTAGCCCGAGGCCGCTGCCGGTCTGCTTGGTCGTGACGAAGGGATCGAACAGGTTGGGCAGGAGATCCTCCGGCACGCCGGAGCCGTTGTCCTTGACGCAGAATTCCAGCGGCAGCGACACCCGCGACTTCTTGCCTGGCACCGACAGCCGCACGCCTGGACGGAAGGCGGTGGTCAGCTGGATCTCCGCATCGCTGCCGAGATCGGCGACCGCTTCGGCCGCATTCTTCACGAGGTTGAGGAACACCTGGATCAGCTGGTCCTGGTTGGCCAGCACCGGCGGCAGCGACGGATCGTATTCCTCGACGAACTTGACATTGCGCGCAAAGCCCGACTGCGCCAGCCGTTTGACGTGGTCGAGCACGGAATGGATGTTGACGGGCCCGCGCGCCACCGGGCGGTCGTCGCCGAACACCTCCATGCGATCGACCAGCGTGACGATGCGGTCGGCCTCGTCGCAAATCAGCCGCGTCAGCATGCGGTCTTCCGAGGAAGCCTGCTGCTCCAGCAGCTGGGCGGCGCCGCGGATGCCGGAAAGCGGGTTCTTGATTTCGTGCGCCAGCATCGCGGCGAGCGCGATCACCGAACGCGCGGCGCTGCGATGGGTGAGCTGGCGATCCATCTTGTCGGCGATGGTGCGCTCCTGCAGCATCACGACGATATGGCCCGGCCGCTCGGTCAGCGGCGCCACATGCAAATCGACCTGGCGGTCGCCGCCGATGCGCGGCGTGCCGAGATCAACCTTGTATTCGTTGACCGGCGAGTTGGATGCCCGCACCTGCTCGATCAGCGCCAGCAAGGGGCTGCCGAACGGCACCAGCTCC
>Ga0081455_10001091_pt1 | contig 34095 bp, 26 predicted proteins | sample TabmetS3T2R1_FD_70207 | JGI IMG/M metagenome (GOLD analysis project Ga0081455, IMG submission 70207) | Tabebuia heterophylla rhizosphere microbial communities from the University of Puerto Rico - S3T2R1 | ecosystem: Host-associated > Plants > Roots > Rhizosphere ...
GAGGAAGGGCTCGCGCGCGAGTGCGGAGATCTCATCCAGATGCGCGCCGCGGCCGTTGGCCAGCAGGAACGCGCCGCCTGCCCCGCGGTTCTTCGCGAGGCGATCGGGATACGCGAGCGCCAGCAGCGCGCCGATCGACAAATCTCCTCCGCGCCCCTGCTCTTTTCCTCCCCGCGCAATCTCCGCCCAGCGCTTCGCCGTGCTGCGCGCCGCGCGCGCACGCGGCGAACGATCGCGGCGCCACGCCTCAAGGCGATGGCCGAGGTCGACGTCGTTGCCGCCCAGCCCACGCTCGGTGAGAACGACGGCGATCTCGGCGGCAAGCTCGGCCTCGCCCACAGCAGCCGCATCCACCACCATGCGCGCAAGCCGCGCCGGCAACGGCAGCTCGCGCAGCCGTCGTCCCTCCTCGGTGATGCGTCCGGCGCCCTCGATGGCACCAAGCTCGCCGAGCAGTACCTTGGCCTGCGCCAGCGCCGCTGCCGGCGGGGGATCGAGGAAGGCAAGCGAAGCGGGATCGGCGACGCCCCAATGCGCCAGGTCGAGCACGAGACCGCTGAGATCGGCGGCGAGAATCTCCGGCCGGTTGGCGGCCTCAAGCGCGGCGGTCTGCGGCTCGTCCCACAGCCGATAGCATACGCCGGGCTCGGTGCGCCCGGCACGGCCGCGCCGTTGCTCAGCGGAGGCGCGCGAGACTCGCACGGTCTCGAGCCTGGTCAGTCCCACCTCGGGCTCGTAGCGCGGCACCCGCGCAAGCCCGCAATCGATGACCACGCGCACGCCGTCGATGGTGAGCGACGTCTCCGCGATCGAGGTTGCGAGCACGACCTTGCGCCGGCCGGGCGGCGCCGGCGCAATCGCCCGGTCCTGGACGTCGGCATCGAGCGCGCCGTAAAGCGGCACGACATCGACCGCGTCATCGTGGACGCGCTCGCGCAACAGCGTCTCAGTGCGGCGGATCTCGGCCGCGCCGGGAAGAAACACCAAGAGCGAGCCGGCCTCCGCGCGCAACGCACGCGTCACCGCATCGGCCACCTGTCGCTCGATGGGAACGCGGGTGTCGCGCCCGAGGTGACGGGTTTCGACCGCAAAAGCGCGGCCGGTGCCCTCGATCACCGGCGCTTCCCCCAGGAGCTTGGCAACGCGGGCGCCATCGATCGTTGCCGACATGACCAGAAGCTTGAGGTCGGCGCGTAGCCCCTGCTGCACGTCGCGGGCGAGCGCCAGGCCGAGGTCGGCATCGAGCGAGCGCTCGTGGAACTCATCGAACAGAACGCCGGCAACGCCCGCGAGCGAGGGATCCTCGAGGATCAACCGCGTGAACACACCCTCGGTCACCACCTCAATGCGCGTGGCTGCCGAGACTTTGGAGCCGAACCGAACGCGATATCCGACGCTCGCGCCCAGCGCTTCGTCAAGGGTGGCGGCCATGCGCGCCGCGGCGGCGCGCGCGGCGAGCCGGCGCGGCTCCAGCACGATGAGCTTTTTCCCGGCCGCCCATGGCTCGGCCGCGAGCACGAGCGGCACCCGCGTCGTCTTGCCGGCACCGGCAGGAGCCACCAGCACCGCGACATCTCCCGCGCGCAACGCGGCGGTAAGTTCCGGCAGCACCGGATCGATGGGAAGCGGCTCGGCGATAGCGCGCATCACGCCACTTTGCATCTGCGGTCCGCGCGAGGGAAGCCGAAGACAAGCGTGCATAGCGCCGCCGAAGCGGTGGCGAAACCGTGCTTCAAGTGTTAAGTCGGAAGCCATGCCCAGCAAAGCCGCAGCCAGCGTTCGCAACGCTCCGCCCGTTGCCCGCGACCCGCAGAAAGGCGACCACGTCTTCCTGGTCGACGGGTCGTCGTACATTTTTCGCGCCTACCACGCGCTGCCGCCGCTCAACCGCAAGTCCGACGGGCTGCAGGTCAATGCCGTGCTCGGCTTCTGCAACATGTTGTGGAAGCTCATGCGCGACATGAAGCCCGAGGAACGGCCTACCCACCTCGCGGTCGTATTCGACAAGTCGGAGAAGACGTTCCGCACCGAGATGTATCCCAATTACAAGGCGCACCGGCCGGATCCGCCCGACGACTTGCGTCCGCAATTTGCCTTCATCCGCGAAGCGGTGCGCGCCTTCGACATCCCTTGCCTGGAACAGCTCGGCTTCGAGGCCGACGACCTGATCGCGACCTATGTGCGCCAAGCGTGCGAGGCGGGCGCCACCGCGACCATCGTCGCCTCCGACAAGGACCTCATGCAGCTCGTGAACGACTGCGTGATCATGTACGACACCATGAAGGATCGCCGCATCGGCATTCCGGAGGTGATCGAGAAATTCGGCGTGCCCCCGGAGAAGATGATCGAGGTGCAGGCGCTGATCGGGGATTCCACGGACAACGTGCCGGGTGTGCCGGGCATCGGAGTCAAGACAGCCGCACAGCTCATCGGCGAATACGGCGATCTCGAAACGCTGCTGGCGCGCGCCGGCGAGATCAAGCAGGATAAACGGCGCCAGGCGCTGATCGAGCATGCCGAGCACGCGCGGCTCTCGAAAAAGCTGGTCACGCTCGATGCCCACGTCCCCCTCGATGTGCCGCTGGCCGAGCTTGCGGTGCACGACCCCGACTACAAGCGGCTGATCGCCTTCCTCAAGGCGATGGAATTCACCACCCTCACGCGGCGCGTTGCGGAGTTCGCCAGCATCGACCCCGGAGCGATCGAGGCGGACGGGAAGCTCAAGGCGAATGGGGCGCCGGTTCAGCCGAAAGCGCCCGAGCAAGCGCGACTTCCCCTTCCTCCAACTCTGCAACCGAGCGCGGCGGTCAAAGCGCAGGAGGGCGCAGCTCGCCGGCCGGCCGATGCAGAAGCCGAGTTCACGCCGCAAGCGCGCGCCGCCGCTCGCGTCGCCGCGGCTCGCCACGCGAAGGTCGATCGCTCCCGCTACGAGATCGTGTGTAGTCCCGAACGGCTCGACGCTTGGATTTCGCGCGCCCGCGAGCTGGGCGTTGTCGCGATCGATACCGTCGCCACGAGTATCGACCCGATGCAGACGACGCTGTGCGGTTTCTCGCTGGCGCTCGCGGCGAGCGATGCCTGTTACGTTCCGCTCGCCCATCGCAAGCGCGGCGACGGCGGCGACGGCAGCCTGTTCGCTGGCGACATTGCGCCCGGCCAGATCGATGAGCGCGCGGCGCTCGCGGCGATGCAGCCGCTGCTCGAAGACCCTGAGGTGCTCAAAGTCGGCTGCGACCTCAAATTCGACCTGCAGACGCTCGCGCTGCGCGGCACCGATCTTACCCCGTACGATGACGTCATGCTGATGTCGTACGTGCTCGATGCCGGGCGCGCGGATCACGCGATTGGCTCGCTGTCGCAGCGTTACCTCGACCACGCCATGGTCGATGACAATCAGCTCACCGGCTCGGGAAAGGCCAAGATCACGTTCGATTGCGTGGAGGTCGACAGGGCCGCCGAGTACGGCGGCGAGCGTGCCGACGTGACGCTGCGGCTATGGCAGGTGCTCAAGGCGCGGCTTGCCGCCGAGCACGTGAGCAGTGTCTATGAGACGCTGGAGCGGCCGCTTGTTCCGGTGCTCGCGCGCATGGAGCGGCGCGGCATCTCCATCGATCGGCAGGTGCTCTCGCGCTTGTCGGGTGAATTCGCGCAGCGTTCCGGCGCGCTCGAGGCGGAAATCCAGACGCTCGCCGGCGAGCCGCTCAATCCGGGCAGCCCCAAGCAGCTCGGCGATATCTTGTTCGGCAAGTTCGGTCTCCCCGGCGGCACCAAGACGAGGACCGGTCAATGGTCGACCGGCGCGCGGGTTCTCGACGATTTGGCCGAGCAGGGCCACGCGCTACCGCGCAAAATTCTCGACTGGCGGCAGGTGTCCAAGCTCAAGTCGACTTACACCGACGCATTGCCAAGCTACGTCAACGCGCAGACCCATCGCGTCCACACCAGCTATGCGCTCGCGGCCACCCCGACCGGCCGCCTGTCGTCGTCGGAGCCCAATCTGCAGAACATCCCGATCCGCACCGAGGAGGGCCGCAAGATCCGCCGCGCCTTCATCGCGGCGGATGGGCACAAGCTCGTCTCCGCCGACTATTCGCAGATCGAGCTGCGGCTGCTCGCCGAGATCGCCGGCATCGAGGCGCTCAAGAAAGCCTTCCGCGAGGGCCTCGACATTCACGCCATGACCGCCTCGGAAATGTTCGGGGTTCCGGTCAAGGGCATGCCCGGGGAAGTTCGGCGCCGCGCCAAGGCGATCAACTTCGGCATCATCTACGGCATCTCGGCCTTCGGGCTCGCCAACCAGCTCGGCATCGAGCGCGAAGAGGCCGCCGCCTACATCAGGAAATATTTCGAGCGCTTTCCCGGCATTCGCGATTACATGGATGAAACCAAGGCTTTCGCCAAAAAGAACGGCTACGTACTCACGCTATTCGGCCGCAAGTGCCACTACCCCGACATCGCGAATCCAAATCCGACGCTCCGCGCCTTCAACGAGCGCGCCGCGATCAACGCGCGGCTGCAGGGCACCGCCGCCGACATCATTCGCCGCGCCATGGTGCGCATGGAGGCGGCCCTGGCGAAAGCGAAGCTCTCGGCGCAGATGCTGCTGCAGGTGCACGACGAACTCGTCTTCGAGGTTCCGGACGCGGAGGTGGAGAAAACCTTGCCGGTGGTGGAGAAGGTGATGGCGCAGGCGCCACTGCCGGCGCTGTCGCTCTCCGTGCCGCTCGCAGTCGAGGCGCGCGCCGCACAGAACTGGGACGACGCGCATTGAGCCCATCGCCCGGCTGCTTAGAATGCGCCCTCGTCCTGAGGAGCGCGCGAGCTGTCCCGCACAAGCGGTCGGGCGTACGCGCGTCTCGAAGGATGAGGGGCGATCTCATGCTTCGAGACGCATCGCAGCAAACCTAAGTTTGCAGAAACATCGGTGCTCGGTGACGCTGCGATGCTCCTCAGCATGAGGTCGAAGCCGAACCGCCACGCGATGTACGAGAGACTCTATTTCGGTGCGTTCGCCGCGATCGTTCTCATGAATCCCGCCCCGGCACACGCTGCCGCCGCGCTTGACGGCGCGGCGCTGGGTTGGCCCTGGGCGCTGCCGTTCATCGGCATTCTTCTCACCATCGCCAGCGGCCCCCTATTGTTCCCGCAATTGTGGCACCGCCACTACGGCAAGCTCGCCTTCGCCTGGAGCGTGCTTACGGTGGCGCCGCTCGCCGCGGCCTACGGCGCGCCGGCCGCGGCCGCGGCTTTCACCCACGCAATGCTCATCGAGTATCTGAGCTTCATCGTGCTGCTGTTCGCGCTCTACGTGGTTGCCGGCGGCATCTTGGTGACGGGAGAGCTGCGCGGCACGCCGCTCGTCAACACGGCAATGCTCGCGTTCGGCACCTTGATCGCCAGCGTGGTCGGCACCACCGGGGCGGCTATGATCCTGATCCGCCCGCTCCTGCGCGCCAACGCCGCGCGGCTCCACAACGTCCACGTGGTGGTCTTCTTCATCTTTCTCGTCGCCAATATCGGGGGCGCGCTTTCGCCGCTGGGCGATCCGCCGCTGTTCGTCGGCTTCCTGCGCGGCGTCGACTTCTTCTGGACGACGCGACACATCTGGTTCGAAACCGCGCTCGTTGCCGGCCTCGTGCTCGCGGTCTTCATCGCGCTCGATATCTCCTACTACCGCAAGGACCGCCTGATCACCACCGTCGGCGAAAGCAAGCAGCCGATGAGCATCCGCGTCAGCGGCGGCATCAATCTCGCACTGATCGCGGGCATCATCGCCGCCATCCTCGCCGCGGCGGCATGGAAACCCGCGATGAGCATCAGCGTCTACGGCACCACGCTCGAGCTCCAGAACATCGCGCGCGACGCAACACTGGTGCTGATCGCAATGCTCTCGCTTGCGTTGACACCGAACGAGCATCGCGAGGCCAACGGATTCACCTGGGAGCCGATCGCGGAAGTCGCCATCCTGTTTGCCAGCATTTTCGTCTGCATCATTCCGGTGCTGGCGATGCTGGATGCCGGAAAGAACGGCGCTTTCGCATGGCTCTTGGCCGCCCTCACCGCGCCTGACGGCAGCCCACGCGTGGTCGCGTATTTTTGGCTGAGCGGGCTGCTCTCGGCCTTTCTCGACAACGCGCCGACCTACCTCGTGTTCTTCGAGCTCGCCGGCGGCAACGCGCGCGAGCTGATGGGTCCGCTCGCGCCGACGCTCGCAGCGATCTCCATGGGCGCGGTGTTTATGGGCGCGCTGACCTACATCGGCAATGCGCCGAACTTCATGATCTATGCCATCGCCACCGAGCGCGGCATGAAAATGCCGAGCTTCTTCGGCTACATGCTCTGGTCGGCGGCGGTGCTGCTGCCGGCGTTTGCCGTGCTCACTTTCGTCTTGCTCCCGAGGGGCGCCTAGCCGGGCGCGCCGCCTTCCTCGCGCGCTTGGAAGCGGACGCCGGCTTCGATCGTGCGGCCGGTGGGAGCACCGCGACCGCCTCGATCTCGATGAGCGCTCCCTCCCGCGCCAAACCCGAAATCGCAATGGTGGTGCTTGCCGGCCGGTTGGCCGCGGGAAGATAGCTGTCGCGCACCTCGCGGAAGGTCGCCAAGTGCGCGCGGTCGACCAGATAATTGTTCAACTTCACGACGTCGTGGAAGTCCGCGCCGACCGCGGCGAGTGCCGCTTTCAGGTTCTCGAACGTCTGCTCCGCTTGCGCGCGGATGTCGCCGACGACCTTGCCGTCGCGGTCGACGCCGAGCTGTCCGGCGATGTAGACGATGCGCCCCGGCGCGGTGGCCTCGACGACATGGGTGTAGCCGGGCGGCTTTCCCAGCGTTTGCGGATTGATGAATCGGGTCTGGCTCATGCATCCTCCTCTCGCGTTCACTGGCGCGCAATAGTCTAATCACAGGAGGGCCAACACCGGAACGGGTGCGGCGCGATCGCGGCTTGACAGGCGGCGACGCTTCCCTGAGCCTGCCGCACGCGTTGGGGAAGCTCGAGTGCCTGGCCAACAGTTCTCGCCGCACATTTTCTTCGACCTCGATCCGATGATGGTCTCGACCATCATCCTGTGCATTACCTACGCCGTCATCATCTGGGACAAGCTCAACCGGGCGATCGTCGCCCTGCTCGGCGCTTCGGTGATGGTCGTCATCGGCGCGCTCGACCAGAACGAGGCGCTCAAGGGCATCGATTGGAACACCATCGGGCTGCTCACCGGGATGATGATCCTGGTCTCGGTCTCGCGCCGCTCCGGCATGTTCGAATATCTGGCGATATGGTCGGCGCAGAAGGCCAAGGCCAGTCCCGCCGGCATCCTGCTGCTGCTGCAGCTCACTACCGCCCTCCTCTCCGCGCTGCTCGACAACGTGACGACGGTACTCTTGGTCGTGCCGGTAACGCTCGCCATCACCAAGGAGCTCGACGTTCCGCCCTATCCGTTCCTGTTCGCAGAAGTATTCGCGTCCAACATCGGCGGCACCGCCACGCTGATCGGCGATCCCCCCAACATCATGATCGGCTCGCTCGCGGGGCTCGACTTCAACGCATTCATCATCCATCTCACGCCGGTGATCATCGTGGTGATGGCGGCGCAAGCGCTGATGATCCATCTTCTGTGGGGCAAAGCGCTCAAATCGACCCCGGCGCGGCAGGCCCTGGTCATGGGGATGAGCGCAAAAGAAACGATCGTCGACTGGGCGCTGCTCAAGCAGTCGCTCGTTGTGCTCGGCGCGGTGATCCTAGGCTTCGTGCTCGCGCGCCCGCTTCATCTCGAGCCCGCGACCATCGCGCTGGCGGGCGCGGCTGTGCTGATGTTGCTCGACAATTGGCAGCATCACACCGAGAAGCAGTCGGAGAACGTTCACAAGACCTTCAGCGACGTCGAATGGATCGTGATCTTCTTCTTTATCGGCCTGTTCATCGTGGTGCACGGGGTCGAGGTGGGCGGCCTGCTCCACCTTCTCGCCAACGAGCTGGTGGCGGCAACGGGCGGCAACATGGCGAGTGCCGGCTACGCGATCCTGTGGACGTCGGCCTTTCTCTCCGCGATCGTCGACAATATCCCGTTCGTGGCCACGATGATCCCGCTGATCAAGAGCATGGCGCCCGCCTTTGGCGGTGCCGACAAGATCGAGCCGCTGTGGTGGTGCCTCTCGCTCGGCGCCTGCCTCGGCGGCAACGGCACGCTGATCGGCGCCTCCGCGAATCTCACGGTCGCGGGAATCGCCGAGCGCAATGGGGTCCCTTTCCGTTTCACGACGTACGCGTTTTACGGCATGCCGCTGATGGTGGTCTCGGTCGCGATCTGCCACGTCTATGTATGGTGGCGCTATTTCTGATCCGGCCAACTCGCCGCGGCTTATTTCTTCACAACCACGATCAGCGGCTTGTCCTTTGCAGCTCTGCTGTGGACGACCAGCGCTTTGCCGACGGCGCTCCCGCTCTCGTTGCGCGCGAGGTGAACGAGTTCGGCAGGTATGATTCCCGCTTCCCCGGCCTTGAGCAGCGTGCTGCCCTTGCCTTCGATCTCCACGGTCAAGCTGCCTTCGATCACGTGCAGCAGCTCCTGGGCGCCAGGATGGATGTGCCAGGGAGCCGCGGCGCCCGGCGGAAATTCGACGATGCTGACAATGGTCTCCTGAACCACGTGATTTTGACCCTCGAGGTCATTGCGCAAGATTTGGGTCAACTTCGGCCCCGCTTGCGCCTGCGCCAGCGCGATGTTCACGATGGATGGAACCATCATTCCCATGCCTGACAGCCGAAGAAACTCGCGGCGGATGATCGGCATCATCCCCTCCCTTGAATGCGACGGTGAATTTCCGAGCTGCGTCTTCACAGTCCCGCGCACATTGAACCCCGCGCGCGTCGGAAAATTCCGAGGGGATGGGTTTACTCGGAGAGATCGGCAACGACCTCCTCGGCCATCGAGAGCGCGCAGGTCAGTCCTGGCGACTCGATGCCGAAGAGGTGAACGGTGCGCGGAAGTCCGTGCTGCTTGGGCGTCTCAATCATGAAATCGGCGGCGGCCTCGCCGGGGCCCGTGAGCTTCGGCCTGATCCCGCAATAGTCGGGCACGAGCGAATGGTCCGGCAGCCCCGGCCAATAATCGCGGATGCGCTGGTAGAACGCAGCCGCGCGGCTGACGTCGACGTCGTAATCCTCGCGCTCGATCCATTCCACATCCGGTCCGAAGCGCATGCGCCCGCCGAGATCGAGCGTCACGTGCACCCCGAGACCGCCCGGCACCGGCACCGGATAGATCAACCGCGAGAACACCGGCCGGCCGGCGAAGCCGAAATAATTGCCTTTGGCGAGGACGAGCCGCGGCACCCGCTCCGGCGGGTAGCCTTCGGTCGCGCGCGCCAGGCGCTGGGCACCGAGCCCGGCGCAATTGACCACTGCGTCGAAGCTAAGCCATTGCGGCTCGCCGCCACCAAGCGCAGCGTCCCAGCCGCCGCGGGCGGGCTTGAGCCGCTCGATCGGGCTATTGAATGCGATCATGCCGCCGCGATCTTCGAGATCGCCGCGCAGCGCCAGCATGAATCGGTGGCTATCGATGATGCCGGTTTCCGGCGAGTGCATCGCGGCGACGCAGGCGAGGGCAGGCTCGAGTCGTTTGGCCGCCGCGGCATCGATGATTTGCACGCCTTCCACGCCGTTGACCTGCGCCTGTTTGAGAACCCCTTCCAGCCGCGGCAGTTCCTTGGCGTGCGTGGCGACCACCAGCTTGCCGCACTTCCGGTGCGGCACGCCGTGCGACGCGCAGAAGTCATAGAGCATGCGCCGCCCGCGCGGGCAGTGGTAGGCGCGCCGCGAGCCGGTCGAATAATAAAGGCCGGCATGGATGACTTCGCTGTTGCGCGAGGAGACCCCGGTGCCGATGCCGGAGGTCGCTTCCGCGACCACGACATCGTGCCCGGCGAGCGCGGCCGCGCGCGCGACCGCCAACCCCACCGCACCCGCTCCGACCACCAGGACCTGCATCCGCTCTATCCCGTTCACACGAAAGCATCACACATTGGTGTCGTCCCCGCGAAAGCGGGGACCCATAAGCACCGCTTCTGGAATATAGGTCCCCGCTTTCGCGGAATTTGCATCACATCTCGACCGGCAGGCCGGCGTAGTTCTCGGCCATCGAACGCATGGCGGCCTCCGAGCTCGTCACATAGTCGAGCTCGGCCAGCTGGCGCTTGCGGTCGAAGGCATTGTGGCTCGGATCGAGATGAAACAGCTGCGTCATCCACCAGGAGAAGCGCTGCGCCTTCCAGACCCGGCGCAAACAGGTCTCCGAATAGCGTTCGAGCAGATCGCTGCGGCCCACGCGATAGAATTCGCAGATCGCGCGCGCGAGCACCCGCACGTCCGCCAACGCGAGATTCATGCCCTTGGCGCCGGTCGGCGGCTGGATGTGCGCGGAATCGCCGGCGAGAAAGAGCCGGCCGTACTGCATGGGCTCGACCACGAAGCTGCGCATGGCGGTAATCCCCTTCTGCAGCATGGTGCCTTCGCGCAACTCGCGCGTGCCGCCGATGCGGGCATGCAGCTCCTGCCAGATGCGCGCATCCGGCCAGTTCTCGATGTCGTCATCGGGGGCGCACTGCAAGTAGAGCCGCGCCAAGCTCGGCGAGCGCATGGTGTAAAGCGCAAAGCCGCGCTCGTGATAGGCATAGATCAGCTCATGCTCGGGCGGAGGAGATTCGGAGAGGATCCCGACCCAGCCGAAGGGATATTCGCGGTCGTAGGCCCTGAGCGCAGTCGCCGGAATGCTGGGCCGGCAAATGCCATGAAAGCCGTCGCAACCGCCGATGAAGTCGCAAGCGAGCTCCACATCGCGGCCGCCGTGGCGGAAGCGAATTTTCGGTGCGCGGCCGGCGAAATCATGGATGCTCACGTCGCTCGCCTCGAACAAGATTTGTCCGCCATCGGCGAGCCGCCGCGCGATCAAGTCCTTCACCACCTCCTGCTGGCCGTAGATGGTAACCCCCTTGCCCACGAGGTCGCGGAAATTGATGTAGTGCAAGGTGCCGCCGAAGGCGAAATAGACGCCATTGTGGAACATGCCTTCGCGCTGCATGCGCGCGCCGAGGCCGGTTTCGACGAGCAGGTCGCTCGCCCATTGCTCGATCAGTCCGGCGCGGATGCGGCTCTCGATATACTCGCGGCTGCGGTTTTCGAGGACCACGCTCTCGATTCCCTCCAGGTGAAGGAGGTGCGACAGCATCAGCCCCGCGGGCCCCGCACCGACGATACCGACCTGGGTGCGCATCTCGCTCTCCCCTTATCCCCGCCGTTCATTGCACAGCAGGGTCGGCGGCGAGAAGAGAAAGAGGCGGGATTGCCTTGCCCATTCGGCGGTTAGCCCAGCGCGCCCGCCAGGTCGGCGATGAGGTCATCGGCATCCTCGATGCCGACCGAGAGCCGAACCAAGGTATCGCCGATGCCCAGACTCGCCCGTACTTCGGCGGGCACCGAGCCGTGCGTCATCAGCGCGGGGTGCTCGATCAGGCTCTCGACCCCGCCGAGGCTCTCGGCCAAGGCAAAGAGCCGGCAGCGTTCGAGAAAGCGGCGGCTATCGTCGAGCGTGCCCGCAAGCTCGGCGGAGATCATTCCGCCGAAGCCGTGCATCTGCTTCTTGGCGAGCGCGTGCTGGTGATGGCTCGAAAGGCCCGGATAGAACACGCGGCGCACCTTGGGGTGGCGTTCGAGCCATTGGGCGATCTTCAGCGCCGAGGCGCAATGGCGTTCCATCCGCAGCGCCAGCGTCTTGAGGCCGCGCAGCGCCAGGAAGGAATCGAATGGACCTTGGATCGCGCCGACCGCGTTCTGCAGGAACCGCATTTTGTCGCGCAGCTCGGCATTCTCGCCGGCGATCGTCACACCGCCGACCATGTCGGAATGGCCGTTGAGATATTTCGTGGTCGAATGCACGACGAGATCGAAGCCCAATTCGAGCGGGCGCTGGATATAGGGACTGGCGAAGGTGTTGTCGGCGATGGCCCAGATGCCGCGCTTTTTCGCAATCGCCGCCACGCGTTCGAGGTCGACAAGCTTGAGCGTTGGGTTGGTCGGCGTCTCGATCCAGACGAGGCGGGTATCTTTTCGTATCGCCGCCTCGAGCGCGGCGGTATCGGTGAGATCGTGATAGCTCACTTGCAATCCCATCGAGCGTTTGCGCACCCGCTCGAATAGCCGCCGCGAACCGCCATAGAGGTCGTCGACCGCAACGATATGCGACCCATGGTCGAGGCACTCAAGCGTGGTCGAAATCGCGCCAAGGCCGGAGGCAAAGGCGAAAGCCGCGCTGCCCCCTTCGAGATCGGCGATGCAGCGCTCGAACGCCATGCGCGTGGGATTCTTGGTGCGGGCGTAGTCGTAGCCCTTGTTCACGCCCGGACTCTGCTGGACGTAAGTGGAGGTGGTGTAGATCGGCATCATGACGGCGCCGGTCGTGGGATCGGGCGCCTGCCCCGCGTGGATGCAGCGCGTGGAGAAGTCGAGTTGGTTCTTTTGCGACATTCAGCCCTCGCATTCCGCCCATGATCGACAAGCGGTCATGCAAAGAATAGCGCGATCAAAGCGCAATACGAAAATAGTTGATCAGGTCGAGCCGCGTCGCCACGCCGAGAAACTGGTCGCCGTCCATGACGATGGCGACGTAGTCCTTGCGGAACAAGGGCAGGAGGTCAGCGATCGGCGCGTCGGCGGAGATAGTCTCGAGGCGAGTGACCATCACGTCCTTGACCGGCCGCGCAAAGGCCTTGTTCGGATCGTCGCACTCGGTGAGCAGCGCGGCGAGCACGTCGCTCTCATCGACCAGGCCGACTACTCGGCCACGGTCGTCGACGACCGGAAGCTGCGATACGTCGGCCGAGCGCATGCGGGCAAACACCGTGCGCAGATTATCCTGCGGCCGCACCACGACCGCGGTCCCCTCGCTAAAACGGCTGACGACCACGTCGCGCACGGTGCCGTGCCGGTCGGGATGGCTCCAGCCTTCCTGCGCCAGAAAGATGGGATTGAACACTTTCGACAGGTACTTCGCGCCGGAGTCGCAAACCAGGCTCACGACTCGCTTCGGCGCCGCTTGCCCCCGGCAATAGCGCAGCGCCGCGGCCAGCAGCGTGCCCGAGGAGGGGCCGGCGAGGACGCCTTCGGCGCGCAGGAGTTCACGCGCGCTGGCAAAGCTCTCGGCGTCGGGAATCGCGAATGCTTGCGACACCAGCGTGAGGTCGGCATTGGGCGGCACGAAATCTTCGCCGATGCCCTCCACGGCCCAGCTTCCAGCCTCCACCATGCGCCCAGTCGCGACGAAAGGAGCGAGCACGGAGCCTTGCGGATCCGCGAGGATCATCGCCGTCTTGGGTGAGGCGAGCCGCATGAAGCGGCCGATCCCGGTCAACGATCCGCCCGACCCGACGCCGACCACGATTGCATCGACGTCGCCATCCATCTGACGCAGGATTTCCGGGCCGGTCGTCGTCTCGTGCGCCTGCGGATTGGCTGGATTGGCAAACTGGTTGACGAAGAAAGCACCGGATGTGCGCTGCGTGATCGCTTCGGCGAGATCTTGATAATAATCGGGATGCCCTTTGCCCACGTCCGACCGCGTGGTCACGACCTCGGCGCCCATGGCCTTGGCGTGCAGCACCTTCTCGCGCGCCATCTTGTCAGGAACGACGAGGAGCGTGCGGTAGCCCTTGCGGCCGCCGACCAGCGCGAGGCCGAGCCCGGTATTGCCGGCGGTGGCTTCAACGATGGTGCCGCCGGGCTTGAGTCGCCCGTCGGCTTCCGCCGCCTCGATCATGGCGCGCGCGGGCCGGTCCTTGAGCGAGCCCGAGGGATTCGCGCTTTCGAGCTTGAGAAAGAGCCGGCAAGGCCCGCGGTCGATGCGCGTCACCTCCACGAGCGGCGTGTCGCCGATGAGATCGAGCACCGATGCCATGGTGATCTATACCACTGCGCTTCCGACACGGCACCGCGCCGTAACCCGGATGAGCGTAGCGAAATCCGGGGTTCTGGCGACGGTGCCCCGCATTTCGCCATAGCGCGTCCTCAACGACGTTCACGCCCATTTTCGACGGACTATGGACGCGCGTAACCGCTATGGCTCATGCGGGCTACGACTTCTGCACGGCAAACAACGATCAGCCGTTCATCCATTCGACGAGCGCTCTGTTCACCGCCTCCGGGCGCTCCATGGTCGAAAGATGTCCGCAGTCCGCAACGATGACGAGCCGCGATCCGGCGATGCCGTCAGCGAGCTCGCGCGAGAGCGCTGGCGGGGTCAGCTCATCGCCGTCGCCGACGAGGACCAAGGTCGGACATTTGATTGTCGCCAACAACGGCCGCGCGTCCGCCCGCGTGATAAGCGCATGCTGCTGGCGCAAGAAAGCCTCCGCTCCGGTTTCCTCGGCCATGAGGCGCACGCGCGTTCTCAGCGCGTCGTCGCCCTGCCGGTTGCGATGCACGAAGAACGGAAACTGCAGCGGCGGAACCTCGGCGAAGCGGCCGTTTTGGGCGAGCGCGATCTGCGGCTTGCGACGCGCGGTCTGTTCCGGGCTTTCCGGCCGCGCCGACGTGTCGAGCAGTGCGAGCTTTTGCACGCGCTGGGGCGCCTGCCGCATGATCGCCAGGGCGAGATAGCCGCCCATCGAAAGTCCCGCGAGCGCAAACCGCGGTGGCGCGGCAGCGAGAATGCCCGCCGCAATCGCATCCATGCTGTCGTCGCGGGTGTGGTCGGCGACCGTGACCGGCCCGAATCGCCACAACGCAGGAATCTGGTCTGCATAAAGTCGCGCGGAGCAGTTGAGCCCCGGGATAAGGAGAATAGGCAGCGGCTCAAGCATCACCAACTCCGCTTCCGATAGGAAAAAATTAAGCCACAATTCGACTTATTGCAGTGCAGCAGGATTGACTTTGAGCCGCGAGCCACTATGTTCCCCCGCAACGGTTGGACCCGCAGGATTCGACCGTCCGTCTCCGCGCAACTTTAGTCGTTGTTCCGTCACCCGGCGCGGCTAGGCTCCGGAGGGTCCCGACTCGAGGTTTCATGTCCTTTTCACAGCTCGGTTTGTCCGAAAAAGTTCTCGCCGCTGTCCAAGCGGCCGGTTACACCACCCCCACCCCCATCCAACAACAAGCCATACCGCACGTGCTCGCACGGCGCGACGTGCTCGGTATCGCACAGACCGGCACCGGCAAGACCGCGGCCTTCACGCTGCCGATGCTCACGAAACTCGAACACGGCCGCGCCCGCGCCAGAATGCCGCGCACGCTCATTCTCGAGCCGACGCGCGAACTCGCCGCGCAGGTTCAGGAAAGCTTCGAGAAGTACGGCGCGGGTCAAAAGCTCAACGTTGCGCTGCTGATCGGCGGCGTCTCGTTCGATGATCAGGATTCGAAGCTCACCCGCGGCGTCGACGTTCTCATTGCCACGCCGGGACGCCTGCTCGACCATTTCGAGCGCGGACGGCTGTTGCTCACCGGGGTCGAGCTCTTGGTGATCGACGAGGCCGACCGCATGCTCGACATGGGCTTCATCCCCGACATCGAGCGCATCTGCAAGCTGGTTCCGTTCACGCGTCAGACGCTGTTCTTCACCGCCACCATGCCGCCCGAGATCCGGCGCATCACCGAGCAGTTCCTACATAATCCGGTGAAGGTCGAAGTCTCCCGCCCGGCGACCACCGTCGCCACCACCGCCCAATTGCTGGTCAAGACCGGCCGCGAGCCGCACGATAAGCGCGATACGCTGCGTCGCGTCATCCGCTCGGCCACAGGCTTGACCAATGCGATCATCTTCTGCAACCGCAAGCGCGAAGTCGCGGCGCTGCATCGTTCGCTGCTCCGCCACGGCTTTTCCGCGATTGCGTTGCACGGCGACATGGACCAGCCGGCGCGTACAGCCGCGCTCGACCAATTCCGCAAAAACGAGGTGACCCTGCTGGTTGCCTCCGACGTCGCCGCACGCGGCCTCGATATTCCCGCCGTCAGCCACATCTTCAACTTCGACGTTCCGCACCATCCCGACGATTACGTCCACCGCATCGGCCGCACCGGACGTGCCGGAAGGAGTGGCACCGCCATTACCATCGTCGCGCCTGCCGACCGCAAGAACGTGGGGGCGATCGAGAAGCTGATCGGGCAGTCGATTCCCTGGATGGGCGGAGAGCCGCAAGCATCCAGCCACGAGCGCGCGGAAGCGAGTGAGCACCGCAAGGGCGAACACGGTCGCCGCGGGCAACGACACGAGCGGCCTGCGCGACACGAGAGCAAGCCCGCGCCGGTCACTCGCCTCGATGCGGTCCGTCCGCGGCATGCACGCAAGCCAGCACACCACGCCGCGCATGCCGATGATGGCGGCGGACATTTGCCGGCGTTTCTGCTGCGACCGGTTCGCGCCAAGGCGTGAGGACCAGGGCGGGCGTCGCACGGACCTCGTTCGCGGCTTAAGCCAGACTAGCCCAGCGCCGCGAGAAGCCCCGCCCGGCGGCGTCTCGACACCTCATCCATGACTGCCGTACCGCACGCGGTACTCGATCTCGCAGCGGCCCAGGCCGAAATCTTTGAGCATGCGATCGTCCACTGCCGCAAGCCGCCGTATGTCGCGACGGGTGCGCAGTTCATCGGCAATCGCGACGATCAGCCATGCCAAGTCGCGCGCCGCCGCCAAACAGAAGTCAGACATCGTCCATTGGCGCTGTGTTGGGGGGCGTGAATCGGCGCTCGAGACGTACATGGCAGGCTCCAAGGAACGGGCATCGGGCAATCTGGAAATTAGCGGGAAGAACCTTCTATAATGGAAGCGAATGTCTATTATGATCAGGATAATGATCGCTTATTGAGAATAGCCATGCCGCACAATATCGACACTTCCCTTCTCAGGGCGTTTGTTGCTGCCGCCGAGACTGGCGGGATGACCACGGCGGCGAGGCTTGTGAACCTGACGCAGGCGGCCGTGAGTCAGCAGGTTAAGCGCCTCGAGGAGATGTTCGGGCGGCAGTTGTTCGAGCGCGACCGTCGCGGGTTGCGCCTTACCCCGAGCGGCGAGCGGCTCCTGGTCCGCGCACGGCGTCTCCTGGCCCTCAACGATGAGGTGTGGGCGCTGATGACGGCGCCCGATTTCAACGGCGAGGTGCGTCTCGGGGTGCCACATGACATTGTCGGCCCATATATGCCGCCGGTTCTCAAGAGCTTCGATCAGGCCTGGCCGGGCGTGCGCGTTTCGCTGGTCTGCAGCACGACCCCAAAGCTGCTGCGCGCGCTCGTGCGCCGCGAAGTCGACCTGACGCTGACAACAGAGTGCGATCACCCGCTGAATGGCGAGACGCTCTTCACGGATCCGCTGGTCTGGGTCGGCGCGCGGGACGGCCGCGCTTACAAACGCGATCCCCTCCCGGTGTCCATTGGCGATAAGGACTGCGCCTTCCGGCCGGTTGTCATCGAGGCACTGAACCACGCCGGGCGCGACTGGCGGCCGGTTTGCGAAGTCAGCAACATGGAGTCACTCCGTGCAACCGTCGAGGCCGATCTCGCCGTGGTGCCGTTGCTCGCCTCAACAGTGCCTAATTCGCTTCAGGTCCTGAGTTTTGGAGCCGGTCTGCCGCCACTCCCAACCTTTCACATCAATCTGCATCTGCCGAGTAAAGGCGCTTCCGACGCCGCGCTCGAACTCTCGCGTCACATCCGCGAACAGTTTGCCGCCCGTTACCGCCGCGCGGCCTGAGGCAGAGGGAACAGCTGCCTCGAATGAGCGCGCGAGGTCGCTACCGTCAACAGCAGCAGCACGAACGGAGCCTAGCGCGCGTTGACGCGGCGATATCGCAACCAACCGGTCGCATTGGTCGCATCGCTCCGCAGGGTTGTCGGTTGAGTTTCCGTCAGGCTCAGATGCGCACCCCACGCCGAATGGATGGTCCGCGAGCGCGAGCGAACCGCCTGCGGCACAGGTTTGGCGGCCCTTGACGACAAAGCTGAGCGGATAATCGGCTAGTTCGCTTGCGCCGAAGGCTTGAGCTTGACGGATTCGCCGCAGCCGCAAGCGGAGGTCTGGTTCGGATTGTTGAAGACGAATTGCGCGGCGAGCTTGTCGGTCTTGTAGTCCATCTCGGTGCCGATCAGAAACAGCACGGCTTTTGGGTCGATCAGCACGCGCACGCCCTTGTCCTCAACCACCTCGTCCGCCGCCTCAATGCGCTCGGCGTATTCCATGGTGTATGCCATGCCCGCGCAGCCGCCGTTCTTGACGCCGACGCGCACGCCGACGATCGGCTGCTCCGCGTTCGCCATCACGTATTTGATGCGCTCAGCAGCGGCATCCGTGAGGCGGATCGCCTGGGGTCTCGGTCGTGCACCCATTTCACCTCTCCTTCCGCCGCCGTGCAGGCGCGGGAGCGGAATCTCTTGTCTCGCTAAAATAACAACGAATTAGTCCTTGTGAAGGCCGGCTTCGGCAAGCGTGCAACGCTCATTTGATCGGTTCCAAACCGCGCGCCCCTAATACGTCGCCCACAGGCCCGGCGTCGCCAGCTCCAGGAGATGGCCGTCGGGATCGCGGAAATAGATGCTGTGTCCGCCGCGCGACCAGGCGGTGCGGCCCTCGATGGCGATGCCGTGCTCACCCAGTCTTTGCTCCCATTGCGGCAATTGATCCGCGGCAATGGCAAAGGCCATATGCAGCGGTCCGTGGCCGTCGTGCGGAGGAATAGTGCCACCCGGCATGCGCACCGTCTCGAGCGTGGCGCCGCGGTGAAACAGCAACAACACGCTTTGCCCGCCGACGTCATAGGCGCGAAATCGGGCGTCGCTGGTCAATTCGGTGAGCCCCAGCACCTGCTCGTAGAAGCGCGCCGCATGGTCGAGGTCGTCGACGTAAAGGCACGTCTCGATCACACGGTCGAGCTTCACGTCTCACCACATATTAAGCATGGCCCGCGCTTCATCCGACATGCGGCTCGGATCCCAGGGCGGATCCCATACGATGTTGACCTTGACTTCGCCCACGCCGGAAACACTCGCCACCGCGTTCTCGACCATGGTCGGCAACTCCTGCGCCGAGGGGCAGTTGGGCGTGGTGAGCGTCATGTCGATCGTCACCGCGCGATCATCTGCGATGTCGATCTTGTAGATGAGACCGAGCTCGTAGATATCGGAGGGAATCTCCGGATCGTAGACGGTCTTGAGCGCGGCGATGATGTCGTCCGTCAGCCGCGCCAACTCGCCCTCCGGCAGTGCCGAGGGCGCGTCCGCTGCGGCCGCAAGTGGGGCCTCGACCGAGGAAGCCCCCGCAGGCCTGTTCGGATCATCGCTCATGCGAAGAAACCCTGCGCCTTGATCAAGGCTTGCGCAAGTCCGTCCACCTCGACGCGCGTGTTGTAAAGGCCGAATGACGCCCGGCACGTAGCGGTCACGCCGAAGCGTGCGAGCAGCGGCATCACGCAATGGGTGCCGGCACGCACCGCGACGCCGGCGCGGTCGATGATGGTCGCGACGTCGTGCGGATGCGCGCCCCTGAGTTCGAACGAGACGATGGGGCCCTTGTCCTTGGTTGTGCCGAAGATGCGCAGCGAGTTGATCTCGCGCAGCCGATCGTGGGCGTACGTGACAAGCGATGCCTCATGCGTGCGGATGCGGGCCTTGCCGATCGAGTTGACATAGTCGATCGCCGCGCCGAACCCGATCGCCTGCACGATGGGGGGCGTTCCAGCCTCGAATTTGTGCGGCGGTTCGCCGTAGGTAATGCGGTCCTCGAACACTTCGCGGATCATCTCGCCGCCGCCATTGAACGGCGGCATGGCCGCAAGATGCTCGTGCTTGCCATAGAGAACGCCGATGCCGGTCGGCCCGTACAGCTTGTGGCCGGTCACCGCGTAGAAATCGCAGCCGATGTCCTGCACGTCGACGTCGAGGTGGACGGCGGCCTGCGCGCCGTCGAGCAGAACCGGAATGCCGCGGGCATGCGCACGCTGCACGACCTCCTTCACCGGCACCAGCGTGCCGAGCATGTTCGACATATGGGTGAGCGCGACCATTTTGGTGCGCGGCGAGAGCAGCTTCTCGAATTCGTCGATGAGGAAGTTGCCCTCGTCATCGACCGGCGCCCATTTGAGCACCGCGCCCTGGCGTTCGCGCAAAAAGTGCCAAGGCACGACGTTCGAATGATGCTCCATGATGGAGAGCACGATCTCGTCGCCGGCCTTGATGCGTTCGCGGCCGAACGTATAGGCGACGAGATTGATCGCTTCGGTGGCGTTGCGGGTGAAGATGATTTCTTCCTTGTGGGCAGCGTTGAGGAAGGCGCGCACCTTCTCGCGCGCGTCCTCGTAGGCCTCGGTCGCGGCATTGGCGAGGTAATGCAATCCGCGATGCACGTTGGCGTATTCGGCGGTGTAGGCGTGGTTCAGCCGATCGAGCACCGCCTTCGGCTTCTGCGCCGACGCCGCGTTGTCGAGGTAGATGAGCGGCTTGCCATAGACCTGCATGCCGAGGATGGGAAAATCCTCCCGGATGCGCTCCACGTCATAGGCGCCGTTCTTGACCGCCGGATGCATTGTCATGCTCGCGCCCCGAGCCAGGCGATGACGCGATCCATCAGCGTGTCGCGCAGCCCCGCGTGTTCGATCCCTTCCACCGCCTCGCCGACGAAAGCCTGGATCAGCAGCGCCTGCGCCTCCTTCGCCGAGATGCCGCGCGCCTTGAGGTAGAACAACAGCTCCTCGTCGAGGGCGCCCGAGGTAGCGCCGTGCCCGCACTGCACGTCGTCAGCGAAGATCTCCAGCTCGGGCTTGTTGTCGGCCTCCGCGCGCTCCGAGAGTAGCAGCGCGTTCGTCACCATCTTGGCGTCGGTCTTCTGCGCGTGCGGCCGCACGATGATCTTGCCTTGAAAGACGCTGCGGCTTTCCTCGTCGAGCACCGATTTGAATACTTCGCGGCTGGTGCAGTCCGCCGCCACGTGCTCGGCAACCAAGGTGGTGTCGGCGTGCTGGCGGCCCTTGAGCAGGTTCGCGCCGCGGATGCCGGCGACCGTACCCTCCCCGCCGAAGCGCACGAATGCCTGGTTGCGCACGACACCGCCGCCGGTCGTGAACAGAAATTCGTTGAAGCGGGCATGGGCGCCGATCGCGGCGATCAGCGTCGACAAATGCAGCGCGCCCGCGCCTTCGTCCGTGATCTTGATATGATCGACATGAGCGGCATCGCCGACCTTCAGCTCGAGCACCGCGTTCACTTGATCTTCGCTCGCGCTCGAGCCGACATGGCTTTCGAGCAGCATCGCGCGGGCGCCGCTTTCAATCACAGCGAGCGAGCGGACGAATATGGACGCCGCTTCGCTGCCGGCATTCACGAACACCAGATGCAGCGGCTGCGCCAGCGCCGCACCTTGCGCGACATGGATCAGCGCGCCGTCGCCCATAAACGCGGTGTTGAGCGCCACCGCGACGTCCTGCGTGGGCACGACCTGGCCGAGATGAGCGAGGAGACCGCGGTCACCGGTGGCCAGCGCCTGCGCCATGGAGCCGATGGTGAGCCCCGGCTCGAGGCGGGCGAGATCGGAAAGCTCGGGGACGAATGCGCCGTCGACGAACACGATCCGGCGCGCATCGATGGCTGTCAGCGTGGCGAGCGCCTCTTTGGCACGCGCCTTCGCGGCGGCATCGGGCGGGCCGGCAAGGGGCTTGGCCTCGCGCATGAGCGCGCGCAAGTCGGTGTATTTCCACTCTTCGACGCGCCGATGCGGAAGCCCTTCGGCCTCGAAACGGCGAAATGCGTCCTCACGCAGCGCGCCGACCGCCGCCGCGCCGGGAAGCGCGTGCTTGACCGCGGCAAAACTCGTTGCGAGTGCGGTCTCGGCCGCAGTCTTGATCGGAAGCACCTCGGCGTTCATCGCAAATTCACGCCATCTCTTCCTGGTATTGGGCATAGCCGGTCGCTTCGAGGTCGAGCGCCAGCTCTCTGTCGCCAGTTTTCACGATGCGGCCGCGCGAGAGCACATGCACGACGTCCGGCACGATATAGTTGAGCAGCCGCTGGTAATGCGTGATCACGACGAACGACCGCTCGGTCGAGCGCAGGGCATTGACGCCGTCGGCGACGACCTTGAGCGCGTCGATATCGAGGCCCGAATCGGTCTCGTCGAGCACGCACAGCCTCGGCTGCAATAGCGCCATCTGCAAAATCTCGTTGCGCTTCTTCTCGCCTCCGGAGAAGCCGACATTGACGCCGCGCCGCAGCATCTCCTGCTCGATGCCCAGCTTGCCCGCGACCTCGCGCACGCGCTTGAGGAACTCGGGCGTGGAAAGCTCGGCCTCGCCGCGGCTCTTGCGCTGCGCGTTGAGCGCGGTGCGCAGAAAGGTCATGGTAGCGACGCCGGGGATCTCGAACGGATATTGAAAGGCGAGGAAAAGGCCCCTGGCGGCGCGTTCCTCGGGCGCAAGCGCGAGAATGTCCTCGCCGTCGAGCAGCACCTCCCCTTGCGTGACGAGGTAGTCGTCCTTGCCGGCGAGCACATGCGCGAGGGTGGATTTGCCCGATCCGTTCGGCCCCATCAGTGCGTGCACGCTGCCGCGGCCGACTGCGAGGTCGAGCCCGTTGAGGATCTTCTTGCCGTCGACCTCGACGTGCAGGTTCTTCACTTCCAGTAAATGCATCTTTATCCCACGCTGCCTTCCAGACTGATCGAGATCAGCTTCTGTGCCTCGACAGCGAATTCCATCGGCAGCTGCTGCAGCACGTCCTTGACGAAGCCGTTGACCACCAGCGCCACCGCATCCTCAGCCGACAGTCCGCGCTGGCGGCAATAGAACAGCGTGTCCTCGGAGATCTTCGAGGTGGTGGCCTCGTGCTCGAATACGGCGGAGGAGTTCTTTGCCTCGATATAGGGCACGGTATGCGCACCGCACTTGTCGCCGATGAGGAGTGAATCGCAATTGGTGAAGTTGCGCGCACCTTTCGCCCGGGAATGTGCCATTACCAGGCCGCGATAAGTATTGTTGGAGCGCCCGGCGGCGATGCCCTTGGAGATGATCCGGCTCGTGGTGTTCTTGCCGAGATGCAGCATCTTGGTGCCGGAATCGACCTGCTGGTGGCCGTTGGAGATCGCGATCGAATAAAACTCACCGCGCGCATTGTCGCCGCGCAGGATGCAGCTCGGATATTTCCAGGTGATGGCGGAGCCGGTCTCCAGCTGGGTCCAGGAGATTTTCGAGTTCTTGCCGCGGCAGTCGCCGCGCTTGGTGACGAAGTTGTAGACGCCGCCGCGACCGCTCGCGTCGCCGGGATACCAGTTCTGAATGGTCGAATACTTGATCTCGGCGTCCTCGAGCGCAATGAGCTCGACCACCGCGGCGTGGAGCTGGTTCTCATCCCGCATCGGCGCAGTGCAGCCTTCGAGGTAGCTCACGTAGGAGCCCTTGTCGGCGATGATGAGGGTGCGCTCGAACTGCCCGGTATCGCGCTCGTTGATGCGGAAATAGGTGGACAGCTCCATCGGGCAGCGCACGCCCGGCGGCACGTAGACGAAGGAGCCGTCGGAGAACACCGCCGAATTGAGCGTGGCGTAGAAATTGTCGGAGATCGGCACGACGGTGCCGATGTATTTCTTCACCAGATCGGGATGCTTTTGCAACGCCTCGGAAATCGGCATGAACAGGACGCCGGCCTTGGCGAGTTCCTCCTTGAACGTAGTCGCCACCGACACCGAGTCGAACACGGCGTCGACCGCCACGCGGCCGTAGCCGTTGCCGCCCTCGGCATCTTCGCCCTCGGGCCGCGCCACGCCTTCCAGCACCGCCACTTCGCGCAGCGGAATGCCGAGCTTCTCATAGGTCTTGAGGATCTCGGGGTCGATCTCATCGAGCGACTTCGGCCCGTCCTTCTTCTTCGGGGCGGCGTAGTAATAGATGTTCTGATAATCGATCGGGCCGTAGTTCACGCGCGCCCAGCGGGGCTCGCGCATGGTGAGCCAGCGGCGATAGGCATCGAGCCGCCACGCGAGCATCCACTCGGGCTCGTTCTTCTTGGCCGAGATGAAGCGGACGATGTCTTCGGAAAGCCCCTTGGGGGCCTTGTCGGATTCGATGTCCGTGACGAACCCGTACTTGTACTGGTCGACGTCGATCCGGCGAACCTGATCGACGGTCTGTGGCAGGGCCGGCATTCTTCCCTCCGCTGCGGTTTCAAGGACCGCGGGTTGGATCAGTCGGTTATGGTCGTTGCGTCTGGCCTGTCTTGACCTCGCGCTTGCTTCAGGCGGCGATGCTCTGTGACTGCTGCTTAGGTAATGATCCGGACACCTTAATCCAAGCTTCGATAAAGCGATCGATCTCGGATTCGGTGGTGCTCGGACCGAGGCTGACGCGCACGCCGGCGCGGGCAAGGTGCGGCGGAACTCCCATCGCCGCCAGCACATGCGACGGCTGGACCTTGCCGGAGGAGCAGGCCGCGCCCGCAGACACGGCGACCCCTTCCAGATCCAACGCAATGACAGCGGTTTCGGCCTTCACTCCGGGCACCGCGAACAACGTGGTGTTGGGCAGCCGCTCGGATTCGGTCCCGAAAATGACAATTGCCGGCGAAGCGGCCTTGAGGGCGCCCTCGAGCCGGTCGCGCAGCACCGTCATGGCCTTCGCAGAGAATTCTGCGCGGGCGGCCGCCGCCGCGGCCCCAAAACCGGCGATTCCCGCGACGTTCTCGGTTCCTGCGCGCAGGCCGCGTTCCTGCCCGCCGCCCTTGATGAGCGGATCGACAAGAGAGAGTTCCGTGCGCCCGATCAGCGCGCCAATACCCTTCGGGGCGCCGATCTTGTGCCCTGACAGGGTGAGGAGATCGGCGCCGAGCGCGTTGATATCGCACGGAATTCGACCGACGGCCTGGACCGCGTCGACGTGCAAGACGCCCCCGGCGGCATGGACGAGCTGCGCCGCCTGTGCCACCGGCTGGACGACGCCGGTTTCATTGTTGGCAAGCATGAGCGAGACCAGTGCGCGGCCCCCGAGCGCAGCCAGGCGCCGTTCGAGCGCCGCAAGATCCAACGCTCCGCTGCCGGTAACCGGCAGGCGCTCGACGCTTCCAGATGGAAATCGTCCGCCAGCGAGGACGGAGGGATGTTCGATGGCCGACACCAGCAGCCGGTCGCGTGCCGCCGCGGGCGCCAGCGCCAACATATTGGCCTCCGTACCGCCGGAGGTGAACACCACGTTGCGCGGCTGTGCTCCCACGAGTGCAGCCACCTGCTCGCGTGCGTGCTCGATCAGACGGCGCGCGGCGCGGCCCTCGCCATGGACCGAAGACGGGTTGCCGTTAAGGTCGAGCGCAGCAAGCGCTGCGGCCCGCGCCTCTTGGCGCAGCGGCGCGGTTGCGTTCCAGTCAAGATAGATGCGGTTCGTCATGCCCTTTAATCGCAGTATTGCCGCGGCGGTGGTGGAACGCCGATGGGGCGCGTAACACCCTCCGAAACCCTTGCTTTTTGCCCCCGCACCCATGCTAGAAAGCGCCCGCCGCGACCGCGACTTCCGGAATCGGCGGCGCCACTTGCCAAAATCTGGAATGGTTCTAGATAGTTACGTGTGCTCGCCGCAGCCGTCAAGCGCGCTTTAGAGGACGCGGCCGCGAGTCGCCATCAACCGTACCATCGAGGTGTTCATGCCCGAGATTATCTTCACCGGCGCCGCCGGGCGCATCGAGGGCCGTTATCACCCGGCGCGGCAGCGAAACGCCCCGATCGGCATCGTGCTCCATCCGCATCCGCAATTCGGCGGCACGATGAACCACCAGATCGTCTATCAACTCTACTATGCCTTCGTGCATCGGAACTTTTCGGTGCTGCGCTTCAATTTCCGCGGCGTGGGACGCAGTCAGGGATCCTTCGACCACGGCCAAGGCGAGTTGTCCGACGCCGCCTCAGCGCTCGACTGGGCGCAGTCGATCAATCCGGAGGCCAGGAGCTGCTGGATTGCCGGATTCTCCTTCGGTGCCTGGATCGGGATGCAGCTGCTCATGCGCCGGCCCGAGATCGAGGGGTTCATCTCGATTGCCCCGCCCGCCAACCTCTACGATTTTTCGTTTCTGGCGCCCTGCCCGTCCTCCGGCTTGATCATTCACGGCGACAAGGACGCCGTCGTGCCGCACAAGGATGTCTGCGGTCTGGTCGACAAGCTCAAGACCCAAAAGGGCATCGTCATCGAGCAGAAGGTGGTCCCCGGCGCCAACCATTTTTTCGACGGCAGAGTCGACGTGTTGATGGAGGCGGTCAGCGCCTATCTCGACAAGCGCCTGAAGGCAGAGCGCAGGCCGAGCGCGGCCTGATCTCATCTTAATTCGCGTCACGCCCCCTCGCCGCGACCCACGATGGCGCGACGAATGTCTTTGCTCGTAATCCTGGCGGTTCTCGCGGTCGCGGCAGGCGGCTACGGGGCGTTGCATTATATGACGTCCGTGCCGGGCAAGCCCCACCGCGGGGCGCTGCCGCCGATCACGAGCGAGGAGGCGGAGCTCGCGCAATCGCTCAAGCGGCACATTGCGACCATTGCCGAGCGCGAGCACAACGTCGTCCACTATGAGGAACTTGAAAAGGTCGCCCGCTATATCGAGGCGACGCTCGCATCGCTTGGCTATGCCGTCGGCCGTCAGGAATTTTTCGCCGACGGCAAGCCGGTGCGCAACATCGACGTCGTGATCGAGCCGGCAGGGCGAAGCGCCGATCCCGAGGTGATCGTGGTCGGCGCCCATTACGACAGCGTCTTCGGCTCGCCCGGCGCCAACGACAATGGCAGCGGCGTGGCCGCGGTGATCGAACTCGCGCGGCTCTTACGCGATCTCGACGGTGTTGGCGCGAAACGCATCCGCTTGGCGTTTTTCGTCAACGAAGAACCGCCCTATTTCATGACCGAGGCAATGGGCAGCCTCCAATATGGGCGCGCGTTGGCGCGGCGCAGGGAACGGGTGGTCGCGATGTATTCGCTCGAGACAATCGGCTTTTATTCGAGCGAGCCAGGAAGCCAAGTCTATCCGGCGCCATTCGGCCTGATGTTTCCCGATCGCGGCGACTTCATCGCGTTTGTGGGCATGATGGGCTCGCGCGCGCTCGTGCGCGAGACGATGCGATCATTCCGCTCGCATACGTCTTTCCCCACCATCGGCGGGGTGGCGCCCCGTTTCGTTCCAGGCATCGCCTGGTCGGATCATTGGGCCTTTGCCGAGCAGGGCTTTCAAGCCGTGATGATCACCGACACGGCGCCGTTCCGCTATCCCCACTACCACCGGCCCAGCGACACGCCGGATAAAGTCGACACGGAGAAGGTCGCGCGCGTCGTAAAGGGCATGGAGCGCGTGATCAGGGATTTCAGCAGATAGTGCTGGCCAAGCAGGTTACGCCATCTACGGCCGCGCCAGGATGCCGCCGGTCAGCGGCTGCGGCGCGCCAGTCGTGGTGGGAAAGGTGAGCGGCAAACCTCGCAGCGTGCGCACCGCAAGATAGGCGAAGGCCTGCGCCTCGAGCGCATCGGACGACCAGCCCACTGCGCTCGCGGTCTCGACCGGCGCGGGGGCAAGGCGCTCCGCCAACATTTGCATCAAGGTCGCATTGCGCGTGCCGCCGCCGGCGACGATCCATCCCGCCGGGCGCCGCGGCAGCAAGGTGATCGCGTGCGCGACCGCGGCGGCGGTGATGGCCGTGAGCGTCGCCGCGCCATCCGGTATGCTCTTGCCGGCAAGTCGCCCTTCCTCCGCGACCCAATGACGGAAGGCATTGCGATCGAGCGATTTCGGCGGCGCCTTGGCAAAAAACGGATGCTTGAGCACGCGTGTCACTGCCGCTCCGTCGACCTTGCCCGCTGCCGCAGCGCGTCCCTCGTCATCCTTCGGCTGACCGGTCCGCAAGCGGAGAAAATCGTCGATCAGCGCGTTGCCCGGCCCGGTGTCGCAGGCGACGAGCTCGGCGTCGCCGTCGATGAAGGTGAGGTTGGCGACGCCACCGAGATTGAGCACGCCGACGGGATGCGGTCGCTTGAGCAGGCGCAACATGGCGCGATGAAACACCGGCACCATGGGTGCGCCGTGTCCTCCGGCGGCCACATCGGCCGCGCGAAAGTCGTAGACGACAGGAATGCCGAGCCTGTCCGCGAGCGCCGCGCCGGTACCGAGCTGGATGGTGAGCCCGCGATCGGGACGATGCAGCACGGTCTGGCCGTGGAAGCCCACCACGGCGACTTCGTCCGGCACCATGCCATTCGCCGCGAGAAACGCTTCGACGGCCTCGGCGTGCATGTCGGTCACCAGCTCTTCCGCCTCGGCGAGCATCGCCGGCCGTGCCTTGCGGTCGGTGAGATTGGCTGCAGCCGCAATCGCGCGCCGCACCACCTCCCGCTCCGGATCGCTGTAGGGGCGATAGCCGGTCGGACCAAGCCGGCCAATCTCCTCGCCGTCGGTTTCGATGAGCGCCACGTCCACGCCGTCGTAGGACGTACCGCTCATCAGGCCGATCGCAATGGCACGCGCCATGCAGGCTCCTTTAGTTGAATCCCGCGCTGGACCTGTTACACCACCGGCCCGAAAGAGGCGACAAAAGAGACGAGGGCATGAGCGCCTACAAATCCGATTTCCTGCGTATTCTCGCGGAACGAGGATTCATCCATCAAGTTTCGGACACCGAGGGCCTCGACGCCAAGGCCGCTGCCGGGCCGATCACTGCCTATGTCGGCTTCGACGCCACCGCGCCGAGCCTCCACATCGGCAATCTGCTGACGATCATGATGTTGCGGTGGCTGGCGAAGACCGGCCATCGCCCGATCGCGCTGATGGGCGGCGGCACGAGCAAGATCGGCGACCCGTCGGGGAAGGACACAACCCGCGCGCTGCTGACCAGCGCGCAGATCGACAGCAACATCGCCTCGATCCGCACGGTTTTTTCCCGCTTTCTCGATTTCGAGGCCGGCGCCATCATGGCGAACAACGCCGACTGGCTCGAGCGGCTGGAATACATCCCGTTCCTGCGCGACGTCGGACGCCATTTCACCATCAACAAGATGCTGACATTCGACTCGGTGAAGCTGCGGCTCGAGCGCGAGCAGCCGCTCACGTTTCTCGAGTTCAACTACATGATCCTGCAAGCCTACGATTTCGTGGAGCTTTACAAGCGCCATGGCTGCATTCTGCAGATGGGCGGCTCCGACCAGTGGGGCAACATCGTCAACGGCATCGATCTCGGGCGCCGGCTGCTCAACGTTCAGCTGTTCGCGTTGACCACGCCGCTGCTGACGACGTCCTCGGGCAGCAAGATGGGCAAGACCGAGACCGGCGCGGTCTGGCTCAACGCTGACATGACGAGTCCCTATGATTATTGGCAGTTCTGGCGCAATTGCGAAGATGCCGACGTCGGCCGCCTGCTCAAGCTGTTTACCGAACTCCCGCTCGAGGAGGTCGCACGCCTTGCTCAGCTGAAGGGGCAGGAGCTCAACGAGGCCAAAAAGATCCTGGCGACCGAGGCGACCGCGCTGTTGCATAGCCGCGCCGCCGCCGAGCAGGCAGCCGAAACCGCGCGGCGCACCTTCGAGGAAGGCGCGCTTGCCGAAACGTTGCCGACCGTCGAAATTCCGAGCGGCACATTCGAACCCGCTCTCAGCGTGCTCGACGCCGCCCTTCACGTCGGTTTGGTGTCTTCGAAGAGCGAGGCCCGCCGACAGATCAAGGGCGGCGGTCTCAAGGTCAACGACATCGCGGTTGCCGACGAGAAGATGGTGCTCACGCCGCGCGACCTCACGCCGGAGGGCGTCGTCAAGCTCTCGCTTGGCAGGAAGCGGCACGTCCTGCTGCGGCCGGTGTGATCGCGGCGGCGGTTCCACCGCTCATCGGCGAACCAATCGAAGGGCGTTCCTAGTACCGGCTGCTCGGCTGGGCGTAGCTTTGCGGCGGCAGCGGAGCATTGCCGCCTGGGAACTCGAAGAACTTGCGCAGCAAGCCCGGCGCCACCGCGGAGATCGGATTGACGCGCAACACGGGCGTGCTCGGCGGACCGACCACCTCGTAGGTCACCCCGAGCAGGCCCTCATTGCTGCCGCCGAGAAACGGCCCAACGATCGGGAGTTGGCCGAACATGTTGTTGAGGCCGTAGAGCGGAACGAAAGTCCCGCGCATGCGCACCTCGTCGCGATGGTAATCGATGTAGCCGTCGACCGTACCTCCGATCGCAGGACCCTTGAGCAGCCCATCGCGGATGGTGAAGCGGCCGAGCGTACGGGTGAACTCGACCCGCAGACGCGAGAACTGGACGCCCGGCGATGGGCCGCCGGGCTGCTCCGGAGCGGCAGCGACGCGCTCCAGCGCCCCTTCTCCGCGCACGATGAAGTCGCGAATATTGAGAATGCCCTCCTGCGGCGCCAAGTCGGCGCTCTGCGGATCGAGCGCAATCCACATCTCGCCGCCGCCGAGCTTCGGATACACATCGGTGAAGCGGAAGAAGGCGCCAGCGTCGTTACTCTCCACGAAAACGACTTGGCGGCCGTTGCTGCCGCGCCCGCGCAAGTCGCCGGTGAGTGGCGCATCGCGTCCGAGTTTGCCGTTCAAGGCAAAGCTCATGATGACGCCGCTGCGGCGTGACACCCGCAGATCGAGCCCGCGCAGGGTCTCGCCGTTAAATCCGGGCACGCTGCCGAGCTTGACGTCGAGATCGACGTCCTTGTCGTGCTTTTGCTTGTTGCTGGCTGGACCGGTCAGCGTCGATTTAACGAAGCCACGTCCGTCGAAAACATCACCACGTACGATCACGCGCAGTGCGCCGTCGGCGCCGCGCTCCGCTTTGAGCGTGGCCCTGTCGCCGTCCGAAAGGGCAAAGACGGGGAAACTGGCGGAAACGACGTCGCCGGAGGCATCCATCTCGACCATGCCTTTGACCGAAGCGCCGGCCCCTTCCATCACCAAATCTTCGATCCGGGTCGCCGTCGGCTGTTTGATGAGCGTGAAGCTCGCGCGACCGGCGCGGCCGGTGGGCTTCAACCATCCGGGCAGCAGGTTGTCGACCTTGGCTTGCGTGAGATCGGCCTCGATGGCTAAGCGGCAGTCGCCGTCATTGGCCCCAACGCGTCCGCTGAGCTTGATCGGCACCGGGCCGGTGAGGAAGCCGGCGAGATCGAACCCGAATTTGCTGCGCGCGCTTTCATCGAGAGTGGCTTGGACGCGGACATCGGCGTCGCCGTCCTGCGGTTTGCGGTAGTCGAGGACGGCGGGAACGCCGTTGATCTTGACGTCACCTCTGATCCAGTGACCGAGGTTGTTGGCGGTCACCTTGAGCAGGGCGGCCTCCACCTTCTGGCCCATCACCATGCGTTCGGCGGCGAAGTTCGCAACGTCCATGTTGATGGTATACAGCGAGGATCCGGGTGCCAGATCCTCCTTGAGCGGCAGCGCGAGCGTCACCTGCGCGGTGAGCGTTCCGCGGCTGGTCGTCGGCTCGACCGGCGCGTTCGAATAGTCGCGCAGCCGCTGCATGCTCAAGAGTTCGGCCGCGGCCGGCACCGATCCGTCGAGGCGAAAGCGGACCTTCGCCGGTGGCCCCTTGGGGAAGGTGTCCGGCACCTCGAACACGCCGTTGGTGATCGAAAGCTTGCGGCCGGGCGATATCTCCACGTTGCCGCGCCCGACATTGATCGCCGCCGTTCGGCCGGAAACGTGCACATGGACGTCAGCGTCGCGGATCGCCGGCAGGCCTTCGACCGGACGGATTTCAGCGCCGTGGCCGATGATCTGGATCGACAAGCCGTCGTCGGGAATGGGCGGGCCGCTCGATTTGAGCGTGGACCAGGGCGCATTGGTCGCGATGTCGAGCCGCTCCACCGTGCCGGCTTGGATGTGGTCGATGACCCAAGCGCGCACCTTCGTGGCCATGGTGACGGGCCAAAGCCGCTTGAGGGCACCGACCGACATGCGCGTGCCGGCAATACCCGCCGTGAGCCGGGGATCGTCGCCGGAAAAATCCAAGTTCCCGGTGAGCGCGACACCGAGATCCGTGTTGCCGATTTCGCTCGGCTCCAGATCGATGCGCTGCTTGATGGGATCGATCCGCAGCTGCAACTGAACGCGGTTGAGGATCAGCGCATTCGGATCGACCGGGGCGGACGCCAGCACCGCGCTGCCGCCGGAGATTTGCAGCGCCCAAACGCCACTTGCGTCGCGTGGCGCCTCGAATTGCGCGATCAGCGCGATGCGGGTGCCGCCGGACGTCACCTGGAACGGGGCGACCAGCGCCCGTCGGCTCTTATCCCAATCGAGAGTGATCTCGGCGCGATCGATCGGAACGCGCACAAGCGGATCGTCAAGGTCGACGATGACCCCCTTCTCCACCAGTATCCGGCCGTCAAGCATATGCGGCATGCCATCGGGACCGATGTTGGCGCGGATGCGCCCGGACAGCGGCAGGTCGGCTTCGTATTGATCGGCGTCCACCCGCATGGCCAGCATCACGTCCTTGGTGGACAGCTTTTGTGTTTCGATGTCGATGATGCGGTGGCCCTCTTTGCCCGGCGTCATCGCCGCGCGTAGTTGCCAAGGGCGTTCAACGCTGTGCGAACCGAGTGCAACCGCGATGCCGCCTCCCTTGGGTCGCGTGACGCTCAGATCAATGTTGGTGAACGTCCATTGCTTGCCGGTGCGCGCATCGTCGACGGTGAGGTTGCCGCCTTGCAGGCCGATCTCGGTGAGGTCCCGGCCGTCGAGCCCGCTCGCGTCCAAACTCTCGATCCACGCGATCAGCGCGGTCAGGTCGGGGACGCCGCTGCGGGTGCTCGCTGGCGCGGCCGGCGCCGCCGGGGCAGTGGAAGCAGCGCTCGCCGGGCGATCGTTCTTTGCCGGCACGCGCATCGGCTCCGGCAGAGCGGGCGCGGCAGTTGCCGAAGCGGTGACGAAGGGGCGCTTGTTGCTACCCGCAAAGACCGTGACCTGGCCATCGGATTCGATGCGCACCGCCATCTCGGCGCCCACCAGGCTCAACCGCTCGGCGCGGATGCGCCCGAGGAGCAGGCTCGCACCAGAGATGCCGACTTCCGCTTTGGGGGCGCTCGCTACGACGGTGCCGTCAGCGTCGCGCACGACAATGTCGCGAATGCGCAGCGAGGTGCGGCTCTTGCTTGCGTCGCGCTCGAGCTGCGTGCCGCCAACCTCCACCTCGTGGTCGGGCCCGAAATTCTCCTTGATCGCCGCGGTCAGCCAGGGCGTCGCGATATCGAGCTCGATCGGGCCGCTGGAGAGGCGCCACCACAGCGCGACCAGCGCGAGCATGAAGAGGCCGCCGAGCGTACCCCCGATGATGGCAAATTGGCGCAGCCGCGGACACCACGCGCGCAGCCGGCTTTCGCAGCGCGCAGCAATCAGCAGCGAGGCCGGTGCGCGCGCAGCCGCACCCTCGCTTTGACCTAATGCGCCCTGTTCGCAAAGCTCCTTGAGGCTCGCCTCCAGCTTTAGGAGAGCCTCCAGACTGGGATAAGATTGCCCCGGCGCCATGCCCCGACTTGGCGTCCCCTCGACCACCGATTCCGCCCCCGTCCCATTCGGACGTGTGAGGCGAACCGGCCCCCTACCGCGGTCGACAAATCCCCGGCACTACAATCGACCTAGCGCCCTCTCCCGCAGTTCAACGCCTTATTAAATCGCCGGAAAAAGGGACGAAAGGAAGGCGCTTGGGCCCCTCGCGCACGGCAAAATACGCCCTTTTCGGGAAGGCGGGCGGGCTCATTCACCAGTCCGGGACCGCAATGACCCGGAAAACTGGTGCTGCCCTACCGGAGAGCGCGCCCCCCATGGGAAGTCGTTGATCCATCGAACTTTCATGACGAAGCTCAAACAAGGCGCAATTTCGGCAGCCCCCGCCTGCATGCTGCGCTCATATCCCGCGCGATGCGGCGCACTCCGCCCCGCTGCCGTTCTCCGAAAATTAACCGTACCGCTTTGAACTGACGCGAGTTAGCGGGTGCGTAAGAGGAACCGACGTAGGAGAGCGGCGGGGAGCGTCAATGCCTCGTCGGTCATTTTCACCGTACCGCGATCCTTTCAGCGCGCCGCGTGGCCCCGCACCGACTCGGTTGGCGGGGCAAAACGCGCGCCGGGTGCGGCTC
>Ga0081455_10001092_pt1 | contig 34084 bp, 31 predicted proteins | sample TabmetS3T2R1_FD_70207 | JGI IMG/M metagenome (GOLD analysis project Ga0081455, IMG submission 70207) | Tabebuia heterophylla rhizosphere microbial communities from the University of Puerto Rico - S3T2R1 | ecosystem: Host-associated > Plants > Roots > Rhizosphere ...
GGGTGCGCCCGGGCCGAGCGCAGCGACGTCGAAGCGGGCGAACTCGTTGCCTCGGAAACGGTCGAGGGATGCTCGCCAGAGCAGCGCCGGCGACCCGACTTCGGCGTCGAGGCCCGAGGGATCCAGTGGCCGGAGAATCGGCTCGCGCCAGTCGGTGTGGTCGTCGCGCTGCTGCAGGGCGGCCCCGATGGCACCGGCCGCCAAGAGCAGAGCGACGCCGAGAGCCACGCCCACGGCGGTGACGACGAGCCGTGCAGTCGACGAGCGCCCGCCGGCGAGTGCCAGTCGAACGCCGAGGCTGACCTCTGACCGGCTCACGACGCCGATACCACCGAGGTCGTGCTCTGCCCGTCGCGCACGACCACCTCGCGTGCCGCGTAGGCCGCGACGCGGGCATCGTGTGTCACCAGCACGACGGTGGTGCCGTCCTCCCGGGTCGCGTCGACCAGCAGGTCCATCACCCGCTCGCTGGCGATCGAGTCGAGCGAACCGGTCGGCTCGTCGGCGAAGAGCACCGCGGGCCGGAGGACGAGCGCCCGCGCCAGCGCGACCCGCTGGGCCTCGCCGCCCGAGAGCTGGCCGGGCCGGGAGCCGGCGGCATCGCCCATCGCCAGGCGATCCAGGGCGGTGTGGGCAGCGGCGAGGGCGGCGCGGCGCCCGATACCGTCGAGCAGAAGCGGCAGTGCCACGTTCTCGACGGCGGGAAGCTCCGGGATGAGCTGGCCGAACTGGAAGACGAACCCGAAGCTGTGGCGCCGCAGCGCGCTGCGCTCGGCTTCGGGCATCTGGTCGATGCGGCGTCCGTCGAACTGCACCTCGCCGGCGTCGGGGATCAGCACGCCGGCCAAGCAGTGCAGCAGCGTCGACTTGCCCGAGCCGCTCGGGCCCATGATCGCCACCATCTCGCCGGCGACGATCTCGAAGTCGACCCCGCGCAAGGCTTGGGTGGCGCCGAACGTCTTGGTCACCTGGCGGGCGGACAGGAGCGGGGTCCCGTTCATTGGGACACCTCCTCGCGTAGGTCCTCGAGCCGGGCGGTGGTCTGGTCGATCCAGCGCAGGTCGGCTTCGAGGTGGAAGAGCGCATGGTCGGCAAGCAGCGCCTGGGACAGCGGCGCCGAGCGTCGCAGGACGGTCAGCTCGCGCATCCGCTGCAGGTGGGCGGCGCGTTGGGCATCCAGGTAGTCGTGCGCCGAGCGGTCCGACAGCAGCGCCAGCACCACCTTGCTGAACAGCACCGTCTGCAGGTGGGGCTCGGGTTGCTCGGGCTCGCGCAACCAGCGTTCGAGGTCGGTCACCCCGGAACGGGTGATGGCGTAGCGCCGTCGCTCCGGACCTTCACCGGACTCGACGCCAGCCGCCTTCACCTTGCGGTCCCGTTCGAGACGCCCGAGGGTCGAGTACACCTGCCCGAACGGCAAGGGCTTCGTGGTGCCAAGGTGCTGGTCGTAGGCCCGTTTCAGGTCGTAGCCGTAGCTCGGCCGCTTCTCCAACAACCCCAGCAACGCATGCGGAACGGACATGGCAGGACTATACACTCAGTGAATAGTCCTGCCAACTGAAGCCTTCACAGCCGGGGGCGGGTCGCCCTTGCCCGACGAGGCACGAGCGGAGCACGCACGGTTGCCGTCACCTGGGGATTCGTCGAGTTCCGGGACTTGTGCGGCGTGCCCGGGTTGGCTGCATCCTCGATGAGGCTGATCCGTGCTCGCGATCCCACAGGTACAACGACGAGATCACCAGTCGACGGCGATGTACTTGCTCTCGAGGAACTCGAGCATGCCCTCGTGTCCACCCTCCCGTCCGATGCCGCTCTGCTTTACGCCACCGAAGGGCGCCGCGGGGTCGGACACGAGGCCCCGGTTGAGCCCGACCATGCCAGACTCCAGGGCCTCGGAGACCGCCAGCCCCCGACCGAGGTCTCGTGTGTAGACGTAGGCCACAAGCCCATGCTCGGTGTCGTTGGCCTGCGCGACCATCGTGTCGACATCCTCGAACGCGACCACCGGCGCGACCGGTCCAAAGATCTCCTCGCCGAGGATGCGGGCGGTGGGGGACACCTGCGTGAGCACGGTCGGCTCGTAGAAGTATCCGACCCGGTCCGGCGCCCGGCCGCCGGTCAGGACCTCGGCGCCATCATCGAGCGCCCACTCGACCAGCTCGGCCACCTTGTCCCTCGTTGCCGCGTTCACGAGTGGACCGACATCCACTCCGGGCTCGAGCCCGGGGCCCACCGTCAGGTCGGCCATTGCTCCGGCCAGCATGCGAGAGAACTCGTCGGCGATGGGCGCCTCGACGTAGAAGCGGTTGGCCGCAGTGCAAGCCTCGCCCCCGTTTCGCATCTTGGCCACCATCGCTCCCGCCAGGGCCGCGTCGAGGTCGGCGTCGGCGAACACGATGAACGGCGCGTTGCCACCGAGCTCCATCGAGCAGTCGACGACGCAGTCGGCCGCCTCTCGCAGTAACACGCGGCCCACCTCGGTGGATCCGGTGAACGACAGCTTGCGCACGCGAGCGTCATGGAGCATGGCCGAGACGACGGCGCCGGAGCTGCTGGAGGGCAGCACATTGACCACACCGGGTGGCACACCCGCCTCCTCAAGCAGAGCGCCGATCGCCAGCGCGGTCAGCGGGGCGGCGGAGGCGGGCTTGAGGACGGTCGTGCAGCCAGCTGCCAGCGCCGGGCCGATCTTCCGGGTCGCCATCGCGGCCGGGAAGTTCCACGGGGTCACGAGGACGGCCACGCCGACCGGCTGGTGGACCACCAGGATGCGATTGTCGCCGCTGGGCGATGTGGCGAGTGCGCCCTCGTTGCGGACCGCCTCCTCCGCATACCAGCGGAAGAACTCGGCGGCGTAGGCGGCCTCGGCGCGGGCGTCTCGGAGGGCCTTGCCGTTCTCCCGGACGATCAGTTCCGCGAGAGCGTCAGCCCGCCGCGACATCAGCTCGAACGCACTTCGCAGGATCTCGCCCCGCTGGCGGGGAGCCCGCGCCGCCCACGCCGGCCCCGCGGCATGGGCCGCGGCAACTGCGTCGAGGCCCTCGTCGATTCCGGCGTCGGCCACGACGGCGATCACGGTCTCATGGGCCGGGTCCAGCACCTCGATCTGCTCTCTCGAGTCGCGCCACGACCCGTCTATCAGCAGCCCGTTCCGGACGTCGTCCACCACCATGGCTACATTATTGACACGTTACTGCATTCATTCCACAGTAGGCAGCAGCCAGGCCCGCCTGTTGACCGCGGCACGCCACGACTGTGACTGGCACGGTAAGGCCGGTGAGCAGGGAACGCGAGCGGGTGGCCAGCGAGTTTGCCGGTGCGGTGAGTGTCGTGACCGGCGCTGCGGGTGGGATCGGCCGCGCCGTGGTCGCAGAACTGTCGGCCAGGGGTGCGCTGGTGGCGGCGCTCGACCTCACGGACCCGCCAGCCGGAGCGCTATGTCTGCGCTGTGACGTCACCGACGAGCAACACGTCGCCGAAGCCCTCGAGCGTGTGTGCAAGGAGCTTGGGACGCCGACGCATCTCGTGTGTGCGGCCGGTGTGGCCTCGGAGGCGCCCGTCGTCGACATGGATGTCAACGAGTGGCGCCGGGTGGTGGACGTCTCGCTGCTCGGCACGTTCGTTTCCACTCGCGAGGTGCTACCAGCGATGCTCGCCAACGGCCGGGGCCGGATCGTCGCGCTCTCGTCCGGGTACGCACGCAAGGGACAAGCGGCAGGGTCGCACTATGCGGCGGCCAAGGCGGGCGTCGAAACGTTCGTCAAGTCCCTGGCGCTCGAGGTCGCCGGCGCCGGCATCACAGTCAATGCGGTCGCGCCGGGTCCCGTGGAGACGGCGATGCTCGAACCGTTGATGGCCCGCTCCGGATGGCGATCGACCATCGAGGCGGCGATCCCTCTCGGTCGCGTGGCGACTCCGGCGGACATCGCCGGGCCGATCTTGTTCCTGTTGAGCGATGACTCGGCCTACATGACCGGCCAGGTGCTGCATGTCAACGGCGGCCTCCTCATGCCCTGACTGCCCAATCGGACGACCGAGAGAAATGGAGACACCACATGCCGTGGATTCCGTGGGTCGAGGAGGACGAGGCGACGGGCGAGCTGGCCGACGTCTACGAACGCGCACGGCAGCGCTTCACCTTCGTCCCTGACGCCGTGAAGATCTTCAGCATCCGCCCGGAGGTAGCGGCGGCCCAAGACCGGCTTCGAGGCGTGGTGCTGGGTGCCGCGTCGAGCCTCGGGGCCCGGCGCGCCGACCTCATAGGCACCGCGGTCTCCGGGATGAACCACTGTGAGTACTGCGGGTCCGCCCATAGTGGTCTGCTCGTGCAGCGCAACGAACTCGAGCAGGACGAGGCGGTCCGTGTCTATCGGAACTGGCGCGAGGTCGACCTGCCCGAAGCCGACGCGGAGATGCTCCGCTTCGCAGAGAAGCTCACGTTCACGCCGGCCTCGGTGACCGAGGACGACATCCGGGCGCTACGCAACCATGGGTTCTCGGATGTGAACGTCTTCGACATCGTCGTGCTCACGGCGTACCGCAACTTCATGAATCGGGTGAACGACGGACTCGGCGTGGGGACGGAGCGGCTCCGGGGCCGCTTCGGATCGGACCTCATCGACGCCATCGCCGCCACCTGACGAGGTCCGCCCGAGCTACGCCCGCGCGCCGCGAGGCGCGGAGTCCGCCGGCATCGATCACGGTTGACGCCAGATGATAGAGTTCTGTCGTCTGAATACAGTCGTCATTGTGAGGGGACGATGGGCGATTCGGTGCGTATGGTGCGGAAGGTCGCCAGCTCGTTGGTCACGCTGGCGCTGGTGTTGGTGGCGGTTGCCTGCGGCGATGACGATCAGACGACCGAACAGGGGTCGGACGCGTCCGCGCCGGAGGAAGACGTGGTGGGGGTGACGGGCGCCTGCCCCGACAAGGGAGGCGCAACGTTCGGGCTCGCCACGCCGATCCCGATCGATTTGTTCGAGACGTACAAGCAGGTTGTGACGACGCAGGCGGAGGAGGCGGGCCATGAAGTCATCAGCGTGACTGGCCCGCTCCCCCCGAACCCCAGCCAGCAGGTGTCTGACGTGAACTCGCTGATCGACCGCGGGATCGACGTGCTGATCGTGGCGCCGATCATCCCCCAGGCGATGCAGCCGGTCGTCGAGCGCGCCAACGCCCAGGGCATCCCGGTCGTGGGCATCGACATCGCCGAAGACCTGATGGGCGACTACGTGACGACCATCACCTCCGACAACTTCGAAGGTGCGCGCCGGGCCGCGCTGAACATGGGCAGCATCGTCGGGGAGGGCGGGTCCGTCGCGATCATGAACGGCCCGGAGTTCGTCGGCAGACCACTGGTGGAGCGGGCCAGGGGCTTCGCCGCCGGTGCCGAGGAGGCCGGTCTCCAGGTGGTGGACACCGAGATCGACGCCACCATCTCCCCGGAGGGTGGAGCGGCGATCGCGAACGGTTGGAAGCAGCAGTTCCCGGACCTGCAAGGCGTCCTCGTGTATGGAGATCCGGCCGGACTTGGTGTGCAATCCGCTCTGGACGGCAGCTGGGATCCAGTCGTCATGTCGATGAACGGTGAGGTCGCGGCGATCGAGGCCGTCGAATCCGGAACCCTCGCCGCGACCTACGACCTGGTCCCGGTGGTGCACGGGTATGCGCTCACGTATGCCGCGGAGCAGGCCTTCTGCGGCGACGAGCTCCCGCAGGAGATGAAGGTCGACGTTGTGCAGGTCGATGAGTCGAACGTGGGGTCGTGGGTCCCACTCGACGAGCAGCAGGAGAGCCCCTTCACCTTCCGACTCGAGGACCGGAATGGCACGAGCTTTGTCGAGCTTCCGGAGGGATTTCCGTTCGCACAATCGAACTGACGGCGGGCGTCGGACGTTCCGGTTCGCCGGGCCCGTGGGAGAGCGGCCACCGATGCTTGTCGACCGCCGCTGACGACCTTTCGGACTGCTGATGCAGCAAGCAACCGAGCGGTGCCCTCTGACCGCACGAAGCGACAGTCCCAACGATGGCCCCGACGACATCGTGCTCGCCGCCGAGGGAATCACGAAGCGGTTCGGCACGGTGGCAGCCCTCGCTGACGTGTCGATCGAAGTCCGCCGAGCAGAGATCGTTGCGCTGGCCGGTGAGAACGGATCGGGGAAGTCGACACTTGCGCGGATCCTGGCGGGATTGCTCCCCGCCGACGCAGGTCGCGTGCTGCTGGACGGCGTGCCGCTTCACGCTCACCGCCCCCGCGAACGCCTGGACGCGGGAATCGCACTCGTCGCGCAAGAGCCGACGGACCTTCCGGGGATGAGCATCGCGGAGAACGTGCTACTGAGCCGGTTTCGGCACCCGTCGATGCGCGTGCGGCGGCGCGCGTTGGCGGCAGAAGCGGCGCCCTATCTCGCGGCAGTGGGGATCGATGGCGACCCGAACCGGCTCCTTCGGTCGCTGCGCGAAGGTGAGCGCGAGCTCGTCGAGCTGGCGAAAGCGCTGGCGTCCGAGCCACGAGTGCTGATCCTCGACGAGGCAACGGCCAGGTTGCCGGACCCCGAAGCCTTCATGGAGCTCATCGATCGCCTGCGGCGGCGGGGGATGGGCGTGGTCTTCATCACGCATCGGCTGGCGGAGATCCGACACCTGGCCCAGCGTGCGGTGATCCTGCGTGATGGCCTGAGGGTCGGCGAGCTCGCGCACGCTGAGCTCACCGACGAGCGCCTGAGCGCCATGATGGTCGGGCGCGAGCTGGGTGAGATGTTCCCGACACGAGCTCCCCCCGCCAAGGCCATCGTCCTGCGCGTCGATCGTGTGATGACCGAGCGCGCCACCGAGCCCGTATCGCTCGAGGTCCGCGGCGGTGAGATCGTCGGCCTCGGGGGTCTCGTCGGATCCGGACGCAGCGAGCTGCTCGAGTCCATCGCCGGAGTCCGGCGGCGGCCTGCCGGTGATGTCTTCGTCGGCGACGCGCGGCTACGGCGAGGATCGGTGAACGCCGCATTGAGCATGGGCGTGGGCTTCCTCGGTGAGGATCGACACCGGATGGGCCTGATCCTGCACGCCGGCGTGCGGGAGAACCTGGAGCTCTCGCGCTCGCGGCCGCTCGATCTGGTCCACCGCCGAGACGAGCGGGCACGCGCCGCCGGTACCGTGGCGCGTTTCGGCATCCGATGCGCCGACCCCGACAGCCCCGTCAGCACGCTCTCGGGTGGCAACCAGCAGAAGGTGGTGGTTGCGCGCTGCATCGTTCGCAACCCGCGCGTCCTGCTGCTCGACGAGCCGACGCGCGGTGTCGACGTCGGGGCAAGGGCGGAGATCTATCGGATCGTTGCCGACATGGCGGCGTCGGGTGCCGCCGTGCTCATCGCATCCTCGGACCTGGGCGAGCTCCTCGGCCTCTGTGATCGGATCATCGTGCTCCATGAGGGCGCAGTGGCGGGCGAGCTCCGAGGGCACGAGGCGACCGAAGAGCGCATCTGCTTGCTTAGCGGGGGAGGAACGGAGGTCGATCGTGACCCTACCGACTAGCGCAGAGACGTCGACCCCACCGGTGCCCAGCGCCGAGACGCGGCGACCTCGCCGAGGGCATCGGCGCATGCTCGCCTGGCTCGGGCGGTCGAGTTCCGTGAACGCCGGGGTCGGCGTGATGCTGCTAGCGCTCATCCTCGGCCTGTGGCTGACGGAAAGCACCTTCGCGACATCCGACAACGTCGTGAATCTGCTCGAGGCAAACGCGTCGCTCCTGATCGTCGCCGTCGGGCTGACATTCGTGATGCTCGCCCGAGGCTTCGATCTGTCGCTCGGCGGCATGCTCGCCCTGACCGGGGTTCTCGTCGCCCAGTTCCTGGGGAGCGGGTTCGGCATCGGCTTTGCGATCACGCTGGCTCTGGTCTTCGCGCTCGCTGGTGGTCTCGGGCTCAACGGCCTTCTCATTGCGGGTGTCCGACTGCCGTTCCTGGTCGTCACGCTGGGTACGGCGTCGCTGTTCCGAGGCGTCGCGCTCGTTCTCACTGATGGCACCACCAAGCCGCTCTTCGATCAGCCGTTCCTGGTGTCGCTGGGGACCGAGCGGGTCCTCGGAGTGCCGTGGTCGGTGATCATCGCGTTCGTCGTGCTCGTCGTGGCGATGCTCGTCCTTCGATACACCGGGTACGGCCGAATGGTCTACGCCGTTGGCGGCAACGAGGAGGCAGCCCGGATCGCGGGCATACCGGTGGCCGCTGTGCGCTTTTCCGTCTATGGCATCGCGGCTGTGCTCGCTGGGCTCGCGGGCATCCTCGAGGCGGCACGTCTGACGTCGGCCGCACCGACCGCGGCCACCGGAATCGAGCTGACTGCGGCCGCGGCCGTGCTGCTCGGCGGGACGAAGTTCACCGGCGGTCGCGGTGCGATGCTGGGCACGCTCCTCGGGGTGCTCTTCCTCGGCGTCCTCGCGAACGGGATCACCCTCGCCGAGATCGAGGCGTACTGGCAGAGCATCGTGGCCGGCATCGTGGTGATCGCTGCGCTCCTCCTGGATCGCGTGGCGCGGGGAGAGCCCGAGTGACCGAGCTGGCCCCAGGAAGGTGGGGGGGTGAACAATGTAGACAGTAGACTTGACACGGCAGACGGTCTGCGACCAGGATCGATGGGACAACGGTGGGCGCCGGCCCACCCGGGAGATCGACCGGGGGATCGTGAACATGGCGACGACCGAGAGCGAAGAACGCGCCCAGGGCGGCGACCAAGGCATGCCGCCCCGCTACCGCGTGTACGACATCGAAACGCTCGTCTATGACACGTCCGGCAACGTGGTCGCCGAGTGGAGCGACCAGCAGGAGTTGTGGCTCGAGCCGCCCGTAATCGCCGTCCGTCGCACCCGGACGCTCCCGGATGGGTCCTCGCTCGTGTACGAGGACCGGGGTGAGCTGGGACCGGACTTCCAGATCAGCGGTGACGACGGCTTCGGTGGTGCATGGTCGGGCCGTCCCCTTCCGCAGGAGGGCATGATCTTCACTCAGGGGAGCGGTCCCAAGGCCTCGTTCCACATGACGAGCTGGGTCGACCAACCAGGCGAGGAGCGATGCCTGCGCGTCCTGGACGTCCACGAGCCCGTCGCGTTCCTGACCGAGGAGCCACTCGCACCCGGCCGCTACTACGTGCGGACTCGTGACCACTTACGTTCTGCGAGCAACGACGTCCCGGATTCGATGAAGCAGCCCGCATCCTGATGGGACTGGGTCCCACCGCGCGCGCAGCGAGCGTGCTGGAGAAGACGTGAAGCAGCTCGCGATCGACGTCGGCGGGACGTTCACCGACTGCATCGTCTTGGACGAGTCCGGGCGGGTCTCGAGGTACAAGGCACCGACGACGCCTGACGATCCGACTGAAGGGCTCTTCGACGCACTGCGCAAGGTGGCCACGGCACAGGGGGTGGGTCTCGAAGACCTCCTGGGAGATGTGGAGCGGATCGTGCACGGCACGACAATCGGCACCAACGTTCTGCTCACGAACCGGGGTGCCCGAGTCGGTCTGATCACGACCGCGGGGTTCCGGGATGTGATCGAAATGCGCCGCGGCATCAAGAACCTCCGTGGCTCGATGTTCGACCAGTTCGTCGAGCCGTACCGCCCCTTGGTGCCACGCCACCGACGGATCGGGATCGCCGAACGAACGCTCTACACAGGCGAAGTCCTCACGCCCCTGGCAGACGACGACGTCCGGTCCGCCGCGCGGCGTCTGGTGAGCGACGGCTGCGATGCCATTGCGATCGGGTTGCTGCATTCGTACGCGAACCCGGCCAACGAGCTGCGGGCCAAGGAGGTCGTGCGGGAGACCGCCCCCGATGTGCACGTCGTGGCCTCTCACCAGATCCTCCCCGTGTGGCGCGAGTTCGAACGATTCGCGTCGACAGTGGTGAGTGCCTACATCGGGCCTGCTCTCACGGCGTACCTGACGCGTTTGGAGCGCGCGTTGCGCGACGCACGCTTCGACGGTGCCCTGCTCATGATGCTGACCAATGGACTCGTGCAGGTCGTGAGCGAGTGCTACGACCGCGCGGTCTACCTGCTCGGCTCGGGGCCCGCCGCCGCACCATCCGGATCCCTCCAAGTCGCCGGCCAGCACGGCCGGTCGAACCTCCTGTCCGTCGACATGGGGGGCACGAGTTTCGACGTGTGCCTCGTCCGAGACGGCGAGGTCCCGACGACGACTGAAGCGTGGGTGGGGGAGGAGCGCGTCGCCATCCGCATGGTCGACGTCTCGAGCATTGGTGCGGGTGGAGGCTCCATCGCGTGGATCGATGCGCTCGGCCTGCTGCGGGTCGGGCCGATGAGCGCCGGCGCAGACCCGGGGCCGGCGGCCTACGGTCGGGGTCACGCGCCCACCGTGACGGACGCAGATCTCGTGCTCGGCTACATCCCGGCGGATTACTTCCTCGCCGGCCAGATCGAGCTGGACGTCGACCGGGCGAGCCGGGCCCTCGGCAGCGTCGGCGCGGAGATCGGCCTGAACGCCGAAGAGACGGCGCGCGCCGTGTACGCAACGGTGACCGCGGAGATGGCGGGTCAGATCACCGAGGTGTGCACCAAGCGCGGATACGACGTGCGGGACTTCGTCATGGTTGCGGGCGGCGGCGCCGGAGGCGTACACGCCGCGGCCATCGCCCGGACCCTCGCGATCCCGACGGTCATCATTCCCCGCGTCGCCGCGCTGCTGAGCGCCTTCGGCATGTTCACCATGGACCTGGGGCAGCAGTACGCACGATCCCGGTTCCACGACCTGGCACGAGCCGACGCCGACAACGTCGAGGCGATCTACGCCGAGATGCGAGACGAGGCCAAGACGTCCTTCTCGAGGATCGGCGTGCCCACCTCCGATCTCCGCTTCGCGTCCACCGTCGACATGCGTTATGCCGGCCAGTTCCACGAAGTGGAGATCGAACTACCCGACGGCGTGGTCGACGACGCTGCCCTGGCGGAGCTAGTCCGGCGATTCCACGACCGGTACGAGGTGCTCTACGGATACCAGCTACCCCAGCAGCCCGTGGAGTTCCTGACCTTCTACTTGAGGGCCACCGCGCCGCGACGGCCGTTGGAGGTGGCGAGCGAGGGGCCCAGCAGTTCGAACCTCGACGGCGCGCGGCGTGGAACCCGCTCCTGTCTGTTCGACGATGGCTGGCAGGACACACCCGCGTACGACGCAGACCTACTCCACCCCGGCAGCGTCCTCGAAGGCCCAGCGCTGATCGATGATCCGACCACCACGGTGGTCGTGCCCGCAGACTTCACATGTGAGGTCGACCCGCATCGGAACCTCGTTCTGCGTGCTCGGGAGCTCACATCGGCCGCTCCGACCCAGGAGGCCACCGCGACCGGACGAGGAGACACGACATGACCCATGCCGATGTCGCGGTCGACCCGATCACACTCTCGACGGTGTGGCACTCGTTCCAGACGACATGTCGCGAGATGCGCCATCTCGTGGAGCGCACCGCACAGAGCTTCCTCATGGGCCAGCTCAAAGACGTTTCCGTCGGCGTCTGGCGCGCCGACGGGGCGACGGTCGCGATGCCGGAAGGGCTGCTGAACCAGTTCCTGGGCACAGGCTTCGCGATCAACTCGATCAAGGAGAAGTTCAAGGACGACCTGCATCCCGGTGATGTGATCCTCACCAACGATCCGTACCACGGTGGGCACAACGTCCATCTCCCGGACTGGGGATTCATCCGTCCCATCTTCTGGGAGAACGAGCTCTTGTTCTTCACGCTCGTGCGCGGCCACCAGATGGACACCGGCGGATCGTTCCCAGGCGGTTACTTCCCGAACGGTTACGACATCCACGCCGAGGGAATCTGCATCCCGCCACTCAAGGTGCACGACAAGGGCGCCGAGAGATCCGACCTGCTCGAGCTCATCTGGAACAACGTGCGGTTCCGTGACGCGGTGCGGCTGGACAACTACTCGATGATCGCCGCGACACGTCTGGCTGAGGAGCGCACCCTCGCGCTCCTGCAGCGGTACGGGAAGGACACCGTTCTCACCTGCGTCGACGAGATGATCGACCGCACCGAGCGAGCAGTGCGTGCCGAGGTCGCCGCGATCCCCGACGGTACCTACTCGGGCGAGTCCGCAACCGATGACGACGGGACCGTGCTGGACGAACCCGTCTGGGTGCGCGTCGACGTCGTGGTCGAGGGTGACCAGCTGACCATCGACTTCTCGCGCAGCGATGCGCAACGAAGGGGCTACATCAACAGCGTCTACGCCGCCACGTATGGCACGGCCGTGGGGGCCGCGATCCTGCTCTTCGACCCCGCTCTCGCCGACTACCACAACGAGGGGTCATTGCGGCCGATGACGGTCGTCGCACCGCTCGGGAACGTCACCAACGCTGAGTACCCGGCGACCGTGGGGGCCGGGCCGGTGAACGTCGGCACCCAGATCATGGAGGCGGTGACCGAGGCGTTGGCGAGGGCGAAGCCCGAGCGGGCAATGGCCGCCTGGGCCAAACATCGGGGTGACTACACGTTCGCCGCGGACCCCAGGATGGGCGGAAGGCCCTACGTCCGAACGACCTTCGACTACGACGGAAGCGCCGGCGCCGTCTGGGGCCACGACGGGCCCACCGGTCCGACAGCGATGGGAACACTCGCGTCGGTCATCCGCGGCAACATCGAAGAGGCGGAGATCCGGTTTCCGTGGCGGATGCTCAAGCTCGAGGTCGTTCCCGACTTCATGGGAGCGGGTCGCTGGCGCGGTGGCGGTGGCGTCGACTGGCGGGCAGTGAACGAAGGGACCGACGGGCGCATGGCCACCGGCAGCTCCGACGGTGACGAGATGTTGGGCAAGGGCGTGCTGGGAGGGCATCCGACCCCGCCGTGCCGCACGTTCCTCCTCAGAGGCGACGAGCGCATCAGGGTCAAGCCCCACCGCATGCAGGAGATCCGGACCGGTGACGTGCTGGTCAAGCTCAGCTCCGGCGGGGCGGGGGTGGGTGATCCGCGCGAGCGCAACGTCGCCGCGGTCATCGAGGACGTGCGGAGCGAGGTGGTCACGGTCGAGGCCGCACGCGCCTTCTACGGCGTCGCCCTCGACGCCGACACCCTCGAGATAGACGGCGAGCTGACCGAAAAGCTCCGGTCGGTACCCCCGACCGAGGAGGTCCATGTCGTCATCGACGAGGAGCAGTTGACCGTGCGTCTCGACCAAGACCCTTCGGCTCACCCCTGAACGGAACGTAAGGAGACGGCGATGGCAACCGTCCAGACGAAGCGAGCTTCCGTGCCGCGCGCACTGCGAACCGGGCTCCGGAACTACTGGTATCCGGTGCTGACGTCCGCGCAGCTGCCCGCGGACGCGCCGGTCGGCGTCACGCGCCTCGGGGAGGAGCTGGTTGCCTGGCGCGACGGCGAGGGCGTGGCACATGTCTTTGCCGACCGTTGCGCACATCGGGGAGCCCGCCTCTCGATCGGTGACGTCGTCGACGGACGGCTCCAGTGCCGTTATCACGGCCTTCAATACGACGGTACCGGCCAGTGTCGCCTCGTCCCGATAGAGCAGCGCTACGACGGCCGTCATGCGCAGCGCCTGTGCTCGACCTCGTACCCGACCGAGGAGCGGGCCGGGTTCGTTTGGGCTTACCTGGGCACCAGCACGAGCGTTCCACCGCTCGAGATGCAGCCGGAGTTGACAGATCCGCGCTACGTATCAGTCGTTTGGGAGACGACGTGGAATGCCAACTGGCTCCTGATTCATGACAACACGTGCGACCCCTACCACGTGCCATTCCTCCATGGTCACTTCGTGACCCGCGTCGGCGCGAATGGGCTGGAGATCGAGAAGCTCCCAGACGGCAACCCGATCGTTACGCCGGAGGCGTTCGGCGTACTCGTCACCGAGGACTTGGTGGCGACCTCCACCGAAACGACCGTCCTCGTCCGCCGCAAGTCGGCAGGCGAGGACCACAACGAGAGCTTCGACGAGGTCCAGTTCACCCTGCCCTGCCTGGCGTCGGTGTGGGTGCCGGTTCCCGATGGCGGTTCCGCGGTGCGACTGCACCAGTACGAGCTACCGATCGACGAGGAGCGAACGGTCGTCTACTCGTGGGCGGGACGCGTGGCTCAGGAAGCCGATCGCGAAGCGACGCGTGGCCTTCTCGACGAGTTCTTCCGACCGGTGACAACCCAGGTCTTCGACGACGACTCGTGGATCACAGAGAATCAACCTGATGTCGAGGTCGCGTGGGCGGAGGAGAACCTGCTGTCGTTCGACGTCGGTCCGCCCAGAGTGCGCAAGGTGATCCGCGATGCATACGAGCGCCAGTTGCACGACAGCGCGCCGGCGGCGTCGAGAGACGGAGCGCACTGACGTCGCGCTCCCGTCCCGGCATCACTTCCCTCGCGCCAGACTGGCGGCGACCGAGGCGATCCGCTCGGTCGTGGGCACGATCTCGTCGAGAAGCGCTTCGGCAAAGGGAGAGGGTGCCTCGTGGCTGCACACCAGCCTGGCCACGGTCGATGGCGCTTCCTCGAGGACGCGGGCCATGAGGTAGCTCGCCGTGCTCCCTGGGCCACGAGCCTCGTCGACGAATAGCGTCGCCGGATGGTTCCTCACGGCGCCGAGCACATCGGCGATCGGAAGTGGTGCGAGGGTTCGGAGGTTCAGCACGGACGCGCCGATCCCGCTCGCTTCGAGAGACGCCGCCGCCGCTAGCGCGCGCTGAACCATCAGCGAGTACGCGACGATCAGGACGTCGCTGCCCCGCCGCAGCAGATCGGCACGACCGATCCTCGCGTCGGGCTCGTCTGGAACGTCGCCCGTGGCGTCGGCGAGCAGCACGTGATCGACGAGGAGGACGGGATCATCGCCCCGCAGAGCGGCGCTGACCAGTCCGTCGACGTCGGCCGGAGTGGCCGGTGCGAAGATGCGCAGCCCGGGGACGTTCTGGAGCATGGCCTGGGGCGTGTGCTCGTGCTGCGCCCCGGAGGACCGGCGGGAGCCGGCCATCACGTGGAACACCACGGGGGCCGTCACCAGGCCGCCCGAGAGGTAGCGGACGTTCGGAGCTTCGTTCGCGATCTGGGGCCAGGCGTAGAACATGAAGCTCGACGTACCGATCGGTACGAAGGGGCGGAGCCCAGCCATCGCCGCGCCGATCGCGAATCCGCACTGCGTGGCCTCACTGATCGGTGGCCACAGGATCCGGTCGGCATAGCGCTGCAGCAGCCCGTCGGGCGGGTTGAACGGCGCGCTGACGTAACCGCCGACGAGCATGACGCGGCCATCTGCATCCAGCTCTCGGCCGAGTGCTGCCGCTCGCGCCTGCCAGTAGGCGACGGTCGAGGTCACGAGCCCACGACGTCCCTGAACGCGGTGTCGGGCGGTGCGACCGGCGCCAGCCGCGCGCGGCGAACGGCATCGTCGACCTCGGCCGTGATCCGTCGATCGATGTCGAGCATGCGGTCGAGCGCGAACCCGGTGGAGATGAGGCGCCGGCATTCGTTCAGCAGCGGATCGTCCGTCGAGCGCCAGGCGTCGTCGGCGTCGCCCTGGGCGTCGCGGAGGTCGGTCGGACCGGTTGCGTCATGCGGGAAGAAGGTGGCGTTCCCCGGCCAGCGTCCGGCCTGCGCATCGAGGAAACGGGGCCCAGAGCCGTCACGCACGTCACCGGTCAGCGCTTCGAGCGCTTCGAGTACGGCCGCAGGGTGACGGGCGTCGACGGCCGTCCCGTGGACCGCGTGGGCCTCGGCGAGGGCCAGCAACGATGCCGCGCTCTGGTAGTCATTCGCCCGGTCGGCCTCGGCAGCCGCGTTGTTCTCGCAGACGAAGACGATCGGCAGGCGCCACAGGCTCGCGAGGTTGAGGCTCTCGTGGACGGCGCCTTCTCCGAACGCCCCGTCACCGAAGAAGCAGAAGCACACCGCCCCCTCACGTGAGCGGGTCAATGCATGGGCCTGGCCCAACGCAATGGGAACCCCGCCACTCACCATGGCGCTCGTATGCAGCATCCCGACCCCGGGGTCGGACAGGTGCGTGCTACCGGCGCGGCCGCGTTGGTGGCCCAGGTCGCGGCCGAAGATCTCGGCGTACATGACGGTGAGATCCGATCCGAGTGCAGCCAGGTGGGCGTGGTTCCGGTAGGTGGTGGTGACCAGGTCACTGGCTCGACGCACTCGGGGGAGAGCGGCCGCCGTGGCCTCGAGGCCGATCGAGACGTGAAAGTGGCCGCGAACCGCGTCAGCGTTCGCAAGCAGGAACTCGTCGAATCGCCGCGCGCGAAGGAGCCGCTCGAGCAGCTCGGTGGTTCGGACCGCAGTCACGGTTGCCACGCGCTCATGCCTGCAGGAGCCGCTTCATGGCGCCGGCGACGTCATCGGCGTCTAGTGCGTACGCGTCCTCGAGGCTGGCGGCGGCCGGGACGGGCGTCGCAGGCGAGGGGAGCCGCGCGATCGGAGCGTCCAGCTCCCAGAACGCCACGTCCTGGACCATCGCGGCGATCGTCGCCGCCAACGCTCCGGGACCCGCCTCGTCGTGGAGGACGAGCAGCCGCGAGGTGCGCGTCACAGAGTCGACGACCGGCTCGACGTCGAGCGGCGCCAGGCGCTGGACGTCGACTACCTCCGCCGAGGCCCCGATGGCGGCCGCAGCGTCGAGGGCCAGGTGGACCAACCTTCCGGTCGCTGCGACCGTCAGCTCAGAGCCGGTGCGCACGACTCGGGACCGCCACGGCGAGCCCGAATCGCCGGGAAGGTCTTGACGGCTGTAGAGCAGCGCACGATCGGCGAACACGACGACGGGGTCGGGATCAGCTGTCGCCTCCAAGACCGCAGCCGCCGCCAGCTTGGGGCTCGCGGGCGCGATCATCTTGATCCCGGGCACGCCCGAGATCCACGCGTCGAGGCGCTGGGAATGCTGGGCTCCCCAACGCGTGCCACCGCCACCGATCGTCCACACGGCGAGTGGCACCGAGTAGTTGCCGCCGCTCATGAAGTGGATCTTCGCGGCGTGGTTGAACAGTTGATCGGACGCTGCGGTCATGAAGTCGCAGAACATGAGGTCGACGAACGGGCGGGCCCCTCCCAGGGCCAAGCCGACCGCGACGCCCATGACCGCGCCCTCACTGATCGGGGTGTTGCGTACCCGCTGCGGACCGTGCCCGTCGACGAGCCCTTTGGTGAGGCCAAACGGGCCGCCGGCGGTGACGTCCTCGCCGAGCACCATCACGGTGCTGTCCGACGTCATCGCCTGGTCAAGCGCATCCCGCGCGGCTTGGACGAGAGTTGGACGGGTCACGGCTGGCGGCTGAACACCAGCTGGGCGGTGTCGTGGAGGCTGGCCGGCGGATCGGCGAGCACATCGGCCAGTGCACGCTCCGCGGCGATGGTCGCGGTCCGACGCACCGCCGCAAGCGTCGCCGTGCGCTCGCCGTCGTCCACGAGGGTGGCCGCCAACCGCTCCATCGGATCGTGCGGGTCGGCGGCTGCGGAGCGTCGTGGGTCTCCCTCGTAGTGAGCGCGCATCCGGGTGATCTGGCACTCGAGCAGGGCCGGGCCGCCGGCCCGGACGTGCTGCAGCAGCCGGCCGGCCGCAGCGCGCACGGTCAGGACGTCGCCGCCGTCGATCGTCTCCGCCGGCATTCCGTAGATCTGGGCATGCGCTGTGACCGCCTCGACCGTGGTGTGCTCGTCCCGAGTCGTGAACTCCGCCCAGCCGTTGTTCTCGCAGACGAACAGGACCCGTGCACGCCACAACGTCGCCAGGTTGAGCGTTTCGTGGAACACGCCCGTCTGGACCGCGCCGTCGCCGAAGAAGACGATCGAGACAGCGTCAGGGGGGAGGGCCAGCGCGTGCCCAAGCGCGATCGGGAGGCTCCCGCCGACGATGCCCGTCGCCAGGACCACACGCCGACCCATCAGGTGCATCGAGCCCCCGCAGCCGCGACACAGGCCAGTCGCACGGCCCGCTAGCTCGGCAAGGAGCGCGCCGGGATCCTCGCCCGCGGCGAGGAAGTGCCCATGGCCACGGTGTGACGTGTAGACGCGGTCATGCTCGCCAAGTAGGCCGAGGACGCCGACCGCCACGGCCTCGCCACCGGTGGAGAGATGAAGTAACCCAGGCAGGTGTCCCTCGGCGCGTGCCCTCGCGACCAGCTCCTCGAACTCGCGGATCCGGGCCATCGCCTCGTACATCGCAAGTCGGTCCTTGGTCACGCTGGAAGTGTATACTGACGCCACCTTGCGGCGTGGATGCCGAGCCGGTTCGGCCGGGATGAAGGGGATGGTGCATGCGGCCACAGATGGTGCAGCGCCTCGCGGCGGTGGAGGTCACCGTGCCGTCGCCGGCCGATGCCGCCACGTTCCTGGCGTCCGTGCTTGACTTCGAACGCCGCGGCGCCAACGGCCCTGACGGCACCGAACACCTCACGGCCGAGGGCGAGTACGGACTCCAGCCGCCGCCACGCATGCTCAGCCTGGTACCTGGGCCCGAGCTCGGCATCGCTGGCCTGACATTCGAGGTTGGTTCGGCGTCCGCCCTCACTGTCGTGCGCGAGCGCCTCGATCAACTGGGTGTGGACCACGAACCGCTCGACGACGACTGGGCGGGCGGGGCGGGCATCCGATTCGGGGCGCCTAGAGCCCTGCGGGTCAGCTGCCGCGTCCGCCCGCCTCCATTCACGCTGGCATTGGCGCCATCCGACGTACGGCCTCGTCGCCTGGGGCACGTGAACCTCAAGGTGCCGGATCCACAGGCGACGGCGTCGTTCTTCTGCGATGCCCTCGGGCTCCGTCTCACCGAGCAACTGGGGGAGATGCTGTTCTTTCTCAGGGTCCGGTCCGATCACCACAACCTCGCGTTTCGCCCGGCGGCCGCGCCAAGCGTCCACCACGTCGCCTTCGAGATCCCAGGATGGGACAGCATCCGGGTCATCTGTGATCACCTCGCGGCGCGGGGCCATGCCATCGAGTACGGCCCCGGCCGCCACGCACCCGGCCACCAGCTCTTCCTGTATCTACGCGAGCCCTCGTCGGGTCTGCGGCTCGAGTTGTTCACCGACATGGCGCACATCGACGACGAGGAGACATTCCGCCCGATACGTCGTGAGATCAACCGGGCCCGATCCGTCAACGTCTGGGGTCCCGCGCCTCCGGCGAGCTTCTTGGAGTGAGCGGGCACACGGCAACCGCCCAGATCCAGGGTGGCGGCGAATCGGTCACGGTGACGCCGCCGGCTCCGATTCCGACTCCTTCGCGAACTCGGCGGCGATGCGGTCTCGGGTGTGGCCGATGTGCTGTTGGAGCTCCTGTCGGGCTCGGCGGAGGTCACGGGCCTCGACAGCCTTGACCAGCGCCCAGTGCTCGGCGTTCGCCTCCTTGTTCCTCTCGACGCCGGTGTCGCTCCAGCGATGGAGATAGCGACCAACACGCGCGGAGAGTTGCTCGAGCAAGGCGAACGTGAACGAGCCGCGGGCAGGGTTGTACAGAACCTTGTGGAGCTCCCGGTTCTTGCGCAGCCAGGCCTCATGGTCGGTGATCGAGTCCATCTCGGTGCACAGCTCCCGCATGCGTTCGATGTCTTCGGGTTGAAGCTTGTGCATCGTCTGCTTGAGCAGATGGACCTCGAGCAACAGGCGGATGTCGACGATCTCGAGCACCCGATCGACCGAGAGCGAGCTCACGACCGTCCGCTGGTGCGCCTTCGCGGTCACCAACCCTTCCGCTTGGAGCTGCCTCAAGGCTTCCCGGAGCGGGACTCGAGACACGTTGAAGTGCTTCGCCAGCGCGACCTGGTTGAGCTCCTCGCCGTCGTCGAACTCGCCGGCGAGGATCGCCTCACGGATGACATCGGCGATCTGGTCGGACGTGGTCCGTCGGTCGCTCAGCTCACGAAGCGGCAACATCTCCCGCACCTTCCTTCTTTCACGACGTTGTGTCGGCGCATCAGGCCGGCTCCAGGGAATTCGACGACGTTCCCATGAGCTCGCGCCACTCCACCCAGAAGTGACGGAGCCGGTTGTCGTCTCCCCGCGTGCCCGTGGTCATGTCGGGGCCCCGGGCGATGATGCTGTGACGCACCTTTCGACTCACGACTCCACGTTGCTGGCGGGCAAAGATCGGATAGTCCTCGAGGCGCACCGGGTTCGCGAACCAGACCTCCTGGCTCAGGCGGCGGTCTGCGCGCTGCTCCGCGGAGTCGCCCACGACGCCGAGCGTTCGATTTTCCATTGAGACCGCAGCGGGGCCTTGGATGCGCTGGAAGTCGACCGATACGACGTTGGAGCGAACGGTGATCGCCAGGTCGGGGAATAGGTTCACGATATAGCCCTCGCCGACGTCCAGTCCCGGCAGCGGGTGGGTCCGGAGTCGCTCCCACAGGTCGGGCTCGATCCCGGCCGGGTCCATGGCCAGGTGCTGGACCGCATGACCGTTGGCGAAGAGTCGATACGAGCCAGGCGGGCTCGCCTTGCGAAAGAAGGGATGCACGAATGGCACGTGGTACCCGTCGCGAGCGTTCTCGGCGAACACCTTCCAGTTCACGGTCAGCGGATCGGCGTCGACGGCGAAGACTTCGTACTCGGCGAGGCCGAGTGGCCGGCGTAGGACGTCGATGAGATCGGCGCCGATCCAGTTCGCGAGTGGTTCAGGGTTGTCGTCGAGGTTCACGAACACGAGACCGAGGATCGACTCGCACGGCAAAGAAACAAGCGGGAAGTCCTCCTTACCAAAGCCGGTCCCGTCGTAGGCCTCCTCGCCGGGGATGCCGACGAGGTTTCCCTCGAGGGAGTACAACCAGAAGTGGTACGGGCAACGGAAGGCGCTGCAATGGCCGCGCTCTTCGTCGACGACCAGGCTTCCGCGGTGCCTGCACGTGTTGCAGAACGCGTGGATCCGGCCCTGGTCGTCACGGTTCACGATCACTGGGGTCCCCGCGAGGTCCATGGTCACGAAGTCGCCGCTCTGCGGAATCTCGCTCTCGTGGCACGCAAAGAGCCACACCCGTTCGAAGATGCGCTCCACCTCGGCATCGAGGACGGCGGGATCGGTGTAGACCCGGTTGTCAACGATGCGATCCGTCGTGATCTTCTGGGGTCGGTCGGCGATGGTCGTCATTGAGCCCTCCGGACGGACTACCCGCATCAGGTAGAAACTATAAACTGTATTCATCTGACCGCCGGGACGGCGCCTGCCTCGGAGCGCTCTGCGTCTGCGTCCGCCAGCCTGCGTCGCCAAAGTGTCAACTGTATACTAACGACGTGGTGCGCCCAGGTACATGGTCAGGTCGCCGGCTCGCCCTGCGTTCGCACCATGAGTGGTGGTGGGTCCTGTCGTGCTTCGGATCCACGGCGGTCACACCACCGGTGCCGATGCCGCACCTGACGCTCCACGTCCAGGGCACGGACGGCCACGTCACCGGAACCGCGGTTGAGGTGCGCCAGGTCCTGCTCGCTGGCTACACCGGTCGCGACCGGCGCGCCGTGATGGCACACGTGCGCGAGCTCGAGGCGCTCGGGGTCGCTCCGCCCCGTCGCATCCCTAGCGTCTTCGTGGTCAACCCTTGGTCGGTCCGCGTGGCAGACGTCATCGAGGCGAGCGGTCCGGAGACGTCCGGCGAGGTCGAGGTGGTTCTCATCCTCCGCGGCGAGGGGTTGCTTGTGGGAGTCGGCAGCGATCACACGGACCGGGCGTGCGAGGCGTTCGACATCGACCAAGCCAAGCGGCGGTGTCCCAAGCCCGTTGCGTCCGTGGTCTGGAGGCACGAGGACGTGGCCGACCACTGGGACGAACTAGAGCTCAGGTCGTGGATGACGGACGGCGTCGACCGCCAGCTGTATCAGGAGGGAGCGGTCGCCGAGTTGGTGCCCGTCGACGAGCTGTTCGACGAGCTGCGCGACATCGGCTTCGAACCCGGTCGAGGCACGGTGGTCTTCGGCGGGTCGCTGGCCACGCTCGGGGGTCTCCGGTTCGGTCAGCACTTCGAGATCGAGCTGCGTGATCCCGTGCTCGGTCGCTCGATCTCGTGGGGGTACCGCGTCTCCGTCCCTTGACCGGCGAGGCACGACCTCGGGCACTGCCCGCAGGGTATGGCAGCTCGGTCGGGTCGCACGGGCTCCCAGCCCGGGTCGCACCTAGCGCTCATGCCAACGTGACGACTACTGTAGAGTGAATACATTCCTCAGCCCGAGGTTCTCTTGTATGGCGCTGGCGTACCACCGAACCGAGGTCAAGGAGCGAGCACGCACAGAGTGGCACGGCCTGTGCAACGTCACGCTCCCGTCCTTCACGAACGACTTCACCGGTCTGGCCGAGGCGGCGATCCGCCATGACGTGCGCAGGGCGGCGCAACTTGGCTACTGGGGAACCCTGCTCGCTGCCGAGTGCGGCACGACGACGCGCGAGTACGTGCGCTTCCTCGAGATGGGCGCGGACGCCGCTCCCGAGGGGTTCCGCATGGTCGCGCACCTCAGTGCGACGACGCTCGAGGAGATGCTCGTGGTCGCCGACGCCGCCGCGGGCGTGGGCGTCGAAGCGGCGCTCGTGTCGTATCCGCCGACGTTCGCCCCGACGAACGCCGGCGACATCGTCGAGTTCACCCGCCACGTGGCGGAGCGCACCGACCTGGCGCTGATCCTGTTCGCAGTGACGACCTGGGGATTCAGGTCGCTACATCCGAGCCATTTTCCACCCGATGCGATCGCCGACATGGCCAAGTTCGACACTGCCGCCGCGGTGAAGTACGAGGCCAACAGTCCCGGCCTGGTAGCCGGGCTCGCCGACCTGCTGCGTCGGTGCGGTGACCACGTTCTCGTCGAATGTCCGATGGAGCAGCACGCGCCGGGGCTCATCGACTGGTTCGGGATGCAGTGGATGGGAACGAGCGCCTACGAATCCTTCGGCGACCGTCCGCCGCGCTGGTTCCGACTGCTGCACGAGGGTCGCTGGGATGAGGGAATGGAGCTCTATTGGAGCTACCAGGCGGCGCGCGAGGCGAAGGGCGGCTTCCACCAGACATTCAGTGGGGCGAACCTCATCCACCGTGTCGGCTGGAAGTACTTGTCGTGGCTGAACGGCTTCAACGGCGGCCTGCTGCGAATGCCCCAGATGCGCCTCAGCCCTGGCCAGATGCGTGCCCTGCGGATGGGCCTCGCTAGTTCGGGATTCGACATTCCGGAGGAGGACGTCGGCTTCCTGGTGGGCCGGAACCCGTCGTGACTGACGCGACCCAGGCGATCATCGGATGACCCGGTTCATCGGACCTGACGAACTGCGGGAGAGAGTCGGCCCGTCGCTCGCGCTGCAGTCGATGGAGCATGCGTTCGGCCTGGAGGCCGCAGACCGCACGACTCTCGCTCCCCGGGCCGACGTCTCCTCGGGTCACGGCTTCATCCGGGTGATGCCAGCGGTGCTCGATGAGGTGATGGGCGTGAAGGTCATGACCCTCGCCGAGGGAGTTGGGACCCGCTACCTCACACTGCTCTACGACGCGAAGAGTGGTGAGCTCCTCGCCCTCTTCGACGCCGATGAACTCACGCGCCAACGTACGGCCGCGACCACGGCACTGGCCGCCACGACGATGGTCACTGAGGCCCCGCGGCGCCTGGCGCTCCTCGGATCTGGGTTCGAGGCCGTGGGTCAGATCCGGGCTCTGGCTGCGTTGTGGCCCCTTGACGAGGTCGTCGTGTACAGCCCGAACGCAAGCCGTCGGAGGCGATTCGCAACCACCATGAGCGAAGAGCTGTCGGTCAGGGTCCGGGCGGTCTCATCGGCACATGAGGCGATGAGCGACCAAGGCGTCGTCGTCCTGGCGACCAAGGCGTCCGCCCCCGTGGTCGACGGCAACCAGTTCGCGGCCGGGGGCGTGGTCCTCTCGATCGGCTCGACCCGGCTCGACCTTCGGGAGCTCGACAAGACGACCTTCGCACGAGCGGGAACCGTCGTGGCCGACAACCCTGGACAACTCACGATCGAGTCCGGTGACGTCAAGGAGGCGCTCGGTTCGGGCGCTCTGACCAGCGGCCACATCGTGGCGCTGGCAGGGGTGTGCGCCGGAGAGGTGACACTGCGTCGATCCGACGACCGTGACCTGTTGGTCTTCAAGTCGGTCGGCACCGCGATACAGGACCTCGCAATCGCTCGTGTCGTGTTCGACGACGCCGTGAGGAACGACTACGGAACAGAGCTCGGTGAGCTCGCGCGGCTCAAGCCATTCGCCGAGAGCACCTGACGCGGGGCCTCACGTGCCACGGCTGCGACTTGCCGTCCCGGACCTCGTCTCGAACTCCTACTTCCCCGCGGTCGCGGCCGTCGAGCTGGGATACCTCACCGAGGCTGGTAGCGAGGCCAACGTCGAGCTGATCTACCCCGTGTCGTCGGCGATGGATGCCTTGGAGCGGGGTGATGTCGACCTGGTGGCGGGCGCGGCGCATGCGACGCTGACCGCGTTCCCGCGCTGGCGGGGAGCGAAGCTCCTCGCCGCCCTGTCCAGGCACATGTACTGGTTCCTGGTCGTCCGCGCCGACCTCGGAGCGGCGCGCGGCGACGTCGACGTCGTGAAGGGCCTCCGGATCGGCGCGGCGCCCGGCGTCGACCTCGGGCTACGTCAGCTTCTCGCCGAGGCCGGAATCGATCCCGACCGGGATGTCGACATCGTGCCCGTACCAGGCCTCCGCGCAGGCAGCGTTTCGTTCGGTGTGAACGCCGCCGCGGCCCTGCGTGAGGGTCGCTTGGACGGCTTCTGGGCCAACGGGATGGGCGCCGAGGTCGCCGTCCGGGAGCGGGTTGGTTCGGTCGTCCTGGACGTGCGGCGCGGCGATGGGCCGGCAGTTGCGCGCGATTACACGTTCCCGGCACTGGTGGCGACGGACGTCACCCTTCGACGCCGCCCGGACGTCGCATCCCGCGCAGTGCGCGCGCTGGTCCGCGCCCAGGAGGCTCTGCGCGACGATCCCGGGTTGGCGACGCAGATCGGCCACAGGCTGTTTCCGCCGAGGGAGTCTGAGCTGATCGCCGAGCTCATCTCCCGCGATGCTCCGTACTACGACCCCGCGATCTCGCCCGACACGGTGTCGGCGCTCAATGCATTTGCACGCGCCGTCGGGCTTCAAGCCGGGCCCAGCGCGTACGCCGACGTGGTCGCCGTGGAGATGCAGCGGTTCTGGTCGCCAGGTGCTGACGTACCGGGGCAGTGGGGCGGCACGGTCGTCGATGGGACGAGAGATGCCGAAGCCTGAGCACGAGTTCTTTGACCCGTCGCGACTCGGGCAGCGGTCAGTAGGCGGGATCGCAGGCCTGACCGAGACGATACTGACCGAGGATCCCGAGACCGGCGATTACACGCGCCTACTGCACTTCGAGCCCGGCACCGACACGTCCCCGATGGGCGTGCAGCGCCACGAGTTCTGGGAGGAGGTGTGGATCGTCGATGGCGCTCTCACGGACCTGTCGCTGGGCGAGACGTTCGCCGCCGGTATGTACGCCTGCCGACCTCCCGGCATGCCGCACGGCCCCTGGCGCTCCGAGGCCGGTTGCCGAACGTTCGAGTTCCGCTACTACAGATCCGACCCAGCTTGATGCCGGTGCAGTGCCCGAACGCGATCATCCGGGCTTCGCGACGATCTCGCGGGTGCGCTGGTCGAGCTCGCGATCGGCGTCGGCGGCGGTCGCCTCCAGTATGGCGAGCGCGGCGCGGTCGGCCTCGAGCCGGGATGCGGTCGCGGCGAGGACCTTGGAAGTCTCCTCGGGGTTGGCCCCGCCGGCGGTCCGGATGCCGGAGACGACGGCCTCGGGGGAGAGGCTTGACCTCACCTGGTCGGCCGAGCATGTCACCGTATGGCCCAGCGTCTGCTCGGCTGCCTGCGCAACAAGGTCGTTCCCGACGTCGGCCGGTGAGATACCCCGGTCGACCGCCTGGCGGACCAGCGTGCCGACGACGCGATGGGAGTGACGGAACGAAAGGCCGCACTCGCGGGTCAGCATGTTGGCGAGCTCGGCAGCTCCGGCGAACGACCGGCGTGCCGATTCCAACATCCTCGCGTCGTCGATCGTGAGGGTGGCGATCATCGCCGCCGTGAGGTCGAGCATCGCGACGGTCGTGTCGAGTGCTTGGCGCGTCGGCGGAAAGCCGTAGATGCACCTCTCCATGACGTTGTCGACCTTGTGGGTTGCCAGCAGCTCGGCCTGTGCGCCGTACACCCGGGACAGCGTCGACCGGGCGACCTCCAACCCCATGGGGTTCTTCTTCTGCGGCATGAGGCTGCTACTGGCGCAAAACTCGTCGTCCAGCTCGATGAAGCCGACCTCGCTCGTGCTCCACGTATGTAGATCGGTCAAGAGCACGAGATGATTGGCGGCGTTGGCGACGCAGCAGGCGACGGCCTCGATGAGGTAGTCCTGCGAGCACACCGCGTCGAACGCGCTGAGGTTCAACGATTCGAACCCCAGGAGTGCAGCGGTGCGGGACCGGTCAAGGGGCCAACTCGAGCCGGCGCCCACGCCGGTGCCGAGGGAGCTCCGATTGACTCGACCATGCGCAGCGATCAACCGCTCTCCATCACGCTCGAAAGCTCCGAGCGCCCCGGAGAGGTAGTGGCCGAACGTGATGAACTGCGCCGTCTGCCCGTGCGTGTAGCTCGGCATCGTCGTGCGCACATGTGCAGCGGCCAACCGGTGGATGTTCGTGCGCAAATCGACGAGCGCACGAGCGACGTCGAGCAAGCGGGTCCGGACGTAGAGGCGGTAGGTGGTGACGAAGAGGTCTCCGCGGCTGCGACCGATGTGCAGGTTTCCCCCGGGTGGACCAGCGCGTTCCATCACGTACTGCTCGACGTGCGTGAATATCTCGCCGTGCACGTAGTCGTCAGACAGAGCCTCCCACCCGAGCCGGTCGAGGTCTGTCAAGGCACTGAGGATGGCCTTGGCGTCGGGAGCCGACACGATGCCGGCTTCCCTGAGCATCACGACATGTGCGCGGTTCACGCGTGAGAGGCAGGTGAAGACGAGGTCGTCACGCCGCGACATCATCTCGTGCAAATGGCGGGCTACGAGTGGTGCAAGGGGCGCCTGGATTCGCGTTCCCTCGCCGATGGCGACGGCACTGTCCGACGCTCGCCTCACCGGCGGCATCCGGCCGACCTGGGTCTGCTCCGTCGGGGGCCGACTCACTGGCCCACGGGCTGGAGGACGGTCTCGGTGAACTCGGTGAGGTCGTCCAGGATTGGTGAGCTGATCAGCCCGATCACGATGTGGGAAATACCGAGGTCCCGCAACGACTCGATGTGCCCCCGAAGCCGAGCGGGATCAGCGAGCGCGTGGAGCTTGGCCGGGTCGATGTGGTTCGAGTACATGCCGTTCAGACGTTCGTCCGACCCATGGCCGGCCACGAGTAGGTTCGTGGAGATCGTGTAGGCGGCCGGATCGCGTCCGAGCCGTTCGCACAGCTCTCGGAACGCGGCGATCGTCTCGTCGAGGGGCGGTGCCGACGGCGATGACGGGATGCCGATGTTCCAGCCATCCGCCAACGGGACCACGACCTCCTGGAGCGCACGCATGCCGCCATGGCTGCCGACCCAGATCGGCGGGCGGGGTTTCTGCACCGGCTTCGGCTCGCATACGGCGTCCACGACCTGGACCGACGTGCCGACGTATGTGCTCCGCTCGTGCGTCCACATCTCGTCGACAATGCGGATGGCATCTGCGAGCTGTGTCCGGCGGCTGGCCAGGCTCTCGTAGCGGATCCCGTAAGCGCGGAATTCGCGCTCGTCCCACCCCGTGCCGAGCCCGAGGATCAGTCGACCCCCGCTTATGACGTCGATGCACGCCATGGCATGGGCCATCAACGCCGGGGACCGGTAGGGCACGACGAGCACGTTCGCCCATAGCCGGATCTTGGTCGTTCGAGCCGCCAGTGCCGCGAGGCCGGCAATTGGATCCATACCGGGGAAGTTCGGATGATCCCAGATGCACACCGACGAGAAACCACAGGTCTCAGCGTGACTGACCATCGCCACCGTGTCGTGCCAGGATCGCTGAGGATCGCTTGCAAGTATGCCGAAAGCCGGCTTCATCGTGCGCCGCGTCCGGACGAGGTCGTGCCGACGGCCGGCGACGATGTTCCCGCTCCGCATGCGAGCTCGACTTGGCGAGTCACGGCTCCCCCCTAGTTGCGGCGTGGCCGGTAGCGTGTACTATGAATACATTCTACAGAGGACACAACACTGTGTCCAAAGGGACATGTGTCCAGGTCACGGCACCCGGGGGGAGGCATGACACGAGCTCCTGAGAGCGGCCGACGAGCTGCACGCGCGGCGGCCACGATCGTGGTCGTTGCGATGCTGGCGTTCGCTTGCTCCGACGATTCTGATACCGCCACTACCGAGTCTTCGACGGATTCCGATTCGAGCTCACAGGCCGAAGGTGGCCGCTCGACATTCAAGGTTGCGATCGTTGGGAACTTCACGACCAACGTCGGCACGCTGCACAGTGCGTCGTACGCGGGCCTCGAGGCTTATGCCAAGGCGGTGAACGACCGCGGAGGCATCGCGGGGAGTGAGCTCGAGATCGTGAAGCGTGACGGAGCCAACGACGTCGCGCGGCTCACCGCCGCCGTCAAGGAGATGGACGAAGACCCGAGCGTCCTGGCCATTGTGGGCCTGGGGGCGTTCGCTCAGCAGACCTCGCTGGCAGGCGTGGTCGAGGAGGCGGAGATCCCCGCGATCGCAAACCCGACGTCCTCCTATGCATTGTTTGGGGACGAGATCCCCCACAACTGGCTCTTCGGGTTGGGTGTCGACGTCCAACGCGCCATGCCGCAAGCGATCATCGGCTACGTGCTCGACGAGACACCGGGCGGGTCCGTCGGGCTGTTCGGCGTCGACGCACCTTCGACCGCAGCTGCGGCCGAGGCCATTGGTCGGAGCATCGAGGAGGCCGGCGGCACCGTCACGGGCACCGAGCTCGTGCCACAGGACGCGACCGACGTTCGTGCCGCCGCCGACAACCTGCTGGACGCCGAGCCCGATTGGATCGTCGTCGCGGGCGCCGCGCCCGCCCACATCCAGTCGCTCCTGAACACGATCAAGGTCTCGAGCCGGCCCGATCAGAAGGTGATCACCGTCGGCGGCGCCGGTACCGCACAGTTCGAGCTCGCAGATTCGACCGGCTACCACTCCTCGTCGCCCGCCATGCAGGCCACCGAAGACATCCGAGACATGGTCGAAGCCGTCGGTGGTGAAGCCGCGCTGCAGAACGAGGACACGTTCGTGACGTTCGGATGGATCCTCGGGATGGTCCTGGAAGCAGCCCTCACGGAATGCGGCGAGGGGTGCACACGGGAAGGCCTCAGGGACGCCCTGGAAGCGATCGAGGACTTCGACACCGGTGACTTGTCTGGTCCGGTTTCGTTCGCCGATGACCACCAAGGCTTCAGATCTACCGGCATCTTCAGGTGGGATGCAGAGGACAGCCAGCCGGTCCTGGACACCGGGTGGCTTCCTGCCTACGGCTGATGGGCCCCGCTGGAAACGCGGCCATCGCGCTCATCGACGCATGGAGCGCAAAGGACCCGGAAGTGGTCGCGGCGCTGCTGAGGGACGACGTACGAGTTGCCGGACCGCTGGCGCCCGGTGGCTTGATCATCGGGATCACCGGCGTCCGTCGCTACCTCGCGGCACAGAACGGCAGCTTGGCCGGTCTACCGCCTGAGCTGCACGACCAGCACCGAGCGATGGCCGCTTCCACGGCGCACATCAGGAGGATCGTCGCGACCGAGCAGTCGGCCGCAGTCGAAGCGACCCTGAGTCGCTCGGACGGCAGCCAGACGACGGATGTGGCCATCTTCGTGGATGTCGAGTCGAGCACGAACCACATCACCGATGTCTCGATCTACTTCAACGCCGTGAGCGACTCTCCATAGCCCCAGTTGTCCCGATCCGTTCGCACCCTTTCCCGAACCCGTGGCACAGAGCGTGCCGCGTGACGCCCCGGAGCTTCGATGCTCGACATCATCGCAGACGGCATCACGCTCGGCGCCGTGTACGCCTTGGTCGCCACTGGCTTCTCGCTCATCTTCAGAACGATGGGCCTGTTCAACATCGCCCAGGGACACCTTCTCGCCCTGGCGCCCTATGTCCTGTACGCCTTGATGACGGACCACGGTTGGTCCTTCTGGTCTGCAGCGGTCGGGGCGGTCGCGCTGATGGGCGCGATAGCAGCGGCTACCCACGTATTGCTGCTTCGTCGCCTCCTGGGCCGCGAACACTGGGCGGCGATCATGGTCACGGTGGGCCTCGTCATCGTGCTCGAAGCGGTGATGGAGATCCTCTGGGGTAGCAACTCGTTCCAGCTCGACACTCCATGGGAGCTTCGCCGTGTCGTCGTCGGCGGAGTCGAAACCACGAACGTCGGGATCGCCAGTGTGATGGTCGCCATCGTCGCAATCGGGACGCTCGCCGTAACGTTTCAGGGGACCACCTTCGGTGCACGCCTCCGAGCCGCAGCCACGAACCCGCGTCTGGCCGCGGTGTCGGGCGTCAACATCAACTTGATGTTCGCCGTCACCTGGGCGATTGCGGGCGTGCTGGCGGCGGTGGCCGGGATCGAGTACGCGAGCGTCACCGTCGCCGGACCGGCGCTTGTCGGCCTGGGGCTCCGATCATTCCCGGCAGCCCTCGTCGGGGGGCTCGACTCGCTGCCGGGCTCAGCCGTCGGCGGACTGATCGTCGGCATAACCGAAAGCTGGGCTGTCTCGCAGTTCGGCGCAGAGGCCGCCGATGCTGCAGTGTTCGCAGTCCTCATCGTGGCCCTGACGCTGCGGCCGCACGGGGTTCTCGGGAGGGCACATGCCCAACGGGTATGAACCCGCTGCGAGCTCGGACCACCGCCGCCCATCTCGCTCCGGCCAGCGAACGCGGGCGGCAGTCACAGCCGTGGTCGGCGCCGCTGTGGTTGTGGTGCTCGCGCTGCCGATGTTCGCGAGCGACTTCACCGTCTACCTGGCTGCGACCACACTCCTCGTGGCGGCCAGCGCCACATCACTCAACCTCGTACTCGGCTACCTGGGCATCCTGACCATGGGGCACGCGGCGCTGATGGGCCTGGGAGCGTTCGCTGCCGGGCTGTCGACATCGGAGCTGGACCTCCCATTCCTTGTCGTGATCGTCGTCGCAGGTGCGGCGGCGGGACTGATCGGCCTCGGCGTGGCGCTGATTTCGCTCCGCTGGCAGGGCATCTACGTGGTGCTGGGAACGCTCGCCCTGCAGTTCATCGCGCTCTATGCCCTCCATCGGATCCAGAACGGGGTGGTCGGTCCCATCGGCTTCCAGATGCCGACACCGGAAGTGTTTGGTTTCGAGATCAACTCGGACACCCGCTGGTACTACACGAGTGCGGTGCTCGCGGCGGCAACCATCGCTGTGGTCGCGCTGCTGACGCGTAGCCACATCGGTCGCGCGTGGGTGGCCCTGCGACGCAACCCGCTGGCGGCCGGCGCGTTGGGTATCAACGTGACGCGGGTAACGGTCCTCGGCTTCACGATCGGTTCCGTGATGACAGGTGTCGCCGGCGCCGTGAGTGGATATTTCACCCGCACCGTCGCCGCCGATACGTTCACCCTGGGGTTGACGATCGAGTACCTGAGCATGGTCCTCATCGGCGGTGCGGGGACCTTGGCTGGGGGTTTGCTGGGCGCGGTCTTCTACACGTGGTTGCCGTACGGCGTCAACTTCTTCGTTGAACGCCTTCCGGAGAGCTGGACCACCTTGCGGAATCATGCGTTCGCCATCGAGAACGCGATATTCGGTGTGACCATCATCGTGGTCCTGCTCGTCGAACCCGGCGGGCTCATGCATGTGGGATCTCGGCTGAAGGCCCGAGCATCGAGGGCGCTTAGGGCATCTGGCGCACGCCGACCGGATGCTGGGGAGCCAACGAAACGGCGAGGCGGCGAGCGTTACGACGACCACGATGCACACGGCCTACGCCGGTCCGGCTGGGGTCCGACGCGACGGGTGACGCACTGGGTAGCGACGCTGACCTCGAGCGCCAGTCGTCTGCCAGTCCGTCGTGGCACTTCGACGTCGGCCCGGAGTGATCTCCGGTCGGAAGAAGGGCTCGTTCTCGACGCGGTGGACGTCGTGTACCGCGGCACCATCCATGCGGTCCGAGGCATCAGCCTATCGGTGGGACCCGGTGAGGTGGTTGGCCTGGTCGGCGCCAACGGTGCCGGTAAGACCTCTACTCTGCGCGCGGTCACCGGCTTCCTGAGGGTCGAGCACGCACGCGTCGGCGGGCGCATCGAGCTCGATGGACGCTCATTGACGAATTTTCCTCCGTACCGCGTGGCGCGATCCGGCGTGGTCCTGGTGCCCGAGCGCGACAAGGTGTTCGGTGAGCTGACCGTGGCGCAGAACCTGAGCGTCGCCCCCGTCCGCTCGCGGACGTTCGACCTCGACAACATCCGGAGCCTGTTCCCCCCGCTCGCAGCCCGCTGGAACCAACGCGCCGGGTTCCTGAGCGGGGGCGAACGACAGATGTTGGCGCTCGGGAGGGCGTTGCTCGCCGGACCAAGGGTCCTGCTCGTGGACGAGCTCTCGCAGGGACTCGCTCCTCGGGCTTTGGAGGAGATCTCGCGGGCGCTGGGCCGAATACTCGACCGGGGAGGACTCTCGGCGTTGATCGTCGACCAGAACGCCGAGCTGATCATGCAGCTGGCTAAGCGTGTGTACGTGATGGAGGTCGGTCGGATCGTGCGGTCGGGAGGCGTCGAGGACTTCGTGGATACCCGCCAACTCCAAGCTGCGTACCTCGGTGAGCGCGCCGTGGTGCAGCCATGACCGCACCGGCGGACCACCTGTTGGCTGTCCGGGACGTCGCGCTCGCCTTCGGCGGTGTGGTCGCTCTCGCCGACGTCTCGCTCCACATTCGACCGTGTGAGCTCGTCGGGCTCATCGGACCCAACGGCTCGGGCAAGACCAGCCTCTGCAACGTCATCAGTGGGCTATACAGGCCATCGGCGGGCTCAGTGCGGCTGAACGGGGAGGAGTTGGTCGGCCGACGCCCTCACGAAGTCGCGCGGCTCGGTGTGGCGCGCACCTTTCAGGGCGTAGAGACGTTCGGCATGAGCGTCATGGACAACGTGTTGCTTGGGCGTCACGTGCACTGGAGGAGCGGGGTAGCGGGGGTCCTCGCCAGGAGCCGGACAGAGCGTGCCGAACGAAGGGCCCAGTTCGCCGCAGCTGCCGCGGCGCTGGATGCGCTTGAACTCACTCGTCATCGTGCTGCGCCCGCATCAGATTTGCCCTACGGGACCCGCAAGCGCGTCGAGCTGTCGCGGGCTGTTGCGATGGAGCCGAAGCTTCTCATCCTCGACGAGCCCACGGCCGGCATGAACCCAACGGACAAGGCGGAGATCGCCACGCTGATTCGTCGCCTCAACCGCGACAGCGGCTTGGCCGTACTGCTCGTCGAACACGACCTCGGCTTCGTGCGCAACCTGGTCTCGAGGCTCGTCGTGTTGAACTTCGGTCGTGTGCTCGCGGCCGGTGCCACGGATGAAGTGCTGGACGACGAGAGCGTTGTCGATGCCTACGTCAGAGGCTGAGCGTCTGCGCCTGGGTCCGCACGTGTAGGTGCAGCCAGACGTCGGGAGGTCATTGGATGGAAGAGATGTCGATTGCCCGATCGATGCCAGAAGGACGTGATGTAGCGCTCGGCTCGGGTCCGTCCAAGCAGCATGCGGTCGAGTTCGGCCTCGGGTTTCCCTCGGCGATCGAGCCTGACGTGCTCGTTCGGATGGTCCGCTACGCCGAGCACGAGGACATCCGGTACCTCTGTCCACACGACCACCTCGGGCCCTACCAACGCGACGTCTTTGTCTTCATGACGCTGATGCTGCTGAACACCGACCGGGCTGTGGTTGGCCCAAACATCGTCAACCCTTACACCCGCCACCCCGTCAACGTGTGCCGCGCCGTCGCGCACCTCGACGAACTCGCACCTGGCAGAGTCTTCGTGAACTGGGCGCCCGGTGACTACCTGACAGGTGGCATCGACTCGCTCGGGTTGCGGTGGCATCACCCATTAGCAGTCACGCGAGAGGCTGTCGAACTGTCGAAGCTA
>Ga0081455_10001093_pt1 | contig 34045 bp, 33 predicted proteins | sample TabmetS3T2R1_FD_70207 | JGI IMG/M metagenome (GOLD analysis project Ga0081455, IMG submission 70207) | Tabebuia heterophylla rhizosphere microbial communities from the University of Puerto Rico - S3T2R1 | ecosystem: Host-associated > Plants > Roots > Rhizosphere ...
TTCCGGTAGTGGCGTCGTTCAGCGGCGGCAGCTATCTGATCAGCCTCGGATCACGAGTGATGATCTTCGCCATTGCTGCGGTGGCGCTCGATCTCCTCGTCGGCTTTAGCGCGCTGATCTCGTTCGGCCACGCCGCCTTCATCGGTCTCGGCGCTTATTCCGTCGGCATTCTCTCGGTCTATGGGATCACCGATGCGCTCGTGTCGCTGCCCGTCGCGCTCATCGTCTCCGCATTATTCGCGTTCTTGACCGGGATGGTTTGCCTGCGCACCACGGGCGTCTACTTCATCATGATTACGCTTGCTTTCGGACAAATGGCGTTCTTCACCGCAAGCTCGCTCGCCCCTTTCGGTGGCGACGACGGGCTCACGATCGCTGCGCGCAACACGCTCGCGGGTTTTGCGCTCCTGCGAAACGACCACGCGTTCTATTATGTCGTCTTGTTCTGTCTTCTCGGCACCTACCTGTTTTGTCGCGCGCTCGTCGCCTCGCGCTTCGGGCGTGTCGTGCGGGGGGCGAAGGAAAATCCGGTCCGCGTGGCGACCGTCGGCTTCGACGTCTACCGCTTCCAGCTCGCCATGTACGTCGTCGCTGGCGCGTTGGCGGGGCTTGCCGGTTTCCTGCTTGCCAATGCCACGGAGTTCGTCAGTCCCGCCTATATGGCATGGCAGCGCTCGGGCGAATTGATCGTCATGGTGCTGCTCGGCGGATTGGGCTCGCTTGACGGCGCGATCATCGGGGCTGCCGCCTATCTCCTGGCGGAGGAGTGGCTCTCCGGCGTCACCGAGCACTGGAAGGTGATCTTCGGACCGGTGCTCGTGCTCGTCGTTCTATTCGCCCGCGGCGGCTTGATCGGCCTGATGAGCGCGGTCGTGCGGAGGTTCATCCGTGGATGAGCCGGTGCTGCGCCTGCAAAGGCTGCGCAAATCATTCGGCGCACTCGTGGTGACCGATGATGTGACTTTCGACCTCATGCCGTGCGAGCTGCACGCTGTCATCGGGCCGAACGGCGCCGGCAAGACGACGCTGATCAATCAGATTTCCGGGCTCACCGCCCCCGACTCGGGCAGCATCCTGTTCGACGGGCGCGACATTACCGGCGTGTCCGTGCACGCCCGCGCCGCGGCTGGCTTGGCGCGGTCGTTCCAGGTGAGCTCGATCCTTCCCCGCTTCTCCGCGCTCGAGAACGTCGCGCTCGCGGTGCAATCGCGCTCTGGCTCGAGCTTTCGCTTCCTCAGCCGCGCGGCCGCGGAGGACGCCCTGAACCGCCCGGCAATGGCAGCGCTCGCCGACGTCGGCTTGGGCGAACGCGCGCACGTACCGGCGGGTGAGCTCGCGCATGGCGAGAAACGCGCGCTCGAACTCGCTATTGCGCTGGCGATGCAGCCCAAGGTCCTACTGCTCGATGAACCTATGGCCGGCACCGGACGCGACGAGACCGCCCGCCTCGTCGAGCTGTTGCGACGGCTCAAGGGACGCTTTTCCGTGCTGCTGGTCGAACACGACATGACCGCGGTATTCGCGCTCGCGGACCGCATCTCAGTCTTGCTCTACGGGCGCATCCTCGCGAGCGGCATGCCTGCGGCCGTACGCGCCGATCCGCGAGTAGTTGCCGCCTATCTCGGCGATGAGATGGAGTGAGGATGTTAACCGTCGATCATCTGCAAGCCGCCTACGGCCCGGCGCAGGTGCTGTTCGACATCTGCTTGCGGGTTGGACCGGGCGAAGTCGTCACCCTGCTCGGCCGCAATGGCATGGGAAAAACCACCACCATCCGCACCATCATGGGCCTGCTACCTGCCTGCGGCGGCAGTGCGGACTTGGAGGGCCTGTCGCTGATCGGGTTGCCCCCATACCGCATCGCCCAGGCAGGCCTCGGCCTGGTCCCCGAGGGCCGCCAGATCTTTCCGAGCCTAACGGTTGAGGAGAATCTGATTGCCACGGCCGCTTTGCGCTTCGCCTCGCGATGGACGCTGGAGCGCGTCTACGATTTTTTCCCGCAGCTTGCGGAGCGGCGCCGCCACATGGGCAACGAGCTTTCCGGCGGCGAGCAGCAGATGCTGGCGATCGGTCGCGCGCTGATGACGAATCCCAAACTGCTCATCCTCGACGAGGCGACCGAAGGACTGGCGCCGCTGCTGCGGCTTCAGATCTGGCAGTGCCTCGCCCGCCTGAAGGCGCAGGGCCAGGCCATTCTCATCGTCGACAAGCATCTCGGCGCGCTCCTTAAGCTCGCCGACCGGCACGCGATTATCGAGAAGGGACAGGTGGTGTGGACGGGCACGTCGCCGGCATTGACGGCAGACGCGACGGTTGCGCAGCGCTATCTGCAGGTATGAGTCCGAAAGAGGTTCTTGGCATGAGCTCGGCTTCGGCCAACAACCTCTTTTCATAGCGCAGAATGAGCGCCGGCACGGCCAGGACGATCAACGCCGCTGCCAAGCCCAAGCAAACTGCCGCCGGCGACGCCACATCCGCGAATGCCTCGCCAAAGGAGTAGGCGGCAAGGCCGTAGCATATGATCCAGGCAGCGGCCGCGGTGGCGCTGGCGAAATAGAAATTCCGCTGCGCCATGGAATTCGTTCCGGCAAGCACGGCCGCCATGTTGCGCAGAAACGGCAGAAAGCGGGCAATGAAAACGAACCTGCCGCCGTATCGCACGAAGAGCCATTGCCCGATCCTGATCCGTCCCTCCGTCATTCCCAGACGGGTGCCATACCGCATCAAGAGGTGATGCCCGAATCGCTTGCCGATCCAAAAGCCGGCGATCTCGCCGAAGATGGCCGCAACGATCGCGCACGTGATCAAAGACCAAATGTCCAGGCCATGATTTCGCGCGGCAAAAAATGCAGCCGCGATCAAAGCAGCCTCGGCAGGTAACGGAATCCCCACGCTTTCGAGCGCGATGAACGCCACGACGATCCAGATACCGTAGTTGGATACGAACTCAGCCATTTCGTATCTCCCCGACGGGGCCTTCCTGCGCCGATCCTAGGACGACTTCTCGTCACGCGCACGAGAACAAGCACCGTTGAACTCGCAGCAAGCTGCGAATTCCCACGAGTGTGACCGGCAGGCCACATGCTGACCGGAGGAATGGAGTATTTTATGGCAGAAAAGCATCCGAACGGCGCATCACCGCTCGCCGATGAACTGCCTTGCCGCCTCGACCGCCTGCGTGCCGAGGTCATTGTGCCCGACGCCCGCGAATCGAACGAAACGTTTGGGCGTGTTGATCAATCCATAGAGCCGCTCCCCCATTGCGATCGGCACGATAGCGTCGCGGTCGCCGTGCAATACCAGCACTGGCGCCGTGACTTTGCCGATGCGCAAGTCCGAGCGGAACTGGTCCTTCATCAAGAAGCGCACCGGCACGAACCAATATCTCTGCATGCCGACATCGAGCGCCGAAGTGAAAGGCGACTGGAGGACGAGGTACCCAACCGGCATTTCCGCGGCGAGCGCAATCGCAACCCCGCTACCGAGGGATTCGCCCCACAGCACGATGCGCTCGGCCGGATAATGCGCTGTTGTGAACGCATAGGCCGCCAACGCGTCGCTCATGAGGCCGGCTTCGGTGGGCGCGCCGCTCGAGCCGGCATAGCCACGGTAGCTTAGCGCCACGAGGCCGGTCCCATCTGCGGTGAGAGCGCGGAAGCGATCGACCCGCATCCGCAGCGAGCCGCCATTGCCGTGGAAATAGAGCACCACCGGCTTATTGCTACGCGGCGGCACATGCCAGGCGATCACGTGCTCGCCGTCGGCGGTGTCCAGCACGACCTCTTGCGCCTGCGGTAGGCCGGCCGCGGCGGGTGCCGTGCGAAGGCGCTCGGGAAAATACTGAATCGCCCGCTGTGAGAAATAGAGCAGCGCCACCAGCGCGCCATAGCCGAGCAGAGCGTAGATCATGAACCACTTGAGAGTATTCATGCCTTTTCATATCACGGCATCGTTACAGGCAATGGTCAAAGCCTAATTTGTTCAAGAATCGTCGGATCGGGGGCCGCAATGGTTTCGTCGCAGGCACGCCGGGTGATTGCCGCCGGCATGATCGGCAACGTGCTCGAGTGGTATGATTTTGCGATCTACGGCTATTTCGCCACCGCGATCGGCCGCCAGTTCTTCCCGCACGAGGATGCGGTTGCCCAGCTCCTTTCCGCCTTCGGCGTGTTCGCGCTGGGCTATGTCATGCGGCCGCGGCGTCCTGATCGGGCACATCGGCGATAGTTTCGGGCGCCGGGCGGCGCTCACGTTCTCGGTTGCCGCCATGGCGGTCCCCACATTCCTGATCGGACTGCTCCCGGGATACGCCACGCTCGGCCTCGCGGCCCCGATCGCGCTCACGCTCTTGCGCATGGCGCAGGGTCTCTCGGTCGGCGGGGAATATACGAGCTCGATGGTGTTCCTGGTCGAGCACGCCCCGGAGGGCCGCCGTGGCGTCATGGGGGCGCTGGCAGCGTGCGGCGCCACCGGCGGCATCCTGCTCGGCTCGGCAGTGGGCGCGAGCTTTGCAGCCTCGATGTCGGAGGCGGCCCTCGACGCGTGGGGCTGGCGGATCCCTTTCCTGATCGGGTTGATCGTGGGAATCGCCGGCTACCTTCTGCGCCGGCACATGCTGGAGACCATCCCAACGGAACGGCGCAAGCGTGCCCCGATCATCGAGACGCTCCACGATCACTGGGACATCGTGCTTCGGTTCGCCGGTTGTCCGTGTTCAACGCGATCAGCTTCTATGTCGGCTTCGTCTATCTCGTGAGCTGGCTGCAGACGGCCGACGGCATGCCACCCGCACGTGCCCTCGAGATCAATTCGTTGAGCATGGCGATGCTGTTGCCGGTCATGATCGCAACCGCCTTCTTGACCGACCGCATCGGGCGCAAGCCCGTCCTCCTGCTCGCGTGCATTCTCGGTTTCATCGGCGCGGTGCCGCTGTTCCTGTTATTGAACCAAGCGTCGGCATTGTCCGCGCAACTTGGCCAGATCGGTCTCGTCGTTATCGTCGGGCTTTTTGGCGCCGCGCAGCCGAGCATAATGGTGGAGGCTGCACCGTTGCCAGTCCGTTGCACGGCGGTCGCACTCGGCTACAACATCACGTTCGGCGTGATCGGGGGGATTACCCCGCTTGCCGCGACCTGGCTGGTCGATCGCACCGGCGAGGAAATTGCCCCGGCGTTTCTGATCATGGGCGCGGCTGCAATCACCTTCGTGACATTGCTGTGGTTTCGCGAGACGTATCGGAGCCCGTTCATCGGTTCAGATGCGGCCGCGCTCTACGCGCGGACTTGACTCCGGTCGAGCGAACCGCGCGTTAATCGGGCGCGAAGCCGTTCTGCTACTTTTTGGCCGATTCGCTGGCGGGGATCACTCGCGCGCTTGCGAGGATGCGCTCGATTTCTTCGTTCGTGATGTTTGCTCCATCTGAAGACGATTTGACACTCACGCCAATCTCGGCGGTCATGCCTTCGGCCCGGAAACCGAGCGCGCATCCGGGATGGGAAGGGTGCCGGATGAAGTAACAGAAGTACTCGTCGGTGCGCGCGAGGGTGCCGACCTCCCACAGCATGGCGCTGACTTTGTAATACCGTTTCGCTGTCTCGTAGTTTTTTGGGTCGCTGAGCCTAAGGTGGATGCTGAGCGGAACACGATTGTGCTCGAAGTCGAAAGTGTAGGTCGGCAGACCTGTAGGCACGATATCGTCCGGCATTTCGAGCACGATGCGAGGGTCGCTCGTGCCGCGGTCCTCGACCGAAGCAGCCGTCAATCGCGCGCTTGCAAGGATCTTCTCAATCTCCGCCGCGGTGATCTCGCCTCTTTCGAGCGCCGATTTGGGAAGACTGATTGTCAGCTTCGCGGCAAGTTCTTCGGAGTGAAATATCAGACAATGCTCCAACCATGATCCCTTTACCGTGGAGATGCCGTGTTTCGAATCCCTCGAGATCCTGGAATAGAGATACTCGTCCGTCCGCGGAAGCGTACTCACTTGATAGGCCACGGGATGCGGATCCACTTTTGCGGGTGTGCAAGCTCTTTTCCAGTGGTCGAAGTAACGTCTGACCTCCACCTGGACCTCGATCGTGACGTCGAACAACCGGTGCTTGAATGTGGAAGTCGATGCTGGTGGCCGCAACAGCGTGATGCCGCCCTCCGGCAGCTGAAGCTCGACTCGATCCGCCCTCACCATCTCCGCGCCACACGGATGCGCGCCCAAGATGCCAACCGAGAGGGCAAGCGTGAAAACTTTTCCCGCACTGCTCATGGGCAATAAGCGTACTGGCTCCAGCAACGGCTGCCAACTGTATGGAGGCGTTCCTAGCCCGGTTTGATTGCGCGGTGCGAGACGCTCGCTAGCGGGGAAAAAGTCGGGCCGATGCGCTCAAAGCCGCAACGCCGCTTCAGGCGGCATGAATTTGAGCTTCAGCGCTTCGGCGACAGCGCGATGGGTGACCATCCCTTCGAAGACGTTGAGCCCGCGGCGCAAGTGCTCGTCTTCACCGAGCGCGCGGCGATAGCCTTTGTCGGCGAGCGCCAGCACGAAGGGCAGCGTCACGTTGTTCAGCGCGAAAGTCGACGTGCGGGCGACCGCGCCCGGCATATTGGTGACGCAATAATGCACGACCTCGTAGAGGATGTAGGTCGGCGCGGAGTGCGTCGTCGGCCGCGAGGTCTCGGAGCATCCGCCCTGGTCGATGGCGATGTCCACGATGACCGAGCCCGGCTTCATCGCCTTGACCGTGTCGGCGGTGATCAATTTCGGCGCCGCGGCGCCTGGGATCAGAACCGAGGCGATCACCAGGTCGGCGCGGCGGCATATCGTCTCGATCGCATCGCTGGTGGAAAATACGGTGCGCACCCGCGCGCCAAGCTGGGTCGACACGCGACGCAACACGTCCGGATTGCGGTCGATGACGGTCACGGTCGCGCCCATTCCGGCGCTGATGAGGGCCGCGTGGCTGCCGGCGACGCCGCCGCCAAGGATCGCAACATCCGCCGGCGGAACGCCGGGAACGCCGCCGAGCAGCACGCCGCGGCCGCCGTTTTCCTTCTCCAGGCATCGCGCGCCGACATGCGGCGCCATACGCCCCGCGACCTCCGACATCGGCGTGAGCAGCGGCAGCGTACCGTGGGACGACGTGACGGTCTCGTAGGCGATCGCGATAACGCCGGAGGCCATGAGGTCGGCCGTCTGCTGCGGGTCGGCCGCAAGATGCAGGTAGGTGAAAAGTACCTGCCCGGCTCTGAGCTTCTTGCGCTCGGGCGCGAGCGGCTCCTTGACCTTCACAATGAGCTCGCTGCGCGCATAGACCTCATCGGCGCCGGGCACCACTTCGGCTCCGACGGAACGGTAATCGGCATCGGTGAGACCAGCGCCCAATCCCGCGCTCTTTTCCACAAGCACGTGATGACCATTCCTGGTCAGTTCATGCACCGTTGAGGGCACCAGGCCGACCCGGTATTCGCTGTCCTTGATTTCCTTCGGCACGCCAACGAGCATTTTTCAATTCCGAATGTCATCTGCCGTTACGCTCGGGACCACACGTCCGGCAAATTCTACGTGTCGAGAGGGCTTGATGCCACTGCCGCCACTTCGCGGCGGTCGCAAGCTGGCGCTCCTTGATTTCCCCCATGGGGTCGCGTTCCCTAACGTCGATCAAGCGAGGAGCGCGACGTGAGCGAAGACCCCTACGCTGTTCTGGGCGTGAAGCGGGAGGCGACGCAGGACGAGATCCGCAAAGCCTACCGTCAGCTGGCGAAGAAGCTGCACCCGGACCTCAATCCCGGCGATAAGCAAGCGGAGGAGAAGTTCAAGCAGATTTCCGTGGCCTATGACCTCTTGGGCGATGCCGAAAAGCGCGCGCGCTTCGACCGCGGCGAGATCGATGCCTCCGGACAAGAGCGGCCGCGGGAGCGCTATTATCGCGATTTCCATGGCGCGGGCGCCGAATCGCACACCTACAGTACGCAGGGCGGCTACGCCGACTTCATGGAAACCGAGGACATCCTCAAGGAAATGTTCGGCCGCGGCGGCGAGGGCCGCATTCGGCTGCGCGGGCAAGATGCCCTTTACCGCCTTCCCGTCGAGTTTCTCGAGGCGCTCAACGGCGCAACCAAGCGCATCACTCTGCCCGATGGGGGCACGCTCGATGTGGTCATTCCCGCCGGCACCAGAGACAAGCAGGTTCTGCGGCTGCGCGGAAAGGGCGGCCCGGGAGTGGGCGGCGGTCCGCCCGGCGACGCGCTGGTGGAGATCGAGGTCGAACCGCACAAGTTCTTCAGCCGCAAGGGCGACGACATCCACCTCGAATTGCCGATCAGCCTGCCCGAAGCGGTGCTCGGGGCAAAGCTCGACGTTCCCACGCCCACCGGGGCGGTGCGCATGACGGTCCCGAAAGGCGCGAACACCGGCACCGTGCTGCGCTTGAGAGGCAAGGGCGCGCCGCGCAGCGACAAAACGCATGGCGACCAATACGTCACACTCAAGGTCGTGCTGCCGCAGGAGCTCGATCCGGAGCTCGAGGAGTTCGCACGACGCTGGCAAGCGGGACAAGCTCAAAACCCCCGCCGGCACTTGGAGGCCTAAATGATCTCGGTCGAGGAATTTCTGATCCGAACCCGCCTCGAGCACCACTTGCTGGAGGCCTGGATCCAAGCCGGCTGGCTCGTTCCGCCGCAGACGGAACCGGAGCTGATGTTCTCCGACGTCGATCTCGCGCGCGCGCAGCTCATTCACGATCTGCGGGAGGACTTTGGTGTCAATGATGAAGGCATCTCGGTCATCCTGCACCTCATCGATCAGATGCATGGCTTGCGACGCAGCATGCAGGGCCTGCTCGATGAAATGCGCGCTCACGGAAGGCAGACCGATTAAGGATGAGGTTTGTCGGTGCTGACTCTGCGAGAACGCGCGTACTGACGTTGCTAAGGAGATGGGCAGCAGGGTCTACCTTTGGCCTCACCCCCGCGCCTCGTCCGTATCACAGCGCCTTGACGACCTCTTCCGTCATCTTCTTGGCGTCGCCGAACAGCATCATGGTGTTGTCGCGGTAGAACAGCGTGTTGTCGATGCCCGCATAGCCGGAAGAGAGCGACCGCTTGGAAAACATAACAGTGCCGGCCTTCCATACTTCCAGAACCGGCATACCGTAGATCGGCGATGCCGGATCCTCTTTCGCCGCCGGATTGGTCACATCGTTTGCTCCGATCACGAAGGCGACATCGGCCTGCGCGAACTCCGAATTGATGTCTTCGAGCTCGAACACCTCGTCGTAAGGAACGTTCGCCTCGGCGAGCAGCACATTCATGTGGCCGGGCATGCGGCCGGCGACCGGATGGATGGCGTATTTGATCTCGACGCCTTCCGCCTTGAGGCGATCGGCCATCTCCCGCAGCGCGTGCTGTGCCTGCGCCACCGCCATGCCGTAGCCGGGCACGATAATCACCTTGCCGGCGTTCTTGAGCACGAAGGCGGCATCCTCGGCGGAGCCCTGCTTGACTGGCCGCTGCTCCTTCCCCGCCGCCGGTCCCGCGACCTCGCCCCCGAAGCCGCCAAGGATCACGGAGATGAAGCTGCGGTTCATGCCCTTGCACATGATGTAGGACAGGATCGCGCCCGAGGAGCCGACCAGCGCACCGGTGATGATGAGCGCGGAATTACCCAGCGTGAAGCCGATGCCGGCCGCGGCCCAGCCGGAATAGGAATTGAGCATCGAGATCACCACCGGCATGTCGGCGCCGCCGATCGGGATGATGATGAACACGCCGAAGGCAAAGGCGGCAAAGGCCAGCAGCCAAAACGCGAGGTAGCTTTCACTGCGCGCGAACAACACGATGAGCGCCACGATGGCAACCGCGAGCGCGATATTGATGGCATGGCGCGCGGGAAGGATGATTGGCGCGCCGCTCATTCGGGCGGACAATTTGAGGAACGCAATCACCGAGCCGGTGAAGGTCACAGCTCCGATGGCAACGCCGAGCGACATTTCGACGAGGCTCGACCTGTGGATCGCGCCGACCGTGCCGATGTCGAACGCAGCCGGGGCATAAAGCGCCCCTGCCGCTACCAGCACCGCGGCCATACCAACCAGGGAATGGAACGCCGCCACCAGTTCAGGCATCGCTGTCATCGGCACGCGACGCGCGATCACCGCACCGGTGCTGCCGCCGATCGCGAGGCCGAGGACCACGAGACCCCAAGCGCCAAGGCTCGCGGGAGGGTGCGAGGCGAGCGTCGTGACGATCGCAATCCCCATGCCGACCATGCCGAACAGGTTGCCCTGCCGGCTGGTCTCGGGGCTCGAGAGCCCGCGCAACGCGAGAATGAAGAGAACGCCGGCGACGAGATAGAGCAGCGCGACGAGATCAGCGGACATCGGTGAGCTCCAGCCCGTCACTTCTTTTTCTTCTGGTACATGCCGAGCATGCGCTGCGTGACCAGGAACCCCCCGAAAATATTGACCGAGGCAAAGGTGAGCGCGACGAAGCCGAGAACGCGCGCCCAGACCGGGCCCGAGTCGTTGGCCACGAGCGCAACCCCGACGGCGAGGAGCGCGCCGACCACGATCACGGACGAGATCGCGTTGGTCACCGACATCAGCGGCGTGTGCAACGCCGGCGTCACCGACCAGACCACGTAATAGCCCACGAAGATCGCGAGCACGAAGATCGAGAAGCGAAACGTGAACGGATCGACGGCCGCACCGGTTGCGGCATGCATGGCGCCGCCGGACGCGGCGGCGATGATGTCGAGCTGAGCAAGGGTGAGGTCGCGCGCCACGTCTTGGGCCGCCTCGATCGCGGCGAAGCTGCCGGCCGGAACGATCAGCATTGCAATCTCCTTAACGCGCGCGTTGCGCGGCTCATGCGTTACTCACTGAGGTGATGCGCGCCAGAAGCGCATCGAGGGCGCGAGTGAGCCCGTTCACGACGCGCCCATGCCTGCCGGCGCGCCGTCACGCGGCGCTCTTGGGCGCAAAGCTTGGGTGAATCACGGCGCCATCACGGGTCAGCGCCGTCGCCTTCACGATCTCATCGTCCCAATTGACCGCAAGCGCCTTTGCGTTCTTGTCCACCAGGATCTCGAGGAAGGCGAACAGATTCCTGGCGTACAGACTCGACGCGGATGCAGCGATGCGGCCCGGCACGTTGCGATGCCCGACGATCTTCACGCCGCCGGCCTCCACGACTTCACCGGCCTTTGCGAGTTCACAATTGCCGCCGCGCTCGACGGCGAGATCGACGATCGCGGAACCCGGGCGCATCGAGGCGACCATCTCCTTGGAGATGAGCCGCGGGGCCGGACGGCCCGGGATCAGCGCCGTAGTGATGACGATGTCCTGCTTCTTGATGTGCTCGGAGACGAGGGCAGCTTGCTTGGCCTGATACTCCCTCGACATCTCCTTGGCATAGCCGCCCGCGGTCTCGGCTTGCTTGAACTCCTCATCCTCGACGGCGATGAACTTCGCGCCGAGACTCTCGACCTGTTCCTTGGCCGCCGGCCGCACGTCGGTGGCGGTGACGATGGCGCCGAGCCGGCGCGCGGTCGCGATCGCCTGCAGGCCGGCGACTCCCGCGCCCATGACGAACACCTTAGCCGCCGGCACCGTGCCGGCCGCGGTCATCATCATGGGCAACGCGCGGCCAAATTCGGCGGCGGCATCGATGACGGCACGGTAGCCCGCGAGATTGGCCTGGCTGGAGAGCACGTCCATGACCTGCGCGCGAGTGATGCGCGGCAACAGCTCCATGGCGAAGGCGACGATGCCGGCATCGGCCATGGCGTTGAGCGCGGCGTCCTCGCCATAGGGATCCATCATGGCAATGACGAGCGCGCCCTTCTTGTAGCGTGCAAGCTCGGAGGCCGCCGGCCGGCGAACCTTGAGCACCACGTCGGCATCTCTGACGGCGGCGTCGGTCACGGTTGCGCCGGCGGCGGCGAATTCGGCGTCGGGCATGCCGGACTTCGTTCCGGCGTCCGGCTCGACGGCGACATCGGCGCCGAGGCCCTTCATCTTCTTGACCGTTTCCGGCGTGGCGGCGACCCGGTTTTCAGTCGGGTCGATCTCGCGCGCTACCGCAATGCGCATTCACCCGCCTCCTCATGGACCGGCAATGCCCAGCCCGCTTCAGCCACCAGAGGCGAGCGCGAGCGTGATCAGCGAAATGATCACCATGACAATGCTGGGCATGCGCGCCCCGCTCAGAAAGCCATGGAAGGCAACGATGGTCGCGATCACGAAAATCGCGAATGCAAGCAGCCAATGCCCGGCGACACCGCCGATCGCCAGCCCCAGGACAATATTGACCACATGCGCGCCGCCGACCACGATCCAATGAACGAAACGGTCGTACATCGCCACATGCGCCGGAAGATCATTGCCCTGCGCGGTGGCGTATTCGACCTCTCCGTGGTCGGCCATTCGCTCCTCCACCCTTGTGTCCTGTCCCGACAGGCGGGGATTAGCGCAATTGCCCTTTGAGGGCAACGGCGCATCTGCGGGCATGATGCTTCCTTCGGCGTGCTTGTCGGCAGGCTCGCGCCGGAGAGCTGGGCGAGATTCTACGCCGCGTCGATGACATTGATAGCTCGCCGCTTCACCGCTCGGACGCGGGCTGATCGAGACCGGCTGTCGCGAGCACAGCGGTCTGCCGCTCGGCCACGCCGCGGATCGAAAAATCCTCGATGGCTTGGTTGAACAGCTTGTGAAAATTGAGCTCGGCACGCAGGTGCAGAAACACCGCGCCCAATCCGATCGCAGCCCGGTCCATGAATACGAACTCGCGCGGCACGGTGACGGGGCCTCTTTGCTTGAGCGCTTGGTGCACGCGAAACGCCTCGCGCCGGCCGTATTCGGCCGGCTTGGTGCCGTCGGCAAGGCTGCGCACCCGATCGTCCAACAACGGTCCGTAGATGAAGCGCGCCCAAATGTTCAAGATGTCGATCAGTTCCCGATTGAGGCGCTTGAAGCCCCAGGTCTCGTAGGCGTGCACGATGAGATCGGCATCTGCTTTGAGCAGGCCGTGATAGAGATCCACCACGCCGCCTACGAACTTCGGCGCAAAGATGCGAATGCATCCGTAGTCCAGAAGATTGATGCCCGCGGGGCGGCCACCCACGTCGAACACGGTGTAATTGCCAAGATGCGGATCGCCGTGGATCACGCCAAAACGGCTGAACGGCCACCACCAGGCGGCAAACATCGCGCGGCCGAGCCGATTACGCGTGGCGAGATCGGCTTTCGTGTGTTCGAGCAGGCGACGACCTTGCAGCCAATCGAGGGTGAGCAGGCGGCCCGTCGAGAGGTCCGGCCATATCTGCGGCACGCGGATCGCATCGATGCCATCGAGCATCCTGCGGTAGAGCATGACGTGCTTGGCTTCGCGGCGATAGTCGAGCTCCTCGCGGATGCGCGCGCCGATTTCCTTGGCGATCTCGGTGGTGTCGATGACCGGGTCCATGCGCCGGTGAATGGCGAATACCAGCTGCAGCTGCCGCAGATCCGCCTCGACCGCCGACTGCATGTCCGGATATTGCAGCTTGCAGGCAAGCTCGGCGCCGTTATGGGCGCGCGCGCGATGCACTTGCCCGAGCGAAGCGGCGGCAGCGGGATGGTGCTCGAAGCTCGAGAATCTCTTCTGCCAGTCGGGGCCGAGCTCCGCGGCCATGCGCCGCTTGACGAAGGCCCAGCCCATGGGAGGCGCCTCGCTTTGCAGCCTGATCAGCTCGGCGGCGTATTCCGGCGGCAGGGCGTCGGGGATGGTGGCCATGAGTTGGGCCACCTTCATGATCGGGCCTTTGAGCCCGCCGAGGGCCGCCGCGAGCTCGATGGCGTTCTTGCCGCGGTCGAGCGTGATCCCGAACAATCGCGCTCCGGCGATGCGCGCCGCCACTCCGCTCATATTGGTGCCGACCCGCGCATAGCGCGCGGCGCGGGCTGAGAAACGGTTGGCTTCGCGGTCGGTCATGGCTGATTCGGTTGCTCGCGCCGGATTACGCGCGCCGCGCTGGAGACGCCCGGCTTCCCCGATATGTTGTTCTCGAGCCATTACACAAGGCCGTTGTTGTCGCCGTTCGCGGGTCGAGCGTCATATTGGTGGCTGCCACAGACCTCGCAACGAGATGGAAGGCTCGCTCGTCAGGTCCAGTCGAGGAGCGCTTTGGCGTCTTTGACGAGGCGTTCATTCAGGACGGTTCCCTCCCATTGCGCTGGCTTTGGGCGCATGCCGACCTGATCGCGACCTGAAAAGACTTCGGTGACCGCGTGGAAGCCGAGGGCGCGGTAGACTTCGAATTGCTCCTCGGAGAACAGTTGATCCGCCGTCGTTTCGTGCGGATAGGTCGGAAAGCGTCGCTTGTAGTCGACGATGTAGTCGTTCTCGTCGCCCGTGATCGACGACTTCACATAGATCAATATGCCGTTGCCTCCCTGTGGGTAGGTAATCTCGCCGACCGCACAGTGCGGGCCATGGGGCGCAGCATTTGGCGGCAAGCCGCCGGTCTCCGCAATCTCCTTCGACGCAGCTCGAGTTGCATCGCGAATCTCGGCCCAGGGCAGATCGATCAATACGCCGAGATCGATACGCGCGTAACGCTGCAAAGCCACGAGTGAACGGAAGGACATCTCGGGATCGGCTTCCGCATCGACTGCGATGATCAACTGGCAGCGCCGTCGCAATAGCTCGTAGATGCCCAAATTTTCGATGTGTCCGCCATCGGTTAGATAAATCGTATTGGAGGTTTCCCGCATCAGCCCCAGCAATTCCTGCAGGAAGTAGAATTGATCGAACACAGAGGCGAACATGGAGGAGGGCTTGCGGTCGTGGGCGAGCTGCCGCGGATTGGCTGCCCAGTATCCGAGTCTGACGTTGAGAATAGCGAGCGTCGGGGTCAGTGCCTTGATGCTGCTGGCGCCCATGTTGGACGACGCCGCGGCTCCCGAGATGGCCATTGCCGTAGCCAAGTCGAGCTCCTTGACTGCGTCTTCGAGTTCCTCGGTCCTCACGTATTGAGTCGCGGCGCTGCCGATAAATTTGGGGCTAAAGAGAAAGAAATCCGCATTCCGACCTCGGCGGTTGGCGTATTTCGATCCCTGAATATTCAACGCGGTGTTGATGAGGTGGCAAGGCGTATCGACGCAAGAGATTTCACTCAACCTGAAGCGGTCAAGCGGCGCGAGCTCGACGTTTTCGTATTTTAAGCGTTTGAACGCTGCAGGATCGCTTAGCGGCGCGGATTGGAGCTTGGACCCCGGTGCGAGATGCCGAGCTACGATGGTTGTGGGATCGAATAGGAAAGCTTTGCTCAACCGATCGCGATAGAGACGATGAAGAGAATTCGCATTCGGAGCGAGAAAGAGAGAAAGAAGGAACAGTTCAATACCCGTTACAAGATAGAACCACCCGATTGGGGTTTTGTGGCCGAACCAACGTTGCGAAATATCGCTGAGCCAAAGCGGCGCATGATAATTGGAGCCGCTCGACTTCACGTAGTCGGGATCGAGGTCCTTAATCCCCGCAAAACACAGGTAGAGATACGCCATCCATAACAGGAACGGGATCGCGGCTCCGGCTATGTAAACCGCCGCCTTTCCGGCCGCGCGGGACGCAAGGGCGCCTAAGTTCGGCCGCTCATTACCCTGGCCCAACAGGCGACCGATGTGGCGGCTGAAGAAGGCGACCGCAGCGGAGAATGGCGCCAGCACGGCAGCTAACGCTTGGAGCCACTCGGCAAAGCTCGCAAGAATTCCGCCCTGGCGGTTGGCCGACTTGAAAATGCCATCCAGTACGAGCGGCTGCAGTTCGCAGAACGCAATAGCTATCAAAATGATGAGGACCACTGCGGACAGCACGGTCCAGGAGGAACCGATTTCCGCGGCCCAGCCGCTGATCTCCAACGATCGCCAGAGCGCCCACACGAGCAGCAACAGGACGAACAGGTACAGCACAATCAGACTGACGCCGAAATGATCGGCGTTAAAGGCTTCGGGAAGCGTGGTGCCGGTTAGCGAAATGTGCAGGCTTTCTGAATCCGGCTTGAAGAAGATTGTGATCGCCGCAAGGACCAGCAACCAAGGCAGAATGAGCAGCGCGTTGGCGAGCAATCCACGCAGATAGATGGCCACGTTGTAGAAGATGTTGATGATCCCCTGCGGGAACAAATAATTGGAGTGATTGCGGATGTGCTGAACGCCGTACGGCTCGTCCTGGGTCAGGCTGCTCGTGAACGGAAAGGCACCCTTCGAACGACTCATCGCGACCGATAAGGAAGTGCCGATGTAGCCTCCGCCCGACACCGTGGAAAGGTAATCGATCTTCTTCAGAACACCGGTCTTATCGAGCGCTTGCAATGCCCCGAGACAAAAAGATGCGGAGCGAATGCCGCCACCAGACAACGCAAGGCCGGCGAGACCTGAACTCAACGTTGGCCGCATGATCGGTTCGCCGTCGCTGCGCTTGTCACCTTCCTGCGCCGCGAGGAGGGGCGCACGCGACGCCGTTCCTGAATCATGTTCGGAGTTCGAATCGGAATTCGTGCTGGACTCAAGCTCGAGCGCGACCTCGCCTCTGCCAAATCGCCGCCGACGCTGATTGATCGCCTGAATTTCTTCCTTGAAAATCTCGTGAAAGCGATACGTTCTGGTGACCGGCATGGCAGCCCCCACTGCTCTCACCGTTACCAAATTATCGCTCGGTTTAAAATCCTAGATTGCAGCTTCCCCGCTTACACGCCACGCGCGGCTGCGCGACTATTGAGATAGTCAACGAGCTAGGAAGGTTGATCCAGCTCTTCCAGCTCATCGATCATCCGTTCGATCACGCCGAGCCCGCCCTGCCAGAACGCGGGATCGCGGGCGTCGAGACCGAAGGGAGCCAGCAGCTCGGAATGGTGTTTGGTGCCGCCGGCCGCGAGCATTTCCAGATAGCGCTCGGCGAAGCCTTCCGCCGCCTTCTCGTAAACCGCGTAAAGCGAGTTCACCAGGCAATCGCCGAAGGCATAGGCATAAACGTAGAACGGGGAGTGCACAAAATGCGAAATATATGCCCAGAAGGTCTCGTAACCCGGCTTGAGCTCGATCGCTTCGCCGAGGCTTTCGCGCTGCACCTCGAGCCAGAGCGCGTTGAGACGCTCGACGGTCACCTCCCCGCTACGGCGTTCGGTGTGGACTTTGCGCTCGAACGTGTAGAAGGCGATCTGGCGCACCACTGTGTTGATCATGTCCTCGACCTTGGCGGCGAGCATGGCCTTGCGCTGCTTGCGATCGGCCTTGGCGAGGAGCTTCTTGAAGGTGAGCATTTCACCGAAGACGCTCGCGGTCTCGGCGAGGGTGAGCGGGGTCGGCGCCATCAGCGAGCCCTTCGGCGCAGCGAGCACTTGATGCACGCCGTGCCCGAGCTCGTGCGCGAGCGTCATCACGTCGCGTGGTCTGCCCTGGTAGTTGAGCAGCACATAGGGATGGGCCGAAGGCACGGTCGGATGCGAGAACGCGCCGGGCGCCTTGCCTGGGCGCACCGGAGCATCGATCCAGCGTTCCTTGAAGAAGCGCTCCGCGATTGCCGCCATCTTCGGCGAGAACGCGCCATAGGCGTCGAGCACGGTCGCCTGCGCTTCGCTCCAGCCGATCGTGCGGCTCGCAACCGCCGGCAGCGGCGCGTTGCGGTCCCAGTGCGGCAGCTGCTTCTTGCCGAACCAGCGCGCCTTGAGCGCGTAATAGCGATGTGACAGCCGCGGATAGGCTCTCCGCACCGCTTGGACCAAGGCCTCCACCACCTCGGGCTCGACGCGATTCGACAGGTGGCGCGCGTCGGCGACATCGGCAAAGCTCCGCCAACGATCGGAGATTTCCTTGTCCTTGGCGAGGACGTTGGTGATCAGTGCGAACGTCCGTAGGTTTTGCTTGAAGGTTTTGGCGAGCGCCTGTGCCGCCGCCTTGCGCGTCGCCGGCCTCGGATCCTGCAGGAGATTGAGCGTTGGCTCGATCGCGAGCGACTTCGAGTCGATCTTGAAACGAAGGCTGGCGATATTCTCGTCGAACAGGCGAGTCCAGGCCGAGTAACCTGTCACGGATTTTTCGTGAAAGAGTTGTTCGACGCGATCCTCGAGCTGGTAGGGCTTTTCCTTGCGGATGTCTTCGATCCAGGGCCGGTAATGAGCCAGCGCGCCGTCTTGCATGGCGGCTTCGAGCTTGGCGTCGTCGAGCCGATTGAGCTCGAGCGTGAAGAACAAGAGATGCGTGGAGGCGGCCGTGACCCGCTCCTGTACGTCGGCGTAGAACTTGGCGCGCGCGGGATCGACCGTATCGCCGGCGTGGAGGAGCCCCGCATAGGACGTGAGACGCCCGAGGAGATCGTCGAGGGCCTCGTAGCGCTTCACCGCCTCGGCCAGCGCGGCGCCGGCCGTGGGGCCGTCGGCGAGCGCCGCCAGCTTGCCTTTGTAGGCCTGCTCGAATGCGAGGCTTTCGGCAGCACCACGATCGAGATCGCGCTTGACCTGCGGATCATCGAGCCCGGCGTAAAGATCCGCGAGATTCCATTCCGGCAGCGCGCCGAGACGGGGCACGGCAGGAGTTTTGCCTGCGCGATGAGCGGACGAGCGTTTGGGTCGTGCAGACATGACAAGTTGCGAAGGACCTGCGCGTGCCAAGGTCGCCATCGGGCGACGCCGGGCGCGCGAGCGCGCTGGCGTGCGTCTCTGCATATGGGACCGTGCGGCCCTAGGTCAACACCATGGGCTCGGCAATATTATCAACCGTGGTGGGCAATGTTTGCCGAGGCAATTACTCCAGCGCCGGCGTCGCGAAGGTGAGCAAGTCGTTGGCCGCCACCACCGCGCAAGTGAACGATCTCGGAGGCGAGCCGTTGCGCGGGCTCAGAACAGCGACTACGCAAACGCGGCGAGCTGCGGCACGAAGTGGACGAGCAGCTCCTCGCCCTCGCCGGCCATCGCATCGAGCTTCTCTTTGAACATCTCGCGGACGGCGCACCACAGGAGCGTGGCGCGGACGGCAATCTGCGCCTTTTTCTTCTGCAGGATCGATCGCGCCCGCTCGGCCAGAGTCGCGACGCTGTTATGCTCGAATAGAACCCGTCCAGCCCCATCCTCCAGCACGTAGATGCGGTCGAGACGGGAGATGCACAGGATGCAGTCCTCGTGCGGTAGCGGACCGAGCAGATAGAATTGCGGGTCACCGATTTCGGTCGCCCCCACGTCCCATCCGCCGGCTTCGCCGGTGCTTAGCTGGGCTGCAAAGCTGTCCATGATCGCCTTGAGCTCGCCCGCACGCCATGAGCCATCGCGCTGCGGCAACTTGGATTCGAACGCGATCACCGTCATTTCTTCACCTCGAACAGCAACCGATGAAGCTCCGGGTCGTAAAAGGATAGAAGTCGGCGTGCGAACACTGCCGGCTCGACGCCAAGCGCCCTTGCCCACGCTTCCATGCTTTCGGTGGGTACGCGGCCAAAGCCATTCTCCACTTGCGCAACGAACGTGTAGTATTTGAGGCCCAGCTGCTGCGCGAGCTGCAGCTGCGACAATCCCGCGCGGCCCCTCAGCTCCTTGAGCCAGGCACCGGCGCGCCGGCGCAACTCCTTGGCCTCGGGCGCCGCCTTCACGAATTGCATTCGTTTCCCCAGCGACCGAGACCCTTCTTGCCTTGGCATTTCAGAGTTACTAAACTAGTCTAATATTGTCGAAAAAAGACGAATGAATAATAACAGAATTCAGGCGGCAGCGGCAGACCGGCGGAGGACCAAATGCCGATCAGCAATTCAGCACCGCGCTTTGGGCATCAAATCGGCCCATGGGCGCGCGGCCCAGAGGTCACGTTCGCGGCCGCGGTTCTGATCGTCTTCGTTGCTTTGGCGGCGTGCTGGGGAACGCTACCGAGCGATCTCGTGTTGCCGGTGATCAGCACGCTTTTGCTCGTTCTGGCGTCCTTGGTTGCGCTCGTTGCGTTGTGCGGGGAGCGCGCTTCCCAGCGCAGCGAGACGACGTATTGGGATGTCGCGGGCGCCCTCACCTTTATCGGGGTTTGCGTCGCCTCGCAGATCGATCCGGATCAGATGGTGCGGTTGGTTGAAGGTGCGCCGCGCGAGCACTAGAGGCCTGCCGCTCATCCTGTCGGCACGTCCGCCTGTATCGACAGACCCGCACGTTTTTGCGGGTCGATGAACATATGAGGCCTGCATCGTGAACCTGCATGAACGATCGAGAGACGTCGATACAGCGCAGCGAGAGCGTACTACGTCCCCGGAGGGCCCTGCATCCGCCGGCACTCCTGCAATCGCTCCCCATCGTGCTCCGGCGCAAGCCGTGGTGTCGGCGCTGGGTTCCGACGCAGCGCACGGCTTAAGCCGAGCCGCGGCGCAGCAGCGCCTCGAGCAATACGGTCCGAACCGACTCAAGAGCGCCCCGGAAACCCCCTGGTGGCGACGGCTGCTCGAGCAATTCCAGAACTTCCTGGTGATCATCCTGCTCGTCGCCACCGTCATCTCGATGGTCGAATGGCTGCTGCAGGACCCGCGCGAGACCGATCTGCCCTATGAGGCGATCGTCATCTTGCTCATCGTCGTGCTCAACGCCCTGCTCGGTTTCATCCAGGAGTCGCGCGCCGAGCGCTCCGTTCGCGCGCTGATGGCTCTTGCCGCGCCCGAAACGACGGTCGTCCGCGACGGCGAGCGCCAGCGAATCGCGGCCGAGCAGATCGTTCCCGGCGACATCGTCATGGTCGAGGCCGGCGATAGAGTGCCGGCGGACGCCCGCCTCATCGAAAATGCAAATCTTCACGCCGACGAGGCCGCCCTCACCGGCGAGAGCGTTCCGGTGGCGAAGGAAACTCAGCCCATCGATGGCGATCTCGGAATCGGCGACCGCCGCAACATGCTGTTTGCGAGCACGGTCGCCACATATGGGCGAGGTCGAGCGATCGTTGTCGCGACCGGAATGGGAACCGAGGTTGGCCGCATCGCGGGGCTGCTCGAAGCCGCCGAGAAAGAGCCCACGCCGCTGCAGCAGGAGCTCGACCGCACCGGCAAGCGGTTGAGTGTCATCATGCTGGGGATTTGCGCCGTCGTGTTCGCAACCGGCCTGCTCACCAGCCCCGTATTCAATCTCAATGCCGTCCTGAGCCTGTTCCTGTTCGCCGTGGCGCTGGCAGTGGCCGCGATCCCCGAGGCGCTGCCAGCGATCGTGACCGTGGGATTGAGCCTGGGCGTACGGCGCATGGCGGCGGCCAACGCGATTGTACGCAAGCTGCCGGCGGTCGAGACGCTCGGCGCCGCGACCGTGATCTGCTCGGATAAGACCGGCACGCTGACGCGGAACGAGATGACGGTTCGCGCGATCGCGACGTGCGGCACGCTGGTCGACGTCGATGGCAGCGGCTACATCCCCGAGGGCAACTTCACCGTCAAGGGAGCGCCGCTCGCAGAAACTTCACCCGTTCGCGATGCTGTTGCGCAAACGCTCCGCGCCGCGGCGCTCGCCAACGACGCCGCGCTCACCAACAGCGAGGGACGCTGGCGCGTGCAGGGCGATCCCACCGAGGGTGCGCTGATCGTCGCGGCGCGCAAGTTCGGCATCACCGAGGACGAGCTCGCGAGCTTGCCTCGAATCGCGGAAATCCCCTTCACCTCCGAACGCAAGCGCCACGCCACCGTCCATCAGGATCGCGCGAAGCCCGGTGAACTGTGCGTCTTCGTCAAGGGAGCGCCCGAGATTCTCCTCGCGAATACCCGTTACTTGCTGGAGGACGGTCAGGTGGTCCCGCTCGGCGAGGATCGCCGCGCCGAGCTTGCGCGGCGCAACGAGGCGCTCGCCGGTCAGGCACTGCGGGTGCTCGCTATTGCGACGCGCACGGTGCCCGCCGCATCTCTAGGTCTCGACCCGCGCGCCGGCGGCGCCGATCGGACATCGACGAGCGAGCTGCCGGAGGGCATCGAGGACGATCTCGTCCTGCTCGGCCTGGTCGGCATGATCGACCCCCCGCGAGCTGAGGCCAAGGTTGCCGTCGCCACCGCCAAGCGCGCGCACATCCGCTCGGTGATGATCACCGGCGACCACCCGGCGACCGCCGAGGCAATCGCCCGCGAGTTGGAGATATTCGAGCCGGGCGCGCGGCTTGTGACCGGTACCGAGCTGCGCACCATGGGAGATGCGGAGCTCGACGCAATCGTCGAGCAGGTGCGCGTGTTCGCCCGGGTCGACCCCGAACACAAGTTGCGCATCGTCGGCGCGCTCCAGCGCAAAGGTCACATCGTCGCCATGACCGGCGACGGCATCAATGACGCCCCCGCGCTCAAGACTGCCAATATCGGCGTTGCCATGGGAATCACCGGCACCGACGTCTCCAAGGAGGCCGCCGATATGGTGCTCACCGACGACAATTTTGCCAGCATCGTCAGGGCGATCGAGGAAGGGCGCGGGATCTACGACAATATCCGCAAATACCTGATCTATCTGCTGTCGTCCAACGCGGGCGAATTGCTCACGATGTTCGCCGGCGTTATGTTCGCCGGCTTGCTCGGCCTCGTGTCGGCGGAACCAGGACTCTTCCTTCCGCTGCTCGCGGCTCAGCTCCTGTGGATCAACCTGATCACCGACGGGCCGCCCGCACTCGCGCTCGGCATCGATCCCAAAGACCCCGACGTCATGGAGCGGCCGCCGCGTAGCCGCGGTAAAGGCGTGCTCACCGCGGAGGACTGGTGGCGCCTCGCCGCCATCGGCTTCGTGATGATGCTCGGTACGATCGCCGTGCTCGATGCCTATTATCCCGGCGGACTGTTCACGTTGTTCGCGCAAGGTACGCAACCGAACGTAGCCGACGAAGTTCACGCGCGCACAATGGCGTTTACCACGCTGATGATGTTTCAGCTCTTCAACGTGTACAATTGCCGCTCGAATTGGCGCAGCGCCTCCAGCGGGTTTTTCGAGAACAAGTGGCTGCTCGGAGCGGTGGCGCTGTCGCTATTCACGCACGTGCTGGTGATCTACGTTCCGTTCCTGCAGACGGCGTTCCATACGGTGCCGCTGTCGTTGTGGGATTGGGCGATCGCGACCGGACTCGCGAGCACGCTGTTGATCGGGATGGAGATCGTCAAGTTCGTGCTGCGCATCGAACGTCGCGCCGCGCCTGCCGCGGCGCGGAAGACGGTTCGCGGACAAGCCCCTTCGCGCGCGTGAGGCCGCGAACAATCAAAGCGCGCCTCAGTTCTTGGATGCGAGCGCCGGGCCCCTCCCGCTTGCGGGAAGAGGCTCGGCTTCTCTTATCAAGCGTTAACCAAAAAATCGGCGACCCGCCTCATTCGGCACAGCGTCCAGGCGAGGTCGCGCCCTGAGCGAACGTCCATCGCCGCTACCTGCGGCCGCGGTTGCGCCGCCGCGCTCGTGCTGCTTGCTGGGAAGGGCTGCGCTCGAGATGGAAGCCATCCGATTCGCCGTCACGCATTATGGCGGCCGCATGTCCGAGGTCGCGCGGCGGTTGCGTATCGGGCGCCCCACGCTCTAGCGCAAGCTCAATTCGCCGGGCCGCGACATCTCGGACCCAAAGACGCCTGCGTGGTAATCCGGCTACACCGCCGGGAAAAAGGCTGCAGCGCAGGTTGCGAGTGACGCCGCGCCAAAATTGACCAAATTCACGCGCAACAAGCTACTTGAGGCGCGAATCCAAGACGGTTTTCGCATTTGGATGGCGCAACTGGATCCGAACGCGGGGGGCCTCGCACTGTAGCGAGGGCCTCCGGAATTGGGAGAACGTCCAAATGAGCGGCCCCCGCTTCGAGCGCCTCTTGGCGAGCACGGCTCTGGCTCTGATCCTTGCAGCACCGACCGGCGCCATGGCGCAAGAGGGGGGCGCGCCGACGGCGCCAGCGCCCTCCGCACAGAACGTTGCGGAAACGGCGGCGCAGGCAGTGGTGAGCGCGCCCGCGCCGGCACCAGGGGCAATGGCGGCTAGCCCCGGCGAAGCTGCAGCCATGGCGGGTGCGGCTGCGCTGTCGGCGAGCAGGGCCGCCCCGAGCGCAGACAGCGGCGAAACGAACGAGTCCGCGGCCACGCCGAAGGAGGCTCCCGCAGCGCCGACCAACCCCGTCGTCGCGAGCGAGCAGACACCCGATCCACTGGCAACGCTTGATCCCGCCGATCGCGCGGTGGCCGAAAAGATTCGCGATTTGCTCGCGGCCAAGACCGACAAGATCTTCGCCAACAAACGTGAGCGCGCGGCGGTCGAGTCATTCTACCAGGCTCGTCACCTCGCCCCCTTGTGGCTGGATAAAGGCGTCGAGAATGCGCGCGCCCAGGCGGTGATCGCCCGCCTCAAGGGCGCCGACGCCGACGGCCTCGACGCCGGCGACTACAAGATCCCGACGCTTGTCGGCCTGAGCCCGGAGGCACTCGCGGAGGCCGAGCTCAAGCTCACCCAGACCGTGCTCACCTATGCCCGCCACCTGCAGGCGGGCCGCTTCCCCTACACCCGCGTGAGCAACAACATCGAGTTGCCGCAGGCTCCGCCCGATCCGGCCGCAGTGCTCGCCAAGATCGCCGATGCCGCGAACGCTGGCACGGCGCTCGAGGATTTGAGCCCCCCGCACGAGGGCTACAAAAAGCTCAAGGCCATGCTCGCGCAGATGCGCGGCAAGGCTCCCGCTGGGAAGGAGATCGCCGAGGGGCCGCTGCTCAAGCTCAATGCTAAGGCGCCCATGGAAGACCCGCGCGTGCCGCTGCTGCGGGAGAAACTCGGGCTTGGAGGCGATGCCTCCGACCTTAAATACGACGCCAAGGTCGTCGAGGCGGTGAAGAAATTCCAGCGCGCCAACGAGCTGCCGGTCACCGGCAACCTCGACTCGAGGACGATCAAGGAGCTCAACGGTCCGTCGCGCGACCGGCAAATCGAAACCGTCATCTCCAACATGGAGCGCTGGCGCTGGTATCCGCGCGACCTCGGCAACGCCTACGTGATCGTCAATCTGCCGGACTTCTCGTTGCACGTGACGCACAACGGCGCCCAGGTCTGGAGCACCCGCATCGTCATCGGCAAGACGGAGATGGCGACGCCGCTGCTCAGCGAGACCATGAAGTACATCACTGTCAATCCGACCTGGAACGTGCCGCCGTCGATCGTTCAGAACGAATATCTACCGGCGCTGCAGCAGGATCCGACGGTGCTGGAGCGGATGGGCCTCAAGCTCGTGTACAATCGCGATGGCAGCGTGCACATCTATCAGCCCCCGGGCGAAGCTAACGCGCTCGGTCGCATCCGGTTCAATTTCCCCAACCGGTTCCTGGTTTATCAACACGACACGCCGGACAAGCAGTTGTTCGCGCACGATATGCGCGCCTACAGCCACGGCTGCATGCGCGTGCAGGACCCGGCCAAATACGCCGAGATTCTCCTCAACATCGCCCGTCCGAACGAGAACTGGACGGCGGACAAGATCAAGCGGATGTTCGGCACCGGCGAGCAGGACATCCAACTGCCGGCGCAAATCTGGGTGCTGCTGACTTATCAGAACGCGTTCGTCGACGACGCCGGCAAGCTGCAAGTTCGTCGCGACATCTACAACATCGACAGCCGCACGCTGGCGGCGATCAAGACCGAGCGCGGCATGATCGAGCCGCCGCAGGAGCGCAAGCGCGAGGAGCCGGTAGCGACGAATCAACGGCGTCCGGCCGCTCCACCGCGCACCGTCTCGTTCTTCGAGGCGTTCTTCGGTTTCGGCCGTCCGGTGCACGCAAGACCAGTGCCGCCACGCGGCATCACCCGCTGACGAACGCGATGTATGCGATCTCTTGCGGCGATCTGCGCCAGCGTCTCTGCAGCACGGTTAACGGCGGCAAGTTTTTGCCATAGTCCCCTGTCACGCTCTTCGACATCGGGGGGGACGGGTGCGCTGTTAACCCTTCCCTAATGAGTAGTGCGTCAGCGTCTTCGTCGCGGCGAGCAGCTGCGGCGAGCGACGAAGCTTCTCGCCCGCGGCGTTCGCTGCGGACGGGCGGGTGGCGCCAGCAAGGGTTGGCACGTGACGGTCAAAGTCGCGCACAGGAATGCATTGTCCTTGCGTTGCGCCCGGGCGGGCTACTGCTGCAGCATCGCCGCGCTTCTCGTCTTTTTCGGAAGCAAGAACCTGCAGAACGCGATCGCCCAAGGCGAAACGCGGACGATCTCCTTCCACCACATTCACACCGACGAGGAGTTGACCGTCACCTACAAGGTGAACGGTCGCTACGACGAAGAGGCGCTCAGAAAAATCAACAACCTGATGCGCGACTGGCGCGAAGCGAAATCGACCGCGATGGATCCCCATCTCATCGACCTCCTCTGGGAGGTCTACCGCGAGGCCGGCTCCAAAGAGGCAATCTGGATCGTCTGCGGATACCGTTCGCCCGAAACCAACTCGATGCTGCGGCGCCGTTCGAGCGGTGTCGCCCAGTTCAGCCAGCACATGCTGGGCAAGGCGATCGATTTTTACATCCCAGGCGTGCCGCTCGAGCGATTGCGTGAAGCCGGCCTGCGGGCGCAGCGCGGCGGCGTCGGATTTTACCCTACCTCGGGCGCTCCCTTCGTGCACATGGACACCGGCAGCGTGCGTCATTGGCCGCGCATGCCGGAGGCGCAGCTCGCAAGCGTGATGGCGAAGGGACAGCTTGGCAGCCAATCGGCCTCGGATAACGGCCAGCGCAGCCGGATGCCCGGCTTGCTTGCCAGACTCTTCGGCGGCGGCCGCGACCAAGCGGAGGATGCCGCCGCCGCGGCCGCGCCGGTCAAAACCGCCGCGACAACGCCGCGCAAGCCGACGCCCGAACCGCGGTCCGAGAAGCCGGCCACGGCTGCTGCACCGGCCGAATCGCGCATCGAAAAAGTTGCACTCGTGCCGTTCCCGCCGATGAAACCCGCCAAGCCAACCGAGCAATCGGTGTCCGTGGCTAAAACGGCCCAGACCTACCAGGTCGCCTCTGCCGCTCCCGAGCCTGCTCTCATATCCGCAACCTACGAGCTCGCGTCGGCGATGTCGAAATCTGCGGGAGCCCTCCAACCGGCAAGCCTCATCGCACGGGCGAGCATCTCGGCGTCGACCATCTCGGCGAACGACATCATCAACGAGCGCGGTTATTGGCAAGGATTGCCCAGCACTGAGCCGGCGGATACCCCGCCGGTCAGCGCTGCACGCGCGACACCGGCTCCAACGCCGCGGCGCGCGATCGCTAGCGCCGCTGCGGCCCCGTGGCCAATAGCGGATCGCACCGACAGCGAGCCGATACCGAATGCGCTCGCCTATGCGGCACAGCCCGTTCCGATCGCGGCTGCCCGCGCGCTGCCGACCGGCCCGACCTTCGCCCGTGCGGCGCCCGCCGCTTCAGCAGAAACAACGATTGCAGCGAAGCGCGGCGACGATTCGCTTGCGCCGTCCAGAGCCAGAGTCGCGAGCGTGGTGCGGGTCGGCGATCGTTTCAATGATCCGTGGATGCGCGCCATGATCGTGAGCCCGAGCGCGCAGGACTTCATGAAAACGACTGTTTACGGCGCGCCGGATTTCCGCACGCTCGGCCCCTACCTGCACAAACCAGCCGCGGCCACGATGGCAACGTTCTCCGAGGATCCATATCGCGGCATGACCAGCGAAACGTTCAGCGGCAGCGCCGTCGGCTTCACACGGACCGTCACGTTCGGTCCGCCGCGCACGGCTTCGCTGCGATAGTTCTGCTTCCCGTTTCCGGGGGGATCGTTGGGGCGTGGCGCCGCAAGTCGGGGAAAACCCTTGGCTTGCGGCGAACCACATTATGACAGCGCGGCAGCGCTCAGTTCAGCATGCCGAGCGCATGCATGTAGGTCTCGAGAATCGCCTCCTGCTCGCGCCGTTCATCGGCATCCTGTTTGCGCAGCCGCACGATCGCGCGCAGCGCCTTGACGTCGAAGCCGTTGGCCTTGGCCTCGGCATAAACGTCGCGAATGTCGTCGCCGATTGCTTTCTTCTCTTCCTCCAGCCGCTCGACCCGCTCGACGAAAGCCTTCAGATGATCCTTCGCGAAGCGAGCGGCCGGCGGTTCCGCAGCGGCGGCAGTGGCCATCGAACCCTCCTCCAGTGACTCGGTGCGCGCAAGGTTTCGGGACCGTGAGCGCCAAGGTCAAGGCAAGAGGGCGGTCATCCCCGGAGTACACAGGGCAAGAAATTTAGTGCTTGTGGCCGGCCTTTCCGAACGCGGCCTGCTGAGCCTGGGAGGCTTCTTTGTGGTACTTGGCCTTCCATTCCTCGTACGGCATGCCGTAAATGCTCGCGCGGCTCTCGTCCTTGGACATCGGCACGCCGCGTGCGTCGGCGGCGTCCTTCATCCAATTCGATAAGCAATTGCGGCAAAAGCCGGCGAGATTCATCAAATCGATGTTCTGCACGTCGGTGCGCGCGCGCAAATGCTCGACGAGGCGCCGAAACGCGGCCGCTTCGAGCTCGGTGCGGGTCTTGTCGTCAAGCGCCATCGCTATGTCCTTTCGCCTGCGGTCGTCTCGACCTCCGTGTCATTAAAAATAGGGACAGAGCGGAGCGCTTTCCAGCGCGGGTTGCACCCGAACAGCGCACAAATAATGCCTATGCTGCGACGCGTTCCGCTATCTTGCGGGCAATGACGACGGACCAACTCCGCCGCGGAGCAGGCGAGACTTCGGCCAATCGCGGACATCCTGCCGCGCGCGAGCTCGAACCTTGACCGCATCATCGCGCGCCTTTCTCGAAGCGCTGTATCGCACGGCGGTGGGTGCCGCGCACCCCGAGGGCTGCTTACGACCGCATTTACCCGCGCCGCCCTCCGGACGGCTGCTCGTTCTGGCGGCCGGCAAGGCCGCTGGTTCCATGGCCGAGGTCGCCGAGCGGCATTACGTCGAGGAGGGTCACATGCCGTCAGGCCGCATCGGCGGTCTCGCAGTCACCCGTCTCGGCTATGGCAGCCCGACCCGCTTCGTTCGGGTCGTCGAGGCCGGTCACCCGGTGCCTAATGCAGCCGGTCTCGCGGCGACGGCCGAGACGCTCGCCTTGGCCGATTCTGCCGGCCGCGATGATCTGGTGCTGGTGCTCGTTTCCGGCGGTGCATCGGCAAACTGGATCGCTCCGGCAGCGGGGCTTTCCCTCGCCGAGAAGCAAGCGGTGACGCGTGCGCTGCTTGCCTGCGGCGCCTCGATCGTCGAAATCAACACCGTTCGCAAGCATCTCTCCCGCATCAAAGGCGGCCGGCTTGCCCAGCGCGCGTCGCCGGCGCCGCTGGTTGCCATCGGCATTTCCGATGTGCCCGGGGATGATCCGGCGGTGATCGGCTCCGGTCCGACCGTGCCCGATCCGAGCACGCTCGCCGATGCTCGGGCCATCGTGGCGCGCTATCGGCTCGAGGTGCCGCCGCCCGTTGCGCAGGCTCTCGCCGATCCGGCAAACGAGACGCCGAAACCTGGCGATCCGGTCTTCGCCGCCACCGCCTTCGAACTCGCGACACGGCCCGCCGACGTATTCCGCGCCGTCCAAAAGGCGGTGCGCGATGCCGGGTACGAATGCATCCTGCTCGGCACTGCAATCGAAGGCGAAGCGCGCGATGTCGGCGCCGCGCACGCGCGACTTGCCTGCGATCTCAAGGCTCAGGGCCGGCGGGCGGTGATCCTCTCGGGCGGAGAACTTACCGTCACCCTGCGCGGCAAAGGCCGCGGGGGTCCCAATCAGGAATATGCGCTGGCGCTGGCGATTGCCCTTGCGCAAACGCCCGGCATTGCGGCATTGGCCGGCGACACGGACGGCACCGACGGCGGGGCCGGTCAGCCAGACGATCCCGCTGGCGCCTTCATCGACGCGACGACCCTCGCCCGTGCGGGCCGTTTCGGCCTCGATCCGGCCGCGTTTCTAAGTGACAATAATTCGACGGAATTCTTTGAGAAACTTGGCGATCTGCTGGCCCCGGGGCCGACGTTGACCAACGTGAACGACTTCCGGGCGATCCTCGTTGACAGCCCTTGAGACTTCACGCGATATCGATAGGCGGACCGTCAAGCGGTTGAGTGCGGACGGTATGAGACACCGATACACGAAAGCTCACCTTCGGCGCAGCCCCCTCTCCCGTTGGGCCCTCGCCCGCGTGCTTCTGGCTGGCGCGCTGAGTGTGATCGCGTGTGCATGGGCCGCGGAACCCGCCAAGGCCGACTTCCGCCTCTGCAACAATACCGGCAATCGGGTCGGGATCGCGATCGGCTACAAAGAGAACGAGGGCTGGACCACCGAGGGGTGGTGGAACATTTCGGCCCGCAGTTGCGAGACCGTGCTGCGGGGCGCCCTGGTTGCGCGCTTCTATTACATCTACGCCGTCGATTACGATCGCGGCGGCGAATGGTCCGGTCAGGCCTTCATGTGCACCCGGGAAAAAGAGTTCACCATCCGCGGCACCGACGATTGCCTCGCGCGCGGCTATGATCGCACCGGATTTTTCGAGGTCGACACCGGCGATCAGCCGTCTTGGACCGTCCAGCTGACCGAATCGGCGGATCAGACGCCCATGCAGCCCTTGCAATCGCGGGTTCCGATGCTTCAGACGCCGCCGGCCGCCGGCCGGCCGAGCGCGCCGACGCCTCCGTCCCGAAGCCGTAACTGATGCGACCACAGGGGCATCCCCGTTAAGCGCACTAACACCCGCTCACGTTTTCCTTGCCAACGGCGCTAGAAGACCCCAAATAATCGGCGTAATTTTGAGTCGGCGTGAGCCGGCGATGACGGCCGTGACAATTGTTATCGTGATAGCCGTCCGTTAGCCCGAGCGTGAAATGAGCGAAAATCTGATCCGGCGTCAGCGCCGCAAGAGCCTCACCGACGCGATGGTGGCAGCACTGCCGCGAAGGCCGAACCGCTACACCAAGACCGATCCCGAGCAGCGCTCGCACTATCTGCGCATCCCCCCGCAAGGCCCGGTCGCGTACCACACCGCCACGCGCGATCCCTTCGGCAAGCTCGTCTGGTCGCAAAACGGCACCGCCGATGTGCTGAAGATCGAGGAGAGCCGCGAGATCCCCGTGCCAAGATCAAGCGCATTAAAGCCGGCTTGCCGGCAAGCGAGCCGCTGCAGCCGCCGCCCGACTCCGTCAAGAGCGTCGCTGAAAACTGGGTGAAGCGATATGTCGCCAAACAAGGGCTACGGTCGCAGCACGAGATCGAGCGCTGCCTGCGCGTCTATGTGTTTCCGCATTGGGCGGATCGCGCATTTACCAGCATCGGACGCAGCGACCTTGCAAAGCTGATCGACTACATCGAAGACCACAACGGCGCGCGCACGGCGGACCTCGTAAGGAGCTATCTCAGCAGCATCGGTAACTGGTACGGAGAGCGCAGCGACGATTACATCAATCCTTTCCTACGTCACAAACGGCGCGTGCCGAAAGGAGCCGGCAAGCGGGCGCGCACTCTCAACGACGACGAGCTGCGTCGGCTATGGGCCGCATGCGCCAAGGCTGACGGTTTCGGCCGCTTCGTGCAGTTGCTGCTGTTGACGGCGCAGCGCCGCGGCGCACTCGCGCGCATGCGGTGGCGCGATCTGGACGGTGATGTGTGGCACATGCCGCGCGAGCCGCGCGAGAAAGGCAACGGTGGCGATCTGAAGTTGTCGCCGCTCGCGCTCGAGATCATCAATGCTCAGCCGAAACTCGCGGGCGACGATCGCATCTTCTGGATGTTTCGCAATGAAACGTCGTCGCTTGCAGAGCCGAAGTCGAGGCTGGATAAAAACTCCGGCGTTGTCGGTTGGACTCTGCATGATATGCGGCGATCCGCCAGGTCGTTGATGAGCCGCGCTGGCGTGCCAAGTGAGCATGCGGAGCGCGTGCTCGGCCATGTCATCCCTGGCATCGAGCAGATTTACGACCGGCATGAGTATTTTGAAGAAAAGGCCATCGCGCTTGAAAAGCTGGCGGCGCTGATCGAGGACATCGTGCACGGCAAGCCAGGCGGCCGCGTTGTGCGGTTTCCGCAAGCTGCGGCACAGCCGTGAAGCGCAAACCCGCGCTCACAGAGCTGGGAAAGGCGATTCGCGAGCGCGACGCCTACGACGCGAGCGCTTGGGAGTTTGACTACAGCGAGGCAATCAAGGCTGCATTTGCCGGTGACGCGAGCCGGTTGCTCAACCTTTTGCGCGGGCACAAGCGACCCGTCACGGCAAACGCGCTGACGAATGACGACCTCGACCAACTTGCGGATCTCATTGAGGCGTTGGCGAAGCGGAAACGCGGCCGGGAGCGCAACCGAGCTGTGCATGAGGCCGCGCGATTGGCCGATGTCATCATGCATATGGGCAAACCCGCTAAAGAAATTGAAGGCTTGTGGGCCTATTCCGACAGGCTCAGGGTGCCGGATGATGAACGCGAGAGTGCCATCGCCATCGCGTGTCGCGAAATCGAACGCCAGTATGGAGAGCGTATCGACGGAGAGCAGGTGCGCGATTTATTGAACCGGCCGAAGCAGCGCCGCCGCGGGAAGTGATTCCCGCCTTTAATCACCAGATTTGCGGCGGTTACAGCTACACCGAAATTCACTATCCCCGCGTCTCGTTGACACTGGAGACGCGCATATGCCAACCGCCACCGAACCGTGCTTGGCGCGATATGTTCGCTTTCGCGACCTTGTCGCAGCCGGGATTGTGTACAACTGGCCGACGCTCCTTCGGCTGATCGATAGGGAAGGATTTCCCGTTGGGATTTGGTTAGGGCCAAATACCAGAGCTTGGCGAGTTGATGAAGTCGAGGCTTGGCTCGCCAATCGGCCACACGCGGACGGCGCTAGGCGCCAATGCGCGGACGGCGCTAGGCGCAAATGCGAGGGTCCGACGGCTGCGAAGCCGATGGGGGCGTCATGAGCGCCGAGGCAATTTTCAAAACGGACCAGGACCAACCGGCTGGCGATACTTGCCTAGCGTCGGACGAAGATCAGCCAAATTTGAAAATGGCCGAGCGCCCCGACTGGGCGCTCCTCCGTTCCGTAGAGGGGTTGCAGCAAAAGGCTGGCACGCTGGCGACGACGCTGCGCCGGCTTGTCTTGAAAGAACTGGCCAACAACGGGCGGCGGCGGCATCAACTCGGAGCGATCGATGAGGACCATTACTTGGTCGAGGATGACGGTCCCGGCCTCGATGGCATGCCGGAAGAGATCGCCTCCCTCTTCAGCATCAAGCGCCCGATGCATTCCGGCAAGCTGCTGCGGGTGTCACAGCCCGGGGGCGCTCGGAAACGGCCTCCGCGTCGTGGCGGGTGCCATGCTGGCATCCAATGGGACGCTGGCCGTTATCACCCGCAACCAGCTCACTGTGCTTTCCCCCAGGCAGACGGCTCGACCAGCCCGGGTCCATGTAAACAGCTGCGATAACCCAGAGCGTTTAAAAATACCCTCAGGTGGATCATGAAACCGATGAAAAAAAATGGCTTATCGACCGGCACCCCTCCGAAAAAAGCGTGCCGGGATCGGACGAGGACCGCGCGGCCCAGGGCCTGCAGCACTATGACCCCTTCAATCAATCGTGATGGCTGCCGGCGCAAGCAGGGCGGCAACGAGCCGCCGAAACAAGTTAAGAACGCGGCCCCCAATTCGTCCACCGATCCAGCGCTCCTCGAGCGTCGCTCAAGCAAGCAACGCTCGCGGATGACGAATGGCACGGCATTGCTGCCCGATATCGATGGGCGTAGCGCCATCGCGCGGCGCTTCAAGGATATCACCAGCGGCATTCTCGCTGACCAGGGTGGCGCTGATCAGTGCTCGGAGAGCCGACTGCAGCTGGTGCGTCGGTTTGCTGCCGCCGCGGTTCTTGCTGAGCAATTGGAATCGCGTCTCGCCAACGGCGAGCAGATTGACATTCAGGAACACGCACTGCTGTGCTCGACGCTCGCGCGGCTGGCGTCTCGCATCGGCATCGAGCGTCGCGCACGCGACGTGACGCCGCCAGATCCGCTTCAGTACGCACGCGAGTATGGCCCGTCGTGAACATCATCCAGGCACTCGACGATTCAAACGTCTTTGGCGGGCAATTCCGCGGCGGCACGTGGGATGCGTGGCGTACGTT
>Ga0081455_10001094_pt1 | contig 34022 bp, 37 predicted proteins | sample TabmetS3T2R1_FD_70207 | JGI IMG/M metagenome (GOLD analysis project Ga0081455, IMG submission 70207) | Tabebuia heterophylla rhizosphere microbial communities from the University of Puerto Rico - S3T2R1 | ecosystem: Host-associated > Plants > Roots > Rhizosphere ...
CGCAATTCTACGAGCTGCTGCTCGAGAAGACCGGGCTCAAGGGCGAGAGCCTGCCGGCACAGATGGACCGCAAGGCCTGGGCGCAGCTGCGCAGCCGGTTGGCCGGCATCTTCCACACCAAGACGCGCGACGAATGGTGCACGATCATGGAAGGCACCGACATCTGCTTCGCGCCCGTGCTCACCATGAAGGAAGCCGCGCAGCATCCGCACGCCAAGGCGCGCGGGGCCTATGTCGACGTCTCCGGCTTCGCGCAGCCGGCGCCGGCGCCACGCTTCTCGCGCACCAAGGAAAGCATCAAGGGTCCGGCGGCCAAGCGTGGCCAGCACACCGACGACGTACTGGCCGAGAAAGGCTTCTCTGCCAAGGAGATCGGCGAGCTGAAGGCGGCCGGCATCGTGGGGCCGCAATGACTCTTGCCGGACCGCGGGGCTCCAGCCCCGCTCATGAGCGGACCTGGAGGTCCGCGGTCCAAAGACCATGATCCGCGCCTTCGAACTGGCGATTCGCCAGCTCGGCGATCCCAAGTTGCGCGGCCTCGTCTGGTGGTCGCTGGCGCTCAGCCTCGTGCTTCAGGTCGGGCTCGCGATCCTGGCCTGGTGGGCCCTGCGGTCGCTGGCGCATTTCGAGTGGACATGGCTCAACGAAGGGATCGTCTGGCTGGGCGGCGCGGCGGTGCTCGTGCTCGCCTTGATGCTGTTCCCGGCGAGCTTCGGCATCGTCATCTCCATCTTCATGGAGCAGATCGCCGACATCGTCGAGCACGAGCACTATCCGCAGCTCGGGCCCGCGCACGGTATCCCGATCTGGACCGGGATCTGGACAGGCATCGCCTTCCTGCTCGCCGTTGTGGCGATCAACCTCGTGATGCTGCCGTTCTATATCGTGGCGCTGTTCGTGGCCGGCCTGGGGGCGGTGCTGTTCTACGGCATCAACGGTTGGCTGACCGGCCGCGTCTACTACGAGCAGGTGGCGCTGCGCCGCCTCAGGCCCGCCGAGGTCAAGGCCTGGCGGCGGGCGAACTGGGGTGTGCTGTGGCTCACCGGCATCGTGATCGTCTTCCTCGGCACCGTTCCGATCCTGAACCTGATCGTGCCGGTCCTCGGCGTCGCAGCCATGGTGCATGTGGCACAAACGCTCAAGCCGCCACCCTCGCGCGGCTGACCCTTTCACCCCGGGCCGGGCTCGCGCTAAAGTAGCGAGATGAGATCGGCATTCAGTCTTTGCGCATTGACCCTGCTGCTCGCAGGCTGCGTGGCCGACTCCGGCCCGCAGACGTCGAGCTTCAGCGAGAAGGGCGTCTTCAGCTCGCGCAATCCGGGCACGCCGATCTCCATCGATCGCATCAAGGGGCTCGACGAGACGCAGCTCGCGGCGTTGTTCGGCGCCGGCGTGCTCGACCGCAAGGACGACCCCGCCCGCGCCCTGCGCTATCAGTCCGACGCCTGCCAGCTCTTCGTCTATCTCTATCGCCGCAGCGGCACGGCCTGGAAGGCCGAATATGCCGACGCCTATGACCTGCAGCTGCGGCCACTGCCGGTCGATCAATGCGCCGGCTCGGTGGCGGCGCAAAAGCGGCCCGTCGCCTGAAGAGGCTCCGGATCGGCATCCTGGGCGCAGGCGCGATGGGCGCCACCCACGCCGCGGCCTATGCAGGCATGCCCGATGTCGAGGTCGCCGGCGTCTTCTCGCGTCGTCGCGCACACGCTGAAGCAGCCGCATCCCTCAGCAACGCCGAAACCACCACCGACGCCATGGCCTTGATAAAGGATTCGGAGGTGGATGCGATCGATGTCTGCCTGCCGAGCGCGGTTCATCACACCTTCGTGGTCGCCGCCTTGGAAGCCGGCAAGCACGTCTTCTGCGAGACACCCTTGGCACTGCAGCTTGATGAAGCATGGGCGATGCTCGGCGCGGCACGCCGCGCCGATCGGCTGCTGCAAGTCGGGCTGCTCATGCGCTCCGCCATCCAGTACGAGCACATCAAGGCGGCCGCGGTGTCAGGCATCCATGGGCGCCTGCTCAGCATCACGACTTGGCGTCTCGGATCGTATCTTCACCGCAGCGCCCCCGACCACAAGGCACACTACAGCGACCCGTCAGTCGAGCTGCTCACCTTCGATTTCGATTTCATTCGCTGGGCGATGGGGTCGCCGGTCCGTCTGTCAGCGAGTGCGACACGGCTAGCAGAGGGCAGCGCCGGCGAAGTCTCGGCACTCCTGACATTCGAGGATGGTCGCCAAGCGACCGCCATCGCGAGCGGCCTGATGCCGGCAGGCTTTCCTTTCTCCGTTGGCTTTCGCGCCTTGTTCGAGCGGGCCGCCTTCTCCTTGAACACGATTTTCGAGAACGGTCTGCCGAGGAGCACCTTCACGGTCTCAGACGACAAGGCACGCGAGCAGCCGGTGCCCCTCGTGCCGCGCAATCCCTACGAGGTCGAGCTGCGACGCTTCGTGGATTGCATCCGCGGCGACGCCGATCCGGCGCTCCTCGATGCCGAGCGCGCCATCGAGGCGCTGACGCTATCGCTGGCGACCCAGCGTGCCCTGATCGAGGGGCAGCGGATCAACCTCAACTAGACCGCAGCTGCCGGAGCCGGGCAAGTTCGTCGAGACTGACGGCTACCCGCATGGCTATCACTGTGAGCGGCGCCATTGCAAAGCGCGCTAACGACGGCCTTGACGAGCGGCGGTTCCATCGTTCGTGGCAGCGAATGCAATCACGAACGATAAAGAACTTGTTCAACCGGTGTCCTGCTCCTATTCTGGTTGTGGGGTTGTGGGCGTAGGGTTCATGGACTGCTTGCAGCTTAGGCGAGTCGTTATTGCGATCGCCATTGCGTTAATTGCGGCTGATCAGCTCTCCTATGCGGCGCCTGCCGCAAACCCAGGAGGCCCAACGCGAGCTGAGCCCATCATGCCGCGTCAGCCGCAAGGCGAAGCCTTGGTGCGTCTGCTGAAGAAGATCGCCGACGAAGCACTCGTGCTTCGCCCCGAAGACATGGCAAAAGAGCTGAACATTCCAATGACGTTCGAGACGAAACCGTCCGCGACTTTGTCGACCGACTGCAGAGTCGGGGGATCATACAAGACGTTCCTGGTCACGACCGCCAAGGTCGGAGAGTCCTGGTACAAGGAAACGCCGGAAGGCATGCCGAACATGGAAATCCCGCCGGCTTTCATCAATCCGGGTTCGGTGGCCGGAAAGCCGCGGGTCGGCTACGAGATGTACCGGACAGCACAATGCAGCCGCCCAAACTACACGAACATCGAGTCACGGCTTTCGTTCGGCAATCTATCCGGCTTTTCCTGCTTGAGGCCTGACCGCCTCAAAATGCTGATCGACGCTAAATACGAAATGGCCACGGATGGCGTTTCCCTTTCCATGTATGGACCTCCAGATACATATGCGTACGGCGTCACCCTCCAATTCGTGTTTCGCTTGGGGGCTCCTTGCGCGCTCGGCGCTTCGGTCGATCTCCAAACGCGGGACGGTCTTCGCGAAAAGCGCGCCTTCCTGAAATGGCGGGCTTGCTTCGACAACGCGAGGAAGGTGTATTGTGAAGCGCACGGTTGGAAGGCCACCCAGACAGAACTCTCAGATCATGGTGACGGTGCGTGCGAAAGTCGGGAGGCTTATATCGACCGCGAACCTGTGGAAGGCGACACGCTGCTGACTTGGCCGGACTTTCGCGAGTCGTCGGACAATCCGTGTGACTACTACCGCCCAAAGTGAAAGCATCCACCAATTCGGGCGAGCTTTGAGGCAAGTGTTGGCCGCGCAAATACGGCTGATGGCCAACTCTCAGAACTCTCTACTCCGGCTAAGCATCCCGAAGCTCAAGACGAAGTTCGATCCGGTCCAGTCGATCCTCGATCCGGTCGATGCGCCGAGATTGGCCGGCAAAATCACCATGCACCGCTGCCAACCGCTCCTCGACGGAGGTCAAGCGATTCTTGATATCTCGCAGCGTGTCGTCGATTCGGTCGAACCGTTCATCGAAACGACGCAGGTGAGCAAGAATGAGCTTCGCGGGCATCGTGACCAGAAGGCAGCTACTTTCCGCCGCGATCCTCGCGCCACAGATCGAGCCTCTCCTGCACCGGCCGGTCGGAGAAGGAGAACAGTACGGCGTCGCTCTTGGCCTCGTGGGTGACGGTGGCCCAGCTGGGCACGACGAAATGATCGCGCTTCTTCCAGCGCAAGGTTTTGTCGCCGATGCGGCTTTGGCCCTCGCCTTCGACGACGGAGAAAACGGTGCCGTCGGTGCTGCGATAGGAGGCGGTCGCGAACCCTTTGGGCAGGAGCTGCATGAAGGTGCCCATGGTCGCGATGGGCGCACCGCCGCTGGCCGGATTGACGTAGCGCAGCTTGTAGCCGTGGCAGGCATCGGGCGAGCCGGCCTTGGCAAGGCCCGCCAGCGCCTCGCGCGTGCGGGCATAGGGATAGTTGAAGATCGGCGAGGTCTGGCGTTCGGGCTTCCAATCGACCGGCAGCAGGCCGCTCGCGAACTTGGCGTCCGATGTACCGACGGGTGCCGTGATCGCCTGCTCGTCGCTCTCGCCGTTCTCGGCAAAGCTCGCGTTGAACATCGCGACCAGGGGGATATCGAGCCCGTCCAGCCACACCATGGGACGGTCCGACTCGTTGCCGTGATCGTGCCAGGTCCAGGTCGGCGTGATGACGAAGTCGCCCTCGCGCATGAGGGTGCGCTCGCCGTCGACCGCCGTGTAGGCCCCCTCGCCCTCGACGATGAAGCGCAGGGCCGACTGGGTATGGCGATGGCTGGGCGCCACCTCGCCGGGCAGGATGAGCTGCAGTCCGGCATAAAGTGTCGGCGTGATGCAGGCACTGCCCGGCATCGCCGGGTTCTCGAGGATCAGCACACGCCGCACCGCTTCCTTGGCAGTGATCAGCGATCCCGATTCCATCAGGAAGGGCCGCACCTTGTCGTAGTCCCAATGCGCCGCCTGGTACTTCGGTGCCGGCGCCGGAGGAACGAGCTGGTGCAGCTGCTCCCACAACGGCGCCATGGAAAGCCCACCGATACGCTCGTAAAAATCGCGGCGCGCATTGTTACGAGTGGCGGTCTTGGGCATCGGCTACTCCGCGGCAACCTTGAGGGGAGTTCCCCAGCGCGATAGAGCGCGCTCGCGGCAGGCCGCGGCAAAGGCGTCGAACAGTTTCATCGAGACGGGGTTCTCCAGCGCCCTGTGCTCGGGATGCCATTGCAGGGCGAGCGCAAAGGCCGGCGCGTCGGGCACGCTGAAGGCTTCCACCTGGCCATCATCGGCGACGGCTTCGAGCCGCGCCCGCGTCGAAAGCTGCTCGACGCCCTGGGCGTGCAGCGAATTCACCCGGACCCGTCGCTTGCCGACCAGGCGCTCCAGCAGGCCCCCTTCGACGATCTCGATATCGTGCGCCGGCGCGTAGTTGATGTCGGTATCGGAAGATTTGGGTGAACGATGGTCACGGCGCCCCGGGACCTCGTGCACGAGCTGGTGCAAGGTGCCGCCCAGCGCCACATTCACCTCCTGCAGGCCGCGGCAGATGGCAAAGAGCGGCACGCCACGATCGATCGAATGCCGGATCAGAGGCAGCGTGGTGGCATCGCGTGCCGGGTCGTGGGCAGTGCCTGGCCGGCTGTCCAGCCCGCCGTAGTGATGCGGCTCGACGTTGGAGGGGCTGCCGGTCAGCAGCACCCCGTCCAGGCCATCGAGCAAACGGTCGAGGGCCGCGGTCATGGCCGGCTCCTCATCGAATTCGGGACCGATGGCGGGGATCAGCACCGGCAGCCCGCCCACCGCGTGGATCGCCGCCAGGACATATTTCTCGCCGACCGTGTGAGCCCATCCGCCGCGTCCGTTTTCCTTGAGACAAGCGGAAATGCCCACCAAAGGGCGAAGGGAAGACCGAACCATAACCTTGTTATCATCGTCTTCGGAGCAATTGTTTTCAATTGTCCGGTCAGCGCACCTGCCCGCGACTTGTGCAGTGCAGCCCTGCATGGTAACCGCCGCCGCCTAAACAGCGAAAGTAGGCCTATGACGACCAGCCCTCCGCCGCCCCAGCCCAATCCCGGCCAGACCCAGGCGCCGAATGCGCCGCTGATCATGCATGGCCAGTACATTAAGGATCTGAGCTTCGAGAACCCGCGCGCGCCCCAGAGCCTGATCGAGCAGACGCAGCCCCAGCTCACGCTCAATGTGCAGGTCACCAACCGCCAGTTCGACGCCAAGACCTTCGAGGTAGCGCTCAGCATCGAGGCCAACGCCAAGACGCCGAAGGACGAGCCGCTGTTCATGTTGGAGCTCGTCTATGCCGGCACCGTGACGCTGGGCGACGTACCCAAGGACGCCTTCGGCCCGTTGCTGCTGATCGAGACGCCGCGGCTGCTCTTCCCCTTTGCCCGCGCCGTCGTCGCCAACGCCACGCGCGAGGCGGGCTTCCCGCCGCTCAACATCGCGCCGGTCGATTTCGTGGCCCTCTATCGCCAGCAGCTCGAAGCCCATGGCGGCAAGATCCCGGGCCTTGCCGAGGGACCAGGTCCCGTCGGTCACGCCTAGCGGATCAGGCGGCCAGCCAGAGCGGGCTGGTGATCTGCTTCAGGAACGCGGCATGGGCCGCAAGCTCGGCCGCCGTCGGCAGATGCGGCCGAGCCGGCCGGACAGGCCGATCGCGCGGGATGATCATGACGGCCGCCCCGCCACCGGCGATCTCCGGCGCCAGGCCGAGATCGCGCTGCCGGCCGCCGCTCAGCTCGAGATAGACCTCGGCCAGCAATTCGGCGTCGAGCAGCGCACCATGCTTGGTGCGCGCTGAATTGTCGATGCTGAACCGCTCGCACAAGGCATCGAGGCTGACCCGCTGGCCGGGGAACTTGCGCCGCGCCACCGAGACGGTGTCGACATAGGCGTTGGTGAGCTTCGGCCGGCCGGCGCGCTCCAGCTCGGCGTTGAGGAAGCCGATGTCGAACTGGGCGTTGTGGATCACCAGCTGCGCGTCGCCGACGAAGGCCAGCAACTCCTCGAGGCGCTCGGCGAACAGCGGCTTGTCGGCCAGGAACTCGTCGGTCAGGCCGTGCACATCCTGTGCGCCGGCTGGCATGAGCATTTCCGGATTGAAATAGGCGTGGAACGACTGCCCGGTGGCCACCGTGTTCATGAGCTCGATGCAGCCGACCTCGACCACGCGATGGCCGGCCAAGGGATCGAGTCCGGTGGTCTCGGTGTCGAGAACGATCTCACGCATGCGCTCTTGTAACCTAACGGCGCCGGGCTTGCGCGAGGCGGGCTGTGAATTTCTCACGCCACGGATTGGGCGGCCACGAGCGGCCACGGCGCTGCTTGAGGTCGGCCACCGCTTTCGCCAACGCCAACCGGGTCGGCGCCAGTCCCAGTCCCGTCGGGATGACGATATCGGCTTTATGGCGTTTCACGGCGTCGGGCACTTGCTGGCGCAGGATGCCGGCCAAGCGCTCGGCGGTCATGCCGGGTCGCGCCATGACCCGATGCCGCTGCAGGAAGGCCGGCGCGCTCACCACCAGTGTGGCATCGACACGCCGCTCGCCCCGCCCTTCGAACAGCAAGGGGATGTCGAGCACCACCAGCTTCTCGCCGCGCTGGGCGGCGCGCTTCAGGAAGGCACGCTGACGCTGGCCGACCAGGGGATGGACGATGGCTTCGAGGCGGCGCAGCGCCGGCTTGTTGCCGAACACGCGCGCGCCCAGCGCCTGGCGATCGAGCACGCCCCCCTTCACGACACCCGGGAAGGCCGCCTCGATCGGGGCCAAGGCCGCTCCGCCGGGTGCCTGCAGGGCGTGGACGGCGGCATCGGCATCATACACGGGCACGCCCATCTGCCGCAGCATCCTGGCGGCAGTCGATTTGCCCATGCCGATGGAGCCGGTCAGGCCGACAATGACCATCTGACGTGGAACGCCTTCAGCGGGCGATCACGGCACCAGGATGGTCTGCCCGGTCGTCTTGCGGCCTTCGAGGTCGGCATGGGCCTGGGCAGCCTCGGCCAGCGGATAACGCTGGTCGATGGCGATCTTCACCTTGCCGCTCTTGACCATCTTGAACACCGATTTGGCACAGGCTTCCAGCTCCTCGCGGGTAGCGGTGTAGGAGCCCAGGCTCGGCCGCGTGAGATAGAGCGAACCCTTGGTGTTCAGGATTCCGGGCGGCTGGGGCGCGACAGCGCCCGAGGCATTGCCGAACGAGCAGAGCAGGCCACGCGGCTGCAGGCAATCGAGCGAGGCCGCCCAGGTGTCCTTGCCGACGCCGTCGAACACCACCGGCACGCCCTTGCCCTTGGTGATCTCCTTGACCTTCTCGACCACGTTCTCCTTGGTGTAGTCGATCACCCACTTGTAGCCGTTCTTCTTGGCCAGTGCCGCCTTCTCCGGCGATGACGTCGTGCCGATCACCTTGTAGCCGCGGGCCTTGGCCCACTGGCCGAACAGCAGGCCGACGCCACCCGCCGCGGCGTGGAACAGCACGGTGTCGCCCTCCTTGAGCCACGGCTTGGCACACCGATCGACAAGATATTCCGTGGTCATGCCCTTCAGCATGATGGCGGCCGCCTGCTCGTCGCTGACGCCCTTGGGCACCAGCACGAGCTGCTTGGTCCCCATCACCCGTTCCTGGCAATAGGCGCCCAGCTCGCCGCAATAAGCGACCCGGTCGCCCTTCTTGAAGCCTTTCACCTTGGGACCGACCTCGACGATCACACCGGCAGCCTCGCGGCCGACGGCATTGGGCAGGGGCGTTTGGTAGAGGCCCGAGCGGGTATAGATATCGATGAAGTTGAGGCCGATGGCGGTCTGCTTGACCTTGACCTGGCCGGGGCCGGGTGCGCCGACCTCGACCTCCTCGAGCTGCATCTTCTCCGGCCCGCCATTCTCGTGCATCAGGATCGACTTGGACATCCGAAACACTCCCCTTCGCTTTGTGTTCGACGACACCCGATTCAAAACGGCGCCGAGTATAATGACCGTCCTTTCGTACGCCAGCCCAACCCATGCATAGATGCTGTTTCTTGCTGCGCCCGCTCAGGAGCGCCAAGACCACCTATCGGCTGGTCACGCTTGCCCGCGACCTGGAGCAGCCCTGGTCGATCGCCTTCCTGGCCGACGGCCGCTGATCACCGAGCGGGGTTTCTACCCGTAAGCTGCGGCGATCGCTTCCAGATGCGGCAGACGCAGGACCTCATCGATCTGGCCGGCAAGATCGTGCGGTTCAAGCTCGAAGGTGAGCTACCGCACGGAAGAGAGGTTGCTGCAGAGCCGGCTTCCCTATATTCGCGATGTGCGCCAGGGGCCGGACGGATTGATCCATCTTGTCACGCACAGCGATGACGGCGGCCTGTTCCGCCTGGAGCCTGCATGGAAACCGCTTCGTCATGGCTGAATCGCTCATCCTCGCCTCTGCCAGCCCCTCGCGCCGTCAGCTTCTCGCCAATGCCGGTCTTCGCTTTTCCGTCCAACCTTCCGGCGTGGACGAGGACGAGGTGAAGCGAAGCCTGGTCGGCGACGACGCCAGTGCACAGGAGATCGCCGCGGCGCTTGCCGAGATGAAGGCAGTGCGGGTGTCGTCGCGGCATCGCGGCGCCATGGTCGTCGGGGCGGACTCGACCTTGGCCTGCAATGGACTTCTGTTCGACAAGCCGCCGACGCTGGCCGATGCCCGGCGCCAGCTCCTGGCGCTGGCAGGCCAAACCCATGAACTTTGCTCCTCGGTCGTGGTCGCCAAGAACGGCGCCCGCCTCTGGCACTGCACGGATGTTGGCCGTCTCACCATGCGGGCGATGAGCGAAATATTCATCGATCGATATCTTGCGCATGCCGGCGAAGCTGTCTGCGCTTCGGTCGGCGCTTATCAGCTCGAGGGGCTGGGCGTGCATCTCTTCAGCAGGATCGAGGGCGACTTCTTCACGGTGCTCGGCTTGCCGCTGTTGCCTTTGCTGTCCTTCCTGTCGGAGCACGGCATCGGTCTGGAGGACACCCAATGACCCCCTACGACAAGCTGCTGCAGGAGGCGCATGGCCGGCCGTTCGCCTGCATCGTCGGCTGGCCGGTCGAGCATTCGCGCTCGCCCGCGCTACACGGCTTCTGGCTGAAGCAGCATCACGTGAATGGCCACTATGGCCGCCTGCCCGTGGAGCCCAGGCGGACTGCGCTCGAAGAGCTCGTCGCCTTCCTCAGGCGCACGCCCAATGCTCGCGGCTGCAACCTCACCCTGCCGCACAAGATCGAGATCATGCCGTTGCTCGATCGCATCGACCCCGTCGCCGCGCGCATCGGCGCTGTGAATACAGTCGTCAAGCAAGCCGACGGCGCCCTGGAAGGCCGCAACAGCGATGCCTTCGGCTTCCTGGCGACGCTCAACTACAATGCCCCCGACTGGCGCGCCGATGCCGGACCGGTCGCCGTTCTGGGGGCCGGTGGCGCAGCGCGCGCGATCGTGGCGAGCCTGGTGGATGCCGGCGTACCGGAGCTGCGCCTGGTCAACCGCACGCAAAGTACGGCGATCGACCTCGGAGTCGCCTTCACACCGAACGATGGACGACGCATCATCGTCGACCGGTGGGATGACCGCGCGCAAGCCCTCAAGGACGTGACCTTGCTGGTCAACGCCACGTCGCTCGGCATGAAGGGGCAGCCGCCGCTCGATCTCGACCTCGCGCACCTGCCGCACACGGCGGCGGTTTGCGACATCGTCTACACACCGCTGGAGACCGCGCTGCTCGCCGCTGCGCGCAGCCGCGGCAATCGCTGCGTCGACGGGCTCGGCATGCTGCTGCACCAGGGTCGGCCCGGCTTCGAGGCCTGGTTCGGGGTCAAGGTCGATGTCAGCGCCGAGCAGCGGCGTGCCGTCGCAGCCGACCTCGGTGTGTAGAGAGGGCGTCCGACCCACATAGTTGGTCAATACTTGGCCATTGCGACCGCCTTGTTCGCTGAAGCCCTTGCCTGCGCCAACCAGGCAGTACGCTCTTCCGCCGAGCTGGTCGCAACGACGCCGAACAACGACCTCATGACGTGTTGCACGCCGCAATAGCGCAAGATGCAGTCGCGCCATATGCGTTCCAACGGATCGCCGAACACGGCACTCTCGCGATCGAGAGGCGTATTGCCCGTGTTGATGACCAGCGCTGCTTTCGTCGTCAGGAGGCCGACCGGGACGTCGCCCTGATCGATCCCCTTGGCAAAGCCGTAGGCGGCGTTGGGTGCGAAGACGCGATCGATCCACCCTTTCATGATGGCCGGTGGCGCGCCCCAGCAGTTGGGATGCACCACAGCCAGAAGATCGCTGCTGCGCAGCTCGGCAATGTGCCGGAGAACCAATCGATCGGTCGTCGCCTGACCGCGCGCCTCTTCCGCGGTCAGGCAGGGATCGAAGCCTTCCTCGACCAGGTCGTGGAAGCACACGTCGCAACCGGCTTTCTCCCACGCCGTGCGGATCGTGTCGGCAAGGGCGTGATTGAAGCTCCTGGGCGCAGGATGGCCGACGACGACCAGTGCTTTCATGCGCCTCGGCTACTGGTTCATCGAGCTGAAGAAGTCCTGGTTGGTTTTGGCCGTGCGCAGCTTGTCGAGCAGGAACTCGATGGCATCCACCGCGCCCATCGGCATCAGGATGCGGCGCAGTACCCACATCTTGGAGAGCGTGGCGCGGTCGACCAGCAGCTCTTCCTTGCGGGTGCCCGACTTGGTGATGTCGATCGCCGGGAAGGTGCGCTTGTCGGCAACCTTGCGGTCGAGGATGATTTCGGAGTTACCGGTCCCCTTGAACTCCTCAAAGATCACCTCGTCCATGCGGCTGCCGGTGTCGATCAGGGCGGTGGCGATAATGGTGAGCGAGCCGCCTTCCTCGATGTTGCGCGCCGCGCCGAAGAACCGCTTGGGGCGCTGCAGGGCGTTGGCGTCGACGCCGCCGGTCAGCACCTTGCCGGAGCTCGGCACCACGGTGTTGTAGGCGCGGCCCAGGCGGGTGATCGAATCGAGCAGGATCACCACGTCCTTCTTGTGCTCGACCAGGCGCTTGGCCTTCTCGATCACCATCTCGGCCACGGTGACGTGGCGGCTGGCCGGCTCGTCGAACGTCGAGCTCACGACCTCGCCCTTCACGGTGCGCTGCATGTCGGTCACTTCCTCGGGCCGCTCGTCGACGAGCAGCACCATGAGGTAGACCTCGGGATTGTTGGCGGTGATGGCGTGGGCGATGTTCTGCAGCAGCACCGTCTTGCCGGTGCGCGGCGGCGACACGATCAGCGCGCGCTGGCCCTTGCCGATGGGCGCGATCAGGTCGATCACCCGGGTCGAGATGTCGAGCTGTTGTTGCGGCGTGCTGGTCGTCGCCTTCTTGGTCAGCGTGCCCGTGCGCCGGCCGCTGCTGACGCGACCCGACGAGGTGGCGCGAGAGCTGCTCTGTTCCTCGGAAATGGTCGGTGCCATGACGCCCGCGCCTTCCATCTCGAGCTTCAGCTTCTCGTCGGGATAGAGCGGCGTGAGGGAATCGAAGTTGATGCGATGGCGCAGGGCCTCGGGATCGTCGAAGTTGATCTTGTTGATCTGCACCAGGGCGAAATAGCGCTCGCCGTCCTTGGGCGCGCGGATCTCGCCTTCGACGGTGTCGCCGGTGCGCAGGCCGAAACGGCGGATCTGCGTCGGGCTGACGTAGATGTCGTCGGCGCCCGGCAGATAGTTGGCTTCCATCGAACGCAGGTAGCCGAAGCCGTCGGGCAGCACCTCGATGGTGCCGTGGCCGAAGATCGCCTGCTCGGCAGCGGCCAGCTTCTGGAGGATGGCGAACATCAGCTCCTGGCGGCGCATCATCGCAGCGCCTTCGACACCCTGCTCCTCGGCGAACGCCAGCAGGTCGGGGGGAGTCTTCTTCTTGAGGTCTTGGAGATTCATGAGTCTTCAGTCTGGGAAAGGGGATGACGCGCCCATCAGGACCGCGAGGCCGCGGCCATGACGAATTTCACGGTGTTTGTCGCTGCGTCGTTCGGAGGAGGCCCCGTCGATCACCACCGGGAGGCGGCGCCAGGGGCCCAAAGGCGCCGTTTATATAGGAGCCGAGCCGGAGCGTGTCAAAGGGTTAGCGAACGATGCTCGGTACCGGCGCCCGGCGTCAGGAACATCAACTGGCCGGGCTTTTTCACGATGCCGCGGTGCCAGACGCCCTTGGGCACAATGAAGGCTTGGCCGGCGACAAGGGTTGCACGTTCCTCAGCACTTTCTCTCTCCAGCACCAGCTCCATCTCGCCAGACAGCAGCACCAGGATCTCGTCGCCGGCCGGATGGCGCTCCCAATGACCCCAGTCGGCACTCTGCATTGAGCTGCCCATCAGCCGGCCCTGATCGAGGTCCCGCCGGTCCGCGATGCCAGCCCAGAACCTGGCACCACCTTCCATGGCCAGCGCACTTTCATCCGGCCGCAGGTGGACATAGGTGCTGTCCAGCGAAAACGCTTCGGTCATGTTTCCTCCTCAGCCAGTATCTCGGCGTAGCGGAAGATCTCGGTGTGGTCGGCAGTGGCGCCGAGCCTCTTGTTGGCGTCGGCCCAATAGCTCACGGCCTGCTTCAGCATCGGCATGTTGAGGTCGAGATGGGTGGCCACCTCGCCGGCGGTGCGCAGATCCTTGGCCATCAGCCCCGTGGCGAAGCCGGCGGCGAAGGTGCGCGACACCACGAACTGGCGGCCCTTCACCTCGGTTGCGTTGCTCTTGCCCGTCGAGCTGTTGAACACATCGACCATGGTGCCGGGATCGAGGCCAAAGGCCTCGCCGACCACCAGCGCCTCGCACATGGCGACGAGACCGGCCGCCGACAAGTAGTTGTTCAGTGCCTTCATGGTGTGCCCCGCCCCGATGGCGCCGCACAAGGTGACGGTCCTGCCCATGGCGCCAAGCGCCGGCCGCGCCCGCTCGAGATCGGCGGCGGCACCACCCACCATGATGCTGAGCGAGCCATCGATGGCGCGCTTCACGCCGCCCGACACCGGCGCGTCGAGCAGGGCGACACCAATGGCGGCAAGATCGCGGGCAAGCGTCTGGGTGTCGACGGGGTTGGACGAGCTCATGTCGAGCACGAGGGCACCGGCAGCCAGCCCATCACGCGCAGCATCCCGGCCGTCGATCACCGCCTGCCGCACCACCTTGCCGTCCGGCAGCATGGTGATCAGCGCGTCGGCCCCTTGTGCGGCAGCCTTGGGCGAAGGCGTCGCGAGGGCGGAGGGGTGTGCCCCGACGAAATCGGACACCGCCTTCTGCGAAAGGTCGTACAGGCGAAGCTTGTAGCCCGCCTCGGCGAGCCGGGCTGCCATCGGGCGGCCCATCATGCCGAGGCCGATGAAAGCAATGGTGGCGGGAGGGGCAAGCACGGTCATCAGGGGATCTCCGACATGAGGTCGTATTCATAAAGGGGCAGCGTGCGGCCGGGAACGGCGTCGGACGGCTCGTTTCGCAGGAAGCGCGCACCCATCCGCTCGTAGAACGGCGCGGCATGGGGGTCCGCAAGGATGGTCATGCGCCGGGCGCCGAACTGGCGGGCCAGGCCGGCCGCCGCTTCGAACAGCAACCGTCCCGCACCGCCGCCGATCGCCGGCGGATCGATGAACATCACATCGAGATCGGCCACCTCGCCGTCGGGAATGACGCTCGTCACGCCGATCGTGTGCCCGGCGGAATCGAGGGCGACCAGCACGTGGCCGGCGGCAATGTCGGCCTCGCTCACCCTGAGCGACGCCGCGCTCATCGTCATGAACGCCGCATCGTAACCCCAATGTGCCTTCGACCGGACGCAGAGCGCGCTCAGGCTTTCGCCCTCGCCCGCGCGCGCCGGTCGAACGGCCGGCATGGCGTCAGAGGCCGCGGTCCTTGAACACGTCGCGCGCCGTCTTGAAGGCGTCGAGGCCGGCGGGAATGCCGCAATAGATGGCAACCTGCAGGAAGACCTCCTTGATCTCCTCCTTGCTGAGGCCGTTGTTGAGCGCGCCATTGACATGGAGCTTGAGCTCCGGTCCGCGGTTGAGGGCAGCCAGCATTGCAAGGTTGAGCATCGAGCGCGTCTTCTTGGGCAGGCCTGGCCGCGTCCAGACATAGCCCCAGCAATACTCGGTGGTGACGTCCTGGAAGGACATCATGAAGTCGTCGGCGCTTGCTATCGAATTGTCGACATAGGCGGCACCCAGCACGGCTTTGCGCACCTTCATGCCGTCGTCATAGAGCTTCTTGTTGCGTGGGTTGGGCTTCGCCTTCGCCCCGGAAATTTTTGCTGGTGCCTTCTTGCGCTGGGCCTTGGCCATCTGTCTTTACCTCCGGTCAATGAGACCGGAGGAGTCTATCAGACCGCGACTTGATCGGTCTGCCGAGTCGTTGCCGCGCCACCCAGCCCCTTGGCGCGCGCCCGCTGGCAAAGGTCCTCGATGGTGACGCTGTCGAGCTGGGCCATCATGTCGTCGCGCAGCTTCTCCCACATCGGCCACACCACCTCATGGGCAAGCGGCGAGCCGATGGCAGGATCGTTGGGCTCGGTCTCGGCCTCGAGCTTGCGCACGACCCGCACCACCTCACCTAGGGTGATGCGACGCTGCTCGCGCCCCAGCCGATAGCCGCCGCGCGGCCCGCGCTTGCCGCTCAGGATGCCCGCGCGCACCAAGTGCTGCAGGACCTGCTCGAGATAGCGCTTGGGAATGCGCTGGCGCTCGGTGATGTCTCCCGAGCGAACCGGGCGCTCACCGACATGGAATGCCACATCGAGCACCGCTTCGATGGCGAACATGGTTTTCTTGCTGAGCCGAGGCATCCCCGTGCAACCCCCTCAGGCGCGTTTTGCCGACCCGGCCGTCACTCCCGTCGATCCGAAACCGCCGGCTCCACGGGCCGTCTGGTCGAGCTTACTCACTTCCCGCCACACGGCCCGGGCGTGCCGAGCCACAATCAACTGTGCAATTCGCATGCCGCGCGTGATGCGAAACGGCTCCCGGCCGAGATTGACCAGGATCACCCCCACCTCACCCCGATAGTCGGCGTCGATCGTGCCCGGTGCATTGGCGACCGTCACCCCATTCTTGGCCGCCAAGCCCGACCGCGGCCGCACCTGGGCCTCGAAACCCACAGGCAAGGCGATCGAAATGCCAGTGGGCACGATGCAGCGGTCGAGCGGCCCCAGCTCGATATCCTGCTCGATGGCTGCCAGGAGATCGGCCCCGGCCGCGGCGGCCGTTGCATAGTCGGGAAGCGCGAGATCCCGACCGTGAGGCAGGCGCACCACCTCGATCTCGACGCTCTCGATGCCCTTCACTCGGCTGCCTCGGCCTTGGGCGGTCCGCTGAAATAGAGCGCGATGCGATCCGCGAGCCGCATGGCGACATCAGCTTTGGCAAGCGTCGGCCAATCCTCGACGCCTGTGGCCGTGATGAGATGCACCGTATTGCGCTCGCCACCAAAGGTGCCGGTGGCAGCCGACACGTCGTTGGCCACGATCCAGTCGCAGCCTTTGCGCCTGCGTTTGTCGATGCCGTTGGCCACCAGATCCTCGGTCTCTGCCGCAAAGCCCACGACCAGTGCTGGCCGGCCGGGGCCAGCCTTCGATAGCGTCGCCAGGATATCGGGATTGGGGGTGAGCTCGATCGCCGGCGGCGCGGCACCGGCCTTCTTCTTGATCTTCCCGCCAGCGGGATGGGCAGCCTTCCAATCGGCGACGGCGGCGGCGCACACGGCGATGTCGACCGAGCTTGTGGCAAGACAGGCCGTCAGCATCTGGTCGGCCGATTCGACGTGAACCGTTCGCAGGCCAGCCGGATCGGCCAGCGCCACCGGTCCGCTCACCAGCGTAACCTCGGCGCCCAGCTGGGCGAGAGCCGCCGCAATCGCGTGGCCCTGCTTGCCCGAGGAATGATTGGAAATGTAGCGCACCGGGTCGATCGCCTCGCGCGTCGGGCCCGACGTCACCACAGCCCGCCGCCCGGCGAGAGGCCGTGCCGCTGACAACAGGGTCTCGATGGCGGCGACGATCTCCAGGGGCTCCGACATGCGGCCAGGGCCGAACTCGTTGCAGGCCATGGCGCCGTCGTTGGGGCCGACGAAGTGAACGCCCCTCTGCTTCAGAGTCTCGACATTGGCTACGGTGGCGGCGTGGGTCCACATGCGGACATTCATCGCCGGTGCCGCCAGCACAGGCTTGTCCGTCGCGAGCAGCACAGTCGCCGCCAGATCATCGGCCAAGCCGCCCGCCATGCGCGCCAGGAGATTGGCGGTGGCAGGAGCGACGACCAGCAGGTCGGCATCGCGCGACAGCTGGATGTGACCCATCTCGCTCTCGTCGGTCAGCGAGAACATGTCCTCGTAGACGCGATCCTCGCTCAACGCCTGCAATGACATGGGGGTCACGAAACGCGACCCATTGGCGGTGAGCACACAGCGCACGGAGGCGCCCCGTTCGCGCAGCCTGCGGATGAGCTCGAGTGACTTGAACGCCGCGATGCCGCCCGCGACGATCAGCAGGATGCGCTTGTCCTTCAGCATGGTGCCAAGCCTATCACAACACCCGGCTGGCGAAAGTGTACACGCCGGTCAGCAACAGTGCCCAGAACACAGCCAGGCGGAACTGATCGACCGAGAGGCGCCGGCGGATCTGCTGGCCAAGCCACATGCCGGCGACAGCGGGCACGACGGCGACTGCAGAGACGGCGGCGCGTTTGCTGTCCAGCAAGCCGACATTGAGCAGCGACGCGGTCAGCGTCAGGGAGGTCGCGCACAGCACGACACCCAAGGTCTGCACCAGCTCGCTGGGCTTTATGTCGAGGCCCTGCAGATAGGGCATCAGCGGCACGACCGGCACGCCGACAACACCACTGACAAAGCCGGAAATGACTCCGATCACGGGCGCCAGCGGCCTCTCGAGATCGGCGTGGATGTGCAGGCGGATGCGCAAGAGGCCGAGAGCACTGTAGAGAATCAGCACGGCCGCCAGTACCAGGAAGGCCCAGTCGGGACCCTTCCGGCCGACCAGCCACATGGTGAGATAGAGCGCGATCATCAGCGGCACGATCAAGGGAGCCTGGCGGCGCAGGATGGCCCAGAACCTGCCGCCCACCGCCGCCTGCCAGACGTTGGTGATGATGGTCGGCAGCGCAATCAAGGCGATGGCCTCGGTGATCGGCAGGACCAACGACGTCAGCGCGATCGTGATGGTCGGCAGGCCCAAGCCGACCAGGCCTTTCACCGTCCCGGCGACCAGAAAGACAGCGAGACCGAACAGGATATCCGACGTCGACATCGCCTCTCGGGCTAATGCCACCAGGCGATGATCGCAGCGATCAGCGCGAGCACGGCGATCACTTCCGCAAAGCCCACGCGCAGTCGCATACGGCTCGAGGTTGGCGGCGGATTGCTGACCAGGGTCTCTGCCTTGCGCCGTTCGCGCTCAGCGACGAGGTGCAGGCTGTCGATCAGGCGCGGCAGGCGGCGCAAGCCTTGCGAGAAATCCTCCACGGCCCGGCCGACGATCGCACGCGGGCCGAAATGGTTCTGCATCCACTCCTCGATCAAGGGCCGCGCCAGCTCCCAGATATTGACATGCGGGTTCAGGCGCGTGCCCATGCCCTCGGCCATCAGCATGGTCTTCTGCAGCAGCAGGAGCTGGGGCTGGACCGCCATCTCGAACTGCTCGGTGACGCGCAGCAATTGTGCGAGCAGGCGTCCGATCGAGATCTGGTGGCTGGGCTTGCCGAAGATGGGCTCGCCGATGGAACGGCAGGCCTGGGCGAAAACCTCGCGCGACTGATGGGCGGGCACGTAGCCTGCCCGGAACTGCACGTCGGCCACGGCGCGATAGTCGCGGCGCAGAAAGGCGACCAGAAGCTCGGCGAGATAGCCGCGTGTATCCTCGTCGATCCGGCCCATGATGCCGAAATCGACCGGCACGATTTGGCCTGAGCGGTCGACGAAGGCATTGCCGCCGTGCATGTCGGCGTGGAAGAAACCGTCGCGGAAGACCTGATAAAAAAAAGCTTCGGCGCATTTCTTCATGATGACGTTCGGATCGTGGCCGGCCGCCACGATGGCGTCGCGGTCGCCGATGGGAATGCCGTCGACCCGCTCCAGGGTGAGCACGCGCTGCGCAGTGCGATCCCAATCAATGGCGGGCGCGCGATAGCCCGGATCATCGGCAAAATTCTCGCCGAGCTCCTGCGCCGCCGCAGCCTCCATGCGCAGATCCATCTCGACCCGCACCACATCGGCAAAAGCGCGCACCGAATCGACGGGCTTCAGTCGGCGAAACCGCGGTTGCGTGCGCTCGACCAGCTCGGCGATCCAGTAGAACACATCGAGGTCGCGCTCGAAGGCGAGCTCGATGCCCGGCCGCAGGACCTTGACCGCGACGTCGCGGCCGTCGCTGGTCACGGCGAAATGGACTTGCGCAATCGAGGCTGCGGCAACAGGCACGTCCTCGAAGTGCGAGAACAGCGACTTGAGGGGCTGGCCGAGCTCGAGCTCGATGGTGCGCCGCGCCTCGGCACCGGAGAACGGTGGCAGGTGGTCCTGGAGGCGCACCAGGTCGGCTGCGACCGCCTCGCTCAGCAGATCGGCCCGTGTCGACATGGCCTGGCCGAGTTTGATGAAGGACGGCCCCATTTCCTGCAGCGCCGCCGCCAGCCGCTCGCCAGGCCGACGTGGATCGCGGCGCCGGGCGAACAGGCGCGCCCAAGCAACCAGCGCCGGCGCGATGCCGATGATCTCCAGGGGAAACAGCGCATCGTGCCGGGCGAGGCTCAGCGCCAGCCGCAGCAGCCGCCAGCTATTTCGAAGAGCGCGCAACATCTTACTGGACCGCGGGCCTCCAGGCCCGCTCATGATCATGAGGCGGGCCTGGAGGCCCGCGGTCCGGCAAGAGATAAATCAATTGTATCATCTCAGATGCGCCAGCCGCCGTGCAGCGCCACGACGCCCATGGTCATGTTGCGCCAGGTGACGTTCGAGAAGCCGGCCTTGCGCATCCGTTCGGCAAGGTCGCGCTGCGCGGGAAAGCGGCGGATGCTCTCGTGCAGATAGCGATAGGAGTCGGCGTCGCCGGCAACCACGCGGCCCAGCAGCGGCAAAGCCACACTGGAATACGTGTCATACAGGCGGCCGATGGGCACCGACGTCATCTTGCTGAACTCCAGGCAATAGAAACGACCGCCTGGCTTGAGGACGCGATGCGCCTCGGCCAGCGCCTTGTCGATGCCGGTGACATTGCGCAGGCCGAAGGCAATCGTGTAGCCGTCGAACGATCGATCGGGGAACGGCAAGGCCTCGGCATCGCCGGTGGTCCAGGTGAGGCCTTTCAGCAGTCCGCGATCGGCGGCGCGGTCACGGCCAACCGCCAGCATCGCGGCATTGATATCGCATACCGTGACGTCAGGACGATCGCCCTGACGGCGCAGGATACGGAAGGCGATATCACCGGTCCCTCCCGCCACATCGAGAATCCGTTGGCCTGGGCGCGGGTTCAGCACATCGACCAGCGCGTTCTTCCAGAGGCGGTGAACGCCGGCCGACATCAGGTCGTTCATCAGGTCGTAGCGTGGTGCCACGCTTTCGAAGACCTGGCGGACCAGCCCGGCCTTTTCGGCCGCCGGAACATCGCGATAGCCGAACGACGCCTGGCCAGACGAATCGGGATCGGGCGCGCTAATATCGGACGGGCTGGGATCGGACGGGCTTGTCGGGGGACTGGCCATGGGGGCGCAACCTAGAGGAATCGCCATGCTGCTGAAAGACCGGGTGATCCTGATCACCAACGTGGAAAAGTTCGCCGGTCACGGCACCACCCGGGCCGCCCTCAACCAAGGCGCTACGATCCTGGCCCACGATCCCTCGTTCGAAGCCCCCAGTGCCCGCCGCAAGTACGAGGCCGAGTTTCCGGGCGCCCATGCGCTGTCGGCCGTGGAGCCGGCGACCCTGATCGAGCTTGCCTTGAAGCGCCACGGGCACATCGACGCGCTGGTCAACAACGACGCCTATCCTGCGCTGCGCGCGCCGCTTGGCGAGGCACGGCTGGAAGACTATCGCGCCGCGCTCGAGGCCATGGCGGTGATGCCGTTCAGGCTGGTGCAGCTTGTCGCGCCCGCCATGCGCAAGCGCAAATGGGGACGCATCGTGTTCGTCTCATCGGCCGCACCGCTGCGGGGCATCGCCAACTATGCACCCTACGTGTCCGCACGCGCGGCAGCCAACGGTCTTGTATCCTCGCTCGCCAAGGAGCTGGGCCGCGACGGCATCACGGTGAATGCCGTCGGGTCGAACTATGTCGAGAACCCCGACTATTTTCCGCCGGCATTGCTCGCCAATCAGGAGGCAATGACCAAGATGGCGGCGCAGATTCCACTGGGTCGGCTCGGCAGGCCCGAAGAGTTGGGCGCCGCCGTCTGCTTTCTCTGCTCGGAAGGTGCGGGCTTCATCACCGGCCATGTTCTTCCGCATGCCGGCGGATGGGCGTGACGCGGCAGGGAGAGCATGCCACTATGCCTGCAATTAGATGCTGCGCACGGCTGACCGAAGCGCGGCGACAAGGGAGTGACGTCGAGACACATCGGTGAATCCGGTGCGCGTGCCCTTGGTTACGATTCGGTCCGAGGACAGCGCATGGGAAGGCAGATCGTCCACCGCCTGCTGGTCTCGTTCCCCGCCCTGCTCGGGGTTCTCTTCCTTTGCTTCTGCCTGCTGCAAGTGGTGCCGGCCGATCCGGCGATGATCATCGCCGGACCTGACGCCAAGGCCGAAACCGTCGCCGCCATCCGCCGCGACCTCGGGCTCGACCGGCCGATCCCGATCCAGTTTGCCGAGTATATTGGCCGCGTGCTGCGCGGCGACCTCGGTCGCTCGATCATCTCCAACAAGATGGTGAGCGAGGAGCTGGCGCTGACCATCGGCCCCACCGCCGAGCTGATGCTAGGCGCGATGCTGATCGCCGTTCCCTGCGGGTTGGCGCTCGGCACACTGGCGGCCGTCAAGCGCGGCACCCTCACCGATCGCTTCATCATGGCCGTCTCGGTGGCTGGCGTCTCCATGCCGGTGTTCTTCATCGGCTTGATCCTGATCCAGTATGTCGGCTTCAAATGGGGCCTGCTGCCCTTCACGGGTCGCACCGGCCCGGTATGGGATGGCGGCTTGCCGAGCCTGATCCTGCCTGCGGTGACACTGGGCGCCGTGCTGATCGGCCCGATTGCCCGTCTCACGCGCACCGCCGTGCTGGAGGTGCTGGGCGCGGACTTCGTACGCACCGCTCGGGCCAAGGGCCTGCGCGAGACGGTCGTGATCATCCATCATGCGCTGCGCAATGCGCTGATTCCCGTTGTGACGTTGATCGGCCTGCAGGCGGCGTTCCTGCTGGGCGGCGCCGTCGTGACCGAGACCATGTTCTCCTGGCCCGGCGTCGGACGACTCGCGGTCGGCGCCATCGTGTCCAGCGATTTTCCCACGGCGCAGGGCGCCATCATGATCCTCGCCATCGCCTTCCTCACCATCAACCTCTTGGTCGACGTGCTGTATGTCTATCTTGATCCGAGGGTGCAGCGGACATGAGCGTCGAAGCCCTTGCCTCCCCGGTTGTCGCTGAAGAACGCGCAGGGCGATCGGGCGTTCTGCGACGGTTGGTGCGCGACCGGATCGCCGCCGCGGCGGCCCTCGTGCTTGTCTTGATCGCGCTGGCGGCGATCTTCGCTCCGATCGTCGCTCCCTACGATCCCTACCTCACCGATCTCACCAATGTCATGCAGCCGCCCAGCGCGGAGCATTGGTTCGGCACCGACAACACCGGCCGCGACATCCTGAGCCGTGTCATCTACGGCACGCGCAACACGCTGATGCTGGGACTGATCGGCGTCGTGATCGGCGGGCTGCTGGGCGGCGTCCTCGGCATCCTCGCCGCCTACTACCCACGGGCCGACGGCTGGATCATGCGCGTGGTCGACATCATGCTGGCCTTTCCGGCCATCCTGATCGGGCTCGCCGTGGCGGCCGTCGCCGGTGCCGGGCTGGGCGCCGTGGTGATCGCGCTGGTCGTTGCCACCGTGCCCGACGTTGCGCGGGTGGCGCGCGGCGCGGCGGTGGGCGTCATGGGGCAGGAATTCATGGAAGCCGGCCGCGCCGTCGGCGTGTCGGACCGCACGCTGATCTGGCGCTACCTGACGCTGAACTGCATCTCCACGATCTTCGTCTTTCTCACCTTGCGCTTCGGGCAGATCATCCTGATCGGCTCGGCGCTGGGCTTCCTGGGCATGGGCGCGCAGCCGCCGACCGCCGAGCTCGGCATGATGGCGGCCCAAGGCCGCGACTTCCTGTTCATGGCGCCGCACATCGCCACCATCCCGAGCTGCGCGATCTTCGTCATCGTGCTCGCCGCCAACCTTCTGGGCGACGCGTTGCGCGACGTCCTCGATCCGAGGCTGCAACAATGATCAGAGCCTTTCTGAGTGCAGCGGTCGCGTTGAGTATCGCAGGGGGAAGTATTGCCGGGAGCGCCGGGGCGCAGACCCTGAACATGATGAGGTCGATCGACGCGCCGCACTACGACGCGCAACGCACCACCTGGGCGCCCACGGCCGACATCGTCAACATGATCCAGGACACGCTGCTGGCGCTCGACTGGGACGGCAAGACGCCGATTCCCTATCTCGCCAAGTCGTGGACCATCAGCCCGGACGGCAAGCTCTACACCTTCACGCTGCGCGATGACGTGACCTTCTGCAGCGGCAAGAAATTCACCGCCGAGGACGTGGTCTACTCCTTCAAGCGGCTGAAGGACCCTGAGCTCAAAGGCCCCTTCGCCTGGCGCGCCGGCGTCATCAAGGAAGTGCGCGCAACCGATTCCCATACCGTCGAGTACGAGCTGGCGGAACCTTTCTCCGAGCTCCTGCTGCAGCTCACCATGTTCACCAACGTCATCCACAACAAGGAAAGCGTTGAGGCGCTGGGCAAGGACTACGGCATCAAGGGCGTCGACGGCACCGGGCCGTGGTGCTTCGTGTCGTGGCAGCCGCGCACCGAGATCGTGCTCAAGCGCCACGATGCCTACAAGTGGGGCCCCGCAATGTACCAGAACAAGGGGCCGGTGAAGTTCGAGAAGCTCTCCATCCGCATCGTGCCGGAAGATTCGAGCCGCGTCGCGGCGATGATGTCGGGCGCCTTCGAGTTCACCAACCTCTTCCCGCAGCAGTTCATCGCCCAGGCGAAGACGGCGCCGATGCTCGCGGTGCAGGAGGCCAAGCCCAACTTCCAGCTCCTGTATTTCGGCTACAAGATCACGCGGCCCCTGGTGGCCGACCGGCGCGTGCGCCAAGCCATGAGCATCGCCATCAACCGTGCCCAGATCGCCAAGGGCGTGCTGCTGGGCAATGCGGAGCCCGCCTTCACCATCGTCGACAAGCAGGCGCTCGATCACAACCCGGGCACCGCGGACCTCATCAAGGAAGACGTCAAGCGTGCGAACCAGCTGCTCGACGAGGCCGGCTGGAAGATGGGCAGCGACGGCATCCGCGAGAAGGACGGCATGAAGCTCGCGCCCAAGGTCTATTTCACGGCCAACGGCACCTCGGCCCGGGTCGCCGAAGCCATCCAGGGTTATCTGCGCAAGATCGGCGTCGACTGGCGATTGCAGGCCTGGGATTCGACGATCGCCGCCGCGAAGATGGCGGAGCAGGATTACGAGATCTGGTCGGTCACCGTGCCCTATCTCTCGGCCGGCGACCTGATGAACATCTACTTCGATTCCAGGAACATCCCCACGCCCAACCGCATGAACTGGAAGAACGAGCAGACCGACCAGTGGCTGACGGCGGGCCGCACGGCGCTCACGGCGACCGATCGGGCGAAGTACTACGGCCTGGTGCAGGAGCAGGTGATGAACGAGCACCTCTGGATGCCGGTGCTCAACATCAACCTCTATCTGGTGACCAACAAGAAGCTCAAGGGCGCCCGGCCCCACATGCTCTACGCCAACACCTTCTACAAGGGGCTGGATCTGAGTTTCTAGACGGAGGACGCGATGCGTTGGATGACGAACGGCGTGGTGGCGTTGCTTGGCGTTGTGGCGGTCTCCTCCGGGACCGAGGCGCGGACCTTGCGCATGATGAAGTCGCTCGATGCACCGCACTATGACGGCCAGCGCACGACCTGGTCGCCGACCTCCGACATCGTGAACATGTTCCAGGACACGCTGGTGGCGATGGACTGGGACGGCAAGACGCCGATTCCCTATCTGGCCAAGTCGTGGACGATCAGCCCCGACGGCAAGCTCTACACCTTCAAGCTGCGCGACGACGTCACCTTCTGCAGCGGCAAGAAGTTCACCGCCGACGACGTCGTGTATTCGTTCAAGCGGCTGACGAGTCCCGAGCTCAAGGCGCCGCTCGCCTGGCGCGCCGGAAACCTCAAGGACATCCGCGCCACCGACCCCTATACCGTCGAGTACGAGCTGGCCGAGCCGTTCTCCGACCTGCTGCTCAACCTCACCATGTTCACGACATCGATCCACAACAAGGAGAGCGTCGAATCGCTGGGCAAGGACTACGGCACCAAGGCGGCCGATGGCACCGGCCCGTGGTGCTTCGACTCGTGGCAGCCGCGGACCGAGATCGTGCTCAAGCGGCACGACGCCTACAAGTGGGGCCCTTCGATGTACCAGAACAAGGGCCCGGTGAAGTTCGAGAAGCTCTCGATCAAGATCGTGCCCGAGGATGCGAGCCGCGTCGCCGCCATGATGGGCGGCCAGTTCGACGTCACCCACCAGATCCCGCTACAGTTCATCCAGCAGGTCAAGGGGGCGCCCAATCTCACCGTGCAGGAAGCCCAGCCCAATTTCCAGCTGCTGTACTACGGCTACAAGGCGAACCGCCCGATGGTGTCGGACAAGCGCGTCCGCGAGGCGATGAACATCGCCATCAACCGCGCCGAGATCGTCAAGGGCATCGCTCTGGGCAACGCCGAGCCGGCCTACACTTTCATCGACCCCAAGGCGCTGGACTTCTCGGACGCCACCAAGGGCATCCTCAAGGAGGACGTCGAACGGGCGAAGAAGCTTCTCGACGAAGCCGGCTGGAAAGTGGGCAGCGACGGCATTCGCGAGAAGGACGGCGTCAAGCTCGCGCCCAAGGTCTACTTCACCCAGGTCGGCCTGTTCCCGCGCATCTCCGAAGCCATCCAGGGCTACATGCGCAGGATCGGTATCGACTGGAAGGTCCAGGGCTTCGATTCGACCATCGCCTTCGCCAAGATGAGCGAGCAGGATTACGAGCTCTGGACGGTGACGTTTCCCTACATGTCGGCCGGCGACCTGCTGAACTACTACTTCGATTCCAGGAACATTCCGGCGCCCAACCGGATGAACTGGAACGACCCGCAGACCGACGAATACCTGCGGAAGGGCAAGGCGACGCTGAACAACGCCGACCGCGCCAAGTACTATGCGCTGGCCCAGCAGCGGGTCACCGAAGAGCATCTTTGGATGCCGGTGATGAATGTCGGCATGTACATGGTGACCAACAAGAAGCTGAAGGGTGCGAGGCCGCACATGCTCTACCAGAACACCTTCTACAAGGGGCTGGACTACAGTTTCTGATGGACACCCTGCTGGACGTCCGCGGTCTTCGGACCTACTTCCACACCGACCGCGGCCTGTTCCGCGCCGTCGACGGCATCGATTTCTCGGTGAGTCGCGGCAAGACCGTGGGCCTGGTGGGCGAATCGGGCTGCGGCAAGAGCGTGACATCGCTGTCAGTCATGGGCCTGGTGCCCAATCCCCCCGGCAGGGTCGAAGCCGAAGCGGTGCGGTTCGAAGGCCGCGACGTGCTCGGTCTCTCCGCCGACGAGCGCCGCCGGCTGCGCGGCGGCAAGATGTCGATGATCTTCCAGGAGCCGATGACCTCGCTCAACCCGGTGCACACGATCGGGCAGCAGATCGTCGAGGCCATCCTGGCGCACACCGCGCTCTCGCCGGCGGCCGCCAAGAAGCGCGCCGTCGACATGCTCGAGCTGGTGCGCATTCCATCCGCCGGCGAGCGGTTCGACGACTATCCGCACCGCCTCTCGGGCGGCATGCGCCAGCGCGTGATGATCGCCATGGCGCTCTCCTGCCAGCCGACGCTCCTGATCGCCGACGAGCCGACCACGGCGCTCGACGTCACCATCCAGGCGCAGATCCTCGACCTGCTGCAGGATCTGCAACGGCGGCTGGGCATGGCCATCCTGATCATCACCCATGATCTCGGCGTCATCGCCGAGATCGCCGACGACGTGCTGGTGATGTATGCCGGCCAGATCGTCGAGCAGGCGCCGGTCGAAGCCTTGTTCGCCGATCCGCAGCATCCCTACACGATCGGGCTGCTGGGCTCGATCCCGCGACTCGATGCCGAGCGCGAGCAGCTGGCCACCATCGAAGGCATGGTGCCGAGCCCCAACCGCCAGCCCAAGGGCTGCCGGTTCGCGCCGCGTTGCCCGTTCGCCGACCGACGCTGCCACGAGGAGCCGCCGCCATTGCGCGAGGTCGGCCAGGGTCATCGCGTCGCCTGCTGGCAGGCGCCGATCGAGCTGCGAGCCGCCGCATGAGCACCAACCTCGCGCCCGTGTTGCAGGTCGACCGGCTGACCAAGCATTTCCCGGTCAGCCGCGGGCTGATCCGACGCAAGATGATCGGCATGGTGCGGGCGGTCGAAGGCGTGAGCTTCGACATCGCGCGCGGCGAGACCCTGGCGCTGGTCGGCGAATCGGGCTGCGGCAAGTCGACGACCGGCCGCCTGGTGCTGCGGCTGATGGATCCGACGGCCGGCTCGGTGCGCTTCAAGGGCGAGGAGATCGCCGGCCTCGACAAGCAGGCGCTGCGCCACCTGCGGCGCCACATGCAGATCATCTTCCAGGACCCTTACGCCTCGCTCAATCCGCGCATGACGGTGGGCGAGATCCTGGCCGAGCCGATGGCGGTGCACGGCATCGGCAACGAGAGCGGGCGCGACGGCCGCGTACGCGAGCTTTTGGATGTCGTCGGCCTGTCGCCCGAGCACATCAGTCGCTATCCCCATCAGTTCTCCGGCGGGCAGCGCCAGAGGATCGGCATCGCGCGCGCACTGGCCGTGAATCCCGACCTGATCGTGTGCGACGAGCCGGTGTCGGCCCTCGATGTCTCGATCCAGGCGCAAATCGTCAACCTGCTCAAGAACCTGCAGCGCCGGTTCGGCCTCTCCTACCTGTTCATCGCCCATGATCTGGCTGTGGTGAAGCATGTCAGCGACCGCGTCGCCGTGATGTATCTCGGCAAGCTGGTCGAGCTTGCGTCCAAGCGTGCGCTCTACGAGCGGCCCTTGCATCCCTACACGCAGGCGCTCCTGTCGGCGATCCCGCGGCCCGATCCGAGCGTGCGCAAGAAGCGCATGCTGCTGGCGGGCGATGTGCCGAGCCCGCTCGCGCCGCCGCCGGGCTGCCGCTTCCATACCCGCTGCCCGTTCGCCCAGCCGCGTTGTCGCGAGGAGGAGCCGCTGCTGCGCGAGGCCGGCGATGGCCCCAGCTCTGGCCCCAGCACTGGCCGTCGCGTCGCCTGTCACTTCTACGAGAGCCTGCCCGCTCCGCCGATCGCGGCGGCGGCCGGTCCGGCAGCGGGCAAGTTTGCCGAGCGGCTGGCCGCTTTCGAGGCAGCGAAAGCAGAGCGTACAATCGCGGCATGACAGCAAGAGCCATTGGCACCGAAGGCTACGGCGAGACCGCCGACAGCTTGGTCAAGACCTACGAGAGCCTGGCCTTCGGCGACGTCCATCGCCACATCCTGCACCTCCTCCCCACGCCGCCGAGCCACGTGCTCGATATCGGCGCCGGGACAGGGCGAGACGCGGCCGCTCTCGCAGCGCTCGGCCACGCCGTCACGGCCGTCGAGCCCACGCCAGAGATGCGCGCCCATGGCCAACGGCTTCATGGTCATCTGCCGATCCGCTGGATCGACGAGTCGCTGCCCGACCTCGAGCGCGTGCACGCGCTCGGCGAGCGCTACGACCTCGTCATGCTGACAGCGGTCTGGATGCATCTCGATGCCGGACAGCGCGAGCGTGCGATGGCGCGCGTCGCCGACTTGTTGAGACCGGACGCCCTGATGTCGCTGTCGCTGCGTCACGGGCCCGTGCCGGCGGGCCGTCGCATGTTCGACGTCTCGGCCGCCGAGACACGCGACCTGGCCGCGCGCCACGGGCTCGCGACCATCCATGACAGCGAGCACGCCTCGCTCCTGGCCCCTGGCGTGTGGTGGAGCAGGCTCGCCTTCAGGGCTCATAGATAGCTCGTCACCTTGGGTGGCGAGAACCAGTTGTCGTGGCGGCCGTCCATGTACTGGATCGGCAGCGTGCCAAGCGCCTCCGGCGTGATGTCGTCGATGCAGGCGATGTTCACCGACACGAAGGCGCCGCCGATCTCCTTGACGTCGCCGTCGCCGAACGCCCGGATGCCGCAAGTCTTGCAGAATCGGTGATGGCCCTGCTTGGTGCCGAACTGGTAGTCGCCGAGATCGTCCTTGCCCGAGATCAGGCGAAAGTCCTGCGGCTTGATCGTGACACCCCAGGCGCGCTGCTTGGCGCAGAACGAGCAGTTGCAGCGCCCAGTGCCGGCTTCGAGATCGATATCGGCCTCGAAACGCACGCGACCGCAATGGCAGCTGCCGTGGTAGGTCCTCTTCATCGCCGAGCCTCCATTTCGGATACAAGTTGTGCGCCGATCCGCTCAGCGACCATGATCGTCGTCAGGTTGGTCGGTGTCGATGGAATCTCCGGAAAGATCGAGGCATCGATAACGTGCAAGCCGCGCGTGCCACGGACACGTCCGCCGGAATCGACGACCGCCGCGGGATCGCCATCCCCACCCATGGGAATCGTTGCCGAACCATGATGATAGGTATCGAGGTTCGCGGCGATGACGGTGAGGAGGTCGCGATCGTCGCTGGCATCTTTCCCAGGCGCCATCTCGCCCCCAATCATCTCTGCAAGAGGCGGCGTTCCCGCAATGTGTCGGGCCAACTTGACCGCCTCGACCATGCGCCGCTGGTCACGTTCCGCGGTCAGCAGATTGTAGTCGATGAGTGGCGGCCCGTTCGGGTCACGGTTCCTCAATCGCACCTGGCCGATCGAGTCTGGAGCCATTACGGCCGTTGCCAGGGTCAAGCTGCGGCCGGTCGAGCTGTCCGGATCATCTGCGTCCGACGCCGTGATCTGCAAGTCGAGCTCATCGCCGGCTGCCATTGTCGACCGTGTCCAGAGCGTCACGCCATGCGCGGGGAAGGACGGCTCGATCGGGCTCGGAAGCAAGGCATAGGTGTTGTAGTAGAAGGGGTGGTCGAACAGTCGTTCGCCGACAGGAAGGTCCGCGGCGACGCTGACGTTGCACTGGGCAAGCTGCCTCGCCGGACCGATCCCCGAACGCATCAAGATCGTCGGGCTTCCATAGACTCCAGCGCAGAGGATGATCTCATCGGCGCAGAACGTCTCTCCATCGACAAGATGAACGCTCCTCGCGCTTTGCCCCGCGAACCCGATTCGGTCGACTTGGGCACCGCCCCGAACGGTGAGATTGGGCCGCGCGCGCACCGGCGTCGGCAGATAGACCATGCCGGTGTTCTGGCGGATACCGTCGACCACATTGAAGGGGTCAACGCCGACACCGTGCTGACGGCCCGCATTGAAATCGTCAATGCGGTCGAACCCGACGGTGACCGCGCTCTCGACGAACGCCTGCAAAGCTGGCGTAACCTCCTCCAGCCGTGGCTGGCGGATAGGAAACGGCCCCGAACGGCCATGCCATTCACCGTCGCCGTCCGGTGTGTTCTCCAGCTCGCGATAGATGCGCAGCGCGGTCGGAAAGTCCCAGCCTTGGACGCCGTGTCGTTGCCACCGCACGAAGTCGTGGGCCCGCGCCCGCTTGGCCACAGCGGCGTTGATCGCCGAGCCACCACCCAGCACCTTGCCGGCGTGCGCGGCGATATCGTAGCCCGGATGTCGATGTCGGCTCTTGAGGCCCCACTCGTGTGCCGCATCGCCGCCCAGGCGATTGGGATCGACCAGGACCTCCGGATAGGCATCCGGGAGATAGGCGTGGCCCGCTTCGAGCAGAAGGACGCGTCGCGACCCGACAGCGCTCAGCCGATTGGCCAGCACACATCCTGCTGATCCACCGCCAACAATGATGGTGTCATAGTGCAGCATCGTACGCTCGCCTCTTGGAGAGAGCGCGGCAGCGCCCCCTCGCGGGCAATGAGCTCGCTGCTTGATGGTTGCGGCCATCCAGGACGCCCTTGGCCGGGGCGGGGAATAATCAAGCACCGGTGCCGGGGAAGCTGAGTTGTGAGACAGCACGGCCGATCTTGGGCCTCCTTGGGGACGTTCTGGGGTTTCTGGCTATCAAGCGACATCCGGCACTGACCCCCTGGCGACAGCTAAAACTGACCCCCGCTGATTGAAGGGAAGCGGTTCATCCGCGGAGTCCACAGGAGGGCCCCACGCGCCGCGAAGCGCTTCCATGCGGCTGGCGTAGCGGCGCGTGGGAGGTGCCTGTGGGCTCCCGAGGATGAAGCGCGGGGTGGGGGTCTGGGGGAGGGGTTCGTCATGACGCGAGCTCTTGCGGGCTAAGTGTGGAGGGCTTGAGGAGACCCGAACGACGCTTCTCGCGCAGGCGATAGCTGTCGCCGCGGATGGTGATGACATGGCTGTGGTGAAGCAGCCTGTCGAGGATGGCGGTGGCGACGACAGGATCGCCGAAGACGGTGCCCCACTCGCCGACCGAGCGATTGGAAGTGATCAACATGCTGCCACGCTCGTAGCGTCGGGACACGAGCTGGAAGAACAGATGCGCGGCGCTGGGCTCGAACGGCAGGTAGCCGAGCTCGTCGACGACCAACAGCTTGGGCTTGGCGTAGAAGCCCAGGCGCTCTTCCAGTCGGCCCTCGGCATGCGCCTTGACCAGGCCGGCCAACAGCGCCTGCGCGGCCACGAACAGGACCGAGTAGCCTTGGCGGATGGCTTCGCGGCCGAGCGCGATCGCCAGGTGCGTCTTGCCGACGCCCGGCGGACCAAGCAGCAGCAGGGCATCGCCGTGCGCCACCCAGCGACAGGCCGCCAACTCGCGGATCTGGCTGCGATCGAGCGAGGGCTGGGCGGCAAAGTCGAAGCTGTCCAGATCGCGCAACGTGGGGAAGTGGGCGATCTTGGTGGCCATGTCAATGCGGCGCTCGTCCTTGCGCGCGACCTCGCGCTGGCAGAACAAGGCGAGCGCCTCACGCAAGGTCAGCTCGCGGCGTGCGGCCTCGTCGAGCAGCGTGTCGAGCTGATCGCGGATCGCCGTCAGCTTGAGCCGGCTGAGCATGCCGAGCAGCGTGTCGTGGTCGACGGTCGGCTCGGAGTTCTGTCGACGGGCCATCACCAGCCTCCCCCGGCCAGCCGCTCGTACTCATCCAACGGCCGCAGCAGCTCGCTGTTCGCCGGCGCTGCCGCGGGCATCACGGCAGGCCGTTCGGGCGCGATGCCGGCGAAGTGCGCCGGCTCGATCAGCCGCTGGCGCCGGCCCGCCGTCTCGGGGTGAACGGCAACCTCCTGGTCGCGATGCAGGATGCTGACGCGGCCGGAGGCCACCACGACCCGCACCGTCTCGCCGATCAATCGCCAGGGCACGCTGTAGGCATTGGTGTCGACCTCGACGCAGCAATCCGCCTGCACGCGCCGGATCAGATCGCGCATCTGGCGGAACGGCGGTCGCCCGTCGAGCGGCCGCAGGGCCGCTACTTCGTCGCGCCGAAAGCGCTCGAGCGGCGCCTCCTCCGTCGTGCCGTGCTCGCGCACGTCGGCGATCTCGCGCATCCACCAGGCCAGGTGCGCCTCCAGCGCCACCCAGCTCTCGAACGGGTGGCCGGCGATGGCGTTGTGCTTCACGTAGCCCACGCCGCGCTCGTCCTTGCCCTTGGTGCGCGCCCGATACGGTGCACAAGCGCGCGGCGTGAAGCCCCAGTAGCGGGCGAACGCCAGCAGCCGCGCGTTGAAGCGCACCTCGCGCGTGGCCGCATCATGGTGCTCCACCAGCGCCCGGGCATTGTCCAGCAGCACCTCCTGCGGCACGCCGCCGAACGCGGCGAAGGCCGCCTCCATCCCGTCGAACCAAGCCGACTGCCGCTCGTGGCGGAACGGCTGCACGTAGCTGCGCCGCGAGTAGCCCAGCGTCGCCACGAACAGCTAGACTCGCGTCCGCTCACCGCCGATCGGCACGCTCAGCTCGCCAAAATCGATCTGCAGCTGGCGCCCTGGCGGCGTCTCAAAGCGCACCGTCGCCCGCGCCTGCGCGCGCAACTCCTGGCGCCGCGGCGCCACCGCCCGTTCCACCGTCCGCAGGCCGACCACCAGTCCCAGCTCGCGCTCCAGGTCCTGGCGCACCACATCGGCGTTGCCGCGGTGTCGCCAGAACCGTTCCGCCAGCCACTCCTCGAGGCCCGCCAACGCCCGATCGCGCTTCGGCTTGCGATAGGCGACCCAGCCTTGCGCCTCGATGTAGCGCTTCACCGTGTTGCGGCTACAGCCCAGCTCGGCCGCTATCCGCTTCGTCCCCCAACCCAGCGACCTCAATCGCAACATCGCCGCGACCTCGTCCGGCGTACGCATCTCGTCGCCCCGCAACAACTCTACTCGCGGGGTTCTTTCGCTCGATTCCATGTCCATCTCGACCTCTCCTGAACTACATCAGGGGGTCGGTTTTGCGTGGCGTCAGGGGGCAATTTTCCATGTCGCCCGACAGGGAATGTGATGCGGGTGGTTGCCGCGCCGCCCTGGGCCACTACCGCCAACCTTGGCAGCAGCTATCACGCTGCACAAAGGTTGAGACGTCACAGGGGCAGGTGTGGACGCTTAGCGAGGACCGGAAGTCCGTGCGCCTTGTCGATCCAGAAGGGGTTCGCGATTCGGACATCAGGCGGCCGTGCTGAGATAGCCAGCTACGACGCCCATGTGCAACGCGGCACATCCACGCTC
>Ga0081455_10001095_pt1 | contig 33996 bp, 20 predicted proteins | sample TabmetS3T2R1_FD_70207 | JGI IMG/M metagenome (GOLD analysis project Ga0081455, IMG submission 70207) | Tabebuia heterophylla rhizosphere microbial communities from the University of Puerto Rico - S3T2R1 | ecosystem: Host-associated > Plants > Roots > Rhizosphere ...
CCTCGCCGACCGGCATCCCGAACTGATCACCGGGGAGACATCTGGCCACCAGCGGGGAGATCACCGGCCACCACCGGGGCAATAACTGGCCGCCTACGGGGATTCTTCACCGGCCGCTGTCAATTGATCGAAGTAGCGAGGCGGCGTCTCAAAGATAGGTCATGGTGGGCTCGGTACGACCACCTTCTGACCTCAGCGCAGCGCGAGTTGCTAAGGCACGAAGCGCGGGCTTCTACCATTCGCGTGTACGAGCCACGACTGATCCCAGACCTGCTCCAGATCGAGGACTATGCGCGCGCCGTCGTTGGTCGAGAGCACGGTCGCAACGTCCAACGCGTTACAGACATCGTGGAATTCAGGGCACAACGGCGCAAGCGTCTCTTGCAGCAAGCTGAACTCGATATCCAGGTCGTCATTTCTGAGTCGGCGTTCACCCAACCGGCCGCCGGGCATGAAGTCATGAGACGGCAGTTGAGGTGGCTGCTGATACAGGCGTTGCTACCCAATCTCACCATCGGCGTCTTACCCGCCATCGTGCCTCTAACTGCTCTCTCGAGTGAGCCATACGAGCTACTCGAATTCCCTGATACAGACGAACGCGGCGTCCTCTATTTGCCGAGTCAGCGGGGAGGTGAGCTCGTTGTCGCGCGAATCGACGACGATACGCTTCCGCCGGGCCACTATTTCACATCTTTCCAAAACCTCGCGGCGCGGGCCAGAAAGGTAGAGGGTGTTGTAGTCGAGGCCACTCCGCGTGGTTCCTTCCTAATAGGGGACTCTGTGGCACCACCCGGTCCCGACCCCGGCGTAGAGGAAGACGTGCCGCCCTGGGAGCGGCCGTCGAAACCGGAGAACCCCACATGACTGACCTCATTAAAGGAGTTCTCGGTGGTGGCTGGCCACTAGTACTTGGATGGTTGTTTCCAGCGAGCATCTCGGTTGGCACGCTTGTCGTACTCGCCGGTCCGCACTTGGATATGGGATCCACCTCGCTGCTGAGTGGTTCGCTGATGATTTTGGCAGCGAGCACGATGGTGGGAGTGATCTTCGCTTCCGTGCAAACTCCTCTGTATCGGATCCTTGAGGGATACCTGCTCTGGCCGGCGTGGTTTGCGGAACGGCGGCTACGAAGGCAGCTTGCGAATCGGGAACGGCTGCTGCATGCGACAGAAGAAGGCTATCGGGCCGGATTGACCGAGGAGCGCCTGCGGAGGTACCCGGAGGACAAGAAGGACATCGTGCCGACAGTGTTCGGGAACGCGATTCGGCGGTTCGAGCTGTATGGGTGGAGTCGCTACAGGCTGAACACCCAAGTCTTGTGGTACCGAATTACCGCAGTGGCCCCAGAGTCGGCAGTAAAGGCAGTGACGAATGCCCGCGCAAATGTGGACTTCTTCGTGTGTCTGCTATATGGACAACTGCTGGCCGCAGCGATCGCCGCACCTTTGATCCGCTGGACTCCGCGGCTGATCGGGGTGCTGGTCCCGTTGGTAGTGGCGCGCCTCTGCTATCGACTGGCGACCCTGGCGACAGACGAGTGGGCGGCATCGGTGCGGGCCTTGGCGGATCTAGCCAGGGTACCTCTTGCGAAAGCGCTGGGCTTGGCGTTGCCAGATTCATTGGAGGATGAGCGGCAAATGTGGGATGCGGTGTACTGGCTCGAGCGGCGGCCATACTCATCCGAGGTGTCCGAATTCCTAGCGAAGTATCGGGAAATGTCCTAATATCAACGAGGCGGCGCGCAGGACCCCACCATTCAACGGGTCGATCAGCGAGTCCGCCTCTGGCCGCGAACAGCGCGGCGGCATACCGTGTCCGGTCATCAGCCGCGGACCGGGCCGCGCTTATGCCGCCGACCAGGTGATGGCCGGCGGCCGAACAGCGCAGCCGCGAGTCGGCGTCCCGACTGTCCATCTCATGCAGATTGCCGAAGTTTTCGGAGAGATCTTGCCCGGACCAGCGCAGCTCGGGCGAGATCACCCGGTCGGTGAATCCGAGCTCGCGGAATTCGTCAGCGAGAGGGACAAAGACGGCGGCCCGATCGCTGAACCGCGCTGACAGCGCAGCGACTCGACAGACGTTGCCACCCTCATTGTCCGGAGACGCCGATACGCCTCGATCCGTCCCCGACACCTCGAAGGGCTCGTCGGCGCTCGGCAGCTCGAAGCTAGTCAGGCTGGCTCCCCGTGGCTCGGACGCCGCCCGGCTTTGCGAGCGGTCGGTCCACCGATCGTAGCGGCGGGGCGACGAGCCCGGCTGCGCCTGGCGGTGGAGAAGACGCTGTATGCGGATTCCGCCGTTGCAGAGAAGTGTGCTGGTACTTCGTGCGTTGGGAGACCAACCAGCAGGTCACCAGCACCCGCGTGCTGGATGCGCTGCGCAGGCAACTGCGTGTTGGCGAAACCCGGGATCCGGAGCAGTCGGCGGGACTATCGACACCCAGAGTGTGAAGGCGCCGAGACCGTCAGCCGCGGGTCCCGTGTCATCTGGTCATGGCCGCGAACAGTGCGGCGTCAGGTACCGGCTGCCGTATCGGGCCCGCCGGGTTGTCGTCACTGTGGGGCCATTTACAGCCCGGCCGGTCGAGCCGGAACAAGGTTGCTGGACGGCGTGTCTCGGCGGAGTGGTCGTCTGGCCAACCTCGGCCAGACGACCTCCTGTGGAGGGTCCGCGGTGGCGGTCAGGTTCCGTCCCGCCGGACTCCATTCTATTCCTGTGCTGTTTTAAGGGAGCGACCGTACGCCAACGAACGGTCACCGAGGCCGTTAGTGGATTTCATGTCGAGCCAGGGTGTCGACGGCACGTGAAAACTGATCACTGTGCGGCATCCGAATCTTGACCCCTTGTCGGTCGAAGCCTGGCTCGTGTCGAGCCAGGGGGGATCGAAGGGGTGTTGTCTGTGGAGGATTGGGCGGAGATTCGTCGTTTGAGTAGGTCGGAGGGCTTGCCGATCAAGGCGATCGCTCGGGTGTTGGGGGTGTCTCGGAACACGGTGCGCAGGGCGTTGGCGTCGGCTGAGCCGCCGAGGTATGTGCGTAGGCCGGCGGGGTCGATCGTGGATGTGGTGGAGCCGCAGATCCGGGAGTTGTTGCGTGCGTATCCGCGGATGCCGGCGACGGTGATTGCGCAGCGGATCGGGTGGACCCGCTCGATTCGGGTGTTGTCGGCGCGGGTCGCGGAGTTGCGGCCGGCGTATGTGCCGCCGGACCCGGCCTCGCGGACGAGTTATGTGCCCGGGGAGGTCGGGCAGTGTGACTTGTGGTTCGCGCCGGTCAGCGTGCCGGTGGGGTTTGGCCAGGTCCGCAAGCCGACGCAGCTGCCGGTGCTGACCATGGTCACCGGGTATGCGCGGTGGCTGGCTGCGGTGTTGATTCCCTCGCGGCGGGCGGAGGATCTGTTTGCCGGTTGGTGGCAGTTGATCGCGGGGTTGGGTGCGGTGCCGCGGGTGCTGGTCTGGGACGGTGAGGGCGCGGTTGGCCGCTGGCGCGGTGGGCGCAGTGAGCTGACTGAGCAGTGTCAGGCGTTCCGGGGCACGCTGGGTGCGAAGGTGGTCATCTGCCGGCCGGCAGATCCGGAGGCCAAGGGCCTGGTCGAGCGTTCGCATGACTGGTTGGAACGTTCGTTCCTGCCTGGCCGGGCGTTCGGTTCGCCGGCGGACTTCAACACCCAGTTGCAGCAGTGGCTGCGGATGGCCAACCAGCGGCCGAAGCGGGTGCTGGGCTGCGCTCCGGCCGATCGGATCGCGGCTGACCGGCAGGCGATGCTGGCGTTGCCGCCGGTCGCGCCCGCGACGGGGTGGCGGACTTCGACCATGCTGGCGCGGGACCACTACATTCGCCTGGACTCCAACGACTACTCGGTCCACCCGGCGGTGATCGGCCGCCGGGTGGAGGTCGTCGCGGACCTGTCCCGGGTGCGGGTGCTGTCCGGCGGCAAGCCGGTCGCCGATCACGCCCGGGTGTGGGCCTGGCACCAGACGATCTCCGATCCCGACCATGTCGAAGCAGCCAAAGCCCTGCGCCGCAAGCGGATCAGCGTCGTCCGCCCGGTGGCCGAGCCCGAGGTTGAAGTCCGCTGCCTGGCCGACTACGACGCCGCCCTCGGCCTCCACGACAACCTCGGCGACGACCTCGATGGTGGGGTGGCGTGATGCCCACCAGAACCGCCAGCGTGAACAGGACCGCCACCAGGGCCGGTGCCGCGGTCAAGGCCGCTGCCAGTCGCGACCTGTCCGCCGAGTTGGTCTACCTGACCCGGGCGTTGAAGGCGCCGACCCTGCGGGAGTCGGTCGACCGGCTGGCCGAACGGGCTCGGGCCGAGTCCTGGTCGCACCAGGAGTTCCTGGTCGCCTGCCTGCAACGGGAGGTGTCCGCGCGGGAGTCCCACGGCGGCGAGGGCCGTATCCGCGCCGCCCGGTTCCCCGCTCGCAAATCGTTGGAGGAGTTCGACTTCGACCACGCCCGCGGCCTCAAACGCGACGTGATCGCGCACCTGGGCACCCTGGACTTCGTTGCAGGGAGGGAGAACGTGGTCTTCCTCGGCCCGCCCGGCACCGGCAAGACCCACCTGGCCATCGGCCTAGCGATGCGCGCCTGCCAAGCCGGACACCGCGTCGCGTTCGCCACCGCCGCCGAATGGGTCGCCCGCCTCGCCGAAGCCCACCACGCCGGCCGGCTGCAGGCCGAGCTCACCAAACTGGGCCGCTACCCACTGCTGGTCATCGACGAGGTCGGCTACATCCCCTTCGAACCAGAAGCCGCGAACCTCTTCTTCCAACTGGTCTCCTCCCGCTACGAACGAGCCAGCCTGATCGTCACCAGCAACAAAGTCTTCGGCCGCTGGGGCGAAGTCTTCGGCGACGACGTCGTCGCCGCAGCCATGATCGACCGCCTCGTCCACCACGCCGAAGTCATCGCCCTCAAAGGCGACAGCTACCGACTCAAAGACCGCGACCTCGGCCGCGTCCCCCAAGCCGGCACAACCGAAGACTAGAAGACCAACCAACCCGACACAGGGGTCAACATTCACCTGCCGAGAAGGGGTCAGAATTCACCTGCCGTTGACACGTCCCGTCTTGGCCCGCGTCCCGTCTTGGCCCGCGCCCTACCTGCCCTCTGCGGTGCGGCCTGCCCTCTACGGTGCACCGCGCCGACGAACCACTTCGGTGGCCCGTTTCCGCGCCTTGGGCCGAGCGCCGGGGCCGGACCGGATACGCTCCGGCCCGTGACGAGCCTCGACACAGACCCGGCGGCCAACGCGGCTTCGGCCGCAGCAGCTCTCGCGAGCGCGACCGGCGCCGAGCGGCACGATGTCGCGCTGGTGCTCGGCTCCGGCTGGGTGCCGGCCGCCGACGCGCTGGGCGCCCCCGAGACCGAGCTGCCGGTCACCGACCTGCCCGGCTTCAGCGCCCCGGTCGTCGCCGGCCACGCAGGCAAGGCTCGCTCGCTCACCGTCGGCGCCAGCCGCGTACTCGTACTGCTGGGCCGCACCCACCTCTACGAGGGCCGCGGCGTCGCACCTGTGGTGCACGGCGTCCGGATGGCCGCCGCCGCCGGCTGCCACACCATCGTCCTGACCAACGCGGCCGGAGGGCTCCGGGAGGGGATGCGGGTCGGCCAGCCGGTGCTGATCAGCGACCACCTGAACCTCACGGCCCACTCCCCCCTGGTCGGTCCCCGCTTCGTCGACCTGACCGCCGCCTACGACCCGCAGCTGCGCCAGCTCGCCCGCGACGCCGACCCCGGCCTGGAGGAGGGCGTGTACGCGGCCCTGCCCGGCCCCCAGTACGAGACCCCGGCCGAGATCCGGATGCTGCGTACCCTCGGCGCCGATCTGGTCGGCATGTCGACCGCCCTGGAGACGATCGCGGCCCGCGCCGAGGGCTGCCGTGTCCTCGGCATCTCGCTGGTCACCAACCTGGCGGCCGGCATGACCGGCGAGCCGCTGGACCACTCCGAGGTGCTGGCCGCCGGCCAGGCCGCCGCCACCCGGATGGGGGCCCTGCTCGCCGAGGTCATCACGAAGCTCTGACCGGATCAGCTCTTCAGGTCAGGAAAGTCCTCCTCCCAGAACTCGTTCGGCTGCCTGGCCTGCTCCCCGCCGGCATGCAGGGTGTCCTCCCGACCCCGCAGCTCCACCCGGCGGATCTTGCCGGAGATCGTCTTGGGCAGTTCGGCGAACTCGATCCGCCGCACCCGCTTGAACGGCGCCAACTGCTCGCGGCAGTGCCGCAGGATGCTCTCTGCCGTGCCCCGGTCCGCGGGATGCCCCTCGGCCAGCACCACGTACGCCTTGGGCACCGCGAGCCGCAGCGGGTCCGGTGAGGGCACCACAGCCGCCTCCGCCACCGCGGGATGCTCGATCAGCACGCTCTCCAACTCGAAGGGCGAGATCCGGTAGTCGGATGCCTTGAACACATCGTCAGCTCGGCCGACGTAGGTGATGTAGCCATCGGCATCTCTGACACCCACGTCGCCGGTGTGGTAGTAACCCGCGCGCATCGCCTCACCGGTGCGGTCGCCGTCGTCGTACCCGACCATGAGGCCGGCGGGGCGGTGGGCGAGGTCCAGGCAGATCTCTCCCTCGTTGCCCGCCTCGCCGGTGACCGGGTCGACCATGGCCACGGCGTAGCCGGGCAGGGGCCGCCCCATCGACCCCGGTCGTACGGGCTGGCCGGGCGAGTTGCCCACCTGGGCGGTGGTCTCGGTCTGGCCGTATCCGTCCCGGATCGTGAGCGACCACGCCTTGGCGACCTGCTCGATGACCTCAGGATTCAGCGGTTCGCCGGCGCCGACCACCTCGCGCAGCGGCAGCGACCACTGGGACAGGTCGGTCTGGATCAGCATCCGCCACACCGTCGGTGGCGCGCAGAAGGTGGTCACCGCGCACCGCCGCATCACCTCCAGCAGCGCCGGGGCGGAGAAGCGCTGGTAGTTGTACACCAGCACGCAGGCGCCCGCGTTCCACGGCGCGAACACGTTGCTCCAGGCGTGCTTGGCCCAGCCGGGCGAGGAGATGTTGAGGTGGATGTCGCCGGGTTGCAGCCCGATCCAGTACATCGTGGACAGGTGCCCGACCGGGTACGACACGTGGGTGTGCTCGACCAGCTTCGGTTGCGCCGTGGTACCGCTGGTGAAGTACAGCAGCAGCGCGTCGTCGCCAGCGGTGGGGCCGTCCGGCGATGAGTCGTGCAGCGACTCGTACGCGTCGGCGTACCTGAGCCAGCCGACCAGTGGCGGGCCGACCGCGATCCTGGTCCAGCCGCCGGGAACGTCCTCGAACCTGGTCACGTGCTCGGAGGTGGTCACCACATGAGCGACGCCGCCGCGCTCGATCCGGTCCGGGAGGTCCGCCGGGCCGAGCAGGGTGCTGGCCGGGATGATCACCGCGCCGAGGCGGATGCAGGCCAGGATCATCTCCCACAGCTCGACCTGGTTACCGAGCATCAGGAGCACCCGGTCGCCCCGGTTGACGCCCAGGCCGCGCAGCCAACCCGCAACCTGCTGCGATCGTTGCGACAGCTCGGCGAAGCTCAGCCGCTGCTGCGAGCCGTCCTCCTCCACGATCCACAGCGCCGGGGCGTCCGGATGCTCGGCAGCCAGCACCGCGTCGAACCAGTCGATCGCCCAGTTGAACTCGGCTAGGCGCGGCCATTCGAAGCCGGCGTACGCGGTGGTGTAGTCAGTGCGGTGCGCCAGCAGGTAGTCGCGGGCGGCCCGGAACGTCGCTGTTGCCGTGGCGGGATCGGTCATGGCGCTGACGCTCGCAGCCCGCCCAGCCACCGGTCAACAGCTCAATCTCTGCCTGTGGATAAGTGGTCGGCCTGTGGACAGTGCTGCGCGCCACGGCACCGACTGCGCTATCACTGTGCAGGTGGCGCCGTCGCCGGCCAACTGGTGGCGGGCTCGTCACTGTCGGTACGTAGCGGGCCGAGGGCGCGCTGGGAGGGACGTGGGCCGCATGACGGAGGAGTTGCGCGAGCGGGCGGATCGGTGGCTGGCCGAGGACCCGGACCCGGACACCCGGGCGGAGCTTGCTGCCCTGCTGGCGGCGGACGACCTGCCCGGCCTCGCGGAGCGGTTCGACGGCCAGCTCGAGTTCGGTACGGCCGGCCTGCGGGGGCCACTGGGAGCTGGGCCGACCCGGATGAACCGCGCGGTGGTCCGGCGTACGGCCGCGGGGCTGGCCGCCTGGCTGGCGGCACAGGGCGGCTCCGGCCCGGTGATCATCGGCTACGACGCCCGGCACAAGAGCGCCGACTTCGCCGCCGATTCAGCGGCCGTCCTGGCCGGCGCCGGTTTCGACGCGCAGGTGCTGCCGGGCCCGCTGCCGACGCCGGTGCTCGCCTTCGCCGTACGCCGCCTCGCCGGTCGCGCGGGGATCATGGTGACCGCCAGCCACAACCCGCCGCAGGACAACGGCTACAAGGTGTACCTGGCCGACGGCGCGCAACTGGTCCCACCGGCGGACCGGGAGATCGAGGCGGCCATCGCGGCGGTCGGCTCCCTCGCGGGCGTACCGCTGTCGGATGCCTGGACAACCCTCGGCGAGGAAGTGCTGGCCGCCTACCTCAGCGCCGTCGCGGACGTGCCGCGGACACCACACCGCGAGCTGACCATCGCGTCGACCGCGCTGCACGGCGTGGGCGGTCCCGTGCTGGCGGCCGCGCTGGAGGCCGCTGGTTTCGCCCGCCCGGTCGAGGTGGCCGAACAGGCGGCTCCCGACCCGGAGTTCCCCACCGTCGCCTTCCCGAACCCGGAGGAGCCCGGCGCGACCGACCTGCTGCTGGCGCTGGCCGACCGGATCGGTGCGGACATCGCGATCGCCAACGATCCGGACGCGGACCGGTGCGCGGTCGCCTGCGCCGGGCGGTTGCTGCGCGGGGATGAGGTGGGCGTGCTCTTGGCCGACCACCTGATGCGGCACGGCGTACACGGCAGCTACGTCACGACCGTCGTGTCCTCCTCCATGCTCGGCGCGCTCTGCGCCGCTCGCGGGGAGGGCCACGCGCAGACGCTGACCGGCTTCAAGTGGATCGTGCGTGGCGCGCCGGACCTGGTGTACGGCTACGAGGAGGCCCTCGGGTACGCGGTGGCGCCGGACCTGGTACGGGACAAGGACGGCATCTCAGCGGCGCTGCTGGTGGCCGACCTGGCCGCGTCACTGCGCGCGGACGGCAAGACCCTGATGGACCGGCTGGACGAGCTGGCGGCCGAGTTCGGCGTCTACGCGACGGACCAGCTGTCGGTACGGGCCGCCGACCCCGCCGTCTTTGCCGAGGCCATGGCCCGCCTCCGCGCCGAGCCGCCGCGGACGCTGCTCAGCCGGCCGCTGTCCACCGTGGAGGATCTGCTGCCCGACTCCGACGTCCTGGTCCTGCGCGCCGACCGCTGCCGGGTGGTGGTACGCCCGTCCGGCACCGAGCCGAAGCTCAAGGCATACCTCGAGGTCGTCGTACCGGTGGCCACCGGTCCGGCGAACGGTTCAGTGGACGCGGCACGCAAGCAGGCCGCCGACCAGCTCGTGGCGCTGCGGGAGGAGGTGGCGGCCCTGCTGTAGACCTCAGCCGGGGTTGACCGAGCCGAAGATGCGGTCGCCCGCGTCGCCGAGGCCCGGGACGATGAACGCGCGGTCGTTCAGCCGCTCGTCGATGCTGGCCGTCACCACCCGGAGCGGGAGCCCGGACTCCTCCAGGCGTTGCAGACCTTCGGGCGCGCACAGGACGCAGATGACGGTGATGTCGGTGGCGCCCCGCTGGGTGAGCAGGCCGCAGCAGTGCAGCAGCGAGCCACCGGTGGCCAGCATCGGGTCGAGGACGAGGACCGGCCGCCCGGCCAGGTTCGCCGGCAGCGACTCCATGTACGGCCGCGGCAGGTGGGTCTCCTCGTCACGGGCCAGCCCGACAAAGCCCATCTGCGACTCGGGTAGCAGGCCGAGCGCGGCTTCGGCCATGCCCAACCCGGCGCGCAGCACCGGTACGAGCAACGGTGGGTTGGCCAACCGGGTGCCGGTGGCGGTCCCGACCGGTGTCTGCACCGGCTCAACCACGACCTCGGTCTGCCGGGTGGCCTCGTACACCAGCAGCACCGCCAGCTCACGCAACGTGGCCCGGAAGGTCGCGTTGTCCGTACCGGTGGCCCGCATGGTGGTGAGCCGCGCCTGCGCCAGCGGGTGATCGACTACCAGGGTCTGCACGGCCGGCAGCCTAGCCGGTCCTCCCCGGCGCGTCCGCCCGATCCTCCGCCGATTTGCCCGTCACACCCTCGGCAGACCCACCCACCGAGCCCGCACCACCGGCAGCCGGCTCCAGATCCAACTCGGCCCCGGCCTCGTCGTCAGCCATCGCCAGGGCACCCGGCGCGGCGTCCCCATCAGTGCTCGGCGGCGCCGACTGGGCACGGTTGGGGAGCCAACCCCGCACCCTGCCAACGACCCGATCTGCCGCCTCTGTCGGCAGGAATGCCAGGTACAAGACGTACATGCCGAAACTGAAGAAGGCGACGGCGAGGGTGACGACAAAGATGAGGTGCATCAGCACGCCCGCAGTGAGGATCCACGGACGTACACGCCGATTCCAGACCAGCACACCAAGCGACAGCTCGAGCACGAGCGTGCCCCAGGTGGCGAGGTTCATCAGCTCGGGATTGGTGCTCAGCCAGTGCGGCACCGGAACGGCAGCCAGGTCGCTGAGCCGCAACGCGTACGAAACGGCGGTGCCCTGATTCCAGGTCGTGCCGGTCAGCTTGTCGTGCACCGTCGACAGGTAGATGAGCGAAAGCTGCACCTGCATGAGGCGCAACACCCACGGCGCGCGCACCTGAGCGGACCAGAACGATCCGGCCGTCCGAAGCCGATCCAACGACAGCGCCGCCCCGGACGGTGCCAACACCAGGTAGAGCGCCTCGATCCGGAGCACCACATCGCCCGAGTTGAAGACGAAGATGTTCCGGCGCTCGAAGGACATCACAACGACGAACACGACCAAGGCCGCCAGCCGACTGTGCCATCCCACCGTCAGGGCGATCGCAGCGGCCAGCAGCACCACCCACACCACGATCGCGGCCCGCTCGGAGGTGAATATGTGCAGCAGTCCCCACGCGTACCGCACCGACGGCGCCGACTGAACCACTCCGTTAGGCCCGAAGAAGGTCAGGAGGTCCGGGAGCAGTGAGAAGGTCCAGCAGATCATCAGCAGGCCGAAGGCGATCCGGACTAGTCCCAGCGTCGTCATCGGCTGCGGACTGAACCAGAACTGCCGCCATCGATCGATCCCGCGCAGCAACAGAGTGTCGGTCGCCAGTTCGGGCTGGACGGGTGCGCGGTGCTCGGTCATGTCACGACCGCGCCAGTACGGCGGAATAGATGACCGTTTCGCTGGTTCTCGACTGGGCCGACGATCCGGGCGGCGGCAAGGTGACCGTGTGCCGGATCATGCGCACCTTGGCGGCACTGCCCGGAGCGACCTGCCCGGCAACCCAGCGGGCGAATGGCGAGCGCAGTGAGGGCGTCCGCAGCAGGTTCTCCTTGATCTTCTGCCAGTGATACCAGGAGTACTGGCCAACGAGCGGGTCACCGTGGGGGATGTTCCAGACGATCTCCCGTCCGTCTGACCTGGTGACCACGACGCTGATCGTGTCGACCTGTCGCGGCGGATTGGGCGCGAAGACACCCCAGTACTGGTCGAGCCCGAGCCCGAGCGCGACCGGCGTCACTGCCGGCCGCAACCGTTGCTTCAGCACCGAGTCGGGCAGACACCAGATGACGCCCGTGGCGAGCACTACCAGGATCAGGGCACTGATGACCCCTTGACCGAAAAGGGTGCGTTCGGATCGCTCCTGGGCTTGCCTCAAGCCCGCAACGATCCGACGCACCCTTGTCACGGTAATGCGGCGTAACGCGTTACGCCTGCTGCTCGGCCTGCGGCCGGCGACGCCGACCCGCCAGTACGAACAAACCGCCCAATCCCAGAGCGAGCGCGGCGATCCATACCATGGTGCCGGTCGGCGAGCCGGTGCTCGCCAGGCTTCCACCGCCGTTGTTCCCGGTACCGCTGCCCTGCGGGCTACCCGGAATCTCGGCCGCGCCGCCACCGCTACCAACCGCGCCAGTCGTGCTACCACCGGAGCTAGTAGCACCACCGGACGTGCTGCCCGACGTACCCGTCGTGCCGCTACCGGTGGTCACCGTGCCCGTGGTCCCGACCGTCGTTCCGGTCGGCCCTCCGGTCGTGTCGGTCCCGGTCGTGGTGTCAGTCCCGGTGGTGTCCGTGCCGGTCGTGTCGGTGCCGGTGGTGTCGGTCCCGGTCGTGTCCGTACCTGTCGTGTCCGTGCCGGTCGTGTCGGTGCCGGTGGTGTCGGTCCCGGTCGTGTCCGTGCCCGTCGTGTCGGTCCCGGTCGTGTCGGTGCCGGTGGTGACCGTGACGTCAGTCCCGGTCGTACCGGACGTCGCCTCGGTCTCTGCGCCGGTACTCGTACCAGTCTGGTCCGTCTCGGCAGCAGGCGAAGCCGCCGGTTCGGCCGACGCTGGCCCCGACGTCAGCGCAACCCCACCTAAGACCAATCCACCTGCCATCAGGGCAGCGCCGACCGTACGGCGCCAGAAGACCCCTGTAAGTGTCATAGTTCGCATCCCACCCCTCGCCAGCGTCCCGCAGGCTACCAGGGCCTCGTGCACCTCGCAGCCCGCGAGCGCGACATCGCGATCGTAGTGTGACGTTCCGGCCGCACTCTACGCATCCGGACAATCACCGCCGGCATGGATCAACGTACCTGCTGGTACAGCGCGACGACCTGCGTCGGCGCCAACCGGTAGTTCCACGCCTGGACGTCGCTGAGCTGACCGGGGAACCAACTGCCCACCACTTCGTGACCCACATCGAACGTCCCGGTCCCGGCCCACGGCGTCGGCATCTGCACCGACTGCTGCACCTGGCCGTTCACGAACAGCGCCAGCGCATGGGAGTTCGCGTCGTAGGTGACGACAAGGTGTGTCCAGGCGTCCACCGCCGCGGTGCTCGTGGACCGGGCCGAATAGAAGGCGCTGGGCGTCGCCGAGTCCGAGCCTGCCGTCGCGGCAACCCATGTACCCGTGCTTGCCCAATAGCCCAGGACAACTGCCGGAATGTGCGCCCCCTCCTGGGTGGCCACCACGGCGGTGTGCGCGCCGCTGGTGAGGCGCACCCATGCCGAGATGCTGTAGCTGCCCGAGGTGTCGAGGACCGGCCCGGCGGTGCTCGCCCCACCGCTCGTCCCGTCCAACGACAGCACCGCGCCCCGCGTTGCGTCCGTGGTCCAGGTCGCCCCGCCCGTCAGCGTGGCCGGACTCTGGCCAGTCGTTCCCGGCAGCAACACCGGATTCAGGTCGCTGGAGGCGACATCGGCAGCGACCGTCGCCTGCGGATCGGTGTTGCCGTCATCGAGCGGCCAGGAGTCGATCGGCCCGAGGTACGCCGTCGCCAGGGCCGCGTAGCCCGAGTCGGTCAGGTTCACCTTGTCTGCCCGCGCCGCGGCCGGGTCGAGTGCCATCTGCCCGGTCTGGGGATCGGCAATCCCGATTGCCGGATCAGGATCGATATAGAACAGGGCAGGACTACTCCACGGGCCCAGGTTCAGCGGATTGCCGCCCAACCAGCCATTTGCCGTGACACGAGCCTCTTCGGCCGCCGCAGTACAGGGATTCGCACCCGGGCTTCCGAAGCCGGCGAAGCCCCCGCACGGCGGCAGACCGAACACGACAGTGGTGAGATCAGCAGCTTGCAAGTAGGTCACAAGCTGCGTGTACCCGGCACCGTCCAATTCCTGGGAGTCCACTCCGGCGAGTACGTCCTCAAGCCCCGCCTGTATCACCACGTCCGTGAGCCCGGGCAGAGACAGCACGTCGCGATCGATCCTGCTGAGCAGGGACGGACCGCCCATGGGCAACAGTGGAGCCGGCATCGGCTGCGGGAAGTCACGCAGGATCTGATTCGACTGGATGCCAACGCCGACCGTGCCGTGCAGCGTCGGAGAGTAACGGCCGCCAGCACCAAGCAGGTCATTCAGTCTGAAGCCGGTGGGATTGGACGTCATGCCGGGTTGCAAGGGATCGATGAGTCCGTCGCCGAGGACTGCCTGAGTCGGCGCGCCGGATGTGGCGACGTCGACTTCGGTGAGGATGTCGGTGAAGTAGCCGGTCTTCGTACCGGTTCCAATGAAGGCGGAACTTGTGGTGTCAGCCGTGTGATCGCCAGCGCCGATCGCCGTGATCCACTGCGTCGCGGAGCTTGCGGCGGGATGCTCTGGAATCACGGCCACCGAAGGGCCGGTGAGGTGGAATGACACCAGGGCATACAGGCCTGCCGTTGTAGCGAGGTTGAGGGCATCGCTGTACACCATCCCGCCGGCCGGTATGACCGTGTTCGGGCTGCCCCCGAACGTGAGGTTGGTGATCGGGCCGACCGGCACCACGGATGGGGTGTTGGAGTTCATCGCAACCGTGGCGTGGCCGATCGTGAGTGGCTTGGCGCCCATCGAGTTGTCGAGCCTGATCCGTACCGCACTGCCGTTGACCGTCAGCTTCAGCGACGTACGGAACGTCATGTTCTGGTAGTTGGCGCCGCTCTCGAAGTTGTACTGCGACTCTGTCGGGCTGGCCCAGGTGCCGGTCCAGGTTTGACCCGCCGGGGCGGCGGTGACCGTGGTGTTGCGGACGGTCATGGCGAAGATGTGCAGGGCGGCGGTGGCAGGGCCCACCTGGTCACTGACGTCCGGAAGGGTCACCGACGCGATGGCCTTGCCGGCCTGGCTGGACAGGATGGGTACGGAGAAGAGGTTCAGGCGCGGGTGGTTGGCCTGCTGGCCGGCTGGTGTGTTCAGGTGCGGGAGGGTGAGTGCGGCGAGCGCGCTCGGTCCCTCGATCCAGTCTGGTACGGCCAGGTAGTACGGCTGGTGCGTGCCGTCCTGGAAGTTGATCTGTCCGTGCGGCGCGCACTTGGTCGCCGGGTTGCCGCTGTCGAAGCAGCTCGTGCCGGCTATGTCGTCCTCGGCGGGTACGTACGGCGCGGTGTTGTTGCCGTCGATCGCGCCGGGTGCCTTGGCGTCGGTGCTCGTGGCCGCGACCAGGAAGGTGAGAGCGGTCCCGCCAGCCGCGGGGATCGGCCGGTTGAAGGTCACGGTCTGGTTCGCGGCCAGTACGTTGTCCGGCTGGCCTGACCCGAAGGCGGGCAGCGTGAGCGCGGCGCCGTTGACCGTCACCGTGCCGCCGGAGGTCCATCCGGCGGCGGAAAGATCGGCAGCGGAGTAGGACGCCGTACCGTCCGCGTGGCCGCTGGCCATCGCCGTGTCCGCGCTGATGGCGGTGTTGTTGAAGCATGCGGTCAACGAGGCGCAGGTCGTACCGGCGTGCCCGCTGGCGAGGAAGCTGTACCCCGCCACCGACGATGCGTCGTTGGCGACGTCGAGGCTGGCCACCCACAGTGTGTGCGGCCCGGCCGAGGGTGCCTTCAGCTGCACCGTCCCGGAGTTGCCGCTCGCGGGCACGGTCTGGCTCGCGGGTGGGTTGTCGGTCGGCGGCGGCTGGTCCAGCCCGTACACGAACTTGGTGGCCGCCGTCCCGGTGTTGGTAAGCGTGAAGGTGGCGAGCGTGCCGGCGGCCGGGCCGAAGCCGCCGCCGTTGTCCGCGTCGGGGTAGTCAGTCGAGGTGATGGACGGCTGACCAGGCGCATCCGGGAATGCGACAAACCGGCAGACCGGCGACCAGGCCGAGGTGTCGGCACCGTCGGTGACCTGGACCTGCCAGCTCACCACCTGTCCATTGGTGAGCGCGTCGGTGAACGGGTCGGGCAGCGGAGCGGTCGCCGTGGCGCCGGAGGCGAGATTGGGGTCGCTGTTCACCGTTGCCGAGGTCGAGGTGCCGCCGATCCAGTACTTGAAGGTCGCGGTCAGGTGGTCGGCGTCGGCGTCGGTCACCTTCGCGCTCATCGTGGTGCGGTCGTTGTGGACCGTCGCGCCGACGTACGGGTATGGCGCGGTGGTCTTGCAGCCGGCGTTGTTGGAACGGGTGTACGCGGCCAGCTGGGTGGGCGTCGATGGCGCGCGGTTGTACATGATCTGCAACGTGGGATTGTCGGCGAACCGCTTGAACCCCAGCGCCGCATCGCCGTTGGACTCGTTCGCATCCTCGGCCAGCGCCACGGTGAACTGCGCTGCGTGCCCGGCGGCGTCCTTCACGATCGGGCCGAGCACGTTGAAGCCGTGCGTCACGGTTCCGTTGTTCGGGCAGAGGCTCGGGTTGGCCGACGGGCCGTACGCGACGCCGACGTTGACGCCGTTCACGTAGCCGGGGCGGTTGTTCCAGCTCGTACCAGGGCCGATCGCGCCGGTCCAGTGCAGGTTGACCGTGGCCGTTGTCGAGCAGGACGCCGAGTAGACCTCGGTGGCGTTCACGGTGGCCGAGGAGATGTGCGCGCCCCAGATCAGGTGCGGCAGGTTCCACTGGTAGTAGGCGTGCATGATGCCGATGCAGCTGGTCCAGTGGTTCACGCCGACGCCCAGGCGGCCGAAGTCTCCCGCCGAGCCGGAGTTGTTGTAGAACGACGTGCCGTTGCACGGCGAGCCCTGCTTCACCTCGTCGAAGGCCGGTGTGCCGCCGGTCGTCGGGTGCCAGTTGAACGTGGGGTCCAGGTAGACCGGGTACGTCGTGGCCTTGCCGGTCAACAGTGCCCGGTCGGGGACGAGGCTGAGCGAGGTCGCCGTCGCGGACACCCGGATCGTGCTCACCCGTGCGGCCTGGCCCGGGTGCCCGGCCGTGGACGGGTCGGGCGCTGCGGTGGCGGGCAGCCGTACACCCAGGTCCGCCGTGGAGTCCCACATCAGCGGCTGGGACGCCGACAGCACCGTGCGCGCCGACGGGTTGCCGGCTCGTACGCCGCCGTCGCGGGTCGCCGTCACCGCACCGCCTGCGGTCCGCACGCCCAAGGTCAGCCTGGCCAGCCGCGGGTTGCGCGCCGCTGCTGCCGACTTCACCACCAGCACCTCGGAGAACCCGCCGGCCACAGTTGCGGCGAGCACCAGGTCGACGCCCGGCAGCACCTCGGCGTACGTCGCGGTGCTGCCCCTCACCGACGGTGCCGGCAGCGGATCCGGCCACGACACCGCGAACCGACTGCTGCCCGACACCGTGCTGGCCAGCGGCCCGTTGCCGCCGCCGGAGAAGGTCACCGTCCCGTACGCCGTCGCGGCCGGCGCGATCGTCCGGTCCGGGTTGGTGTGCAGGGTCAGGTCGACCGGCACCCAGCGGCCGGACTGCATCGCCCGTACGGGCCGGGGATTGGCGGTCAACTCGAAGCCGCCGCCGGGCCGGGCCACCAGGGCCTGGGTCTCGCTGGTCAGCGCGGCCACCGGCACGGCCTTCCCGGTACGCCGTGCCTGCTCGGCCGCGGTGGCCATGGCGGCGCGCTCCGCGGCGCTCGGGCCGAATCCGTCGTCGACCCGCGGCAGGTCTGCGCGCTGCGGCTTGTCCGGCTCGACCGGGGCCGCCGTGCCGGCCGGCATGCCGACCGCCGGCGGCTGCGGAGCGGCCATAGCCGGGCGTACCGCACCCACGACGGATAAACCGGCCAGCACTGCGAGTATCCAACTCGCCGATCGAGCCCAGCGTTCAGTCACTATCGGTCACCCCTCCGAATTGACCCTGAACCGACGCTAGGCAGAAGTTGATCTGGAAGGCAACGTCGCGGGACGAGTCGCGGCAGCCGTCACTCCAATGGTTGATCCGTGGGAAAAATCCTCCTTGCCCGGCGGCGCGGGCGGCTGCTAACTTCCGACCATCTGGCGCGAATAACATCTCGGTAAAGGTGAGGGGTACCGTGATATTAGGTTTCGGCCGGCGTACACGCATGCCTCTTTTGCGGTCCCGCCGCCACCCGATTATGCTCATAGCGATATCCGCGGCATTGATGGCCGGCGCAACTCCGGCAATTGCCGCACCGGTATCCGCGCCACGGTACAAGGCGCCGCCGATACAGCAGGACCGCCCGGTGGACGTACATCCGGTGCTGTCGCACTACCGGGCGCCGCAAACCATGCCGGCCGCGCATCCGGCCATCCCGCGCTGGCCCACCGGCAGCGGCGAGGCGGTCCTCAGCACACCGAGCCGTCCAGCGCCAGGCCGGGCCGCGCCGGTGCCGGACCAGGGCGCTCCCGACCGGATCGGCCGGGCCGTCCGCGCCGGCAACCTGCCGGTCTGGCTGATCCCCGGCCCGGCCACGAGCACCGCCCGGGTACGGGTGGATGCGGCGCCCGCGGCCACGGCCATGGCCGCGGGCGTCACCGGCCCGCTGTTCTCGGCCCGCCGCACCGACGGCTACACCACAGCCGGCCACGCTCGGATCGCGGTGAGCTACCGCGACTTCCAGGACGCGTACGGCGGCGACTGGGCCGCCCGGCTACACCTGGTCACGCTGCCGCGCTGCGCCCTCACCACGCCCACCAAACCGGAATGCCGTACCCAAACTGTCCTGAAATCGGGCAACGACAGCCGTGGCAGCACGCTCACCGCCGATCTCAACCTGCCGGCGCAGGCCGCAGGCGAGACCGGCCCCGCCGTCGTCGTCGCCGCCACCTCCGCGCCCGGTGGCGGCGCCGGCGACTTCTCCGCGACCTCGCTCCAGCCGTCCGGCTCGTGGCAGGCCGGTGGCTCGGCCGACGCGTTCACCTGGAGCTACCCGATCCCGGTCCCGGCCGTTCCCGGCGGCCTGGTGCCGAACATCACCCTGGCCTACAACTCGCAGGCGCAGGACGGCCTGACCTCCTCGACCAACAACCAGCCGTCCTGGCTCGGCGACGGCTGGACCTACAGCCCCGGCTACATCGAGCGCTCCTACCAGTCCTGCCACGACAATCCGGCCGGCCCGACGCAGACCAGCGACAACTGCTGGACCGCGAACAACACCCTCACCCTGTCGCTGAACGGTTCAAGCTCGGCACTCGTGCAGGACGGCAATACCGAGGTGTACCACCCGGAGAACGACGCGAACGAGAAGGTCGAGCACCTGACCGGCGCGGCCAATGGTACGCACGACGGCGAATACTGGCGCATCACGACCGCCGACGGTACACAATACTACTTCGGCATCAACCACGTCCCGGGCTGGACCGCCGGAAACACCGAAACGAATTCCGCGCTGGCCGAACCAGTATTCTCGACAACCACCGGCCAGCCCTGTTTCAATGCGACCTTCGCCCAGTCATTCTGCCCGGACATGGCGTACCGATGGAATCTCGACCACGTCATCGACACGCACTCCGACGTCATCACGTACTTCTACAAGAAGGAAACCAATTCGTACGCCCGCGGCAGCGGCAGCACCGCGAACGCGCCGTACGACCGGGGCAGCTACCTGGACCGCATCCAGTACGGCCAACGCAAGAACGAGGTCTTCACCAGCACACCAGCGGGCCAGGTGCGGTTCACCGTCAAGGGCCGCTGCGACACCTCGGCCACCGGGTGCGAGCTGGACACCCTGTCCACCAGTACCGCGCCGCACTGGCCAGATGTCCCGTACGACCTGAACTGCGCGAACGGCGCAACGAACTGCCCGGTGAACTCCCCGTCGTTCTGGTCGACGGCCGAGCTGACCGGCATCCAGACCAGCGCGCTGGCCGGCACCGCGCTGGCCAACGTGGACGCGTACGACCTGACCCACGAATTCCCCACGACCGGCGATGTCACGAAACCGTCGCTGTGGCTGAAGACGATCACGCACACCGGCCAGGACACGACGGCAGGCGCGTCCGCGACGATCGTGCTGCCGCCGATCACCTTCTCCGGCCAGCCGCTGTCGAACCGGGTGACGATCCTGGACGGCCACCCGCCGATCACCCGGCGCCGGCTCACCGACATCACCACCGAAACCGGCGAGAAGATCGCGGTCACCTATTCCGCGGCGGCCTGCGCCACGTGCGTACCGGCCGATCCCGCCGGCAACACCTCACGCACCTTCCCCGGCTACTGGACCCCCACTGGACAGACCGCTCCGATCCTCGACTGGTTCAACAAGTTCATCGTCACCACCGTCACCCAGGACGACCCGACCGGCGGCAACGACAGCGACTCGATCGCCACGACGTACACGCCGGTCGGCGGCGGGGCGTGGCGGCGCAGCGACAATCCCACGGTGCCGGCGGCCCGGCGTACCTGGGACCAGTGGCGCGGCTACGGCGGAATGATCGTCACCACCGGCAGCGGACCGACGCTGAAAAGCCAATACACCTACTTCCGCGGCATGGGCGGCACGATCACCGATTCGCGGAACGACCCGGCGGTCACCGACGCGAACCAGTACGCCGGGATGACGTACGAGACGCGGGTCTTCGACGGTACGACCGTGGTGAGCGACACGATCAGCGAGCCGTGGAGTTCGGCGGCGACCGCAACCCACAACTACAGCGGGCTGCCCGCGCAGCAGTCGTTCCACCTCGGCACCGACAGCACCCGCGCGTACGTGCCGCTGGCGGCGGGCGGGACGCGGGAGACGAAGATCAGCTACCGGCACGACAGCCGCGGCCGGGTCGACCGCACCGAGGACCTGGCCGACACCGGTCCGGCCACCGATGACCTGTGTACCACCGCCGAGTACGCCGAGAACACCACCGCGTGGATCCTCGACAAGACGACCAGGACCACCACGGTCGCGGCCAACTGCACGACGACCGCCACCCCGCAGAACACGGTGGCCGACACGCTCACCTACTACGACAACGCCACGACTGCGGCGGCACCCACGGTCGGTGACGTCACCACCACCAAGGCGGTCAGCTCGTACGACTCCGGCGGCAACCCCGTGTACACCACGCTGTCCACCGCCGCGGTCGACGGGTACGGCCGGCCCACCTCGGCCACCGACGCCGCCGGCCGCACTGTGACCACCACATACACCCCTGCGACCGGCGCCCAGCCGACCTCCGTCGCGGTGAAGAACGCGCTCATGCATCTCACCACGACGCTGTACGACCAGCTGCGCGGGCTGCCGACCAAGGTCACCGACCCCGGCGGGTACGTGACGTCACGGACGTACGACGCGCTGGGCCGGGTCACCGCGGTGTGGAAGCCGGGCCGCGGCACGAGCAGCACCGCGCACCTGAAGTACGCGTACACGATCTCGAACACCGGCCCGTCGGTGGTCACGACCTCGACGCTGAACGAGGACGCCACGAGCTACCGGGTGAGCGAGACGCTGTACGACTCGCTGCTGCGCGCCCGGGAAACGCAGACCGAGACCCCGGATGGCTTCCGCACGATCACCGACACGATCTACAACGGCGCCGGGCAGGTGTCGGTCGCGGTCGCGCCGTACTTCAACCAGGCCGCGGTCTCGCCCACGTACGTGCAGGCACCGGCGGGGCAGGGCGACGCGCAGACCTCCTACGACTACGACGGCGCCGGCCGGAAGACCACAGAGATCACCTACTTCCGCGCGACGGAGACCTGGCGGACGGCGTACCAGTACAGCGGCGATGTGACCACAGTCCTGCCCCCGGCGGGCGCGACGGCCACGTCGACGTTCGTGGACGCGCGCGGCCGTACCACCGATCTCTACCAGTACCACGCCGGGATCGAGCCGGACCCGGTGCACGCCGCCGCCACCGACTACGACCGCACCTCGTACCGGTACACCCCACTCGGGCAGCGCTCCGGCCTGACCGACCCCGCCGGGAACGTCTGGTCCTGGGAGTACGACCTGCTCGGGCACCAGACCCGCACGGTCGACCCGGACGCGGGCACCTCGCTCAGTACGTACAACGATGCCGGCGATGTGCTCACCCGTACCGACGCGCGCGGCTCGCAGGTCACCTACCAGTACGACACGATCGGCCGGCCGTCCGCGCGCTACGACACCACCAGCACACAGGTGCTCTCTCCCGCCAACAAGCTCGCCGCGTGGACGTACGACACCCTGAAGAAGGGCTACCCGACCTCGGCGACGTCCTTCTCCGGCGGAGACACCTACACGACAACGGTGCTGGCGTACGGGCTGTTCGCCTCGCCGAGCGCGGTGAAGACGACGCTCATCGGGCCGGACGCCGCGCTGGTGCCCTCGACCGGATACACGACGGGGTACGGCTTCTCCACGATCGGTACGCCCAAGAGCCGTGGCTACCCGGCCGGCGGCGGCCTGCCGAGCGAGTCGGTGACCGAGGGCCTCGACAACTTCGCCGAGCCCATCTCGCTCACCTCCCAGCAGTGGTTCTACGTCACCGCCGTCGGCTACTCACACTTCGGTCAGCCGCTCCAGTACACGATGTCCACCGGCAATTCCAACATGTTCTGGACGCTCGGGTACGACCAGCAGACGCACGCCCTGACCGACGCCACGGTGACCAGCCTGGCAACCGGGGTCCTGGACAAGCGCAGCTACGACTACGACAACCTGAAGGTCTCCAAGGGCGCCGGCCTGGTGGTGTCCACAGTGGACAAGCAGGGTGGCAGCGGGCCGGTCGACACCCAGTGCTACGACTACGACTACGCCCAGCGGCTGACCTCTGCGTGGACGGCCACCGACAACTGCGCCGCAACTCCTGTCAACGGCAACGCCGGCACGGTCGGCGGCCCGATCTCGCCGTACTGGCAGTCCTGGACGTACGACGCGGCCGGCAACCGCGCCACCCAGACCCAGCACTCGCTCACCGCCGGCGTCGGCAACACCACCACGACGTACCACTACCCGGCGTCCGGCCCGAGCGCCGACCAGCCGCACACCGTGACCTCAACCACCGCCACCGGCCCCGGCGCCACCGCGGAAACCGGCACCTACGCCTACAACGACAGCGGCTCCACCACGTCGGTCACCGGTGGCCCTACCGGCGACCAGACCATGACCTGGGATCCCCAGGGCAAGCTCGCCACGGCCACCACCTCCGCCGGCACCACAACGTACGTGTACGACGCCGACGGCAACCTCGTCGTACGCCGCGGCCCGACCAGCAGCACCCTCTTCTACACCGACGAACAAATCGTCCTCGACACCGCCAGCGGCACCCTGACCGGCACCCGCTACTACAACATCGGCGGCACCACCATCGCCGCCCTCAACAGCACCCACCCCACCTCCCAGTACCTCTTCCCCGACCGCCAGGGCACCTCCCAGTTCTCGGTGGACAGCAACGCCGCCCAAACCGCCATCCGCCGCGAATACCTCCCCTTCGGCACCCCCCGCGGCGCCACCCCCACCGCCTGGCCCGGCGCCCGCGGCTACACCACCGGCACCCCCGACCTCACCACCTCCCTGGAAATCCTCGGCGCCCGCGAATACAACCCCGCCCTAGGCCGCTTCATCTCCTCCGACCCCCTACTCCAACCCCAAATCCCCCAATCCCTCAACGGCTACGCCCTGGCCAACAACAACCCCACCACCAACTCCGACCCCACCGGCCTGGCCGTAGGCTGCCTCGACATCTGCGGCAACGTGCTATCCAAGCCGGGCGTCAATACGCTGGTGTCCACGGTCGACCAGCAATCGTTCCCACTCGTCCCCGCGAATCCCAATGCCGACTCAGTTCCGCTGATATTCCCGGCCCAGTGCCCCGGGGCGACTTCCGAGCGATGTGATCACCGTCCACACCCGCGGTTCGGGGAGTACGGGCAGCCCACAGACAGGGATCGCGCCAACGCACAGACACTCTGGCTCCTGGGCGCCGTCGCCAATGGATTCGGCTACTACTTTGCCCCCCAACTATTGGGCCACTTCCTCCGAGCGTCGGGCACGGATGTCAACTATGATGGCGAGGCAGCTGACGCGCTCTACGACGTCCCTGGACTGACCGAGTTTGTGAACGATCTGGCGAAGCACACGAAGGCCCAACCCGCCAATATGAGTGGAGCCTCAGGCTGGTCCATTTACCGCATCGGTGAGCGGCCAGGCAACATCAACCAGGACGACGGGCCTGCAGCGGCGGCTCGCGACTGGCATCTCGCCCTCAAGGACGTCGACGTACGCGTCGTCAACGTCCACCGCTCCAGCAGGTCCCTGTCCTTCCGCATGCAGTTCCGGAAGTACTATGACTTCGCGGCGGTGAACCTCACGCTCGCCGGCATGGATTTCACGGGCAGGGATCTTCAACGACTGAGCGGGACAGGATTGGGTAGGGACTTTGAAGTGGACGGTACCACCGACATCATTACGATCCCGATCAGGTGACTAGGGTGTCCCGTAGTTGGCTCGTGCCGCTGGTCGGACTGACCATGTTGACTGGCTGCCGTTTTGAGGGAACGACAGCCCTACCCGGTCCGGCGGACGCGTGCACACTCCTCCACTCAGCGGAGGTAGCGGGGGCAATTCATGAGCCTGTGAGCGAGCCGCGCCATCCGCATGGTGAACTGCAAGATTGCAGCTGGATCGCAGGTGGTCGATCTGACGCGGACACATCCTCCAGCGCACCTGTGAGATCTCCTACCGGTGGCTTCGTTGGCGCCGAGGTGGTCGTCGGCGCGCTGAGCGACTTCCGCGCACTCAAGGCGATGGTGGGACATCCGGCCGGGCAGGAAACTGTCGCGGAGATCGGCGGCGTGGGAGACGAGGCTCTACTCGACGCTGTCGGGAAGACGTACCTGACACTCTGGATAAGAAAGGGCGATGTCGTCGTCAACGTTGGTGCCGACCTGGCGCAGTTCGACTACAACAAAGTCGTCGCCGCCGACGTTGAATTGGCCCGACTTGCGGTGACACGGATGTAACGGCTGAGGATCGCGATACCCCGCACGCCAACGCGCCACGAGCCCCGGGACGATTATGAGGTGGTTTGTCTGGTTGGTGGGGGACGTACCCTAGGGGGATGACCACTGGGCTGGCGGCGCGGCGTGGCGCGGCGGAGTTTGGGGACGCGACCAGGGATGCGGCCTCGCTCCGGAGGTTCCTGCATGGGTTGCCGGGTGTGGATCAGGTGGGGGCGGAGGGGCGCGTGGCGGGGTTGGCGACCCGCAGCATCAAGAAGGAGGCCAAGCGGTGGGCGATTGATGCCTCCATCGCGATGGTGGACCTGACGACGCTGGAGGGGGCCGACACCCACGGGAAGGTCCGGAACCTGTGCGCCAAGGCCAAGCGGCCCGATCCGGAGGATCCCGGCTGCCCTGGCGTGGCGGCGGTCTGTGTGTATCCGGACCTGGTCGCGACCGCGGTGGATGCCTTGAGGGGAACCCGCATCGCCGTCGCCAGCGTCGCGACCGCGTTCCCCAGCGGCCGGGCCTCGCTGGCCACGAAGCTGGCGGATGTGAAGGAAGCCGTCGACGCGGGAGCCACCGAGATCGACATGGTCATCGACCGCGGCGCCTTCCTGACCGGGCGGTACGCCCAGGTCTACGAGGAGATCGTCGCCGTCAAGCAGGCGTGCGGCCCCGCGCACCTGAAGGTGATCCTGGAAACCGGTGAGCTGGCCACCCTGGACAACGTCCGCCGCGCCTCCTGGCTGGCCCTGATGGCCGGCGGCGACTTCATCAAGACCAGCACCGGCAAGGTCAACCCGGCAGCCACGCCCCCGGTCGCGCTGGTCATGCTGGAAGCCGTACGCGACTTCCACAGCGCCACGCAGCAGCGGCGCGGCGTCAAACTGGCCGGCGGCATCCGCACCGCGAAGGAGGCGATCCGCTACCTGGTCCTGGTGAAGGAGACCGCCGGCGAGGCGTGGCTGACCCCTGACCTGTTCCGCTTCGGCGCCTCCAGCCTGCTGAACGACCTGCTCCTGCAACGCCGCAAGGAACGCACCGGCCAGTACGCCGGCCCCGACTACATCACCCTGGACTGATGGCGATGGACTGGGACTACGCGCCCGCCCCCGAGGCACGGGAGACCGCGCGCCTGCGCGAGTCGTACCGCATGTTCGTCAACGGCGAGTTCGTCGACGGCAGCGGCGAACCGCTGAAGACGCTGAACCCGGCCAACGAGGAGGTCCTCGCCGAGGTCGCGACGGCCACGACGGACGACATCGACACGGCGGTCCGGGCGGCGAGGCGCGCGTACGAGACGGTCTGGCGGGACATGCCGGGTAGGGAACGGGCCAAGTACCTGTTCCGGATCGCCCGCATCATCCAGGAACGCGCCCGCGAGCTGGCCGTCCTGGAAAGCCTCGACAACGGCAAGCCGATCAAGGAATCGCGCGACGTCGACATCCCGCTCGCGGCCGCGCACTTCTTCTACTACGCCGGCTGGGCCGACAAGCTCCCCTACGCCGGCTTCGGCCCCGACCCGAAGCCGCTCGGCGTGGCAGGCCAGGTCATCCCGTGGAACTTCCCGCTGCTCATGGCCGCCTGGAAGCTCGCCCCCGCCCTCGCCACCGGCAACACCTGCGTACTCAAACCGGCCGAGACCACCCCGTTGACCGCGCTGATCCTCGCCGAGATCTGCCAGCAGGCCGACCTCCCGCCCGGCGTCGTCAACGTCATCCCGGGCGCGGGCGACACTGGCGCCGTGCTGGTCGCCCACCCCCAGGCCGACAAGATCGCCTTCACCGGATCCACCGACGTCGGCAAGCAGATCCAGCGCACCCTCGCCGGCACCGGCCGCAAACTCACCCTCGAACTCGGCGGCAAGGCGGCCAACATCGTCTTCGACGACGCCCCGCTGGACCAGGCGGTCGAGGGCATCGTCAACGGCATCTTCTTCAACCAGGGCCACGTCTGCTGCGCCGGATCCCGCCTCCTGGTCCAGGAATCGGTGTACGAGGAGGTGCTGGACAGCCTGAAACGCCGGCTGGCCACCCTCCGCGTCGGCGATCCGCTGGACAAGAACACCGACGTCGGCGCCATCAACTCAGCCGCGCAACTGGCCCGGATCAGCGAGCTGTCCGCGGCCGGCGAGGCCGAGGGCGCCACCCGCTGGTCGCCGCCCTGCGAGCTACCCGACCGTGGATTCTGGTTCGCGCCGACCCTGTTCACCGGGGTTTCGCAGGCGCACCGCATCGCCCGCGAGGAGATCTTCGGCCCGGTCCTGTCCGTACTCACCTTCCGTACGCCGGCCGAGGCGATCGAGAAGGCCAACAACACCCCGTTCGGGCTGTCGGCCGGCATCTGGACCGAGAAGGGCTCGCGCATCCTGTGGATGGCCCAGCACCTGCGCGCGGGCGTGGTGTGGGCCAACACGTTCAACCGGTTCGATCCCACCTCACCGTTCGGCGGGTACAAGGAGTCCGGCTTCGGCCGGGAAGGCGGCCGGCACGGCCTGGAGGCATACCTCGATGTCTGAGCGGTCTGAGCAGCGGCTGGACGTACGCAAGACCTACAAGCTCTACATCGGCGGCGCCTTCCCGCGCTCGGAATCCGGACGCTCGTACGAGATCCGCGGTGCCGACGGGACCTTCCTGGCCAACGCGGCGCTGGCCTCCCGCAAGGACGTCCGGGACGCGGTACGCGCGGCCCGCGGCGCGGTCGGGAAGTGGTCCGGCGCGACGGCGTACAACCGGGGGCAGGTGCTCTACCGGGTCGCCGAGATGCTGGAGGGGCGGCGGGCGCAGTTCGTCGCCGAGGTGGCCGCCACCGACGGCAATGGGGCCGAGAAGCAGGTGGACGCGGCCATCGACCGCCTGGTCTGGTACGCCGGCTGGACCGACAAGATCGCCCAGATCGCGGGGGCGACGAACCCGGTCGCCGGGCCGTACTTCAACTTCTCCCTGCCCGAGCCGTCCGGTGTCATCGGCATCGTCGCCCCGCAGGATTCCGCCCTGCTCGGCCTCATCTCCGTCCTCGCCCCGGTGCTGGCCGGCGGCAACACCGCGGTCGTCATCGCCGCCGAGAACAGGCCACTCCCGGCCATCACCCTCGCCGAGGTGCTGGCCACCTCCGACCTGCCCGGCGGCGTGGTCAACCTGCTCACCGGCCGTACCGCCGAGCTGACCCCCTGGCTGGCCGGCCACGCCGACGTCAACGGCCTCGACCTCACCGGCGCGCCGGAGGACACCGCCGCCGACCTGGAGAAGTCCGCCGCCGACACCGTCAAGCGCCTGCTCCGCCGCCGTACGAGCGAGGACTGGACCGCCGACCCCGGCACCCGCCGCCTGCTCGCCTTCCAGGAGACCAAAACCGTCTGGCACCCCGTAGGTGTCTAGCCGGCGGTGAGCAGCCGTTCGGTGGCGGCCTGGGCGTTGACCTGGCCGGCGCCGTAGGTGGCGAGGTAGGCGCGGACGCCGACCGGGCGCCAGGCGGCCGGCCAGCCCATCTCGACCAGCACGACCGAGGGGTGCAGCGAGGCCAGCTCCTCGACCAGCGCGCGCGCCCACAGGTGGCGGTGCGTGTCGCGCGCGACGACCACGATGGGCCGGCCGGCACCCCGGGCGGCCAGGGTCGCGGCGGTGCCGTTGTTGGCCCCGGCGGGTACCCGGATCACCTGGGCGGACGGCGTCGCCTCGACCAGGTACGGGGTGACGCCCCACGGCACGTCCCCGACCGCGATGGTGGCGGCGGAGTCCAGCTGTACGACCAGCGGCGCGTCCAGGGCCGGCAGCACACCCTCGACCCGGAGCGCGCGGCGGGCCGCGGCCAGGCCCAGGCCGGGGTCGGTCACCTGCACCTCGGACAGCGCGGAGGTCCACGCCATCAGCGACGAGACCCGCGCGGTGGCAGCCTCCACGACCTCCACCGGCAGCCGCCCGGACGCCATCGCGGCGGCGATACCGGCCACGGTGGCCTCGACCAGGTCGGCGTCCACATCGGACCCCAGGCACAGCAGGTCGGCGCCCGCGGCCAGCGAGCGTACGGCCGCCTCCGGGATGGGGTGGCTGGCGCCCTTCATCTCCAGCGCGTCGGTGACGATCACCCCGGTGAAGCCCAGCTCGGTCCGCAGCAGGTCGGTCAGCGCCGCCCGCGACAGCGTGGCCGGCTCGGACCCGGTCAGCGCCGGCACCCGCAGGTGCGCGGTCATCACCGATAACACCCCGGCCTCGATCGCCGCCACGAACGGCGGCAGCTCCCGCGCCCGCAGCAGCTCCAGCGAGGCGGCCACGGTCGGTACGCCCAGGTGTGAGTCGACCTCGGTGGAGCCGTGCCCCGGGAAGTGCTTGGCGCAGGCGGCAATGCCGGCCGACTGCAACCCGACCACGGCGGCGGCCGCGTGCCGGGCCACCCGCGCCGGATCGGACCCGAACGACCGCGTGCCGATCACCGGGTTGTCGTCGGCGGTGTTCACATCCACCGACGGCGCGAGGTTCAGCGTGATGCCCACGTCCGCCAGCTGCCCGCCGATCGCCGCGTACACCTGCCGGGTCAGCTCCGGGTCGTCCACCGCACCCAGCGCGGCGTTCCCCGGGTACGGCGAGCCCTCGGCGTGCGCCAGCCGCGTGACGTCCCCGCCCTCCTCGTCGATGGCGAGTACGGCGTCGGCGCGCTCGGCCCGCAGCGCCGACACCATCGAGGTCAGCTGCGTACGGTCGACGACGTGCCGGCCGAAGAGCACGTGCCCGGCCAGGCCCTCCCCCAGCAGCCGGCGCGCCCAGTCCGGTGGCCGGCTGCCCGGAAAGGAGGCCAGGATCGTCCGCAGCGCCAGCGTGCGCAGCATCGGGTCAGTTGCGGGGTCAGACATGGGTCATCCCTTCACCGCGCCGGCGGTAAGTCCAGTGACCACGTGTCGCTGGACCAGTACGAAGAACACGATCACCGGCAGCGACATCAATGTGGCGCCGGCCATCAACGGGCCGAAATCCACACCGCGACCGGATACGAAACCGACCAGCCAGACCGGCAGGGTCTCCTTCGACTGATCGTTCAGCAGCACGTACGCCATGATGTATTCGTTCCAGGACTGGATGAGCGCGTAGATCGAGGTCGCCACCAGCCCGGGGAACACCAGCGGCAGCACGATCCGGCGGAATGCCTGCATTCGCGTGCAGCCGTCGGTCAGCGCCGCCTCTTCCAGTTCGGCGGGTACGTTCACCACGAAACCGCGCAGCGTCCACACCGTGAACGGCAGCACGAACGTCAGGTACGTCAGTACCACGCCGGACAGCTTGTTGACCTGGTCCGCGGAGTTCAGCAGCAGGTAGATCGGGATGATCATCGCGTTCAGCGGCACCATCTGCACCACCACGATCGCGAAGATGAACGCCCGCCTGCCGTAGAAGCGGAACCGGGCGATGGCGACCGCCGCGCAGAAGGCCACCGTCAGCGCGATCACGGTCACCGAGAACGCCACCACCAGGCTGTTGCGCACCGCGTCCCCGAAGTGCGGCGACGCCACCGCCTTGCGGAAGCTCGCCAAAGAGAGATGCGACGGCCAGAACCGCGGCGTCAGCGTCAACACCTCGCCCGGCGGCTTCAACGCCGTCAGCACCATCCAGTAGACGGGAAAGATCAGCACCAAGGAGACGAGCAGCCCGCCCGCATTGGCCAGGGCCCGGGACCGGTTCACTCGAACTCACCCATCTTCAGTCCCTGCCGCAGGTAGAAGAACGTGAAGAACACCAGCATCAGTACGGTGACCACCGCGATGGCCGAGCCCAGGCTGTACTCGTTCACCCCGAAGGAGCGGGTGAAGGAGTAGATCCCGAGGGTGAAGTACGACGGCTCCGGTTTCGAATACCGCGCCACCCACACCTGGTTGAACACCTGGAAGTCCCAGATCACCGACAGCGTGGTCACGATGATGTAGATGGGCCGCAGGATCGGGTACGTCACGGCCCGGAACACCTGCCTGGGGTTGGCGCCGTCGACCGTGGCCGCCTCCTCCAGTTCCCGCGGCACCTGCGTCAGCCCGGCGTACAGGGTGATCGCGACGAACGGCAGCGCTCCCCACACCACGATCGCGGTGATCACCCCGAACCCCTCGATCGGGTTGCCGAACCAGTCGTGGTGCACGAAGTCGACGCCGGGGATCAGCGAGATCAGCCAGTTCAGCACGCCGAAGGAGTAGTCGGTCATCCAGTTGAAGATCAGCGTGGACACCAGCGTCGGCATGGCCCACACGCAGATCAGCGTCACCGTGAGGATCTGCCGCGCCCACCGGGACATCCGGCGCATCAGCAGCGCCAGCAACGTCCCCAGGAAGACGGTCAGGAAGACGTTCACCACGGTGAAGGCGACGGTCCGCCCGACCACCTTCCAGAAGAACCCGTCGGACAGGATCGCCTGGTAGTTGCGCAGCCCGTACCACTCCGGCGTGGTGCCGGTGAACAGGTTGCGCTGGGTCAGGTTCTGCAACGACAGGATGAACAGCTTCAGCAGCGGCCAACCCTGCACGGCCAGCAGGACGAGCACGGTCGGCGCGATGAGCAGATACGGCGCCAGCCGGGACCGGAGCCCCGGCCGGCGCTGGAGAACGCGCGATGGGTGCCGCCGTGGCGGCGCTGCCGGTTGGGATGTCACGACGGCACTCATCGGCTGCTACCTCAGGATCCGTTGAGCAGCTTGTTGATCTCCGCATCCATGGCCTTCGCCCCGTCCGCCACCGAGGTCTTCCCGCTGGCGATCGACGCGAGGGTGTTCTGCAGGATCAGGCTCTTCTCCACCTTCGACCAGTTCGGGTCGACCGGGACGAACCAGCTCGACTTGGCCGACTCCGCGAACGGCGCCAGCTTCGGGTCGGAGGCCGCCGAGTCGAGCAGCGTGGTCGTGTTCGGTACGTTGCCGGCCTTGATCAGCCCGGCCTGCGCCTTGGCGCCGGTGAACTCGCGCACCCAGGCCGCTGCCCAGTCCTGGTGCTTGCTCTTGGCGGTGATCGCCAGGTCCGAGCCGCCGGAGAAGGACTGCATCGCCTGACCCGGGGTGTTGCTCGGCAGCGCGAACAGGCCGATCTTGTCGGCAAGCGCGGGGTCGCCGCCCTTGTCCTTGGGCGCGCCGACCGAGCCGGCCTCCCAGCCGAGCCCGTACATCATCGCCACGTGACCCTGCGCCATGACCGTGTACTGCTGCGGGTTGGCCTCGTCGATGGACTTGTCGCCCTTGTAGAGCTGCTGCACCAGCTGGTTCCACCGGGTCAGGCCCTCGATGCTCTGCGGCGAGCTGAGGTTGGCGGTCCACTTGCCGTCCGAGCCCTGCGTCGCGATGCTGCCGCCCGCGTCGTAGACGAAGGTCAGCGCCGCGTACCAGAACTTGCCCGGCATGTAGAAGGCCGAGAAGTTGCGGTCCGAGCCGTACTTGGCGTTCAGCTTGGCGCCGTCGGCCATCAGGTCGGCCAGGCTCTTCGGGGTGTCCTTGATCCCGGCCGCGGCGAACATGTCCTTGCGGTACGCCACGACACGGCTGCCGCCGTAGTAGGGGACGCACCACAGCTTGCCCTGGTACGTACACGACTGCTCCAGGCCCTTGTTCCAGGTGCTGGAGTTCTCGAAGACGCTCTTGCTGCCGCTGAGGTCGGCGAAGGCGCCGTTGGCGATGTAGGCCGTGGTCTCGGTGTTGCCCATCTCGACCACGTCCGGCGCCTGGCTGCCGGACAGGGCGGCGTCCAGCTTGGTGAGGTGGTCGCCCCACTGCTGGTAGTCGATCTGCACGGTGACCTTGGGGTACTTGGCGTTGAACGCGGCCGTCGCCTGGTCCACGACCGGCTTCCAGCCGGTCTGGGCGTCGACCTGCAGCCAGACGTGCAGGGTTCCAGAGGCGTTGGCGTCGCCGTTGCTGGAGTTGTTGATGGTGCCTCCGGAACCGGAACTGCTGTTGCCGTTCCCGCAGGCCGCCACGCCGAGGAGTAGGGCGGCTAACCCTACGGCGACCCGGAGTCGTTGCTGTGCCATGTCCGTCCTCGCTTCGATGGGGTGGCACTTGGCGGGTGGTCCGCCGGGTTCGCCACTGCGGCCGGTCTGTTGACCGTAGGCTGGCCCGGTCCTTAACTGTCGGGCAGTCTATTAATAAAGTTTGTTGAGGGCTAGAGTCTGTTGGTACGGAGGTTGGAGTGAGTCGACGAGCGCAGCCCGGCGTGCCCACGCTGCTCCGGGCGCTCAACGACCGCTCGACCATGGAGCTGCTGGTGGCACACGGCCCGCTGACCCGGGCCCAGCTCGCGGAGCTGTCGGGACTGTCCCGGGTGACCGCGCACCACGCCATCGAACGGCTTGAGGCGCGCGGCCTGGTCGAGCAGGTGGGGGTCCAGGGCGGCGGCCGCGGCCCGAGCGCGCAGCTGTACGCCGTCTCGCCGAGCGCCGCGTACGTGGTGGGCGTCGAGGTCGGGCCCGGCAAGGTGATCGCCGCCGGGGCGGACATCACCGGCAAGCTGGGCGCCCGGATAGAACAGGACGCCGCCGGCACCGACGACCCGGTCGAGGTCGTGCACAGCGCGGTCATGCGGGTCGCCCGGCGCGCCCGGGTGCCGGTCGACCGGGTCCGCCAGGTCGTCCTCGGTACCCCCGGCGTGGTGGACCCCGCCACCGGCGACATCGCCTTCTCCTGGGACCTGCCGCGCTGGCACCGCGGCCTGGTCACCGCCCTCCGCACCGACCTGCGCCGCCCGGTCACCATCGAGAACGACGTCAACCTGGCCGCCATCGCCGAGCTGCGCACCGGCGCCGCGCAGGGCGTCGACGACTTCGTCCTGCTCTGGGTCGGCCGCGGCCTGGGCATGGGCGTCGTGCTCGGCGGCCGGCTGCACCGCGGCAGGCACGGCGCGGCCGGTGAGATCGGATTCATGCCTCTCGACCCCGGAACCGAGGCAAACGAGAAAGATGCCCGCAGGCGTGGCCAGTTTGAGGCATCGGCATCGGCGGCCGGAATTGTTCGAGCGGCACGTAACGCCGGCGCGGCCCGCACCGTCACCCCGCCACACGTGTTTGCTGCGGCGGATCGGGGCGAACCGTGGGCGGTCCGAGTCATCGACGACGAGGCCCTGCTGGTGGCGCGAGCGGTGTGTGCCGTGATTACCGTTATCGATCCCGATCTTGTGGTGCTCGGTGGCGGCATCGGTCAGGCGTCCGGGTTTGTCGACCGCGTTAGCGCCAAGCTCGGCCAGTTGGCGCCGGTCGCACCGGAGATCAAGGTGAGCGCGCTGGGCGTGGACGCGGTCGTCGACGGATGCCTCGCGGCCGGCCTGCAGCGAGCGTGGCAAATAGTCACTGCGAC